>LXNI01001029.1_pt1 | contig 27213 bp, 24 predicted proteins | sample 809091 | NCBI WGS metagenome assembly LXNI01 (sample SAMN04870527, study PRJNA318959) | sponge metagenome | biome: 01000161; feature: marine sponge reef; material: water | host: Sarcotragus foetidus | place: Greece: Milos, Mediterranean Sea | collected 2013-05-29 | depth 5-7 m | reverse complement strand
GGGCGGCGGTTTCCTGTTCACCCACCACGATCAGACGGCACTGAGGATGCGACCGATGCCGGTGCTCACCGCGAAAACGTGGGTCGGGATCCTCTCGCCGGACCTCTCACAAGCGTGTGTGGATACTCTCGTGCCGCACGACTTCGAGATTCGACCGATGGAGACCTTCCGGGGCGATACGCTGTTCGTCCTGGACCGGCGCATCGACGAGTCGCAGGAACTTCAGACCTGGATTCTGATGTTTCTGGTCTCCGACGAGGAGTGCGACTGGATAAGCACACGGCCTGGAGCCTAAGGATACGCGCGGCCCCGTTTCGGCCGCGGGCGGGGGCACGGCCACGAACCCGTAGAGCGGTTAGGGCGACCAACTCCGCCGGAGTATGGACCTCGTGCCGTGGCTTCAGCCCGGAGGGCGCGGAAGCCCGCGTACGGCTCGGACTCTGGTCCCGTCCGTCGCCTGCGCCGACGGTGCTGTGCCGGGCCAGTGTCGAGCGATGCTGCGGACGTGCCCGGTTACGGGGTCCACGAATAGCGCCGCGCGGCCGCCCCGGGCGCGGTCCACCGATGTCGTGCCCTCGGGGCCGCTGAGCGTAAGGACGTCCAGCATCTCCGCCCAGGCGGGCTCGAAGGGGATCGCGAACGCGAACGCGCTGTTCCCGCCGTCGATCCCGTGAGCGATCGGGGTCGGCGAGAAGCTAAGCGAGAACAGGACCCGCCCCGCCGCGTCGCGGCCTGACAGGCGGTATGGGCCCGGCTGCGATGGACGACGTGCGGCTGTCGGGTATACGAAGGCGGGTTCCAGCCGCAGTTCGCCATCGTCGACCCCGCCCCACAGAAGGAGCATGTCGCCCCGCATGGTTCGGCGATCCGCCGAGTGTGCGGACGCCGAGATCCCGACACTGCCGGCGCCCTCGAGACGGTACTCCAGCATCTTCGTGAAGCTGTAGTCGCTGATCCATTGGGGATAGCAGTAGGACATCAGATCGCGGTATTGCTCCGGGTTGAACAGATGCCCCAGGCCCTGCCCGCCCCCGCCACCGTCCTCGTCAGCACCGCCGAAGTCGTGTCCCCATACGCCGACCTGGCCATCGGTCCACGGATAGTCGGCATCGACCCTTCCGGGATCGGTGACGGGCTCGTCACAGGGTGTATGGGGACGCCCCAGGTTGTGGCCCAGCTCGTGGGAGAACACGAGCCGAAGCCGGCCCGTCCGCTGCAGCAGGCGATCCGGACCGTGGGAGCCCGTGAGAGAGCTTCGTCCGCCCAGCATCCCGAGACCATCGATCCAGTACGCGTCGGGGTGCCGCGAGAACGGCTCCGGGACTCCGAAGATGCCGCTGTAGTGCTCCCGGGGGTCTTCCGCTTCCATCACGCGGAGCAGCTCGATCTCGCGAATGAGGCCGACGACCCCCGCCTCCGAGGTGTCCGCCCACGTATGGTAGGGTTCGCGGAGCGTCACCCGCAGTTCGCCGACGGGCAGCACCGTGCGGGCGTACCGCAGCACGCCGCGCGCGACGGCCGAGCCACCCCCCGAAGCCGCCGCGGCGAGCTCGTTCGCGAACGCCGCCACGCCCGGATTCACGGCCCGGTTTTCCTCCGAGTGATACTGCACGGGAACGAGCGTCACGCGCAGCGGGGGCATCTGCCGCACGTCCAGGTCGTACCGGCCCTCGGCCGGGAACCGGGACCGGCTCGCTGAGGTCAGAGGGAGCACGCCCTCCGGGTCGAGTTCCACGACCATGCTCACGCCCGCCTGCAGCACATGGCCCGGTATGACGGCGTTGAAGGATCTCTCGAGCCGGCTCTCGTCGACCGCGAGCGGGATCCCTCCACCGGGGGGCTCCAGCTCCACCCGGTACGCCTCCGCTCCGCCGCGGAAGAAGGTCGCGGTGGCTCCGGGCCGGAACCCGTTCACCTCGTCGGCGGTGGCGAAGACGCGAAGAAGGGCGCGCCGTTCGGCGACCAGCGGTACGCCGCCCTCCCGGTCCTGGGCCGCCTGCGTGAGGTACGCGACCGGCACCGACAGCGTGACCGCTCCGGGGTTGGACACGACGAGCGGATCCCCTGCGACGAGATCGAACCCGTCGCAACGATCCGCGCACGCTTCGGCGAACGCCTCTTCGGTGCCGACGGTCACCGAGATCGGGGAATCGGACTGGGCGTCGGGGGTGAGTGTTACGCTCGCACTCGCGGTGGTCCCCGCCCGTATCAGGATTGAGTCTGCCGAGAGCGTCCCTCCGTGCGCGGATAGCGGGAGGCGGACATCGAACGGCGCACCCTCCACTATGCGGGCCTCGACTGCGGCCGGACCCGGAGCCATCGAATCCTCGCTGTCCGTTCGGGCGAGCCGCACCGGGAAAGCGAAGGCGATCTCGTTCCCCCCCAGCGTCAGTCGTTCCAGGCTCCGAAGGCCCGACAGCGCGCCCGGAGGCAGGGTGCTCAATTCATTGTCCTGCAGATACAGCTCCCGCAGGCCGGCGAGGTCGCCGAATACGCCCGCCGGGAGCGCCTGCAGCCGATTGTCGACCAGGGAGAGCCATTCGAGCCTGCGGAGGCCGGCGAACACACCCGGCGGCAGCTCGGCGATGAGGTTCCCCGAGAGGTTGAGCACTTCCAGGCTGGAGAGATCGGAGAAGGCCCGGGCCGGAAGTGCTCCGAGCCTGTAGTCCTGGAGCGACAGCCATTCCAGGCCGGAGAGAGCGCTCAGGTCGCGCGGCCGCAGTTCGCCGAGGACCGCTCCATTCCCCACATCGATGCCCGCTTCCCGCGCCTCGACCCTCAGCGAGCGGAGTCCCGCCAGCGCCTGGCCATCGGGAGCGCTGCAGTCGTCGGCCCGCAGCCCGCGCACGATCGCCTCGCGCACGGCCGCCGTCCGGTCGCACACCCCCTCCCGGATGACGACCGCGGCGCTCGAGGGAGGGGCGAGCACGAAGCCGCTTCCGGTCCCCGGCCGGACCAGCGTCAGGGTAAGGACTTCCCGCGGCGGCTCGATCTCATCGTCGTCGGCGATGCCGACCTCGATGATCGCTCCGCTCGCTCCCGCGGGCACTTCGACCGCGCCCTCGCCCGCGGTCAGCACGTCCGCCGAGTCGGCGTCATCCGTAAGCCGGTTCTCGTCCGCGCCCAACGCGTAGCGCACGGTCAGCGGGGACCCTGCCGGCTCGTCGAGCACGACTTCGACTCTGGCGCTGCCGCCCTCCCGCGCCTGCGCCACACCCAGGGAAAGTGCGATCCCGAACCCGACCGTCGCTTCGAAGCGCTGGGTGACCGAGAGCCCGCCGCCATCGCGGGCCGCCACTTCCACCGTCGCCGACCCCGGCGCGACACCCTCCACCGTCACCTGACTCCCGGCGACCTCCACCCGGGCCACGCCGGCGTCGAGCGTGATCGCGGCGAACGTCAGCGCATCGCCGTCCGGATCCCGGAACCGGGGGGCCACGTCGATGACCTCCGGCTGCCCGAGCCGCACGTCGAGGTCGGGGAGGGCGTCCACAGCCACCGGAGCCCGGTTCTCGCGCGGCTGCGGCGGCGTGACCTCAGTTCCGCAGGCGCCGATCCCCGCAGCGGCGCCTGCGAGCGCGACCATCGCCCGGCGGGTACCGACTGGAGGCCGGGAACGAGCCACGGGTCCGAGCTCTAGTTTGCTCTGCGCGGAGGCTCCGGTCGGGGGCCGGAGCCCTCCTGGCGCCGCACCATCACCCGGCCGCCGCTCTCGCTCCGGGTTATGAAACCGAGGAGGTGGAGGTATCCGATCACGTACCGGTTGCGTGCCCACCGCGCCAGGGTGACGGCGTCTCCCCGGCCGGAATGCGGCCGGACCCCCGGGAGCCAGGCGGCCGTGCGATCCGCGCCGATCGTCCGCAGCACCCGGGACACCGTCAGCCAGAGGCGCGCCCGCTGCCGGACGATGAAGAACCCGTCGTCCCCCTGTCGCTGGTAGAGCGGGAGGAACACGCGGCCCGAAAACGCCGTGCGCACCGGTCCGCGCCGATCCGTGGCGAGTTCCTGCCCCGCCTCGACCAACTCGAAGTTCCTGAACCCCGGGTGCATCCGGAATTCGTCCTCCTCCGACACATCGTGGCGATAGCGCACATCCAGCACGCGCGGCAGACCCTCCGCCCGGCGGGCGAGACGAGCCCTCCGGTCCCCCCGTCCCGGGGCGCTTCCCGCCTCGATCAGCCCGAGGGCTGCAAGCAGGATCCACACGGCCTCTTCATGCACCTCGATGGACGACGCGGCACTGTGCTGCCCCGCCTCGATGCCGATGTTCGCCCAGCCCAGGCGGTCGAAGTAGTGCAGCATGGCTCCGTCGATCTGCTCCTCCAGTCCGAGGACCACGGGGACGGGAAGGCGGAGCGCGAGTGCCCGGTTCTGAAGCGTGTCCCCCAGCGTCGTGAAGGGCGCGCTTTCCGACGATGTGGTATGCAGGTCGAGTACATGGATGGGCCCGCGCGCGCGCCGGTGTTCCGACTGGAAAGCCGCCAACAGCTCCCGTTGTTCCGCCAACTCGGCGCTACCCACCATGGGCGCTCCGTCGCCGTCCCGCACCGCCCCTCCGGAACGCAGCGACTCCAGCACCGCGTCCACCCGGTCGTGCTGCCACACGCGGTTGAGATCCTCATCGATGAACCGCGTGCCCGCCCTGCGCGCCTGCAGGTTGCCGCAGAGACCCACCAGATCCCCGCGCATCCGAACCCGGTTCTCGGAGAGAACGTCCAGTACCCGTGCCAGCGCCTCGATACCCGCCGGCTCGTTCCCGTGCAGAGTAGCGATACAGATGACGAGCGGCCCGGGCTCGGAGCCTCTGTACGCACCGATCCGCCGTCCGTGGACGCCGGGCTCTTCAATGGCCGTCGGGGACGTCGTGTGCTTCACGCGTCGGGTCGGTACAGCGTTTCCGTCTTCGCCGCGAACACGAAATCACTCTCCGTCAGGCCGTCGATCTTGTGCGTCCAGATCTGGACGACAGCCCGTCCCCAGGCGAGGAACAGGTCCGGGTGATGGTTCTGCTCCTCCGCAAGCTCGCCGACGCGATTCACGAATCCGAGCGCCGTCACGAAGTCCGGGAAGCGATATTCCTTCTCGAGGTGGTGGCCGTCCACGACCCGCCAGTCGGCCCCGAGTTCGTGCTCCAGCGCCTCAAGGGCCTGACCTTCAAGAGGTGGGACCCCGCCTCGACAGGGGATGCACTGCTGCTGCGCGAGCGGTATCGACATTGGCTGGTCTCCGTGGCTGCTGTCGTCTCCGCAGGCGTGGAGGAGACGGACGAAGAGAATCGCCGCATCGGTGGAGCGGCGCAACGCTGCGAGAGGGGTGCGAAGCGCGCTCAGGGCGCGCCGGCAACCGCTTGCAGGAGTTCCTCGTAGTCCGGCTCCACGCCCGCATCTTCAGACACCCACGCGTAAGCCACCTTGCCATCGGTTCCGATCACGAACGCCGACCGCTTGGCGACGCCCCGGAACCCGTGAAACTCCTCGTACAGCACGCCCCAGTCACGCGAAACCGTTCGGTTGAAGTCGGAGAGGATGGGGAAGGGGATTCTCTCCTCGGCCCGAAAACGGGAGGTGACAAACGGGCTGTCGACGGAGACCGCGAACACAGCGGCGTCGAGCGACGCATAGGCGCTCCACTCATCCCGGACCCGGCACATCTCCGTCGTGCACACCGAGGTGAAGGCGAGAGGGAAGAAGAGGAGCACGATCCGGTCGCGGCCGAGATAGTCCCCCAGATCGATCGCTCCCCCGGCTTCGTAGGGCAGGGTGAACGGCTCCACGCGGTCACCGATCGAGATCTTCATGCTGGACGTCATGTCAGAACGCGCCTCCTCCACCGCCGCCGAAGCCGCCGCCCGAGAATCCGCCGCCCCCCGAGATGCCGCTGCCCGAGAAGCTCGAGCCCTGGGCGCTGCGGGGTGCGGATTGCATCACGCTGTGCGTCTCCGCGGACATGCTGTTAAGGTTCGAGACCAGGATGTGAGAGTTGAACGTCGATAGGGCATGCCCATGATACCAGTCCGGGGGCTCTCGATACAGGTCCTGGAAGGCCTTGGCCCACTGCGCCGCGACGCCGAGCGCCATGGCGTACGGAAGACACTTCTCGAACATCTCCGGGCCCGTGATCTTCCGCTTGTATCGATCGGATTCGACACGAGTGAGGAACTCCTCGAACCCCTTCACCTGCCGCAGCAGTTCGGTGCCGCGCTTCGTGCGGGCCGGCATGAAGAGTCCGAACAGCATGATGACGAGCGCGGAGGCGATGGCCGCCCACAGGACGGCCATCGTCGCCAGCGGGAGCACCGCCTGGGCAAGCAGCCCGCCGAAGAAGATCGCGAGTCCGACGAGGAACCCCAGCCCCAGGTATTTCCCGGCAACCATGGTCGGCGATTCCGTGTACACGCCGTGTTCGATGAGCGTTGCCAGCAACTGCGACTTCAGTTCCGGGAGATCCCTGTAGAAGCGGTCCTTGAGCTCCGAGAGCCGTCGGGTGCGCCGCCCGCCGAAGACCGCTCGCAGGAGCGCGCTCTCGTGCGGGGCCAGATCGGCCCCCGAGACCGCGCTCCGCTCGAACACGTAGTCCTTCTCCTCGCGTTCCTCGATCGTGAGGTGTCCCCGGACGGCGAGATCGATCAGCGTCGCCGTGATGTCGCGCAGGTCGGCCCGGTTGTCGACGATGACGCCGACCTCGGCGGGCGTCAGATCGGCGGGCGGCTCGTAGCGCGGCTCGATCGACCCGATTTCGGGGTCGCGCCCCCGCTCGTTCCAGCGGCGGTACATGAAGGCGAGGGCGAAGAAGGGCAGGAAGAGCGGCCAGTTCGCGAACAGGTACATGGCGGCGAGGTCGATGGCCGTAGGCCGTTGCACGATCCCGGCATCCCACCCCACCCCGATCGTCAGACCCTCCCGGAAGCCGAGCGGCTGGTCGGTCCGCACGTCGACCCGCGTGCCGGCGACGTCGACCACCGCGTCCCCGCCCGTCGCACCATAACCCCCGGTGAAGGCGTGTGCGCGCACGCCCCCGGTCCCCTGCGGGAGTCTCACGGTCGCGCTCGCCGCCTCGATGGGGACCGGCCATTCGGTCCCCGTCACGTTCCAGTACAGCTCGTCGTACGCCTCGACGATGCCGTCTTCTCCTTCATCCGCCTCGAAGAAGCGGAGGGCATTCGACACGCCGTAGGAGAGTTGGACCGTGCGCACGGCGTCGACCGCGCCGGGCACCCAGATCTTGGTGTTTAGATAGTCCCCGTCACGCTCCGTCTCGTAGCGCAGGGGGTTCCCCTCCGCGTCCGTCACCGCCTCCACCGAAACGTAGAGTTTGTAGCGGAATCCGTTGGTCCGGTACTCGACGGGAATCGTTCGGTAGATGCCGTTGTACCGTCCTTCGAACCGGGGCCGGATCGTCTCGGTCACCTCGATGGACCCGCTCTCCGACACCCGGATGTCGGCGTGGAAGTTCTCGATGCGCCAGGAGCGCTCCTGTGCGGCCGCGGGGGAGAGGGGAGGACAGACGATACCGAGCAGCACGCCCGCCAGGATGGCGGCCCGGGCTCCCACTCCCGTGGCTCGTCCCCGACGGAGCCGTATCACGAGAACGCCACCGTCGGCCCCTCGCGCTGTCCTTCGTCGTCGATCGAGAAGAACTCCCGGCGCCTGTGGCCGAACAGCCCGGCGAGCAGGTTCGTCGGGAAGACCTGGGTCTTCGTGTTGTAGTCGCGGACGACGGCGTTGTAGTAGCGCCTCGCGTTCTGCACGGCCTCCTCGATCTCGTCGAGGGAGCGCTGAAGCTCCGTGAACGCCTCGACGCCCCGCAGCTGCGGGTAGGCCTCCGAGAGGGCGAAGAGCCTTCCGAGCGCGCCCGCGAGCGCTCCCTCCGCCGAACCCGCCGCGGCGGGTCCCTGTGCGCCCATGGCCCGGTTTCTCGCATCGATCACGGCCTCGAGCGTTTCACGTTCGTGGCCCGCGGATCCCTTCACCGTCTTCATGAGGTTGGGGATGAGGTCCCAGCGGCGCTTGAGCTGCACGTCGATGTCGGCCCAGGCGCTGTTCACGCGCACCCGCAGCCGCACCAGGCCGTTGTACATCCCGATGAAGACGAATGCGATCACCGCGAGTACGATCAGAAACCACAACATGACTTGCCCCTGTTTCCCCTATTCTCCGCGTCCGAGGCGGAGGATGATCTCGAATTCCTTCTCCGTCACCGGCATGACCGACAGCCGCATGCCGCGTTTCATGACATTGATAGTCTCAAGGCCGGCCGTTTCTTTCATCATCTGCCGGGTCACCGGCGTTGCAAACGTCTCCACGTAGCGGAAATCGGGGCACCACCAGCGGGGATTCTCCCGGCTCGACTTCGCATCGAAGTAGTTGCTGTCGGGATCGAACTGGGTGGAATCCGGGTGCGCCGGACCCGCGACCTCCGCCACGCCGTACACGCCGAGCACTTTGGTGTTGGAGTGATAAATGAGGATCTTCTCCCCCGGATTCATCCGGTCGCGCATGAAGTTCCGGACCTGGTAGTTGCGCACGCCGTCCCATTCGGTCTCGCCATCCTGCGCGAAGTCGTCGATCGAATACACATGGGGCTCGGTCTTGGCCAGCCAGTATCCGGTGATTTCAACCGGCATCTCACGCCTTCCTTGCTCGTGGTGTTCTCGCGCCCTGGCGGCGCGCGGACCTTCCACCCGGACACGGCGAATCTACCGGCCGGGCCCCGGGCGGTGAACCCCGGCGCCCCGGTCCTCCCGGTAGCTCGCGAATCTCTGCGACGCGACACTAGGTTGAACGCATGAAGATTCCGATCTATCAGCTCGACGCCTTCTCGGACCGGCCGTTTGCGGGCAACCCGGCCGCCGTGTGTCCGCTCGAGGCCTGGATCGAGGACGACGTCCTGCAGCAGATCGCGGCGGAGAACAACCTCTCGGAGACGGCCTTCTTCGTGCGCGACGTTGGGTCCGACGACGTTGCGTCCGACGAGACAGGGTTCGAACTCCGATGGTTCACGCCGCTGTCCGAGGTCGACCTGTGCGGACACGCGACGCTGGCCTCCGCCTGGGTCATCCTCAACCTGCTTGAGCCGGACCGCGAGAGCGTGAGCTTCGAGACGAGGAGCGGCGAACTCATCGTGCGGCGGGGGAAAGATGACCACCTGGTGATGGATTTCCCGGCTCGCCCGGCGGCACCCCGGGATGCCCCCCGCGCTCTGGTGGAGGGGTTGGGAGCGGCGCCCGTGGAAGTCCGGGCTTCGGATCGGGACTATCTCGTCATCCTGAACGCCGAGGACGACGTGCGGAAGCTGAAGCCGGATTTCGCCCGGCTGCGCGGACTGGATCGGCTCGGGATCATCGCCAGTGCCCCGGGCGTGAGTGCCGACTTCGTGTCCCGCTTCTTTGCGCCCAGCGTCGGCGTGCCGGAAGATCCGGTCACGGGTTCGGCGCACTGCACGCTCGTGCCCTACTGGGCCGAACGGCTGGGACGGGGCGACGCGCCTCTCGAGGCACGGCAGATCAGTGCCCGCGGCGGTACCCTGATCTGTCGCCACCTCGGCGACCGCGTGACGATCGCCGGACGTGCGGCGCTCTATCTTTCAGGCGAGATTACGCTGTGACGGATTCCGGCGTGCAGCCGTCTACGGGGCGGCGGTACAGCAACAGGCGGGGGCCGGGCGACCGGCCGGACCGCAGAGAGACCCGGGAGGGAGCGGGACAGATGATGCGTACACGGCTAGGGCGCCGGAGCAGGCGCGGGCTGGGGATCGGCTTCTCCGTACTGGTAACGCTGGGGGCGTTGGGGCCCGCGAACATGATGGGGCAGGTACCCGGTGGACCCTTCCGCGGCCAACCGGGCGGAGATCCGGCTTCACGCGGCAGCGGCACGCAGTGGGATCTGGGCGGCACCTTCTCCGTGATGGCGCCGCAGGGGCAGTTCGGTTCGTTCGTCGGGGAGGGTTTCGGGGCGGCGTTCACCGCTCTGCTCGGTTTCGCGGATTCCCCCGCCTTCCGGGTCCGGCTCGATGCCGGCTACGTGAACTACGGGGCCGAGACGCTCGGCGTCCCCGTGTTCGCGGCGACAGACCGGATCCTGACCGACATCGTCACGCGCAACAACGTGGGCTATCTGGGACTCGGCCCCGAGATCCGGCTTCCGTACGGCCCCGTCCAGCCTTTCGTGAACGGCTTCGCGGGGCTCGGCTATTTCTTCACGGTGAGCAGCGTCGAGCACGGCTGGCGCTCCCGCGAGTCCTACGACTACGGGACGACGGTGAACTTCGACGATGTCCGTCCCGCGTACGGGTTCGGCGGCGGGCTCGCGATTCCGATCAAGCGATCCGCCAAGCTCGTAATGCTGAGGCTGGAAGCCCAGTACCGGAGGCACGGCCGAACGGAGTATCTCGTGCCCGGGAGCATCGTCGAGGACGGCTTCGGCGGCAGTTCGTTCTCGCCCATCGCCTCCGATGTCGACTTCGTGCTCTTCCAGGTGGGACTGACGCTCCGGGCCTGAGTCGGCTACGGTTGGCGGCGCTCCAGGCGCGCCACGGACCCCGTCAGGTCGACGACGTACAGTTCCCCGGAGCCGTCGACGCCGAAGGAGGACACGGCTCCGAGGCCCCCCACGTTCCAGCGTCTCTCGTCCGTCGCCTGACCGCCGTCGAACCGGAAGCTCCGCAGGAATCCGGTACAGAAATCCGAGTAGAAGTAGTGCCCCGCGATCTCGGGGATCTGTGAGCCGCGGTACACGTATCCCCCCGTCACGGAGCAGACGCTGCCATCGTGGACGTACTCGACGACGGGCAGCGTGAGCCCCGACATGTCGCACCCGGAACTCTGGTAGCAGACGGACCCTTCCATCGTGTTCCAGCCGTAGTTCACGCCCGCTTCGCCGGCCGGTACCGCGTTGATCTCCTCACGTTCGTTCTGGCCGACGTCGGCGACGTAGAGGACGTTGCCCGCGAAGTCGAAGGTCGAACGCCACGGATTCCTGACGCCGATGGCCCAGATCTCGCCCCGCGTCCCCTCCTCTCCGACGAAGGGGTTGTCATCCGGGATCGCGTACGGGTCGCCTCCGTCCACGTCGATGCGGAGGATCGCACCGTGCAGCGTCTCGCGGTTCTGTCCGTTGCCGAACGGATCGCCCGCGCCCCCCTCATCGCCGAGGAAGATGTAGAGCATCCCGTCCGGCCCGAACTGAAGCATGCCGCCGTTGTGGTTCTGGCGACGCTGGGTGAGCGTGAGAATCCGCTTCGCCGAGCCCCGGTCGAGGCGGTCGGGGTCGCCCGAGACGGTGTAGCGCTCCACGACCGTGTCGTCCCCCGTGTCGGTGTAGTAGACGAAGACCTGGCCGTTGTCCGCGTACCGCGGGTGGAAAGCCATCGTGAGAAGGCCACCCTCCGGTGCGCTGCCTACGCGGCCCGAGAGGTCGAGGAAGGGATCGTCGAGAAGTTGCCCGTCCGCGTTCGCGATGCGGATGCGGCCCACCTGCTCGACGACGAAGAGTCGCTGATCGCCCGGCGGGGCCGCGAGGAAAACCGGCTGCGAGAGCCCGGTCAGCACTTCGTTCGCCGTCAGTTCGAAGGCGGCGGGTTCGGGCGGCGGCGGCGGTGGTGGCGGAGCCGGGGAGGGACCCGTGCCATCCGAGCATCCCCAACTCGCCACCCCCGCCAGGAGCGCCAGTGTCTGCGCCGCCAGCGCCCGGGGGGGCGCCGCGGACGGACGAGCCGAGCGCGTCAGGGAACCAGTTCCGGCCGGCGGTACCTGAGGAAGAACACGCCTTCCTTGCCGCTGGAGACGACGATCGTCCCGCTCGCGAAGAACGGGTAGTTCGACCACGAGCCGTCGAAGGTCACGGACTCGTCCCACGGCACCGTGTCGAAGAAGCCGACCTCGCGCGGGTTCTCGCGGTCGCTGATGTCGAGTACGCGCAGTCCGCTCACGTAGTTCGACTGGTACATGAGATCGCCCACGATGTAGAGGTTGTGGTCGATCGTGAACGTCTCGCCGAAGTGCTCCTTGACGAGGATCGGGTCGTCCAGATCCGACACGTCCCAGATGAGCGTGCGGCTGGCGGTCATGTCGGGTTCGGTTCCCGTCTGCTGAGCCTGGCCGACGGAGGCCATCTCGTCGAGTTCGTCGTTCTGGTAGAAGTAGCGGTGGTCCTCGGTAAGCCAGCCCTGGTGCGTGTAGGCGACCGCCGGATAGTCGGCCGTCGAGAGGGTGACGGGGTTCTGCCGATCCGTGACGTCGGCGATCACGACCGCGGTCTCGTTCGCATTCAGGCAGATCTCCTTGCCGGCGTGCTCGGCATCCGGGCCGTGATAGTTGACGCACTGCGCGTCGTGCGTGTACCCGGTCTGCCCCCGTCCGGTGCCGGCCTGCGCGTGGCAACCGAGGAAACTCGGCGCCATGGGATCGCTGATGTCGATCATGTGCAGCCCACCGCCGCAGGTCTCGCCGCCACCGCTCGAGCCTACCGCGTAGGCGGTCGCGGTCTCCTCGTTGATCACCACGTTGTGGGCGCTCGCGATCCCCTCGTAGATCGTGTCGGGGTCGAACTCGACCGGCGAGTCCCCGACATCTCGAAGCCGCGTGAGGTCGAACACCTGCATCCCGTGCTCGCCCGCGTTGTCCGCCACCACGAAGGCATGGTTCGCGTAGACCTTGATGTCCCGCCACGACTGCGTGAGCGAGCCGGGCGTCTTGGGCAGGTTGCCCAGATAGACGGGCGCCGCGGGGTCGGAGATGTCGATGAACGCCGTGCCGTCCGTGCGCCCGACGATCGCGTATTCGCGCCCCGTCTGCGGGTCCGCCCAACCCCACACGTCATTGGTCTCGATGCCGCGGTCTGAGCCGCCGATCGCGTCCAGCGGCAGGAACGAGAGCACGTCCACCTGGTCGCAGGTGAACTGGTCCGCCATCCCGTCCTCGCCGCAGTCGACCTCGGCGAGCGCCGTCAGCGGGCGCCGTTCCTCGGGGATGAAGATCTTGGCCGACTCGGTCCACGCCCCATCCCGGCGCTCGAACACAACGGCCGAGCCGAGAGACGCATCGTCCCACGGCTGTCCGATGACCGCGAGGTCGCCGCTGGCCGAAATCGAGAGGCCGAAGCCGTCCCCTGCGTCCGTTCCCGGGCCGGCTCCGATCCGGGTCGCGGCGCCGAAGCCCCCGGCCGTGGCATCCCAGGTGAAGGCGTAGATCGCCCCGAACAGGCCCGCGCCGGGAGCCGCGATCCACAGTTCGTCGTCCCGGGCCGTGATGGTGGCGCCGAAGTTGTCGCCGGGCTCACGGTGGAAGGCCGACAGCGACCCCTGCCGCACCCAGTCTCCGGATGGGCGGCGAACGTAGTTCAGTACCGTCCCCGTGCCGTCGTACGCGCCCGGCAAGCCGAGCAGCGCATGGGCACCGTTGATGCCAACCGTAACGGACGCGGCACGATTGCCCACGACGGCCGCCCCCGGCTGGATCTCGTCGCCCTCGAAGCCGAGCCGAGCCTCCTGCGCCCAGCCGCCGTCCGCGTCGCGACCGAACACGTAGGCGGCGCCGGGAAGCTGGGGTCCGCCGAAGGCGCCCACGATCACCCGCTCGCCGTCGGTGTGCACGCCCCAGCCGAAGAACTCCTGCTGCGGGTCCGGGTCGGCGGAGGTCAGGATGCCGTCCTCGACCCATTCACCATCGTCTCCGCGCACGAAGACCCACGCGCCGCCGGTCCCCTGGTAGCCCAGCGCGGTGACGACCAGGAGGTCGCCCCCGATGGAGGCGAAGCGGCCGAAGGACGATCCGAGCGGCACGCTCTCGGGCCGAAGGTGCCGCTCGAACTCCCATCCATCCCCGGCCTGCCGGTAGATGAGGACGCTCCCGTCGCTCTCGCCGTCGCCGTCCTGGTCGAGAGCCGTGGCGCCGACGAGCAGACGGTCGCCGTCGGCGAGGATGAAGCGGCCGAAGAAGTCCGCGCCCTCGTGCTCCGGGGCGCGCAGCGTTGCGGTGCGCTCCCAGCCGTCGCCGCTCCGCTCGTACACGTAGAGGTTGCGGGGAGCCGACGTCGCCGGATTCTGTGGATTCGCGTCCGGGTCGACCGCTTCGCTGACGATGATCCGGCCCTCGTGAAGCACGACGGTGCCACCGAACTCCTGCGCTTCCGCGCCACCGGCCGTGAGGAAGCCGCAAGCGACCGCGGCGACGAAAGTCCGTGTTCTGTTCATCATTCCGTTCATCGGATTCATCAATGTCTCTCGGTCAGTGTCTCTCGAAGTAGTAGAGGCCGCCGCCCGCGGTGCCGACGACGAGATCCAGGTCCCCGTCCCCGTCCAGATCTCCGAACTCGGGCGTGGAGAAGAGCGGGAGTTCCTCCGGGGCGGGGAAGAAACCATCCGCCTCGACAAAGCTGGGCGACCCGGATCCTCCGTCATTCCTGAAATAGCGGATCCCGTCGGACTCGGTGCCCACGATGAGGTCGAGGTCTCCGTCCCCATCGTGGTCAAGGAGCTTGGGGAAGCTCCGGCGGCCGATGTCGATGTCCCCGTACTCGTCGCTCACAAACTCGAAGCTGGGGTTCGATGCCGACCCGGTGTTCTCGTAGTAGTTCAGCGCCCCCGAGGACTCTCCGATCATGAGGTCGAGGTCGCCGTCCCCGTCGAGGTCGCCGAGGGTCGGCGTCGCGTTGCTGCCGCGCGTGATCTCGACGAAGGCGGAATCGACGAGCGTGAAGCTCGGCGCCGTGGCCGATCCGTCGTTTCGCACGTAGCGGATCTCGTCGCGCCAGGTACCGAGCAGCATGTCGAGATCGCCGTCCCCGTCGAGGTCGCCGAACGCGGGAGCGTTGTGGTAGGCGCCGGGGATCTCGAAGCGACCCGTCCGCCGGAAGACCGGCTCAGTCCCGCTCCCCTCGTTCTCGAACAGGAAGACGTAAGAGTTCGACAGGTCCGTGGGATCGATCTTGTTGCCGAGGAGAAGGTCGAGGTCGCCGTCCCCGTCGAGGTCCACGAGCGAGGCCACGCTCTCGCTGCCCACGTCGATCTGGGAGATGAAGCGGCGTGTCCGCAGCTCGAAGCCGCCGTCGGACTCCTGGGAGAAGAGCATGAGGTTGTCGGCGGTCGTCGTATTCGCGTTGTACGCGCCGCCGAGGACGCCCATGAGCAGGTCGAGGTCGCCGTCGCCGTCGTAGTCGCCGAAGGTGGGCGCGTTGTAGCCGCTCGTCCGGATCGGGTCGTCGAGCGGGAAGGGACGCGGCTCCACCCGGAGGTTCGGGGCCTCGCACGAGCCGGCGTTCTCGATCAACAGGAGTCCGGCCTCGAAGAAGTCGCCCCAGAACATGTCGGTGTCGCCGTCCGCGTCGTAGTCGGCGAGCGCCATCGTGTTCGCGCCGTGCAGGGTGGGGAAGGGCCCGCCCGAGCCCGGGCCATCGAAGGGCGGCACACCCCCGGCCGCCGCGGGGTCGGCGACGATCTCGATGTCCTCGAAGCGGTCCGTGATGTGCCGGAAGGGCGACGCGTCCTCGCCGATCGCGCCCGTCGCCTCGTAACGGGTCACGGTGCCGACGAGCCGCCCGATCAGGAGGTCCAGCCGGCCGTCGCAGTCCATGTCCGCCGCGTTCGGGATGTTCTGGCGGTCCGAGAAGATCGCCTCTCCGCGCGTGTCCCTGAGCGTGTCGGCGATGAGTTCGAAGACGGCGCCGCCCGCCGTCCCGGTGTTGCGGTACAGTTTCATGTAGCTGAAGGGGGACTCCGCCAGCAGGTCCCGGTCCCCGTCCGCGTCGACGTCCACGAAGCGGAACCACTCTCCGACCTCGAGGTCCGAGTACGCCTCCGGCCGCCAGGTGTGGCGCTGTCCTTCCGCCGTATCCTCGCGCTCGAAGAACATCAGCCGGTCGGTCGTCTCCTGCACGAAGAGGTCGAGGTCGCCGTCGGCGTCGATGTCCACCCACTGCGGGCGGGGCACGTTGAAGCCGCCGAGGAAGGGGATTTCGTACGGGTTTCCGGACTCGTCGAACACGGGAAACGGCGTGACGGACCGCACGAAGCCCGTCTCGGTGGCCTCGGGCGCGCGGTCGGGCGTCACAGCCCCAGGTGCTACGGCCCCCGAGGCGCAACCAGCCGCGAGGGCGGCGGCCAGCGTTCCAAGCGATCCCGGCGTTGCCCGGCCGCGTCGGCCTCTGCCCATGCGTGTCACGTAGCCGGGGCCCTCAGCGCGGGTTGGAGGCGAGACCGATGCCCGACGCGTAGGGCGGCGTCTCGATCACGTCGATGATCTCGCGGGTAGCCGTGTCGATGACGACGACCGTGCCGCCGGGCGCGTCGTATCCCATCCGATCCGACGATTGGTAGGAGCCGGTCTCGTTTCGGTTTGCCACGTACAGTCGGGAGCCGTCCGGCGAGAGCACGCTGCCGTGCGGTTCGGCGAGGCCTTTGCCCCGGATCACGGCGGCGACGGACCAGTCGGAGGTGTCGACGAGCGTGACCTCGTTCGCGCCCAGGTTGCCGAACCAGATCCAGCGCCCGTCCGCCGACCAGCTCGGGTGCCACGGTCTGGCCCCCACATCCACCTCGCCCTCGAGCTTCGGCGATGTCGGGTCGGAGATGTCGAACACGAGAAGCTTCGCCGTCATCTCGGCCGTTGCGACGAGCGTCATTCCGTCCGGAGAGATGGCGTATTGCACGAGGACGTGGGGCATCGCTCCGGAGCCGGGGAGCCGAAGCAACTCGGCGTCTCCACTCTCGGCCTCCACGGTGACGACGGAGTTTTCCCCCAGGCTGCCCGCGTAGACCCACTCGCCGTCGGGGCTCGCCAGGAGCGCGTGCGGCCGCGGAATGAAGACGTCGTATTCCTCGACTTCCATCGACACCCGGTCGATGCGGCCGATGCGCTGGGGCGGGTTCACCGCCGCCATCGACCGCCCGACGAAGAGCCACGGCTGCGAGGGGTGGAGTGCGAGGAGTCCCGGGCGCTCGAACTCGATGGAGGCGACGAGTTCGTTGTCACGGTCGAACTTCAGTACCCGGTTGGCCGCAATGAGCGACACGTACCAGAACGACCCGTCCGGTTCGACCGCGATGTGGTGCGGCTTCGCGTTCGCGCCGTATCCCATCGCCTCCAGATCGATGACGTCGACGACCTCGTGCGTCTCGAGGTCGATCACCGTCACCGCCGCCGCCTCCTGGTTCGCCACGTAAAGGAACGGACCCTCGGCGGGCGAAGCGGCCACGACCCCCGTCGCGGCGGCCCGAACCGCCACGAGGCCGGCCATCCCCAGCGCGAGGAGGCCGGCCCGCAGATTGTTCGCCATCCTCTTCACCATCCGATTCCGATTCGACTCGCCTGCGTCAGGGAACGAGTTCCGGCTTCTGGTACTTCACCATGAACAGGCCTTCGCTCCCGCTCGTCACGATGATCGTGCCGCTCGCGAAGTACGGATAGTTGCTCCACGAGCCGCCCATCGACGGGCCTTCAGCATAGGGCACCGTGTCGAGGAAGCCGACCTCGGTCGGATTCTCCGGGTCGCTCACGTTCAGGATCCGCAGTCCGCTGTTGTAGTTCGACTGATAGAGCAGGTCGCCGAGCACATACATGTTGTGGTCGCTCGCCGTGGACTCGCCGAAATGTTCCTTGACGAGAACGGGGTCGTCGAGATCCGTGATGTCGAAAATCATCGTGCGCGTGCCCGAGAACTGCGTCCTCAGCTCGTCGAGTTCGTCACCGAGGTAGAAGTAGCGGTGGTCCTCCGTGACCCAGCCCTGGTGGGCGTAGGCGACGTTGGCGTAGGTGGCCGTCGACAGCGGGATCGGGTTCTCCTTGTCGGTGACGTCCGCGATCGAGACATCGGTCTCGTTCGAGCCGAAGCAGATCTCCTTGCCGGCGTGCTCGCGGTCGGGTCCGTCATAGATCAGGCAGAGCGCGTCGTGCGAGTACCCGGTGCCGCGGCGCCCGGTGCCCTCGTGACCGAAGCAGCCCGCGAAGCTCGGCTCCGTCGGCTCGTTGATGTCGATCATGTGGAGGCCGCCGCCGCACGTCTCGCCCCCGCCGCTCGATCCGACGCTGTAGGCGAAGCCCGTCTCTTCGTTGATCACGATGTTGTGCGCGGAGGCGATCCCGTCGTAGTGGGCGTCCACCTCGAAAGTGACAGGCTCCGTCCCCACATCGCGGAGACGGGTGAGGTCGAACACCTGCATTCCGTGTTCGCCCGCCCCATCGGAGACGATGAAGGCGTGATCCTTGAAGACCTTGATGTCGCGCCACACGCTGCCGCGGGCGCCCTCCGTCATCAGGAGCCGGCCGACGAGGCGCGGGTTCTGGGCATCCGTGATGTCGACGAACGAAGCCTGGTCGGTGAGCCCCACGAGGGCGTACTCGCGCCCGGTCTGCGGGTCGGTCCAGCCCCACACGTCGTTGACGCGGACGCCACGGTTCGCTCCGAGCGACTGCACCGGCATGAAGGAGAGGATGTTCACTTCGCTGCAGTCGAAGTCGGCCGAGACGCCTTCCTCGCAGCCCACCTCGTGCCCGTTGACCGCCGCGTAGTTCGTTGCGTCGCTCCACACCTCGGCGGCTTCGATCCACTCGTTGCCCTGCCGCTCGAAGACATAGGCGGTGCCCATGCGGTAGTCCTTGCTGCCGGCCACGACGACCGCGACGTCGCCGTCCGTCGCCATGTTCGACCCGAAGCCGTCTCCGCCCGCGCGGTTCGAGGCGTTGAGCACACCCGTGAGCGCGAGTCCGGCATCGGCGGCGTCCGAGTAACGCAGGACCTGGCCCTCGCGTCCCGCACCGACGCCGGAACCGCCGATCCACAATTCGCCGCCGACCGACGCGAACGTTGTGGCGAACCCGCCCGCTCCGAACCGTCCGCCGCCGCCGCCGGCCACCACGGGCGGGAAGAACCGGCCGGCCGGCGTCCAGCCATCGCCCGCCGCCGTGAAGGCGTATGCGACGCCCACTCCGCCCGCGCCGCCGGCCCCCACGAGGAGCCGGAAGCCGTCCGGCGTGTCCTGACCGTGGAGCGTGCGCCCGAAGCCCGCGTTTTCGCTCGCGTCCGGTGCCGTGAGGGATTCCGGCGCGGCCGTCCACCCACCGTCATCGCCGCGTGTGAAGAAATAGACCGCGCCCGCCCGGCTGGCCGATCCGACCGAGGCACCCGGGGCGCCGATCGCCGCCGACCGACCGTCGGTCACGATCGCCGCGCCGAACCCGTCGCCCTGCGCCGCGTCGGGCGATTCGATGGAACCGACCTCGTTCCAGCCGGCCCCGGCACGCTCGAAGACGTACACGCGGCCCGCCGCGGCGGGACCACGGCCGAAACCGCCGCCCCCCCCGGCCCCGACGAGCGCCAGGTCACCCGCGATCGTGCCCCGGCTGCCGAACGACATCCCCGCCGGCAGGTCGGCTGGCCGAAGCGTGGCGACTTCCTCCCAAACGCCGCCGCTCCGCTCAAAGATGTGGGCTGCGCCCGGCGCGCCGACCAGCATCCGGTCGCCATCGACCGAGAGGGAAGTGCCGAAGCCGCCCCCCTCTTCAGCTCCGTAAGGCGAGAGCTCCGCCGAGACGGTCCAGCCATCCGGACCCTTCTCGTATACATAGACAGTTCCGGTCGAGGTCGGACCGCCCCTCTCGGAGATCAGGATCTGCCCGTTCGAGACGGCGACGCCTCCACCGAAACCCTGTGCCGCGACAGGCACGGTCAGACCGGCGAAGACGGCCGCGAACGCCGCGAATCGGATGAATACACGCATGACAACGCTCCCCCGCTGTAGACGAAGTTCGGACGTTAATCGAATAACCCGTTAAAAACATTTCCCGGGGTCGACGCGTTGTACATTGGCCGCATGCGGCATGTGCGCCGAGACCGCCCGCTCGAGCCAGCCGTCCGGCCCCGACCCGTACCCCCGGGCGAGGAACCCGAGGTGGCCGCCGTGCTCCGTCAGTTCGAGGGAGAGATTCGGGCGCCGCCGGATGGTTTCGACCGGCACCGACGTGCCCGGAGCGAGGGGGTCGTCCCGGGAGTGGATCAGCAGCATGGGAAGCTGCACCGAACCCACGAATCGCTTGGCGCTGCAGCGCGCGTAGTAGTCCGCGGCGTCGCGAAAGCCGTGGATCGGCGCCGTGAGGCGGTCGTCGAACTCGCGAATCGTGCGGGCCGTCGCCGCCTCGGGCGCCACCACACCGGGGAACCGCCGCGCCTTCTCGCGCGCCTTCTCCCGCAGGCTGCGCAGGAAGCGCTGGCCGTACACACGCCCCATTCCCCGGTCGAGGGCGTCGGCGCTCGCCTCGAGGTCGTATGGCACGGAGACGGCGGCCGCGGCGACGAGGCCGTTTCCGCCGTCCTCGCGCCCGAGCAGGTTGAGGAGCGCGTTCCCCCCCAGCGAGAACCCGACCGCGGTCCGCGGCAGCCCCGGGAAACGCGCCGCCATCCAGGCCAGCGCGCGCTCGATATCGTCGGTTCGACCAGAGTGGTAGGCGCCCGGCAGGCGGTTCGGCTCACCGCTGCAGGAACGGAAGTTGAGCGCGACCGGCTGGATACGGGCAGCCGCCAGCGCTTCGCTCGTCGTCACCATGTAGCCGGAGCGGGCGCTTCCCTCGAGTCCGTGGAGCAAGAGGCACGCACCCGCCGGGTCTTCCGGCCCTCGCCAAAGGTCGAGGTCGATGAAGTCGCCGTCGGTCGTGTCGAGCCGCACCCGGTCGTACCGTGGCTCGAAGCGCCGGCGCGCGATCCGTCCCACCACGGTCTGCAGGTGGGGATTCCGGAGCCCGGGTGCTGCCTCGAAGCCCGGCAGGTTCTCCAAGGGACGGGGGGCCTTACGCTGCGACATACAGAGGGAGCGTGGCGATCCCTCGGATCATCGGCCCGTCCGTCTCGCGAACGGCTCGTTGAGGAATATGGCCCCCCTTACTTTCTCGCGGTGTGAGGGTTCCGACCGCCACGTCACGCGGACAACCGACCCCTGTGGAGAGAAACGCCGTGTCACGACCACAATTGCACCAGTACACCGTCGCGGAAGCAAGTTCCCGGCGCTGGCTCTACGTGCTGCACGGCATCTACGGCACGGGCCGCAACTGGGCTTCGTTCGCCCGCCGGCTCATCGCCGCACGTCCCGAATGGGGTGCGGTGCTCGTGGATCTTCGGCTGCACGGGCACTCCCCGAGCTTCGAGCCGCCGCACACGCTTCCCGCGTGCGTGCACGACGTGCTCGGACTCTCCGAGTCGCTGGGACGGCCCGTGGACGCGATCCTGGGGCACTCCCTCGGCGGCAAGGTGGCCCTGATGCTGGCGGCCGCCGTGGCGCCGGCCCAGGCGTGGGTGATCGACGCGACGCCCTCCCGCCGCTCGCCTGGCGGCGGGGCGGCTCGATTGCTGCACGTGCTGCGCCGACACTCCGGCCCCTTCGAAGCGAGGCGCGATGCCGTAGCCGCGGTGGAGGCCGAAGGTTTCGCGTCGCCCGTCGCGCGCTGGCTGGCGACCAACCTCGCCCTCGTCAACGGCGGTTACCGGTGGCGCCTGGACCCCGACGCGCTCGGGGAACTGCTCGCCGACTACTTCCGGCGCGACCTGTGGGACGTCATCGAGACACCGGTCCCCCCGTCGGAAATCCATGTCGTGCGAGCCGCTCGGTCGGACATCCTCTCCGCGGACGATATCGGGCGATTGCGGGCGGCCGGCTTGAACGATCGCGTGCACCTCCACGAGCTCGCGGGCGGCCACTGGCTGCATGTGGACAACCCGGATGGACTGCTGGACCTCGTCCGCGACCACCTGTAGCAGCCCGCCCGCGCCGGACCGCGTCCGGCGCTTACCACACTTCGTACCAGGTGCCCGGGATCTCCGCCGCCGGCGCGGTCAGCCCCTCCGCGGCCGCCGCCACCGCGCAGGCGTCGAAACGCAGATCGATGCGGTGTCCGCCGAAGTCCGCCGCCACACCCACACCTCCTCCGAGCCCGCTCGCCAGAGTCCCGCGAATCGAGACGTCTCCGTTCAGCCGCAGGGCTCCCCCCACGAGGATGAGGCCGCTCCAGGCGAAGCCGCCGTCGAGCGTCAGGTCGCCCTCGACGACGAGAGCGCCGCGTCCGCTGGAACCGGCATCGAGCGTCTCCGATCCCGGGATCCGGATGTAGGGCGAACCTCCGAGGGTCGGCCACGGATCGGGGGGCACGGTCGCGTCGGGACGCGGGCCCCAGGACGCGAGGAGTTCCGCCCAGCGCAGTCCCGTCGTCGCCGCGACCGACACATTCGCCGTCATCCGGCGATCCGGCGGGAGCCCCGAGATCGTAAGCAGCGAATCGGGCGTCGGCGGCGGGCCGCCCCAGTATGCGACGCCCGCGACAGGTGACGGCTGCTGGGGACAGGCGCCCCCGAACGGATCGAGGCCGCTGATCGTCCCTTGGGGTCCAGTGACGCTCGTCCCCCCCACGAGGACGAGCGCTCCGGGGAGCTGAGGGGGGCCGGCGACCCACAGGAGTTGGCCCACCGACCGTTCGAAGACTGCGCTTCCCGCCACGATCTGTCCCAGCGACTCGACCCGGTAGACCGCCTCGGTGGGCCCGAGCTCCATCAACCTCTCAAACGACACCGTTGCCGTCCCGCCGCCCACCGACACGGGCGGGACGGATGGATTGGGGGCCTCGGCGGTCGCGAGCGCTGTCGCGAGTCCGCTTTCGGCCACATAGAACGCCTCCGTGGAGCGCGCGAAGGCGCGGGCGGACTGTCCGTCGACCCAGGTGAGGAGAAAGCCGCCCGCCGCCATGAGCGAAACGAGCAGCAGAGTGAGCATGGCCGAAGGGAGCGCGAATCCGCGAAGGTCCGCTTCGGGAGGGACGAAGGCTCGTGGCCTCGGGATCTTGCCGGGGGAACACATGCCCTGAAGGTGCGGTGCCGGATCAACGCTCCATCAAGGCGCCAACCGCACGGACTACTGGCCGTCGGCCTCCGCGAGCCAGCTCTCGATCGCGACGTTGAGCGCCGGAAGGCTGAGCGCGCCGTTCTCCAGCACCCGGTCGTGGAACTCCGCGATGGAGAACGCCTCCCCGAGCCTGGCCTCCGCCTTCGATCGCAGCCGCGAGATCTCGAGTTGCCCGAGCTTGTAGGTGAGCGCCTGAGCGGGTGACGTGATGTAGCGGTCCACCTCGTTCTCGATGTTCACCTCGGCGAGCAGCGTGTTCTCGCGCACGAAGTCGATCGCTTCCTCGCGCGTCCAGCCGAAGGCGTGGATCCCCGTGTCGACGACGAGCCGGCTCGCGCGCCACGCGTCATACGAGGCGAGCCCGATGCGGCTCAGGTCGTCCACGTAGAGGCCCATTTCATCGGCGAGACGCTCCGCGTACAGCGCCCAGCCCTCGACGAACGCGACGGAGCCGAGGTGCTTGCGGAACTCCGGGAGCCCCTCGACCTCCTGGGCGATCGCCGTCTGGAGGTGGTGTCCCGGAATCGCCTCGTGGAAGCTGAGGACATCGGCCTGGTACCGAGGCCGGATTTCGGGCCGGTAGGTGTTCACGTAATACGTCCCGGGGCGCGATCCATCCGGCGCCGGCTCCCGGTAGTAGGCGAGCACGCTCTGCGGCGCCTCGTACAGCGGAATGGGCCGGATCACCATCTCCGACACCGGCGGCGTACCGAACCAGTCGGGCATCACGAGCGCGGCCCGCGCGTACGCCTCCTCGGCCAGTTGCACGATCTCACCCGGCCAGCGGAAGTACATCTCCGGGTCCGACCGCAGCCGCTCCTGAATCTCTCTCAGATCGGAGGCGCCGAGGACTTCCTGTCCCAGCGTCCGCAGTTCGGCGTGGATCCTCTCCAGCTCCGCCAGGCCCTGCGCATGGATCTCCGCGGGTGTGAGATCGAGCGTCGTAAGGTTGCGGATCATGGCCTCGTAGCAGGCGCTGCCCCCCGGCAGGCTGGAGAGCCCGATCTCCGGCCCGGTGCGCGAATGCGGATAGAGTTCGTCGCGCAGAAAGTCCCGGAGTCTCGCGTAGGCGGGACGGATCCGCTCCGTGGCAGCTTCCCGGATCCCCGCCCGAAAATCATGGCGCGTCCCCTCCGGCCAGGCATCGAGTCGCGTCCCGGCAGGGGCGTAGATCGGCCACTCCTGCACCGGCCGTTCGAGGAGGGCGTCGAGCTGCACGATCGTGAGGTTCACGGAAGCGCGCGCCGCGACCCGGCCCGTCTCCAGTCCCGTCCGCAGGTTCGAGATGTAGTCGTCGATGAAGTCCGCGTACGCATTCCAGCGCCGGATCATGCGCTCGCCGTCGACCGGCGTCTCGAGTGGCTGGGCGCCCACCACGTTGAGGAAGTCGAGCTGGAAGCCCTCGCGGTGATCCACGACCCACACCTCGAGGTCGCACAACTGCTCGGCCACTTCGGCCGAGAGCTGATGGTCGAGCGCGAGGTACGTCAGCCGGTCCGCGGGGGGCAGCGGGGCAAAGTCGATGGCGGCGAGCGCGTCCATGAGGGCGCGCACCTCGCGGCGGCGATTGTTGCGTCCGGAAGACGAGATATCCCGCACTCGATCGTCGAGGCGGTGCTCTCCCAGGTAGGTCGCCTGGAGCGGGTTCCAGGAGAGGTAGCCGTCCCAGAAGCGGTCGCCGAGCGCCGAGAGGTCGCTGGTTGGGGGCGACTCCGGCGTTTCGGCCGACCCCGGGTCGCATGCCGTGACCCCGCCCGCCAGCAGAATCAGCGCCGCGGCAGCGCGCAACGGTGCGGGGGAACGGGTTGACGTCATGCTGGCGGCTCTCGATCGTTGGGTTCGTTTAGCACCCGGCCTTGCCGCACGAAGATGCGACGAGGCAGGGAGCGCCCGCAAAGGAGACCCCTGTGCCAGACACGGTAACCGACGCCGCATCCAATTCGTTCTATACCGCGCGCGCCCGACTGGAGAAGGTCGAAGGCGTCCACCGCCGGGGCCATCTCGAGGACGGAACCGAACTGGAGTTCGGCGTCCACGGACCCATCAAGTCGCACTACCGGATCGACGCGAAGAACCTGCCGCTTCCCGTCGACTACCAGGTGGCCGCGACCGGCGCCTGAATGCTGGGCACGCTCAACGGCGCACTGGAAGTGCGCGGCATCCGCCTGGACCCCGAAGACATCAGCGCCGAAGCGGAGGGCATCACGCGCCTCCGCGACCGCATGCCGCTGCTGGAGGAGATCATCGTCCACTACCGGCTCCGCGTGCCTGCCGAGGCGCGGGAGACGGTGGACCGGGCGCTCGCCAGCCACGGCCCGAAGTGTCCCACCGCCCGTTCTCTGGAGGGCGCGATCAAGGTCAGCTGGACCGCCGAGGTCGAGGAGCAGCCTGCATGAGCATGACCCGAAGCGGGGATCTGGTGCGCGTGTTCGCGGCTTGGGACGAGAGTGAATTCCTCGCCGCGAGGCTCGCCCTCGAGGCGCACGATATCCCCTTCCAAGTCGAAGGCGAGTTCGCGCCGGTGTCCTGGGGCCCCACGGCCGCCGCGAAGATCCTGCGCGTCCCGGCGAACCGGCACGACGAAGCTAAACAGGCACTACGCGACGCCCTCCGAGAGTAGCGCCTGCTAGTCTTGCCCTCGCGTCCGTGCGGGACTAGTCTGATGTCTAGTCAGACTAAGATCCGGAGAGAAGAGTGAACAACACCTGGCAGGTTCAAGAGGCGAAGGCACGCTTCAGCGCGCTCCTTGAGACCGCGTTGACGCAGGGGCCTCAAGTTGTCACGAAACGTGGCGTCGAGGCCGCAGTTCTTGTGCCCATCGACCACTGGCGCCGACTGGAGAAGATGGCCAGACCAACGCTGAAGGAGTTGCTGCTTGCGTCCGAGGCCCGGACGGACACGCTCGTTCCGCCCCGCCACGAGATCCCGCAGCGGGCGGCGCCCCGCTTCGACTAGAAGGGTGTTCCTCCTCGATACCAACGTCGTCTCGGAATTGAGACGCCCGAATCCGCACAGCGGGGTTCTCGCATGGTTTCAAGAGATCCCCGACGCTCAGTTGTGTCTTTCCGCCGTGACCATTGGTGAGATCCAGGCCGGGATCGAGACTTCGCGCGGGCGAGATCCGGTGAAGGCCGGAGAAATGGAGGCGTGGCTCGGCATGGTCCTTGAGACGTACGACGTACTGCCGGTAGATGCGGCCGCCTTCCGGGAGTGGGCTCGACTGATGCACGGGCAGTCGAACACGCTGCTCCAGGATGCCATGATCGGCGCTGTGGCCATCGTGCACCGGTTGACAGTAGCGACCCGCAACGTCCGCGACTTCGAGCGCCTCGGCGTGAAGACCATCAATCCGTTCGCGTATCCGGAAGGCTGACCCCATGAGGCGGTCGGTCTCCGCCTCCGATTCGAACCGTGAGCGGCCTGACGTCCGTTGTGGATCATCCTGCCGAGGCCACCACCCGGAGTCGCGCATATGACCTTTCAGCCGCTTGACGTCGCGGCGTTCGCGGGCTTCTTGCTGCTCGTGGTGGGCGTGTCGCTGTATGCCTCGCGCGGGAGCAGGAATGCGGCCGGGTACTTCCTCGCCGGTCGCAACCTGCCGTGGTGGCTGATCGGCTTCTCGCTCATCGCGTCCAACATCTCCACCGAACACTTCGTGGGGATGGCGGGGCGGGGGTACGACATCGGCCTCGCGATCGCGAGCTACGAGTGGATGGCGGCCGTCACCCTCGTCCTCGTCGGGCTCTTCTTCCTCCCCCGTTTCCTCGCGGCGGGGATCTACACCATCCCCGAGTACCTCGAGTTCCGCTACGACGTTCGCACGCGCACCCTGATGGCGGGCTTCATCCTGGCGGCGTACGTCCTGGTGGCCCTCGCGACGGTCCTCTACTCCGGAGCCCTCGCCCTGGAGTCGATCTTCGGACTCGACATGGGGACGGGCATCTGGCTCATCGGGATCCTCGCGGGTGGCTACACGATCTACGGCGGGCTCAAGGCGGTGGTGTGGTCGGATCTCATACAGGGGGTCGCGCTCCTCCTCGGCGGCGTGCTCGTCACCGTGCTCGGTTTCCGCGCCATGGGCGGCATCGGGCCCTTTCTCGAGGCGGCCGACGGGAAGCTCCACACCGTCCTCCCTCTGAACCATCCGGAGATGCCGTGGCTGGCCGTGTTCATCGGCGGGCTGTGGATCCCCAACATCTTCTACTGGGGGCTGAACCAGTTCATCACGCAGCGGACGCTGGCGGCGCGCAGTCTGGCGGACGGACAGCGCGGGCTCTTCCTGGCGGGCTTCATCAAGCTATTCATCCCGTTCATCATCATCTTTCCGGGGATCATGGCGGCCGA
>LXNI01001028.1_pt1 | contig 27246 bp, 20 predicted proteins | sample 809091 | NCBI WGS metagenome assembly LXNI01 (sample SAMN04870527, study PRJNA318959) | sponge metagenome | biome: 01000161; feature: marine sponge reef; material: water | host: Sarcotragus foetidus | place: Greece: Milos, Mediterranean Sea | collected 2013-05-29 | depth 5-7 m | reverse complement strand
CTCGGGAATCCGGGAGGGACGCGCAGACGCTGGTGCAAATGAATGCCCCAAAGCCATCTGCGAACAGCCTCATTAATGAAACAGGCCTCATCAAACATGACGAAGATAATCCAGGTAAGCCGGTCCGTTTGCTACGCGACAGCGGCAGGGCGAGTTTTGGGCTCGCTGAAGGCTCCCCAGAGGAAGGGGTTTCCTGCATCACGCAGCTGCTGCCAGGGGTTGTTAACAACAATTGCACTCCACAGCATTGACCTTTGACTGCGTTGGCCTGAAAATAGACATCCATACATCAGACTGCGGGAATAGCTCAGTTGGTAGAGCACGACCTTGCCAAGGTCGGGGTCGCCGGTTCGAATCCGGTTTCCCGCTCCAATAAACTCACGTGAGTTGTACAGAATCTGGAACTCCCAACCCAGACACAAGTCACGCCTTTCCCGGGTCTTACCCATCTCCAGCGAATGCACTTCATAACGGCTGAACAGGCTATAACCCAAGCGGAATTCCTTTCCCTGGCCGGTTGTTCCGTTCACACCCGGGGAAGCACCATAGAGTTCAGGGTTAGAAATCCATCTGCTGTTTGTCGAACATTGTCTGTACTTGTTAACTGGTAATCTCGTTTACGGGTGTTTCACCTGTATTTATCTGTTTAATCTGGTAGTTAACTGAGCGGTAATCGTCCTATACTCCATTTTTTGGGCTGCTGTAGTGCTGATGATAATGCCTGATGACGACTAATTATGAACGCTCACGTGCATTACCGATGTTTGGTGATGGCGCTATCCCGATGGACCGGGACCGAAGTGTGGAAGAAGACGACAGCGGCTTGATAGATGTGATATTGCTGTTTCTTCGTTCCTGGCCCTATATCAGACCACAGTTTCTTGGACGTTGGTGGACACCAGGCCAGAAAATTGAGGACCGGGTTGCCGATACAGTAGCCGGTGAGGGTTACCATTTTGGTTACGCTCCCTATCTGGTTGCAGTGATTGCGCTTGCCGGTCCGCTTTTTGGCATCGTACCGGCTTCGATTGAGTGGCCTATTTACCTTCTGTATGTCCCGGTTGCAGCGATGGTGCTCTCCATTTACTGCATGGCAATTTCCTCCGGTAAAAGCCAGATGGCGGCGACGTCATGTCTGGTGCTGGCAGGTATTGGTACGAATATTGTTGCAACCTATGTCATACCGGGGATCGCCGATGGATTTTACGCAGGCGCCGTTACGCTGGGGTGTCTTACAGGTTGGGCAATTCAATATAAAACCACCAGCGGCCATCTGGAATTCCGCATGCGTGCCGGCACGCATCTGGTTTATTTTTACGCTATCAATTTTTTTCAGCGCTTTCTCGGGTTTGCACTTGGTCTGTTAGCCATTGATCTTCTGAACCAGAGTCTGCTGCAAAACGAACCGTTGGCTCCCGGGCTTGCCAACCTGCTGGGTCTGCCGGATCTGTCGCAGGACGTTTTGGATGAGTTGACGCATGAGCAGCGACATGATCTCAAGTGGCTTTATGTCTACATTGCTCTCGTAGCGATCCTGGTTCAGGTCACTCTGGGTTGCATCAGCAAATACTACAACATGTGGATCATGCAACGTATCAATCAGGACTTGCGGGTTGCGCTGCTGGAGCGCTGGCACCAGCTTTCGCTGAGCTATCACAGCGGTCACCGGACAGGGGATTCGATTTACCGTATTTATCAGGACAGTGCCATGGTGACAGCGGTCATCGGTCATCTGATCGGTATCACTTTGTCACTGATGAGTTATTTCACCTGTGTTGCACTGGTGTCATTGCTCAGTCCATGGATTGGATTGATTGCCGGATTACTGGTGGTACCGGCCCTGTTGTGGGCGCACTGGGCAATGCCACGGATGCGGACCCGGACACTGGTATACCGGGCTGCCACTTCTGATGTGACCTCAACAATTCAGGAGACTTTTGGTTCTATTCGTCTCATCAAAGCATTCGGCGCTGTGGAGCGGGCTGAGAAAAACATGGAGAAGGATTCGATCATTGCATTCAATGCGGCCTATCGTGTGCGGGTATTAATCGCAATTGTCACTATCGTCATGTTCACGGTTTCGGCAAGTTTCATGATGGGAGGCGAATTCATAATGGCCTGGTGGGCTTTCAATCAGCACCCTACGTATGCGACAGAACTGATTGCCCTGGTTGGTGTGAGCTTTGTGGTCTGGAATTTCGCCAGTTTCAGTTGGACCAGTGGCGAGTTTCGAGAGTCCAGTAATGATCTGCGAACTCTGCTGCGGGGATGGATGACTGCGCAGGATATGGCGATGGGCTTGCGTCGTGTATTCGACATTCTGGATATCGAACCTGGTATAAGGGAGCGCTCAGACGCAATACCCATGCCTGGATTCGAAAGGGAGATAAGGTTCGAAAATGTGCGATTTTCCTACGAACCCGGGCGCCCGGTACTGGACGGAATCAGCTTTACCGCTGCACCAGGAACGATTACGGCTATTATCGGTCCTACCGGGTCCGGGAAATCAACTCTGATGTCACTGCTGTTGCGTCTGTTCGACCCGGATGCTGGTGTCATCTCCATTGATGGCAGAGAACTGGCGGCATATAGCCTGGATACCCTGCGTGGCAACATCGCCATTGCTCTGCAGGAGAATGTGCTGTTCGCCATGTCGGTGCGGGACAACATTCGATATGTGGCGCCGCATGCAACTGATGAAGATATCAGAAGGGCTGTCCATATTGCCGCCATGGATGAATACATATCCGGTCTACCTGACGGTTTCGATACAGTATTGAGTGATCGTGGTGGCAAACTCTCCACCGGTCAGCGACAGCGCTTGTCAATTGCCCGTGCCATGGTCAGGAACACACCCATTCTGATACTGGATGAGCCCACTGCTGCTCTGGATGCTGCCACCGAACACAGAGTCATGACCAACCTGGCAGATTGGGTAAGTGACCAGGATGGAAAAATTGCGGTGCAGGAGAACCCGGACAATAACCCTGCCGGGTATAAGGGTCGTGCCATTTTTCTGATCACGCATCGGATTTCCACTATCCGGCGAGCTGACAATATCCTGTATCTGGATAGTGGTCGGATTTTGGAAAGTGGCAGCCACGATTCTCTCATGCGATTGGAAAACGGGCGGTACAGAGCTTTTGTGGAAGCAGAGTCCAACCTGAGTCAGGGAGACAGGGCTCATGTCTGATATTACATTCTCTGCCGAAAAGGATCTCGATAAACGTTCGAGCGGAATTGATACTCATACGGATATTGATTTCCAGGAAGCGGCACAAATAATCGGCCGCAGTGCACACTACATCCGGTTCTTTCTCTGGCGATATATTGCCAAGTTTCTCCTTAAACTCGGATCCTATGTACTGCCGCTGGCATTAATCCCGTGGCCGGTAAAAATCCTGACCGATCACGTCATACTGGGCAATCCCATCGAGGAAGCCACCGGTTATCCAGGTTATATGATGCCATTGATTAATGCGCTGCAGGGGGCTTCCGTGCTGGAAATCCTGTTCTGGCTGGCGCTCATTGGAATTTTCCTGGTGATTACCATTGGTTCCTATTCCACGGGTTATGAGGATGAAACCGAAGCCGGACTGGCCCAGGGTCAGGACTATGCCACCCAGGTAGAAAACAAACTGCATGGCGGCCACAGCACAGCGGGCGGAATTTATGGGATTATAGAATTCAAACTCAGTACACGCCTCGTACAATCACTCAATCATACATTGCGGGCAGAAGTTTTCAGCCGCATCGGATCGCTATCGATGACCCAACTGGAAGATCAGAGGATAGGTGATTCCATCTATCGCGTCATGTACGACGCACCTCAGATTAATGAAATCTTCTACGAAATCACCCACACGCCAGTCATGGCATTGTTACTTTATGTCCAGGCGATGTTGACGGTGATGGATACTTATGAAGATACACCGGAGATATTCTGGATGACGGCGTCTATATTCCCTCTCTGGGCGATTATTACCAGCCTGTTTTCCCGCGCTGTCAGACGCAGAGGGCAGGCGGCCCGTGCCGCCGGTGCGCTTACCACCAGTACTATTGAGGAGGGTATGGACAATGTCCTTGCGGTGCAGAGTCTGGGTGGTAACGAGAAAGAGAAAAATCGCTTTACTGATGACAGTGCCGAGTCATTCTCACGATTTCGCGCTGTCGCTTTCCTGTGGATTCTGGTTGGCAGCATGGGGTCATTTATGAACCGGCTGGTGGCGGTGCTGTTCACGGTATTTGTGGTCACCAAAGTCATCGATGGAGAAATGACGCCCGGGGACCTCGCGGCATTGCTGGTCTATATGGGATATCTTCGAGGGCCGGCAATGGCGTTGGGTATTCTCTGGCTCAGACTACAGGACAATGTAGCAGGCATGCGACGGGTATTTGCCATGCTGGATCTTGCTGCAGAAGATGATCTTGGTAAAACGGAATTGCCATTGGTTGAGCAGGGGGTGACGATGCGTGGCGCCGGTCTTGTTTATCCGGACGGCAGGCGAGCCCTGCAGGGTGTGGACATTGATGCCCGTGTTGGTGAAATCGTCGCCTTTGTTGGACCCACTGGCGCCGGAAAAACCAGTCTGGCTTACCTGATCCCGCGTTTTCATGTGGTATCGGAAGGTGAAATCCGCATTGACGGTCACAATGTCAACGATCTGACCCTGGACAGTTTACGCCGGCAGACGACCTATGTGTTCCAGGAAACCCAACTGTTCTCGGATTCGATACTGGATAACATCCGCTATGGAGAACCCGACGCTGGTCGTGACGAAGTGGAGAGAGTGGCCAGAATTGCCGGTGTTCATGACTTCATTAACTCACTGCCCGATGGCTATGACACGAAACTGGGTACCGCGTCCAGCAGCAAACTTTCCGTTGGCCAGAAACAACGTATTTCGATAGCACGTGGTCTGCTTCGTCACTCGAGAATCCTGATTCTTGATGAGCCAACTTCAGCACTTGATCCTGAAACAGAAGAATATCTGGTGCAGGCGCTACACGAAGCCGCCAGAGATCGTCTGGTCATCATCATTGCCCATCGGCTGTCGACAATTGCCCAGGCTGATAAAATCGTCTTTCTGGATGATGGCCGGGTGGTAGAGCAGGGCAGCCATGATGAACTGCTGGCCATGGAGAATGGGCAATACCGTGAATTTGTGTCGTTGCAGACTCAGACCTGATGTTCAAACAGTCAATTCAGGCAGATCTTTGAAACAGGACAATGCTTCAGGATTGGCCAATGCATCGGTATTTGCAACGGGTCTGTGGTGAATTACATTTCTGACGGCAAGTTCAACAATTTTGCCGCTGATGGTTCTGGGAATATCAGTAACCTGAACGATCTTCGATGGCACATGGCGTGGAGATGTATTACGGCGAATGATTGACTTTATCTCGTCAATAATGTCATCAGTCAGTGTCATCTCTCCTCTCAACACCACAAACAGGACGACACGAGTGTCATCCTCCCATTCCTGCCCGACGACAATACTGTCGATTACTGCATCCACCTTTTCCACCTGGCGATAGATTTCTGCCGTTCCGATACGCACACCACCAGGGTTCAGCACAGCATCGCTGCGACCGTGGATGATGATACCGCCTTGATCCGTGATTTCACCGTAATCACCCTGAGCCCATACATTTTGCCAGGTATTAAAGTACGCCTGCCGGAACTTCCTGTTATCCGGGTCATCCCAGAATCCGGTGGGTACTGATGGAAACGGTCTGGTACAGACCAGTTCTCCTTTCTCTCCGTGCAGGGCATTGCCGTCCTGGTCCCGGAATTCCACTGCCATTCCCAGACCCGGACATTGAATTTCACCCCGAAAAACCGGCAGGGTTGGATTGCCGAGAACGAAACAGGAAATGATATCGGTACCCCCGCTGATAGAAGACAGGCACACATCCTGTTTGAAATCCCGGTAGATGTAATCAAAACTCTCCTGACTGAGTGGCGACCCGGTAGAGAGAATAGTCCTGAGACTGTCAAGGTTGTTGGATTGCCCTGGTTTTACGTCCGCCTTGTGCAGGGAAGATATGAACTTGGCACTGGTACCGAATACGGTAATGCCTTCCTCGTCAATGGTATCCAGCAACAGTGTACCGTCCCTGGCAAAGGGAGAACCATCGTAGAGTACTACAGTACAACCGGACCCAAGGCCGGATACCAGCCAGTTCCACATCATCCAGCCACAGGTTGTGAAGTAGAACAGCACATCATCCCGTCCAAGGTCTACATGGAGTCGATGTTCCTTCAAGTGCTGAATCAGGGTGCCTCCACTGCCGTGAACGATACACTTGGGCACCCCGGTAGTCCCCGAAGAATACATGACATACAGTGGGTGATCGAAGGGAAGTTGTTCAAAGGTCAGGGGTGGTGGATTACTGATGTCGGTAAATTCTTCAAGCAGTACGGCATTGTCCAGTGAATCAAGGGTGGGATCTGCGTCTACAAGGGGGACTACGATGAGCTTCTCTATACTGTCAATCTGTTGCTGTATGGCCTTGGCCTTTTCCAGGCAGTTGTTTACTTTGCCATTGTAATAACAGGCATCAGCGGTAAACAGCAGACGAGGTGTTATCTGACCGAAACGGTCGCAGACACCATTGATTCCGAAGTCAGGTGAGCAGGATGTCCAGACCGCTCCAATGCTGGTTGTTGCCAACATGGCAATAACGGTTTCGATGATGTTCGGCATGAACCCCGCAACTCTGTCTCCTGGATAGATACCGTGTTGCCTCATCGCCGCCGCAAGTTTCTGCGTTTCCCTGTAAAGACCGTCAAAGGTCAGGGATTGACGTTCACCGGTTTCCAGAATACCAACGAGTGCTGTGCGGTTGTCACGAAAACGCAGCATATTCTCCGCAAAATTAAGTCGACACCCATGGAACCACTGGGCGCCGGGAAATTGATCGGCATTCCGCAGAACGTTATTGTATGGCTGTGATGCCTGTATCCCGCAGAAGGACCACACTTCTCCCCAGAAGTCTGCCGGATTTTCGATTGACCATTGGTGGAGGTCCCAATAGCTGCTGAAACTCAGATGATACCGGTCTTCGATGATCTGCTGGAATTGCATCATCTGATTGTTCTTGCTGCGCTCTTCCGAGGGCGTCCAAAGAGGTTGTTTACTCATCTTAAGTACCTTTGATCAGGGACATAATCGTAATCACTCTGCAATACCGTCTTGATGATTGAGAGTCAACTATCATTGAGATCAACGAAAACCGGTGCATGATCCGAAGGCGTCAAACCTTCGGTTTTCTTGCGAAATTCACGATCAATCTCAACTTCTCTGACCCGTTTCAGAACGCTCGCGTTTCCCAGTACAAAATCAATGCGCAGACCATGTTTCCGGTGGAATGAGCCGCCCCGGTAGTCCCACCAGGAAAATGAGGGATCATCGGGATATTTTTCCCGGAACAGGTCGAACAGGCCAGTTTGTGTCAGTGCAGTCAATCGATTTCGCTCCTCAACGGTGTGGAACATACGACCGTCTGCAGATTCTCCCTGCCAACTGTCGATGGCGGCAGGAACCACATTGAAGTCACCACATAATATAGCGGGCATCTCTGTTTCTATTTCAGTTGTCCAGTAGGATGCCAGTGTTGATATCCAGGACAATTTCCGTGGAAAATCATTATGATCAATGGATTTGCCATTGGGGACGTAAACCGTTGTGAACGAGAGGTCACGGATGTTAGCCGTGATCAGCCTTGCACCGAAAGTTTCCTGACCGGGCAGTCCCTTTGTCTGCAAGTCAATCGGGTATCGGCTAAGAATACCTACACCATTCCAGCTTTTCTGGCTGTGAATGGCGACCTCGTATCCCAATGCAGTAAATTCATCAGCAGGGAAGTCTTCTTCTGCCACCTTGAGTTCCTGCATGCCCACAATATCCGGCTGACGGGCTTCCAGCCAGATTTTGATAAAGTCCAGGCGGGCGCGCAGACCATTCACATTCCAGGTAGCAATTCTCATGGGCATCCAGTTATTGTTAAGTGAAGCATGAGATTATCCCCTTTTTCTCTTATGATGGCAGCGAATATTAAATCAGTGAGCTGACAATGCGAGCGATTCTATGTAGAGAATTCGGGGATCCTTCAATACTGGAGCCCGGAGACATTGCTGAACCTCAAATTCAACCAGGTGTGGTCAAAATCCAGATTCATTGCACTGGATTGAATTTCCCGGATACATTGATGATTTCGGGAAAATACCAGTCCCAACCACCGTTCCCTTTTGCTCCGGGTATGGAGTGTGCCGGGACCGTGGTCGAGGTGGGTGACGGCGTTACCCGATTCCGGGTTGGCGACCGCGTGATGGCGGATCATGGACACGGAGGATTGGCGGAGTATGTACTGGCCAGAGAGTCAAGAACTTACAGAATTCCAGACAACATGCCGTTTGATCAGGCTGCAGGATTCCCTATAACCTACGGTACAACCTACCATGCCCTGGTAGATCGTGCCGCAATACAACCCGGTGAAGTCCTTCTGGTACATGGAGCGGCCGGTGGTGTTGGTCTCAATGCCGTTGAGATAGGGAGGTTACTGGGTGCAACAGTCATCGGAACCGTCGGCTCAGATGAAAAGAAGGATATTGTCAGCCGCTATGGCGCCGATCACGTCATCAACTACAGCACAGAAAATTTTCGTGATGCAGTCAAGGATCTGACCGGGGGTGAAGGCGCAGATGTAATCTACGATCCTATCAGTGGTGATGTGTTCGACCAGTCAGTTCGATGTATCAACTGGATGGGCCGATTACTGATTATCGGTTTTGCATCAGGCCGGATTGCCCAACTGAAAACCAACCTGCCCCTGTTGAAGGGTTGTTCCATTGTGGGTGTTTACTGGGGGGAGTTTGCCAATCGTTCACCCGCTGTTAACCAGGAGAACTTTGCAAAGATGTTCCAGTGGTATGTTGACGGTAAAATAAAACCACACGTGTCCAGGCATTTCCCACTGGAAGAAACCGCCGACGCGATGCGCTTTATCCTGTCGCGGAAATCCACCGGCAAGGTCATAGTGACTATCAGGTGAGCAGCGGCAATTCGACCCGGCGACCTTCCCGCATGCTGATTTGAACTGCCTCGGTAAACTCCATGTATTTTACGCCATCTTCAAAACTGGTGTGGGTGACTGGTTTACCGTCACGTACAGCCTCCACGAACTCCTGCTCTACTCGCCAGCCACCCTGTTTGTTTTCCGGAACTTCAAGGGGTTGCCAGTCTCTGTCGCCACGATCGGCAATAAAGGCATTGCCATCTTTATACCTGAACGAACCTTTTGTGCCGTGGAACATCATGGAACTGTTCTCCCCGAGGTGTGCGACTGTGCTGACGTGATATACGGCGGTAGCACCGGAAGCCATTTCACAAATAATGCCCAGACTCTCCGGAATGTCGACGGTACCCATTGACGATGTCTCGGTGTCCATGCGACTGGTGGTGAAAATTCTGCCATGTGCCATGACTGATTTTTCATGTCCGGCGTAACGCCTGACAGATTCGTTCAGAATGCCCATGGACATGATGTTGTTACCGGACAGATCTCTCCGCTGACGCCATTGTAAAGGAGTATCCGGATTGTACATGCCCCCCAGTCCAGTGACATGAATCTCCAACAGGTCACCAAAGTATCCTGAAGAGAGCATTTCCAGAATGGTGGGTTCAAACTTGAGGTAAAACGGAGCCGGTACGATCATGCTTACCTTGTCGCTGGCTTGTGCGGCACTCAACATTTCCCTGGCTTCCACCAGATTCATCGCCATACGGGCTTCCGTCAGTACATGTTTGCCTGCATTCAATGATGCCAGCGTCAGCGGATGATGCATGTAAGGCCAGGTGCCAATACAAATGGCGTCGATATCGTTGGCATGAATAATGTCGTCTGCGCGCTCCACAACCCGTGGGATGCCGAATTCATCTGCAACTTTCTGCGCAGATGCGGTGGAACGATTGCAGACTGCAATAACCTCGACATCGTCGATTGCCTGAAAACCCGGTATGTGTCTCAATCTGGTGTTGCCACCAGCGCCGATAATGCCAATTTTCATAGAATGGTCCCCGTTGAAATTAATCCCACTATCAAGTTTCTTCGCTCAGTTCGATGTCCACACCGAGGCTGGTTGATATCCTGTCCAGATCTTCAGTCAATTGAGCATGGTCTGTATCCGCACCGTATTCAACAATTGCACTGGCATCGAACATTGGTTTCCCGGTCATGGCTGCCTTTACGATCCTGGTATCGAGCTCCAGCACGTTAATACCCTGTCCCGCAAGCGCATGGGCAACTTCTCGCAGGATACCTGGCCGGTCCAGTCCAAGCAACGTCAGTCTTCGGGTTTGAAGAGAAAATGGACCTGACCCCTTGTTGTCCTTTTCGATGACAATGGTGAGACCCAAACCCTGCAATTTTTTCAGGGAATCCGTCAACGCCTCGACTACATTGTCGTCAACTTCCACCTGAATAATCCCGGCAAACTTTCCGGCCAGTTGACTCAGTCTGCTGGCCAGCCAGTTCCCGTGGTTCTCGTTCACAATCCGGGAAATGGACTCTACCAGCCCCTGCTTATCGTCACCGATAAAAGTAAATACGACATTGGTTTTCACAGTTTATTTTCTCACGACCAGTTTCTCACGGAGTGCAATTTACAGTCCGTATGCAATACGAAGCAATGTCATTGGGTGTTGAGCCTGATTGACGCTATCTGACAAATGGGCAATATGGGTGCCGGCCATGGGACAGTCGCTGGAAAAATGATCGGGTTCTTTTCCATTCACCTGCCGCACAACGGGACGGGCAATCCTGACGGAATTGTCCCTGGTTTCTTTTTTCACAGCATAGGTGCCGTCGTGTCCTGAACACCGTTCAATGGTGTCGACGTTGGTATCAGGGACCAGCTTCAATATATCCCGTGTCCGTAATCCGATATTCTGGACCCGTTGGTGGCAGGCAACCTGATAGCTGACATCACCCAGCGGTTGTTTGAAGTCGGTAACCAGAGCACCACCCCTGTGTCTTATATAGAGATACTCAAAGGGGTCAAAGAAAGCATCTGCTACTTTTCTGACATCCGCATCGTCAGGAAACAGCAGTGGCAGTTCCTTCTTGTACATCAATACGCAGGAAGGAATCGGGGCGGTAAGGTCATAACCCTGGTCTGCCAGTGCAGCGAGCACGGGAATGTTTTTGTCCTTTAAGCGAGCGACACTTTCCAGATCTCCCAATTCCAGTTTGGGCATTCCGCAGCAATTTTCCCCGGGTGTCAGATCAATGTGGATTCCGTTGTGCCGGAATACGCTGGTGAAATCTTTTCCCAGGTCAGGGTTGGAGTAATTGCCGTAGCAGGTTGCATACAATGCAACCTTGCCGGTGGTGTTACCCACTGCCTCAGGCACAATCCCGGAATTGTCTTTATCGAAACGGCGGCGCATGGTCCTTGATTGATATCGGGGGACAGGTGCTTCATGGTGTACATCCAGTGCCGACTCCAGCACATTGCGGAACAGAGGAGTTCCATTGAGTGTATTCACCGCGATATCGACGAGCGGAATAGTTGCCAGGGCGCCTATTGTGTCGGTGCTGGTGAGTACTTTGTCACGCAGGGATGCCCCTTTATCTTTGAATCGCCGTGCTTTTGCACGCAGCATCAGATGGGGGAAGTCAACGTTCCACTCATGGGGGGGAACGTAAGGGCATTTCGTCATGTAACACAGGTCGCACAGATAACACTGATCGACCACCTTCATGTAGTCACCCTTGTCGACGCCGTCAACCTCCATGGTCTCAGACTCATCAATAAGGTCGAACATGGTCGGGAAAGAAGAGCACAGATTTACGCAACGTCGGCATCCATGGCAGATATCGAATACCCGTGCCAGTTCATCGTTGAGTTTGTCCGGGTTTCCAAAATCCCTTGACTGCCAGTCGACAGGATGTCTGGTGGGTGCTTCCAGACTGCCTTCCCGTTGCTTCACTGATCATTCCTCATACTCATATACCAATCCCGAATTGCCCTTCTAGCCGTTATCCTTCCTGAACCGGTTTGTGCGTTAAACATGTGATGTCATCATCATGTTGAGCAAATCAGTCGATTATAAAGATGAAGAGGATGGATAACACCTTATCGATAAATTCCGGTACAGGAAAGTAAACCAGGGTGAAGCTTCATGCAACATACAAGTTCCCCTGTAATTGAAAATATGTTGTCATGGCTCTTCAGAGTGTATCAGGGAATTGTCCAATGAGTCTTGAGGCTGATCTCGCCTGGGGACAGGTACAGGGCAGAAGACAGTATCAGCAGGATAGCGCCACCGTTGTATCCTGGGCTGACAGACGGCACCTTCTGCTGCTGGGTGATGGTATGGGTGGGCATGTGGCCGGAGATGTCGCCAGCGCCATCGTAACAGGTACTTTCAGGGAAACGTTTATTACTGCGGATGAATTGGAAATACAGGACCGGTTGCTCAAGAGTCTGGGTACAGCCAATCTTGCAATATACGACAAGGTTAAGACTGCACCAGAACTGGCGGGAATGGGCACTACGATCATTGCAGCTTACGTTCAGGAGGACGCGCTCTGGTGGGTCAGCGTTGGCGACAGCCCACTCTGGCTTTTCCGAAATGGCACGGGGCGGCGTCTCAATCAGAACCAGTCTGTTGCCGGTATACTGGACCAGCAGGTGGCCGCCGGTGAGATTACAGCGGCACAAGCCGCCCGAAGGCCAGGTCGTTCCCGATTACTTGAAGCCGTAATGGGTGCAAGAATTAAAATGATTGATGCGCCGGATATTTCATTGCCGGTTCATGCGGGGGATGTGCTGGTGCTCGCCAGTGACGGCGTTGAAACCTGCTCACTGGCAGAACTTGGAGACATTGTCAGCGGGCACAGTGGCAGTGCACAAGCACTGGTTCAGGACATCCTCGATGCGGTTGAAGCTCACGAAGAGCCTTATCAGGACAATGCAACGGTTATTGTACTGCAGTTGCATGATTTTGTTGTTATGGAAACTTGATTTTTCTATTCTACAGGTGCAGCCTCATTCTTAAGGAACCGACAGGGGGACTCATCATGCCACGTAGTGTCAAATATCAATTAATATCTATAATTCTGGTCGTTTTTTTCATCGCACCAGTTGCGGCAGCGGACAAGGGGAAAGATTTTCAACGCGCCTACAGGTCTTATCAGCAGCACATTGAGGCCAACAATCTGGAACAGGCACTGCCAGCGGCGGAAGATGCCTATAATCTCGGCTCCAGGTTATATGGGAAAAAGAGTCTGAATGCGGCAAAACTTGCTATTAACTATGCCACTTTATTGAACGATACAGGTGAATTCAAACGTGCCCGGAGGGTTTTAAAGGGAAAATTGAAGATCATGGAGGAAGCATACGATACAGATGCGGATGAATTGGTAGCGATACTGATGGAACTGGGCAGGGCTGAATTCGATATGAGAAGACCCAAGGATGGACTCGCCTATTTTGAACGCATCTCAGCCATGCTGGACGAACATGAAAACAAACTGTATCGGGGAATGAAGAACTGGGATATCGTCAAGATTCTGCTGAGGCGGCAGGGTAATGCCTTTACCAGGAAATATGTTGAAGCCGCACACGAATCCTATACAAATCAACTGACACCAAGCGACATCAGGTTGGGACTGGCGTCTTATCACATGGCACTCTGGAAATTGGCAGACAGCCAGTTCGAAGAAGCCGTGTCTCATCTTGATGCTTCTCTCATTGCTTTCAAAACGGATGAAAGCCAGATGCATGAACTGGAGAAAACGGTCCGGATGATGTTGGTGAATACCCTGGAAAATGCAAAAGAGAGCGAACTGGCAACCACCCATTGTCTTGCACTGGGAAGAGATCAGACCTGGAAGGTACCTGCTCAACCGTTATACATTTCGATGCCTGATTTTCCGCCTGAGTTGACGAACACTGCATTGGTTGGGGAATTTACACTGGAATTCACGATTGATGAAGACGGGTTTGTGAGAGATCCCGGTGTTACCAGTTCGACACATGCAGACATGGATGAGGTGGTGTTGGAAGCTATTGGGAAATTTCGCTATGCTCCCCGTTTTGTTGAAGGGAAACCTGTTGCTACAGAGGGAATGAACTATACATTCTCGGTCGACTTTTCCCGGTCAGGGGGCAAGAACAATTTCTTGACCAGGCCGCCGCTCAGGGGTTTCCAAGGTGGTAGTAAGTCCGGGGATGATCCATTCTCGGTGGGTGGAGGTGGTAAGGGTGGCGGCAAGTAACGGAACAGTTTCAGATGAACCACCACCTGTCTTCGTCATGTTTTAAGAGAGTGCCGTTTGGCAGGTTGAGTACAATTACATGAATCAGTACACTTGATTGCAGCAGCAACAATTTTACCCATTGAAGAATAGATCTGCCCGTTGCAGAACGGGGCATGAAAAAGCACATAAGGATTGCATTATGAAGAAATTGATTCTGACCTTGTCCGGGATTACGGGCATGCTGATATCCAGTACCGCGTTTGGCGATACATTAAATGGCGCCAATACGTCCTGGATTCTGACATCCACCGCACTGGTCCTGCTGATGACCATTCCGGGATTATCTTTGTTTTATGGTGGCCTGGTCCGGGTCAAGAACGTGCTGAGCGTGCTGATGCAGTGCTTTGCAATTACCTGCACCATGTCAATACTCTGGCTGGTGGTGGGCTATTCACTGGCGTTCTCGGAAGGCAATGCAATGGTGGGTGGGCTGTCTAACCTGTTCATGGGTAACATTGCAGAAGAGACAATGTCCGGCGACATTCCTGAAAGCGTCTTCTCAATGTTCCAGTTGACTTTTGCCATTATTACACCGGCACTGATTGTCGGTGGTTTTGCTGAGCGAATGCGCTTTTCTTCCATGCTGCTCTTTTCTGTCCTGTGGTCGCTGGCGGTCTATTCGCCCATTACACACTGGGTATGGGGTGGTGGCTGGCTTGGCAGCATGGAATGGCTCGTCGGGGTCGAGGGTGCTGCCCTGTCAGATTTCGCCGGTGGTACGGTAGTGCATATCACCGCAGGTATTGCAGCGCTGACAGCAGCAATTGTCATGGGGTCCAGGAAAGGTTTCCCGGAAGTTACACTACCGCCACATAACATGACCATGTGTATTACCGGGGCTTGTTTACTGTGGGTTGGCTGGTTTGGATTTAACGCAGGCAGTGCACTGGCGGCGAATGGCGATGCCGGCATGGCGATGCTGGTAACGCATATGTCCGCTTCTGCCGGCGCTCTGACCTGGATGATTTGTGAATGGATAAAACATGGTAAGCCAAGTGCGTTGGGTGCAGTCACAGGGATGGTTGCCGGATTGGGAACAATCACACCCGCATCCGGTTTTGTCGGCCCGGCAGGTGGTCTGGTCATTGGTATCATGGCCGGTTTCGTCTGTTATAACGCTACCATGTTCCTGAAGAAAAAATTGAAAATTGATGATTCGCTCGATGTATTCCCGGTCCACTGTGTGGGAGGAGCGTTGGGAACCATTCTGACAGGTATATTCGCCAGTTCTCAATTGGGAATCTTCAGCGGTCAGGGATACTCGGAAGGCATGTCCATGGCGCCTCAGCTGGCTGTTCAGATTGTTGGTGTCATCGCAGTTGTAGCGTACACGGCAATCGTTTCCTATATTTTGCTGAAGCTGGTTGATTCGATCCTGGGGTTACGCGTCACCGAAGATGAAGAAACCGAAGGGCTTGATATCAATCAACATAACGAACGCGGCTACGATTTCTAGTATGTTGCTGTTCCCTGGTGGTTTGACCACCAGCAACGTTGTCGGCATTCAGCGACGTCTTGCGGCGCGTTCCACGAGATGGGACATCAATTCTTCAAAGCCCAGGCCAAAAGCCTGGGCGCCATCCGGATAAAGACTGGTTGGAGTCATACCTGGCATGGTGTTAACTTCCAGCAGATATTCCATATCATCTCCGGTGATGATGAAGTCTGCCCGGGACAGGTCCCGACAACCCAAAACCTGATGTGCCCGTATGGCGATTGATGTTAATCGTCTGGATTGTGCTTCCGTGAGATCAGCCGGTATCAGATGCTCACTCAATCCTTTGGTGTAACGATGCTCATAGTCGTACCAACTGTTACCGGGGGTCGTAATCTCGATGATCGGAAATGCCTGTGATCCCTCATCGGTATCAATCACGCCAACAGTCATCTCCTTTCCCCGGATACGTTGCTCAACCAGAAGTTGCTCATCAAATTGAAAAGCTGTTTCCAGTGCCTCCCTGAGCTGATAGTTTTCTGAAATCAAGGTTACTCCCAGAGAGCTTCCCTGGCGTGCAGGTTTGATGACCACCTGAGAACCCAGCGTGTCTTTAATCCGTTCAATAGCGTGCGGAATACCATCCTCCCGGTTCAATTCCATGTCTTGGGCCAACGGTAACCCATGACTCGCAAAGATTCGTTTGGACACGATCTTGTCCATGGCGATGGCGCTGCTCCGCACATCACTGCCCACATATGAATAGCCCTGAATTTCCAGAAACCCCTGAAATGTACCGTCTTCACCCGGTGGCCCGTGAAGCACCGGGAATACGACGTCTGGATTGAATATCGCCAGCGCTTTGGTCAGATGATTATCGAGTTCAAAAGAGGCTGCCAGAGGGTAGTTTTGTGAAAGGGCATGGAGAACACCATTGCCGCTGATCCTGGAGATTTCAGCTTCGGCTGAATCGCCGCCTGAAATAACCGCGATTCTGAGTGTCTTATCAGGTGAGATGGAACTCACGGTTTAACCTGATACTGAAACTGGATCTGCATCATGGCGTCATTATAGTCACATTCTGTTTTCAGATATCAAAAAATCTGACTGCATTGGCTGAGGTCTGACGGGCGAGTTCATCATAGGTCTCTCCCCGGGCCGAAGCCACTGCTTTGCAGACGACGGTAAGATAATACGGTTCATTTCGACGGGACTTTGGTTTAGGCCTTATAGAGCGTGGCAGCAGGTATGGTGCATCGGTTTCTATCATCAGGCGGTTGTCCGGTATGTCCCTGATCAGTGGTATCAGGTGGGTGCCGCGTCGTTCATCACAGATCCAGCCGGTAATACCGATGTGACAATCGAGATCCAGATAGGTATGAAGCGCATTCCGGTCACCGGTAAAGCAATGCACCACTACGTTTGTCAATTCATTTCGACAGCTACGCAATACCTCCGTAAAAACAGGCCAGGCGTCCCGTTCGTGCAGGAACAAAGGTAACCGGGTCTTGATTGCCAGTGCCAGGTGGTCCTCGAATGAAGCAATCTGATCTTTCCTTGGAGAATAGTCCCGAAAAAAGTCCAGGCCGGTTTCTCCAATGGCTTTCACCCGTTCATCCGCGGACAATGTTTCAAGTCGGTTCATCGCTTCGATGGATGTTTCATCTGCATGATGTGGATGGATACCGGCAGTTGCGAACAGTCCATCATGTTCTCTGGCAAGTTGTAACGCTTTCTCACTGCCGTCGATGGATGTTCCGGTCACTATGACCTGTGTAACACCTGCATCTCGAGCCCGCTGCAACACATCCTGTCGATCCTCATCAAAGGTGTCGTGGGTCAGGTTGGCGCCAATATCAACCAGAGTGGACACTATTCTTTGGCGCCAGCCTGCAGATCAGAAAAATCTGCATACTCATGGGGTTGTATCAGTGGTTGCCGGAGGTTCAATTGCCGTCGATAGATTGCGGAAAACATCAGCACATTCTGTACATAATTACGGGTTTCCGAAAAGGGAATAGTCTCTATCCACACATCCAGCGGAAGTTGACGTTTTGCCCACTGCTCGACTCTAGTCGGTCCTGCATTGTAGGCAGCGGAGGCATAGATACGGTTGTTATTGAATCGCCGCAGCATCTGGCCAAGATATTGTGACCCCAGTTGGATATTGAACTGGGGGTCGGTCAACTCGTCAGGTGATCTGTACCTGATACCCGCTTTTCGAGCTACGATTTTAGCTGTCGCGGGCATGAGTTGCATCACCCCCAAAGCGCCGGCAGGAGACCTGGCATCGGACACAAAAGCACTTTCCTGTCGTGCAATTGCCAGACTCCAGTCAACAGGAATATCTTCTCTGCGTGCGTTTCTCACAAATATTTCCTGCCAGCCGATGGGGAACCTCAAGGCGAGGTCGTTCCAGAGTTCCGCATCAATGAGTGACTGGATTGCCGACTTGTACCAACCCCACCTGGATGCCACATTGGCGGCAATGGCTCTTTCCTTGCTGGAGAAGTTACGGGTAGTGAAATACCATTCTCTTCTGGCTTGGGCGAGTTCACCCAGGGTAAAGAGTTCCAGAGCCCGCTGGATTCCGGGATTCAATTCCATCGCCAGAATTTCTTCATTTGTCACAGGTGTGGGTTTGTCGACAAAATTGTAGGGTAATTGCATCAAATCCGCTCCAGGAATCCGTAAATATTCCGTAATTCCGCTAGCTCCCGGTATATCTCCTCTGCAACTTTTTGATCCTTCGTGTCCGCCGAATCTGCCAGGACCCGTGCTTTCCAATACTGCCATCGAGGTTCCAACTGAAGTTCTTTGGGAAGCCTGTGGATCAGTCGCAGTACCTGTTCCCAGTTGGCATGCCGTAGAGCAAGACGGATCAGCGCACTGACCAGTTCCGGGTGGCTGTTCAGATCAACCGGGAGTAGTTCGGCCAGGTTTTCTGGAACAGTGTCTGCATCATTTGTACTCGCCCAATGCCGACCCACATAAGAATAGGTATCACTGAGGACAGTTGCGTTAAAGGTGTGCTGTGTCTTGTATTGCCGGAGTAGATCGAATGCGGCTCCCGGTTGATTACGAGCCAGCCTGCGTATGCCATGGATGATCAGTTCCCGGTTATAGGGGTGCTGCTGCTGGAATCGTTCAGTCCGCTTGATATTATCAGGTCTGGTATGTACCAGTTTGAAATTGCTGGCGAAGGTACGATCTTCATTCGCCAGGAATCGTATCAGATAATTTGCCAGAGTGACTTCATTTGACTTGAGGCTGATGGCATAACGTTGCCAGGCTGTCCTTGCGTCCGGATTCCCGGCATTGCGCCATAGTTTGAATACCGGGTCACATTCTCGTGGTTGCGAGTAGTCCACCAGCCAGAGTTTTCTGGTTTCCATCATTGCCTCTCTGGTATCGCCTGTTCTGGCCAGTGCGTATGGGTAATAACAATTGTTTTCTCTGGAATGGTTAATCGCGTTTTTATTACGGAACTCCAGGTAGAATTCCAGAAAAGTGTCCCATTGGCCGCGTTTACCCAGGTTTTTGAGGTATTGCTGCAGTAGCAGGTTCATGAGCGGCGTATCATGATACTGTTCTGCAAATTGCCGGATGTCTTCAGGTGTCTGCCGTGAAATACGATATATTTTGTCCGTGTATTCAAGGTAGGGAAATAAAGGATACTGGCGAAGATCGTCCCTGATCTTCAGGTAGCCAGACCGCTGTCTGGAAGTAATCAGATAAATGGCATGCTGATATTGTTTTCGCAGTTCGAATCGCGAAGGTGAGTCTGGTTGAGCGTCAGCCCCACGAGAGAATTCCCCATGTACTTCTGGAATTTTCAAAGACGTCAACAGGACACAGACACTGACTAACAGAAATTTATTGCACATGATTGCCATTTAAAGACACTGGATCAGGAATTGCGAAGATTACGCAAAGGAATACTTGCGGTAAAGTCCTGTCCTTCCAGTCGTTTGACACTATCTCAAGGCGAGCCTAGAATCAATCTTGATGGATTTACTGGACTAGTGCAGGAGAACACCCATGACAGCTACAGATTCGCTCCATCGGCTAACGCTGACAACTATTATTGGGATGTGCTCTCTCTGCACCCCCTTTTCGATTCTTGCTGAGGAAGACGGGGACGTGATCGAAGAGATCATCGTAACCGCACAGCGCACGTCTGAGAGTATTCAAGACGTCCCCATAGCGGTGACTGCCCTGACGGGTGAAATGCTTGAAGAAAAGCAGGTGATCAATCCTTCCGATCTGCAGATAAACGCACCGAATGTCAGCTTTACAGCGACAAATTTTGGCAACTTCAGTTTCAGCATCCGCGGTATAGGACGATTGGTGATCGGAAACACCGGGGAATCCGGGGTGTCAACACACCTGAACGAGATTCCTGTTCATACCAACCTTAATGCAATCGAGTTTTTCGATCTGGAAAGGGTCGAGGTTCTGCGTGGCCCGCAGGGTACACTCTTTGGACGCAATGCCACCGGCGGCGCCATTAACTTTTTGACCGCCATGCCGGATTACGACGGCTTGAAAGGAACACTGGATATCGAAACCGGTGACTTTAATCACCAGCGCATCAAAGGTGCATTGAATATTCCCTTTGGCGAAACCGCGGGGTTGCGGGTGGCTGGTTTTAAACTGGACAGGGATGGTTACACCAAAAACCTTGCATATGGTCAAAGAGGTGCAAACGGCAGCACCCTGACGGGTATTGACGACGATATCGATGGTCGTGCTGTTGAGGCCCTGCGATCGACTTTTGCATGGGACATTACTGATCGCGCCAACTTGTGGCTCCAGTTCAGTCGCTTCCGGGAGGATGACGACCGGGCGCGGATCACCAATCAGGTTTGCGCGCGCAACCCGTTGCCCACCACGGGGTGCCTGCCTGACGAATTTGGCTTTGAAGCGCCACATCTGGGCGCTTCCACCAGTGGTATTTTCGGTGGTGCAGCCGGTGCGTTGCCATTTGGCGTGGACGGTTCCGATCCTGCCTTGTACGCGTTCCAGAGGCCTGCAATAGACGGATTTCGCGAAGTACACACAGATTACGAACCAGTGTTTGTTGAAGAGGAAGACCTCTGGTCTTTCGGTTTCAATTACGAGTTCGACACCTTCAATCTGAACCTGCTTGGGTTGAGCCAGACCCGTGATTACCACTCCAGGCAGGATTACGCGATGGATGTTGGTCCTACCCTACGACCCACGCCGTTTAATCCGTCGGGTTTGTGGCCGGTTTCGGAACCTGCGGATTTTTTTGCGGGGGCTGACTGGCTCCCGGGACCGTGCAATCTCTTTGATGGAACAGCGGGAGTATATGGCGGCTGTATTCTTCCCGTGGACCAGACCCGGGTGTTTGCCTTCGACCAGACTGATACAGAAGTCGAGTACTGGACCGTGGAAGGACGAATCCAGTCCACGTTGGATGGGCCGTTCAACTTCCAGGTTGGCGCGAGCGCCTATGATCATGTAAGACATGGAGACTATTACGTACTCGCCAACACGCTGGATATTGTGTCGGTTTACGGTTCCCCGGCGCTTGGCGCACCCCCTCTGTATCCAGGCTTTTTCAACAATACCTCCAAACCGGGAGCCGGCACATTGCAGAACGGCTGGGCAACCTTTGGTGAGGCATATTTCGACCTGACCGACTCAGTGACATTGACCGCCGGGCTGCGTTATAACGAGGATGACAAGGAAGTCAATGATACCAGCGTGCTGTTCAATTCACTCAATTTGAATGCTGCCGTGGGTGGCCTGTTCGGGCCAAATCCGATCTGGGTTCGCTCGGGCCTGTTCGGTGACATCTCTACTATAGCGGCAGGTGGAGCCGCCGGGCTCAGCGAAGCATCGAACAGGCTGCTGGAATTCTGGGACGCCCAGGGTCTGTATGCAGAGAATGCACCGTTGGCTATCGGAGGGCTTGTGGCTCTTGGCGCCGCAGAACAAATAGGGGGTCTGGTACTGGCTGGATTGCTGCCACCGCAGTTCATTCCTGCCACCATAGCAGCCCTGCCATTGCCACCGATTCTTCAGGGTACGGTAGGCGCCCTGCTAAGCCAGAATCCCGCCGTGATTGCACAGGATCCCGGGTTAGCCGCGGTTGCCGGCGCCTGGAGCGCCATTGCTGCTGCTGTACCACCGGTTCCCGGTTTCGGTGAAACACGCTTCGTGACCGGAAGCCCCAGCAAAGCCAACTGGTCCGAATTAAGCGGTCGAATCGGCCTCGACTGGCTGGTCAACGAAAATTCCATGGTGTATGGATTCTATAGCAGAGGTTACAAACCCGGTGGTTTCAACCCGGCCATCCCCCCGGCATTCCAGGATACATCGGCATTTACATTTACGTCGGAGCAGGTCGGCGCCATCGAAATTGGAACCAAAAACACCTTGGCAGACGGTCAGATATTGCTTAACGGCGCATTCTTCCTGTATGACTATTCGGACTTGCAGGTAACAAGGATCACCAACAACAATTCTATCAACGACAATATCGATGCCAATATCATGGGTGTTGAGATCGAGAGTCTGTGGTATCCCAGTGCGCTGCCGGGCATTACGGTTGACTTTTCATATAGCTGGCTGAGTTCAGAAGTGGATGGGTCGCAGTCAGTGGACCCGGTCAACAGAACCGGAAACAATGCGGATTACATCCTGTTGAACAACATCGATCCGGGATCACTCACCGGGGTAAATTACGTGGCGAGGGAGTCTCAAATCACACATGCTGTCGTTGGTGCGGCCCTGGCTACCGGGGCTGCTTTGGATGTCCGTAACAGAACAACCCTGCAAAGTGTCTCGTATGCAGCCAATGCGGGCGGGGTTTCCATTCCCGCCTACTTCTCCAGGGCATTTCTGGTTGGCGCAGGTGTCGAAACCTCTGATGGTATTCCGGTCAACCTGGACGGCAACCAGTTGCCGAACTCGCCAGAACATACTATCAAGCTGGGTCTTGCTTATACCTGGGACTATCCTGCGCTCGCGGGTTCGCTCACTGCCCGTTGGGACTACTACTGGCAAGGCGACTCGTACGCCCGGGAGTTCAACACGGTAGGCGACGAGATCGATGGATGGAGTCAGCACAACGCCACGCTCATATACGAGAGTAATGACGGTCGATGGATGGTGAAAGCCTGGGTACGCAACATCGGGAACGAAGACAACGTAACCGGAAAATATCTAACCTCCGATACTTCAGGATTTTTCAGGAATTACTTCCTGACTGAACCGCGCCTGTTTGGCGCATCTCTGCGATTGAACCTGGGCGGCTAGCTGTCTTTGTATAGAGCGCTTGTGAACCGTTAGGTGTGTCCAGTGGATTGATATCTGTTTGCTGCCTGTATTGCGGTTCAGATACCAACGCGCACGGCAAGTACATCGCAGGGAGCACCGTGCAGGACACCGTTAGCGGTTGAACCAAGAATCAGGGCGAGGCCGTGTCGGCCATGGCTGCCTACCACAATCAGGTCGGCGCCAATCTGGTTGGCCAGGGTGTCTATCTCTGTTTCCGGTCGACCGAAGATCAAGTGCTGATTATCCGGATCAATGTTGAACATGGCTCCGAATTCAGAAAGATGCGATCTGGTGGTTTCCTGTATCTGTTCCTGGATAGCGGACAGGTCCATCGGGATATCGCCACCGTAGGCCAGACTGAGTGGTTCAATGACGTGAACGCAACTGAGTTCCGCAGCGTAGGCTTTGCATAATGCGCAAGCCCTGTTGACGACTCCTGTGGATTCTTCTGTCAGATCCACGGCTACAAGTATGTGCGAGTATCCACTCATCAGCATGCTCCCACTTGTTATTCCTGACAGTTGCAGAATTTACACAGTTCAAAATGATTTTCAACAAACCTTTTCAGATACTTGATCTTATTTGGGACTTGGTTGGAAAGATTGCATAATATCCAGCTGATAAAGTTCAGAGATGAGTCATGATATACATCATTATCGGTCTGGTGTTGTTGTTGATTGCAGCACCAATCATCGCGGTGTTGCCCTCAAAGCGCGAGAAGGAACAGATGAAGTTGCGCCAGCAGGCCATGGCTCAGGGGATCAGTGTGGAATTAACCAGTATTGATGATCCCATTCCAAAGCAGAAGAAGTATGTTACCGGTACCGGCAAGCAACTGAAAGCGGTCCTGCAGGTTGCCGCATATCGGATTGTCAGGCAGCAAGACCGGGATTGGCGACGTGAACCTGAAGCCAACTGGTCACTGGAACGCCGTGCGGTCGCCCAGGACATCGAGTTGCCGGGTACCTGGTGCTGGTTGGATGATAAACCCGATAATCTGACACCTGAATTCATCCGGTATCTAACTGATAAAATGAGTCATCTGCCGGAAGATGTGGTGCGTATTGAAGAAGTCAATCGTGTGATTTCTGTTTACTGGCATGAGCGGAGTGAAGAAGCAGGATTGCAATCCATTGTCGAATTTCTGACAGGTTGTCTTGCGATAAAGCCCATACCGGATGTAAGTGATCAGTGATTTAAGCTTGCATTTCGTGCCAATTCCAACACAACAGTAAACTCACTGTTGACAAACCCATACGCATTGATACTAAAGTAAAAAAGGAGCGCAAAAGGAAACGCAGTCTGTGAGTAAAGCATTGGTCATCGTCGAGTCACCGGCAAAAGCCCGGACGATCAATCGATATCTGGGAAATCAATACATTGTAAAATCAAGCGTAGGACATATTCGCGATCTGCCTGTGAGCGGTAAGGGTGTAAAGAGTGATCCTGCCAAGGGAGCAAAGGAAGCCGCCAGGATTCGCAAGATGGCTCCTGAAAAGAGAGAAACCTACAGGAAGGAAAAAGCGCAGAAGAAATTAATCTCCCGTATGGGAGTGGATCCAACCCGGGAATGGAAAGCCAGTTACGAAATTCTGCCTGGAAAGGAAAAAGTCGTATCTGATCTGAAGAAACTTGCCACAAACGCTGAAGAGATCTTTCTCGCAACTGACCTTGACCGTGAAGGTGAGGCGATTGCATGGCATCTGCGTGAAGCTATCGGTGGGGATGAGAACCGATATCGCCGTGTGGTCTTTAACGAGATTACCCGCACGGCCATCCGGAAAGCCTTCGAAGATCCTGTTGATATCGATATGGACCGGGTAAATGCACAACAGGCACGACGGTTTCTGGATCGTGTGGTCGGTTTTATGGTCTCCCCGCTACTGTGGGCGAAAATTGCACGTGGTTTGTCTGCGGGACGGGTTCAATCTGTTGCGGTCAAATTGATTGTAGAACGCGAAAGGGAAATAAATGCCTTTGTTCCCGAGGAATACTGGGAGGTATTTGCCGACCTTGCTGAGGATCAAAAAGCTGAAGCGATCAGATTTCAGGTCATCCGGGAAGCCGGGAAAAATTTTCGGCCGCAAAATCAGGAACAAACAGACAAAGCCCTGGAAAAACTCAAGAACGCCAACTACAGGGTTATGAACAGGGAAGATAAAGCAACCAGTACCAGACCGGGAGCTCCCTATATCACATCAACACTGCAACAGGCCGCCAGTACACGTCTGGGTTTCGGAGTGAAAAAAACCATGACTGCGGCACAACGCCTCTACGAGGCTGGCTATATCACCTACATGCGAACTGATTCCACCAACCTGTCGGCGGATGCAGTCAATGCCTGTCGGAATTTGGTGCAGACAGAATTTGGTGACAGATATGTACCGCTGAAACCCCGGTTTTATTCCAGTAAGAAAGGTGCGCAGGAAGCCCACGAGGCAATTCGCCCTTCTGATGTGAAGCTGAAATCAACGGCGTTACGTAATATGCAACGGGATGAGGTGCGTTTGTATGAACTGATATGGCGTCAATTTGTTGCCTGTCAGATGTCGGATGCACTTTATACCAGTACCAGTGTTCTTGTTGAGGCGTCGGACCTTGTGCTGCGTGTACGAGGTCGTATCCTGCGCTTTGATGGTTTTACCCGGGTACAGTCTCAGGATCGGAGAAAAGAAGATGGCGTCCCGCTGCCGGAATATGAAGTGAACCAGCAACTGAATCTCCTGAAACTGTTGCCATCACAACACTTCACAAAACCCTCTCCCCGTTACAGCGAAGCAAGCCTGGTGAGGGAACTGGAAAAACGCGGTATTGGCCGACCTTCCACCTATGCGTCCATTATCACGACTATTCAGGACCGGGGTTATGTCACACTGAATAACAAGCGGTTCCATGCTGAAAAAATCGGTGAAATAGTGACCGACCGTTTGAATGAAAATTTTGCGAATCTGCTTGACTATGGCTTTACGGCACAACTTGAGGAATCGCTGGACAAGGTTTCCGAAGGTAAAGTTAACTGGAAAAATCTGCTTGATGAGTTTTACAGGGACTTTGAAAAGAAACTCGACAGGGCTGGCAGCGAAACCGGTATGCGAACCAACAAGCCATTGATGACTGATATTGTATGCCCTCGATGCAGCAGGGAAATGCAGGTGCGTACTGCCAGCACTGGTGTTTTTCTGGGTTGTTCCGGTTATGCGTTGGCGCCCGCGGATCGTTGTAAATTAACCATGAACCTGGTTCCTGGTGACGAAGTGACGAGTGTTGCAGGCGATGATGAAGAGGAATCCAGAATCCTTCGGAACAGGCGGCGATGTCCAGAGTGCAATACGGCCATGAGTAGTTACCTGATTGATGCAACCCGGAAGTTGTATCTCTGCAGCAACAACCCTGACTGCAAGGGATTTGAAGTCGAAGTAGGGAAGTTCAGGATCAAGGGATATGACGGACCGGTTATTACATGCGACAAGTGCAATGCGGAAATGCAGTTGAAAAGCGGCCGATTCGGCAAGTACTTCGGATGTACCAATGTCGAATGCGGGAATACCCGTAAGTTACTGCGTAACGGTAAACCGGCACCGCCCAAAATGGAACCGGTGCAGATGCCGGAACTGCAGTGCGAGAAGGTTGATGATACGTACGTTTTACGCGATGGCGCTGCAGGAATCTTTCTTGCGGCCAGTCAATTTCCGAAAAAACGGGAAACCCGGGCACCCTATATGGATGAGTTGTTACCTCATCAGAATGAGATAGATCCTAAATATCAACACCTGTTGCAGGCGCCGGTGAAGGACCCTGAAGGCCGCCGTTCGCTGGTCAAGTTTGCCCGGAAAACGGGTCAACACTATGTTGTAACCGAATTAGAGAAAGGAAAAGTCTCCGGTTGGCGGGCTGATTATGTTGAGGGCAGGTGGATTGAAAAGCATGGAAAACCGAAGCAGAGAAAGACTCATCGAAAATAACGTCCCTGATATTGAAGGCTTCAGAGCCTTCAGCGGGTTGCCATAAAGAGCCTTCAGCGGGTTGCCAAAAAGAGCCTGCTTCAATAACGAGTGTGTTCGCAGATGGCTTTGGGGCATTCATTTGCACCAGCGTCTGCGCGTCCCTCCCGGATTCCCGAGCTTCCCCCGCATGCCTGTAGTCATGCTCCTCCAACTCGGCGCTCCGAC
>LXNI01001026.1_pt1 | contig 27291 bp, 20 predicted proteins | sample 809091 | NCBI WGS metagenome assembly LXNI01 (sample SAMN04870527, study PRJNA318959) | sponge metagenome | biome: 01000161; feature: marine sponge reef; material: water | host: Sarcotragus foetidus | place: Greece: Milos, Mediterranean Sea | collected 2013-05-29 | depth 5-7 m | reverse complement strand
GGGGGGTAGGGTCTGATTGTTCGTCGATCCTGCCTCGGCGGTCGGAACGTCGAGGTTGTTCAGGGTGTCTTCGTACGACTCGAGTCGGATCACCTTCATGATCCGGGGAGAGCGTTCCGCCTCTTCAGCAGTCGCCTGACGTACCGGCTTGCCCTCCTCCCACTCAGGCGAGTAGGCGACCTTCTTGAGACGCGGCAGGAGCACCGTGTCGAAGTGCTCGCCCATCTCGACGAGAATGAAGCGCCGGTCACCGCCATCCTCGCGGTTCAGGTTGATGACGGCGTGGCCGGTCGTGCCGGAACCAGCGAAGTAGTCCAGGCAGAGCTCGTGACCCGCCGCCCTCACCCCTGTCTGAAGGAGCCGGCGAACAAGCAACGTCGGCTTTGGGTATGAGAAGACCCTCCTTGAGCCGAAGAGCGCGTCAAGCTCAGCATTGGCAAACGCATTGTCTCCGGCAAACGAACGAGTGAACAGTGTGACGGGAACAAGGCCGTCTTGAACGTCTTTGAGGAAACGTTTGACTGTTGGGTATCCGCGGCCTTCCCCCCAAACGACGGCTTCGGTTCGGACCCTCTCCTTCCACGTTTCCTCACTCAGCCTCCAGTACTGCCCGGCCGGAGGGTGCAGGAGAGTCCCGTTGGGCTTGGTGATCGTGTAGTCGGCGTCGTAAGGATTGTTGGCGTAGACCGGATCGGGCTTCCAGGGTCCACGCGAGTCGTTATCGGGGTTCGAGTACTTCGAAGTGTCATCTCTGGGTAGTAGGACTCGATCCCACGAAGCGCTGCCGCCCCCGGAGAAGCAGATGATGTAGTCGTGGGAAACCGAGAAGTGTGCGGCGGAGTTCTTGCGAGTATGGACCTTCTCCCATATCACGGTGGCGATGTGGTTGTCTCGGCCGAAGATCTGAGCCAGCACCTTGGCTAGTTCGGCTTGCATGACGTCGTCAATGCTGGTGAAGTGACACCCGTTCGCGGTGAGGAGGCGCGCGGCTGATGCAGCCCTGCCATTTATCATTGCGAGCCAGGTCGAATGGTCATATGTGTCCTTGTAGAGGAACTTCCCCTGGCTGCGATCCCGTTCAGTGTTGTAGGGAGGATCGACGAAGACGCACTTCACTTGGTGCCGATAGCGTGACCGTAGCGAGGCAAGGGCTTGGGAGTTTTCAGACTGGAAGAGTACACCTCCGAGTTGTTCGTCAAGATCGTGGTCCAAGGCCTGCAGCAGGCGAGGTACGAAACGCAGGTGTGCTGCGATATGCCGCGTGTCCACCATCAACGCCGGTTGCGACCGCAAGAATTCGGCCGTCAACGGCTCGCTGTATCCGGGCGTAGCCAGATCGCCCTTGATCGCGTCGATTCCGCACAACTCGACCCACTCCCGGCGCTGCGCTTCGTTCGCGGCGATCTCGGGCAGGAACTCGTCCGGGATGCAGCCGAGGTGGATGCAGTAGGAGGTCTCCACGACAAACTTCTTCTTGAGCCAGAGGCGCTTCTGGAAGTTCTCCAGGGAGGCGAGGAAGTCGATGACGGGCAGGGCGGAGCGGCGGATGGCCCGGATCCGGGACAGGTACGACTCGGCCTTCGGCGCGTCGGCGTTCTCGATGTCGTCGAGACGCATGACCTCGTTCTTGATGTAGAAGTCGAGTTCGCGCCTGAGGAAGCCGCCGAGGTTCTTGTGGATGAAGTAGTCGGTGGTGTTGCGGCCGGTGTACCGCTCCAGATGGACGCGGAGGCGGGACTTGTCGCTGCGCTCGCCGGCGGCCTTGACGTGCCTCTGTTGGAGGGTCGTAGCCCAACGGTGGAGACTCGGTTGTGTGACGCTCAGTGACGCTATGCGAGACTCGGCGAGGTCGAGGAGGGGCTTCTGAGCGGGAGGTTTCTTCTTGCCGATCCGTTCAGCTTCGGACCAGTCGTCGAGAGTCGCGGGTCGATACTCGAAGCGCAGGACGAGTTCCCGGGGGCCGCTCTCACCGGCCTCCTCGAGCGCGAAGTCGCCGTTCGCCAGAACGAACACGCGGGCCTTTGAGGCGGCGGGCTTTATGTTGTCGTGTTCGCCCTCAGCCGCGTCGAACAGCCGGAAGTGAACCCGCATCGGGTCGGCGGGGTCGTCGGGACGCAGGCGGAAGCTGTAGTTCCGGAGATACTCGTCCGTCTTGATGTAGTACTGGTCCGCGTTCGCCCAGTGGAGCTTGACCTCTTCGCCGGCGTACGGGATGGCGTAGGCGCCATCCTTGTAGACGCGCTGGCTGATGAAGTCGCCGTCCTTGTAGTAGCGGCGGAAGAACCGGTAGAGGTGGTCGTAGACGTCGGCCTCCACGGCTGCGAAGTCGTCGGCCTCCTTGAGCTTTGCGCGAAGTGACGTGACCTTGTCGGCGGAGTCGGGATCGACGCCGAGGCTCTTGGCCTGAGCGGTCGCCTCCCTGAGTTCCCGGTCGACCTGGTCTCGCGCCGCGGAGCCGTACTCGCCGAGGGCAGCCCGGACCTCGGCCTTGAGATCCTCCTGAAGGAACCGCGTCACCTCGGCGCTCCGGGCATGCATGATCCGGTAGAACCCGAAGTCGAGTTCCGGCTTGTCGAGCTGGAACAGCTTCGTCAGCAATGAGACGAGCTTGTCGAAGCGCTCGCTCGTCACGTCGCGTCGTGTAGGCGGCAATCGGAAGGTGCTGGCATCGGGGCAACCGGCGGCAATCGTGGGCCGGGACTATAGCGCTCTCAGCGCGGGGGGCTCGCCGACAACGTCCGAGCGATGAAGCCCTCGATGCGTTCGCTGTTTCCTCCGAGGCTCGAGTACTGCCGGTCGCAGACGTCGGTGAAGCGGGCCAGCACCTTGCGGCCGATCTTCTCCTGGTCCTCGAAGACGCCGAGAGTGCGGAAGGCGTTCCCCCACTTCTCGAACTGGTGGATGGCGATCGTGGCGGCGTTCGTCTGGTTGTCGTTGGCGAGCCCATAGACGAACAGCGGCGTCCCGGTTCCATTGATTCGGCAGTCGACGGCGTAGTTGCCCTGGGGGTCGGCGGTACGATCCCGCCAGTCAAAGACTCTTCGCCCGGCAGGAACGACCTGCTCAAGGAGTGCTCGGAAGTCATCCCTGAACGCGCTGCGGACTTGCTCCCGGGACAGGTAGGAGATGTCGGAGACCCTGAGTAGCGCCTGCACGAAGGAGAACAGGGCGTCTCCGAATCTCTCGTCCGGAACGGGAAGGACGAGCTCGCCATCGCGGTCCTCCACACGGGAGATGTCCAGAGCGTTCGCGATGAGCTTCTGGCGCGTGCCTCGGTGGAGGTCGGCCTCATCGATGTCATAGGTCAGACGCATGAACGTGTGCGCCTCGTCTGTCAGTTGCCATTCGGTGCCAACTCGCCTCAGCACGAGGACGAGACCGTCCCCGTCGTCGAACGCGAATGGCGTGACGATCCGATACCGGTCCACGCCCTCCGGGAGGACGCTGATCCCGCTGGAGACCTTCTCCCGGAAGTCAGTGAGAATACGGTCCGTGTTCATGGCTCGCTACGCCGCGCTCCGATACCGCCACAGCCCGGTAGCCGCCATGCTGTAGATGAACAGCAGCACCGACGCCGCCATGCCGGGGACGAGGCCGGCGAGTGCGCCGTACTGGTCGACGATCCAGCCCAGGATGACGGCGCCGATCAGGGGGGCGCCGAGGAGGCCGATGCCGAAGACGGCCATGACACGGCCGCGGGACAGCGGTTCGGCCGCTTCCTGGACGATCGCCCGGGCCAGGGTCGTCGTGACGCCCATGTTGAGGCCCCAGGCGATCACGGCCGTGACGACGAGCCACCAGGCCGGTTCGATCCAGAGCAGGAACAGGACGAGAACCCGGGAGAGCTGGAAGAGGATGAACCAGCGACCGGGCGTCCGGAAGGGCATGAAGCGCAGCATGATCAGGTTCGAGACGACGGCGCCGGCAAAGAAGACGATCATCAGCCACGAGAGGAGCGCGGCGTCGCCGTCGTAGACCTCCCGGACGATGAAGGGGAAGGCGGTCAGGAAGCCGCCGGCGTTGAAGATGCTGGAGGCGAAGTTGACGGTCATCGCGTCGAAGACGGGGCGCTGCCGGTAGGAGGCGCGGAAGCCGTCACGGATCTGGCGCCAGGCGGGCTCGGTCGGACCGTCGTTCGCCGACTCGTGCGAGCCGATCCTCCGGATCGACAGCGCCGCGGCGACGAGACACAGGCACTGGACCAGCAGGACCTGTCGCAGACCGATGCGGTCGAGCTGGCCGGCGGCGCCGATCCCGATCATCGTCGTGAACATGGTGATCGCGGTCGACGCGGTCACGCCGCGCTGCAGGTCCCGGCCGGCAATCCGGCTCAGAACCGACTGCTGGGCCGGGCCCGAGAACGACAGTGCGGCGCTGATCCCGAGACCCCAGGCGGTGACGGTCCAGACGCTGGGTTCGCCGAGCTCGATCGCCAGGATCAGCCCGAGGGGTACGAGAGCCGCCGCCGCGAACACGCGGGTCAGGGTCGTCCTGGCGTCCGTGCGGTCGGCCCTGGCGCCGCCCCAGAGCATGATGACGACGCCGGGAAGGCCGACCGCCGCCTGCAGCGGGCCGACCTGGCTGGCCGGCAGGGCCAGGACGCTCATCAGCAGCCAGGGCAGAAGGAGCTGGTACATGCTCAGGCCGGAACTCGAACAGGCCAGGGCGCCCATGTAGGCTTGCAGGCCCGGTCGGGTCCACAAGCGGATTGGCGGAGTGGGGGAGCGATCGATGGCGAGTACCTCGGTGGGCGGCAGCGCGCGGGCAGGTTGGCGACGTTCGGAGGAATCGGCGTCCGCCGAAGGCGTCGAACCCTCGGATGGCGGCGGCGTGTTGAGCGGATGGCGAAGGCTACACGCGGGCCTCGGGCGCGGATTGTCTCCGGGCTGGCGGCTCGGCGTCGCCGCGGCTGCGGTGTTGGGCTTCGCGGGCTCCACCGCACCCGCCCAAGAGCGGGTCGACTTCACCGAACTCCGTCGGCGCATGGTGCGCGACACGATCGCCGAGCCCCGCGATGGCCGTCCGCCGGTGCTCGACGTCCGGGTCACCTCCGCGATGGGCAAGGTGGAGCGCCACCTGTTCGTGCCGGAGGAGATCCGCGAGTGGGCCTACCGGGACTCGCCGCTTCGGATCGGCTGGCAGCAGACGATCTCCCAGCCCTACATCGTGGCGCTGATGACCGAGCTCGCCGAGCCCGCCCCGGAGGACAGGGTGCTCGAGATCGGTACCGGCTCGGGTTACCAGGCGGCCGTGCTGGCCGAGATCGTCGAGCACGTCTTCACGATCGAGATCGTGGAGCCTCTCGGTCTGCGGGCGGCGGCGGCGCTCGATGCGGCCGGGTACGGGAACGTGACGACCCGGATCGGCGACGGCTACGCCGGCTGGCCCGAGCAGGCGCCGTTCGATGCGATCGTGGTCACCGCTGCGCCGGACCACGTGCCGCAGCCGTTGATCGACCAGTTGGCGACGGGGGGGCGACTCGTGCTGCCGGTGGGGCCGGACGGCGGCCGTCAGGAGCTTGTCGTGCTGGAGAAGATGGCCGACGGCACTGTGGAGCGGACTCGCGTGATCCCGGTGCGCTTCGTGCCGCTGACACGGAATCGCTAGCGGCCCGTTACAAGGGCACTTCTTCGCCCTGGCCTTCGATCACCAGCCCCAGAGTTACGTCGCCGAGGGGCACCGCCAGGGTCGGCTGATCGAGGTCGTTCCAGAACATGCCCGCGGCTCCCAGGTCGTCGTAGTTCTGAAACAGCGCCATGGTCATCGGGTGAGTCGCGCCCTCGATGATCGCGTTGCTGGCTTCGACCAGGGGTTCCTGCTCGGGCACGCCGTAGGGATCGAAGTTGTCGAGCGCTATGGGAATGAGCAGCAGGAAGTCGCGGAACCAAGTCTGACCAGTGTGATCGCCGTCGGCCGGCTGCACCGCGTAGCGGAGCGTGTAGGTGCCCGGCGGCACGATCTGGGCCTTGTACGTGCTCCAGGAACCGGTCGTGCGCACGACGCCGACCAGGCCGCCCGGCGGCAGGGTGGGGTACTCGACGCCGAGTTCCGCTGAAGGGTCCTGCATCGGCAGTGCCGGCGGGAACCAGAACTCGACCGGCTCGCCTGCGTCCCGGACCACCCGGTAGCCGGCTGGATCGAGCAACGGCGAGAGCCAGTCCGGGAGATCGGGCGGCAGGCCGTCCGTGCGCTCCATCGTCGGCTCGGCGCCTAAGGGCGCCGCGAGCAGGAGCGCTGCCAGGAGCAGGCCGATCAGATGCGGGCCGGTTGCCCGCGCCGCCGCGCTCACTCGAAGTTGATCAGGTAGTAGCGGAAGTCCTCGGGCGCCACCTCGTCCAGCATCAGGAGGTACTGGATCAGCGGCTCGACGTCGGCCTCCGAGATCCGGATCTCGCCGAACAGCGGGTCGACGCCCTCCTGTTCGGCCCGCGCCGCCTCGGCCAGCTCCATGTGACCCTGGAGCACTTCCTCGAGCGTCGCGGCGCTGCCGTCGTGGAGGTACGGGTCGGTGCGCGGCAGGTTCCTGAGCGGAGGCGTCTTGAAGTTGCCGCTGCCGGCGCCGTGGAGCGAGTAGTCACTGAACGTGGGCGGCACGTGGCAGCGAACGCAGCTTCCCACCGACTCCACGTCGAACACGCGGAAAAAGGTCTTGAAGCCTTCGTAGGCCGTCTCGGTGAACCCCTCCGGCCGCCGGATCAGATTCCGCCCTTCCTGGTTGTAGATCCGGCTCTCGATGCTCGCCGCGTAGTTCAACATGTCTTCGTCGGCGTTCGGCTCCTTGCGGAAGCGGTTCTGCTCAGTGAACGCGTCCCAGCGCGCGGTCATCGAGAAGTCGATCGTGCGGGTGTAGTCGGCCAGGGCGCGGGCGGCCGCCGCGGCGACTTCCTCCCGTTCGAGCGACTCCAGATCGAGGCCGTAGACCTGCTGGAACTGCTCGATGTAGGGCACGCCAGAGATCGCGTTGTGGCCCTCGTCGAGCAGTACGTAGGCCGCGTTGTCGATCGCCTCGGCGCGGGCGCCGGGCTTCCAGCCGTACTGCTTGCCGATCAGCTTCTCGAGGATCATGTCCTCCATCGAGTCCCAGGCGCCGTCCCAGCCGAACACGTCCGCCCGGAAGACGCCGGCCAGCGTCTGGGCGTTGCGATCGGTCGTTTCGCGGCCCGCGGTCAGGCTGGTCGGCGTGTGGTCGGCGTAGAAGCGCTCGGCCTTGCCGGCCACCGATTCGCCGAGGCCATGGCACACGGAGCAGGCGATCGCGTAGTCGGTGCCCTGGTTGTTGAACAGAAGTTCCGCGAACAGGTCGGTGCCGAGCTGGTCAAGTCCTTCCGGCGGATCCTGCGCGGCCGCGGTTGCCCCGAACAGGAGTGCCAGTACGATCGGCGGAGCTGCCGAACAGGCCACCTTGGTTCCCTTCATGATCGTCCTCCGGTTGCCGGCCAGTCGATGAGATGTGGAGAATAGACGATCGACCGGTGGCACACTATGCCGCCATGACGAGTTCCCGTGCAGTCCCCTGGTCGGAAGTCGACACGGTCTTCTTCGACGCGGGCAATACGTTCCTGTCAATGGACTTCGACCGCGTCGCAGAGGTCGCGGCCGACCTGGGCTTCCATTTCTCCGGGAGTGAGCTGGAGCGTGCGGAAGCGGCGGCCCGGCCGGCGATCTCGGCGGCGCTTGCCGAGGGGAGGTCCACCGAGGGCGGCGCCGCTTTCCGTCTGTACCTGGAGGAGATGCTGCGCTGTCTGCCGCCTTCCCGCCGTGGCGGCGTCGAACTCACGTCGGTCACCGGCTCGCTGGCGGATCGGCTCTTCTCGCCCGGCCGGAACGACCTCCTCTGGAACCGCCGGCTGCCGGGCCGACGGGAAGCGCTGGAGCGGATCCGCTCACTCGGCTATCGCATGGCCGTGGTCAGTAACTCCGACGGCACGATGCGGCGGACCGTGTCGGAGATCGGGTTCGCCCACCTCTTCGACGGCCTGATCGACTCGACCGTCGTCGGTTTCGAGAAGCCCGATCCACGGATCTTCGAAGTTGCTCTCGAGACGATCGGCGCCCGGGCGGATCGCACCGTCCACGTTGGCGACCTCTATGCGGCCGACGTCGTCGGCGCGCGTGCAGCCGGAGTTCACGCCGTTCTGCTTGACCCATGGGCCGACTGGCCGGAGGTCGACTGCCCCAAGGTGGCCGACCTGACCGAGCTGGCCGCTCTGCTGCCCGGGCCACGTCGCCGTGGCTAGGGGGAGAGGCGCTTCCAGTACTCGTCGTCGGCGTCCCTGGCCAGGCTCAGGCCGCCGTCGGAGCCGACGAAGACCGGATCCTTGACGACGCGCACGCGGCCGCCTCCGAGTTCGCCGAGGGCGTGCTGCAGTTCGGCGCCGAGGCCCCGAATCAGTCCGGAGCCGCCGGTGAGGATCACGTTGTTGCGGATCCGGCTCTGGTACTCGGGTTCGACCCGGGCGATCAGGTCGAGCAAGGTCTCGCGCAGCGGCTCCAGCAGGCTCTCGCAGGCGCGACGCATCGGTTCCGTGATGTCGATTCGGGTCGGCTTGCCGCGCACCGGCACGTCGACGACGACCGGGGCGCTCTCGCCGACGAAGGAGTGGCGTTCCTTCCAGGCCCGCACCATGTGGATGGACACGGAGGCGTCGGGATAGCGCTCCTCGATCAGGCCGTGGAGGTGGCGGTCCACCGCGTCCCCGGCGGCGCTCAGGGTGCGTTGGTCGTCCTCGGTCGGGAAGCGGCCCATCAGGACGCAGAAGTCCGTCGTGCCGGCGCCGATGTCGATGACCATCGTGTGAACCAGGGAATCCAGCCCGTAGGCGACGGCGAACGGCTCGGAGACGATCATCGTGCTCGCGACCTGGCCGGCGAGGATTCGGCGCAGGTTCTGGCGGTTGACCCGGAGCGTCTCCGCGGGAACGCCGACGACGGCATGGATCGCGGGTGCCGGGCTCGACCCGGCGGGGACCGCCAGCTCCAGGAGCCTGCGGACGAGCTCGCGCACTGCTTTCTCGTCCTGGTCCGACCCCTCCTTGATCAGGCCCCGCTCCAGCGGCCGGCGGAGGTTGAGCATGGGGCGGTGTTCCAGCGCTTCGGCGCCGACCAGCACGTCGCGCCCGAGCACCTTCCTCGCCACCATGTCCCGGGGCCAGCCGACGTAGCTCTGCACCATGTGGCGCTGGCCGTTCGCCGCCGAGATCGAGCTTCGCGACGTCCCCAGGTCGATGCCGACCTTGAGAACTTCGCTGTCGGACGTGCTGCTGTTCACGGTTCTTCCTCGGCCTCGAAAGGCGCGGAGCTTACCGTTGCCTCCGCCTCCCTCTCCGCCGGCGACTCGGCCGGCGGGAGAAGCGAGCCGGCGTAGCTTCGGATGCCTGCGTCGAGGGCTTCGGCGATCGACTGGAGGTGTTCGTCGTCGCGCAACCGCTCGATCTCGCCGGTGTCCGAGAGGCAGGACACTTCGGCCAGGATGGCCGGCATCTCGGCGTCGATCAGGACGACGAAGGGCGCCGACTTCACGCCGCGATTCCGTAGTTCCGGGTTCACTGCCCGCAGTTTTCCGAACAGGGCGTCCTGGACCGCGTTGGCGAGAGCGCGGCTCTTGTCCTGCATGGCTTGCGCGTAGACGCCGTCCAGGAGGCTCCGCAGATCGGCCAGGGAGTAGCCGTGCGCCTCGGCGTTCTCCCGTTCGGCGAGCGCGGTGAGCTCGGGGTCGTCGGTTGGTCCCAGGTAGTAGGTCTCGACGCCGCAGGTCCGGTTGCGGGGCAGCCAGTTCACGTGAATCGAGACGAACAGGTCGGCGCCGGCCCGGTTGGCGATGCCGGACCGCTGGTCGAGTTCGACGTCGATGTCCGCCTCGCGGGTCATTGCGACCCGGTACCGGTCGGACAGCAACTCGCGGACGCGGACGGCGATGTCGAGCGCGAGCTCCTTCTCGGTCAGGCCGCCGGCCACCGTGCCGGAAGCGGATCCGCCGTGACCCGGATCGAGCACGATCCTCCTGACGGGCAGCGGGAAGACGCTGAGGTCGAGGGACTCCGGCAGCTCGGTGAAACGGACTTCGGGCTCCGGCGGCGCGGCTTCGGCGAGAGGCTCGGCCTGGGTGGCGTCTTCCGGGCGTTGCAGCTCCAGGTAGCCGAGTCCGGCGGCGGCGGCAATCGGCGCCAGCAGGAGCAGGCTCCAGGGTGGAAAACGGCGTTGTCGAGGGCGCTTTCGGTTATCCCCCTCGACGGGCCCCAGGCGCTTCCGGCCAAGTTCGGCCTCGTTCTCTCGCACCGCGGCTTCGATCAGGTCGAGCCTGAGTTGCCGATCGGCGCGGCTTCGTTCCGAAGGAGTCATCGAGATGACGGTAGCCGATGGACGGCCCTAGTAGCATCGCCGGATGCTGCGGTCGCTCCCGCTGATCTCCACTTCGATCCTCTGGTTCGGTTGCAGCTCCGTCGGCGTGCCGCCCGACCTGGAGGCGCCGGCGCCGGCCGAGTACGGTGGCACGGCGGACACGGCCGCGGCGCCGGCCGGCGCCCTGGAAGTCGAGGCGGACTGGTGGCGCGACTTTGATGATCCGCTGCTCTCGCAGTTGGTCGTCGAGGGTCTGGAGCACAACGCCAGCCTGCGCGCGGCGGCCGCGAACGTCGAGACGGCGTTCGCGCAGGCCCGGCTCGACGGCGCGGCTGGGCGACCCGAGCTGGAGGCGGCGCTCGATCCCGGCCGGCGCAAGCAGAACACCGCCCAGAGCGGGTTGACCGAGGCGATCCCGATCCCGATCCCGGGCTTCGAGCCCGGCGGCGTCCGTAGCTTCGCCTTCACCAGCTACGGATTGTCCCTGAACGTCAGTTGGGAGGTCGACCTGTGGGGCCGGCTCGGGGCCCTCACCGCTGCGTCGCTGGCCGAGGCGGCCGCCGGCGAGGCGGACTTCGAAGGAGCCCGCCTGTCGATCGCCGGTCAGGTCGCGAAGGTGTACTTCGGCGTCGTCGAGGCGATGCAGCAGGTGGAACTGCTCGAGCGCACCCTGGCGAGCCGCGAGCGGACGCGCGACCGGGTCGTGGCGCGCTATCGGCGGGGCGTGGCGACCGCCCTCGAGGTACGGCAGGCGCGGACCCAGATCGCAACGGTCGAGGCCTCGCTGGCGGCACAGAGGCAGGCGCTCGACGGGCTGCGCCGGCAGATGGAGGTCCTGCTGGGCCGCTATCCGGCGGGCGAGATCGAGGCGGCCGCGGGTCTTCCCGATCTGCCGCCGCTGCCCGAGTCCGGTGTGCCGGCCGACCTGCTGGCGCGCCGCCCGGATCTGCGAGCGGCGGAGTACCGCGCGATCGCTTCGTCGCAGCGGATACGGGCTGCCCGGCGATCTCTCTACCCGACCTTCCGACTCGACGGCTCGTCCGGCACGTCGAGTGGCGCTTTGAGCGATCTGGTGGATGGCGACTTCTCGGTCTGGAGTCTCGCGGCCGGACTGCTGCAACCCCTGCTTTCTGGCGGCCGCCTCCGTGCCGGCCTGGACCTGGTCACCGCCGGTCTCGACGCGGCGGAGACGAACTGGCTGCAGACGGCGCTCGCGGCCTTCGCCGAAGTGGAGTCGGGTCTCGTGGCGGAGCGGATGCTGGCGCAGCGGACGGGGGCGCTGGAACGGGCGGCTGCCGAGAGCCGCGAGGCGGAACGCCTGGCCGAGGGCCGCTACAGACAGGGCCTGGTCGGGTACTTGCAAGTGCTCGACAGTCAACGGACATCGTTTCAGTCGGAGAGCCAGTTGCTCGCCGCCCGCCGGGAGCAACTCGACTCGCGGACGGACCTGATCCTGGCGTTGGGTGGGGGCGTCTATCCGGAACCAGTCGCGGCGGCCGCCGCCACGGGCGGCGGAGGCTAGACGTGCTGAAGTGGACCCTGCCCGTCGCGATCCTGGCCGTCGCCGCGACGATCGTCGTGGCTCTTGTCTCGTCGCGGCCGGCGGTGGAGACGGCGCCGCGTCAGGTCGCGCCGCCTCCGGTCCGGGTCGTGGCCGTGGAGCCGACATCGGTCGAACTGAGGGTGCGTTCGCAGGGATCGGTGGTCCCGGCGACCGAGGCGGACCTGGTGTCGGAGGTCGCCGGCAACATCGTCTGGGTGGCGGAGAGTTTCGAGGTCGGCGGCTTCTTCGACACCGGCGACGTGCTGCTGCGCCTGGACCGCCGCGACTACGAACTGGCGGTTGCGAGCGCCCGGGCGTCCGTGGCCCAGGCCCGAGTCGCGCTGACACGGGAGGAGGCGGAGGCCGAGGTCGCGCGGGAAGAGTGGGAGGATCTCGGCGAGCCCGGCGAACCGGGACCCCTGGTGCTCCGCGAGCCCCAGTTGGACGAGGCGAGGGCTCGCGTCGAGGCCGCGCTGGCGAACCAGGCGCGCGCCGAGCTGGATCTTTCGCGAACGGCGATCCGGGCGCCGTTCGCGGGCCGGCTGCGAGCCAAGCGGGTCGACCGCGGCGAGTTCGTGAGCCGCGGCGTGCCCCTGGCCACGATCTACTCCGTCGACGCCGCGGAGGTCACGCTGCCGGTACCGGACTCGGAACTCGCCTTCCTCGACCTGCCGCTGGGCGCGGAACTGCGAGGCGCCGGGCCGAGGGTCGTGTTGGAGGCGCCGTTCGCCGGCGGACTGCATGAGTGGGAAGCCCGGATCGTTCGGGTCGGCGGCGAGATCGACCCGGCGACGCGCATGGTCAACCTGATCGCCCGCGTGGAGGATCCGTACCGGGCGATGGGGGATCGCCCGCCGTTGTCCGTGGGCCTGTTCGTCGACGCGGAGGTCGTCGGGCGTTCGGTCGACTCGGTGTTCGAGGTGCCTCGCGGCGCGCTGGTCGGATCGGACCGGGTGTGGCTGGTGGAGGACGACCGATTGACCCTGCGTCAGGTAGGGATTCTGCGCTCGGATCCGGATGTCGCGATCGTCTCCGACGGCTTGGCGAGCGGCGACCTGATCAGCTTGACGATTCTGGAGACGGCGGTTGACGGCATGCTCGTGACGCCGGAGCTGGAGCCGCGGCCCGTGCCCGAACCAGCGGCGGAACCCGTGTCCACGGCCGCTTTGCCGATTGCGACCGCGCCCTCTGAGACCGGCGCCGTGGCGTCGACGCCTGCCGTTACGGCAGCCAGCGCCGCCGCCGGGTCGAAGACGGGGGCGTGCGCCATCGCCGGCGTCGACGTGGAACGTGGCGCCGGGTTCGTCGACGTGCTGCTGCGCACCGGCGGCGAGCCGGCCTACCGCACGTTCTGGCTCGACGATCCCCCGCGCTTCGTCGTCGACCTTTCGGCCTGCGTGGTGCGGGTCTCGAACACTCTGGTCGCCGTGGACGGAGGCGGTGACGGAGGTACGGCCGGCGGTTCGCCCGCGCGCTCGGTGCGCGTCGGCCAGTACCAGGGCGGCGAGGACCCGGTTGCCCGCGTGGTCGTCGATGGCGCCACCGCAGGTGGCGTGGAGCCGATCGCGGATCCCGCCGGACTGCGCCTGCGCCTGCACCTGCGCCGGAGCTCGCCATGAGGGGAGTGATCGGCTGGTTCGCCCGCAACGGTGTGGCGGCGAACTTGTTGATGCTCTTCATCGTCGTCTGGGGCGTGCTCGCCGTGACCGGCATGCCGATCGAGGTCTTCCCGAGCATGGAGACCCAGAGCGTCATGGTGACCGTGCCCTACCTGGGCGCCGCGCCGGAAGAGGTGGAACAGGGCGTCTGCCTGCGGGTCGAAGAGGCGGTGCAGGACCTTGAGGGTGTCGATACGGTCCGGTCCACGGCGGCGGAGGGAGTGGGCACCGTCGTCATCGAACTGGAGAGCGGCGCCGACACCCGCGAGGTGCTCGACGAAGTCAAGTCGAGGATCGACGCGATCACGACGTTTCCGGAAGAGACGGAGAAACCGATCATCCAGGAGGCGCTCATCCGCCGCCGCGTGATCACGGTGGCGGTGTACGGCGACGTCGAGGAACGGGCACTCAAGGCGGTCGCGGAGCAGGTGCGCGAGGGTCTGTCGGAACTCCCGGACATCACACAGGTGGAACTCGATGCGGTGCGGCCCTACGAGATCTCGATCGAGGTCTCGGAGGACACGCTCCGGCAGTACGGCCTGACCTTCGACGAGGTCGTGCTGGCGGTCCGGCGATCGTCGCTCGATCTTCCGGGCGGCGCGGTGCGAGCGCGCGAGGGCGAGATCCTCCTGCGCACGATGGGCCAGGCGTACCGGGGCACGGAGTACCGGGACATCGTGCTGCGGGCGCGTCCGGACGGCAGCCGACTGGTCCTCGGCGACATTGCGGAGGTGACGGACGGCTTCGCCGAGACGGACGTGACGTCGCGCTTCGATGGTCAGCCCGTCGCCCTGGTCCAGGTCTACCGGGTGGGGGACCAGAGCGCCCTGCGGCTCGCGCGTCAGGTCAAGGGCTTCGTGGCCGAACGATCGGCGACGCTGCCGCCGGGCCTGTCGATGACCACCTGGCTCGACGACACGGTGCCGCTGCAGGACCGGCTGCGCGTGTTGCTCGAGAGCGGGCGGCTGGGTCTCCTGCTCGTGTTCCTGGTGCTGGCCCTGTTCCTGAAGCTCCGGCTCGCCCTCTGGGTGTCGGTCGGCATCGCGGTCTCGTTCATGGGCGCGCTCGCCCTGCTCCCGTACGTCGACGTGACGATCAACGTGATGTCGCTGTTCGCCTTCATCCTGGTGCTCGGGATCGTCGTGGACGACGCGATCGTCGTGGGCGAGAACATCTACCGCCACTTCGAGATGGGGAAGCGTGGCATGCGCGCGGCGATCGACGGTGCACGCCAGGTGGCGACGCCGGTCACGTTCTCGATTCTTACGACCGTGGCCGCCTTTTCGCCGTTGATCTACTCGATGGAGGGCCCCTCGGCGGCGATCGCGCGGACGATTCCCCTGGTCGTCATCGGTTGCCTGGCCTTCTCGTTGATCGAGTCGATGCTCGTGCTGCCGAACCACCTCTCCCACCTGACCCACCGGCACGGGGAAGAACGGCGGCGGGGCATCAACTGGGGCTGGTCCATCTTCCAGGGCTTCTTCAGCAGTCGGATGAAGTGGGTGATCGAACGCGGCTACCGCCCGCTGATCGAACGGGCGCTCGAGTACCGGTACTCGACCGTGGCGATCGCCGTGGCGGTCTTCCTGATCACGGCCGGGTACATCGCTTCGGGTCGGATGAAATTCGAGTTCTTCCCGGACGTCGAGGCGGACAACGCGGTCGTTCTGCTGACCATGCCCCAGGGGACGCCGGCGGAGACGACGCTTGCGGCGGTCACGCGCATCGAGGCGGCGGCCTTCGAGCTCGAGGAGGAACTGCAGCGCGAGGGCCACGGCGACGTGTTCCGCCACGTGATGGCGACCGTCGGCTCGCAGCCCTACGCGGCGCTGCAGCAGCAGAGCGGACCGACCGCCGGCTTCCAGGTAGCCGTCGCGGCGCCGCACCAGGGCGAGGTGAACGTGGAACTCCAGTCGTCCCGGGAGCGGACGATTCGGGCCTCCGAGGTCGTGCGGCGGTGGCGCGACAAGGTGGGCACTGTGCCGGACGCGGTCGGGGTCGAGTACACGGCGAGTCTGGTCAGCTTCGGCGCGGCGGTCGACGTGGAACTCACGGGGTCGGATCTCGACAAGCTGCGGGCGGCTGGAGAAGAGATCAAGACACGGCTGGCCGACTATCCCGGCGTGTTCGACATTTCGGACTCGTTCCGTGCCGGCAAGCGGGAGATCCGGCTGGAGCTCGACCCGCGGGCGGAGTCTCTGGGGCTGAATCTCGAGGCCCTCGGCCGCCAGGTGCGGCAGGGCTTCTACGGCGCAGAGGCGCAGCGCATCCAGCGCGGGCGCGACGACATCCGGGTCATGGTGCGCTATCCGCTAGAGGAACGGGAAACCCTTGCGTCGCTCGAGGACATGCGGATTCGGACGCCGACGGGCGCCGAGATCCCGTTCTCGTTCGCGGGCCGTGCCGAGTTCGGCCGCGGCTTCGCGACGGTTCAACGGATCGACCGGCGCCGCGTGCTGAACATCACGGCGGATGTCGACCCGGCGGTCGTGACCGCGAACGAAGTCGTCGGCGACCTCCAGGCCAACGTGCTGCCCGAGCTCCTGGCCGGCTACCCCGGGATCAGCTCCTCGTTCGCGGGCGAACAGCAGGAGCAGCGTCAGACCTTCGAGGGGCTGTTCGAGGCGCTCGGCGTGGCGCTGATCGTGATCTACGGCCTGCTGGCGATTCCGTTCCGTTCCTACCTCCAGCCGATGATCGTGATGAGTGCGATTCCCTTCGGCCTGATCGGCGCCGTGATGGGCCACCTGGTGGTCGGGATCAGCCTGACCATGCTCTCGCTGCTCGGCCTCATCGCGTTGACCGGGGTCGTGGTCAATGATTCCCTGGTCATGGTCGACTTCATCAACCGGCGCGTCGCCGTCGGCATGAAGGTTCAGGAGGCGATCCGGGATGCCGGCGCCGCTCGCTTCCGCCCCATCGTGCTGACCTCCCTGACCACCTTCGTCGGCCTGCTGCCTCTGCTGCTGGAGCGGAGCTTCCAGGCCCAGTTCCTGGTTCCGATGGCCGTCTCGCTCGCCTTCGGCGTCCTGTTCGCGACGGCGATCACGCTGTTGCTCGTGCCGTCGCTCTACGCGATCCTGAACGACTTCCGTTCCCAGGTTGCCGTTCACGGTCGCAAGCCGCCGGAGGAGACGGAGGCCGACGGTGCGCTGGAGGGGGTGCTGGATGCGGTTTGATTGGCGATGGCCGTCTTCCCTTGCTGTCCTCCTGCTGGTCGCCTGCGTTCCCGAGCCGGTCCAGTACGACCTGGTGCTCCGCGGCGGCCGCGTGATGGATCCGGAGTCGGGCCTCGACGCCGTGATGGACGTCGGGATCGATGACGGCTTGATCGCGGCGGTTTCCGAAGGTCCTCTCAACGGAACCGAGGTCGTCGACATCCCGGGACTCATCGTGGCCCCCGGGTTCATCGATCTGCACGCGCACGGCCATGATCCCTTCAGCCGCGACCTGCAGGTTCGCGACGGCGTGACGGCCGCGTTCGAGCTCGAAGGCGGCGCGTTCCCGGTCGACGAGTGGTACGAGGAGCGCGAGGGCTCGTGGCGCATCCACTTCGGCGCGACGACCGCGTACGGAGCGGCACGGGTGCTGGCGTTCGATGAAGACGAACTGGCGGCGCGCAACGAGGAGGCCAGCCCGGAGCAGGTCGAAGCGATCCAGGAGACACTGCGGGAGGGGCTGGCCGACGGCGCCCTGGGCATCGGCCTGCCGCTCCAGTACCAGCCCGGCGCGTCGAGGCCTGAGATCTTCCGCATGTTCCAGACCGCGTCGGAAGCCGGCGTTACCGTATTCGCCCACATCCGCCATGCCGGAATGAAGGAACCGGAGAGTGCGATCTCCGCGGTCCAGGAGATGATCGCCGACGCTGCGGGGTCAGGCGGCTCGGTACACATCGTCCACATCGGCTCGACCGGTCTCGGACAGATGCCGGTCGTCATCGACATGATCGCGACCGCCGCGGCGGCGGGGATCGACGTAACGACCGAGGTCTATCCGTATACGGCCGCATCGACGGACATCCGTTCGGCGATCTTCGATCCGGGCTGGCGCGAGAGGCTGGGCGCGGACTACGGCGACATCGAGTGGGTCGCGACCGGCGAGCGGCTGGACGAAGCCCGTTTCAACCTGCGCCGAAACGAGACCCCGGACACGGAGCCCGCGATCGTCATCGCGCACATCATCCCGGAGCAGGAACTCGCCGACGCGATCGCGCATCCCGACGTGATGATCGCCAGCGACGGCGTCGGCTACATCGACGGCCGGGCGCACCCGCGCGGCGCAGGCACCTTCGCCCGGGTCCTCGGGCGCTACTCACGCGACGAGGGCCGGGTCAGCCTGATGGAGGCGCTCCGCAAGATGACCCTGGCGCCGGCCCGGCGACTCGAGGCTGTGGCGCCGGCGATGCGCAGGAAGGGCCGCCTGAGCGTCGGCGCGGACGCCGACATCACGATCTTCGACCCGGAGACCGTTGTCGACCGGGCCACCTTCGCCGAGCCCGCGGTGCCCTCGGCGGGGATTCCCCACGTGCTCGTCGACGGCGTGTTCGTGGTCCGGGACGGTGAGTTGGTCCAAGACGCTCTGCCGGGCCGGGGCATCCGCTCCGGCGTCGTCGATAGAGACTGATCTGACACCCACTGGGTGCGCCCGCGCGCCACCCGGGTTCCCGCCGGCATCCGGCCGCGACAGCGGTCGGCTCAGCATCACCGGCCGAATTGAGGCTCCCGTTTCTCCATGAACGCCCGGACGGCCTCCTTGTGGTCCGCCGTCTTTACTGACCGGACCATTCCCTCCGCCTCGGCGGCCAGCGACCCCCGCAGATCACCCAGCACCGCCCGGTTCACGTTCCGCTTCATCGTGCGGAGCGCCGCCCGGGGTCCGTTGGCCAGCTCCAGGGCAAGCGCCCGCGCCTCCGTTGCGAGGTCCTCGAACGGCACGATCCGGTTGACGATTCCGAGCCGCAGGCACTCGTCGGCCGGGATCCGACGTCCCGTCATCAGCAGCTCCTTGGCCACCGCCGGACCGACCAGCCGGGTCAGGAACCAGCTCGAGCCGTAGTCGCCGGACAAACCGATGCGGCGGAAGGCCGTGGTGACGAACGTGTCGTCGGCCATCATCCGGAGGTCGGCTGCGAGTGCGATCGAGAGTCCGGCGCCCGCGGCAGGCCCGGGCAGGGCGGCGACGATCGGCTTGTCGAGTTCCGCCATGCGCAGCGTGAGGGACTCCTGCTTTTCGATCAGGGTGCGCACGGCTTCGTCGAGAGTGGGGGGTTTCCTGGGGGTGTCGCTGCCGGCGCCCTTGCCCTTGCCGCGGTTGGAACCCATGCCCGAAACGTCGCCGCCGGCGCAGAAGGCCCTGCCGGCGCCGGTGAGCAGGATCGCGCCGCAGCGCTCGTCCGCTTCAAGGGTGAGCAGAACGCTCCGCAGCGCCGGCGTCAGGATGTCGCCGAGGGCGTTCCGCTTCTCCGGCTTGTTCAGCGTCACGGTCGCGACGCCGTCCTCGAGGTCGCAGAGGAGTTCGTTCGTGCCGGTGTCGATCGTGGTCATATCCAGGTCTCCGCGTAGCCAGTTACCAGGGCAGGGTCCGGCTCTTCTCTCGCAGCCGTTTCCGGCGGTCCCGAGCGTCCGGAATCGTCCGGCAGACGAGGTTCCAGAAGGCCGGCGAGTGGTTCATGTGGGTCAGATGGGCCAGTTCGTGGACGACGATGTAGTCGATGAGCGCGGGTTCCAGCAGCATCACGCGCCAGTTGAAGCGGAGCGTACCGTCGGCGGCGCAGCTTCCCCAGCGGCGGCGCTGGTTGCGGATCAGGATCTTCGGTGTGCCGTCGCGGCCCAGGTGGGGCCACCAGCGGTCGACGACGGCCGGCAGGTGATCCGCCGCGCGGTCGCGGTACCAGTCGATGAAGGCGAGCCGGACCTTCTCTTGCTTCTGCGGCTCCTGCAGGTCGGTGGGGATCGAGGCGCGGAACCCGGTGCCGTCAAATTGCACCGTAACTCCCTTGCCATGGCCCCGACCGAAGGCCATGGGCACGTGACTGCCGAGGTACGCGATGGTCTCGCCGTCGCCGAAGCGCTGTTCGGGCGCGTTACGCAGGGCGGCCTGCTGGCGGTTGATCCAGTCCGCTCGTTCCCGGACGATGGAGCGGACCTTCCGGTCGGATGTCCTGGCTGGCGCGGCGACGTGGACACCGTCCCGGTCGACGCTCAGCTGGATGGTCTTCCGTCGACGGTGGCTGCGGCGAATGTCGTACTGGATCGTCGTTTCGCCGACGCGGATCTCGTCTCGTGAGTTCATCGCTGCGGAGCCGACGCGTCCTGGCGGGCCTCTACGACACCGGCGCCGTTTCCGACGCGGCAGGCGTGGATCTCGGGCCGGCGGCCGAAGCGGCGTTCGAAGGCGACGGCGGTCCGTTCGCGCACGTGGTCTGCGGCGTCTTCGCTCGTGATCGCGGTCACGCAACCGCCGAAGCCGGCCCCGGTCAACCGGGCGCCGTAGCAGCCGTCCGCGCGGGCGGCGGCTTCCTGGAGCACGTCGAGTTCTTCGATGCTGACTTCGTAGTCGTCGCGGGAGCTCCTGTGGGACTGGCCCATCAGGTCGCCGAGACGGTCGAGGTCGCCGCTGCGCAGTGCTTCCGCCCCGTCGAGGACACGGCGACACTCGGTCATCACGTGACGGGCGCGGCCATCGAGAGGCGGCTCGAGAACGTGCCGTAGCCGCTCGAAGTCCGCCGGCTCCAGGTCGCGAAGCGTGGAGAGCCCGGGCAGGTGGGGCCGCAGCAGGTCGGCGGCCCGGAAACACTCGGACTTGCGGTCGTTGAAGCCGGTGCCGGATGCGAGAGCCCGGCGGACGCCGGTGTCGGCGACCAGGAAGACGAGATCTCCCGGCGTCGGGATCAACTCGTGCTCGAGCGATCGGCAATCGAGCAGCAGTGCGTGACCCTCGTGGCCGTGCACCGAGGCGAACTGGTCCATGATCCCGGACTGGACGCCCACGTACTCGTTCTCGACCGTTCGCCCGACCTGTGCCCGCTCGGTGCCGGACAGCTCGAAGCCGGCAAGACGCTCCCAGGCGACCAGGAACGCCATCTCCACCGCCGCCGAGGAACTGACGCCGGCGCCGATCGGCAGGTCGCCGCCGAAGACGGCTTCGATGGGCGGTACGTCGTGGCCGCGCTGCTTGAGCGCCCAGGCCAGGCCTCGCGGATAGTCGACCCAGGACGAAGGTCCGCCGCGCTCCGCCACCGGCGGCTCGGGCGTTGCTGTGCCGAAGGTCGCCTCCTCGTCGAAGTCGAGGGCCGCGAGCCGGGGTTCCGTGCCGGATGTGCGCCGCGCAGCGACCCACACCGCACGGTCGATCGCCGCCGGCAGCACCCAACCCTCGCTGTAGTCGACGTGGGCGCCGAGCAGGTTGACCCGTCCGGGCGCCCGGGCGACGACATCGGGCTCGGCGTCGAAGCGAGCGCGGAACGCGTCGACGAGAACGTCGACCTTCACTCGAGAGCCCTCTTCCGTCAGGCCAGCAGGTGGTACATGTCGGTCCGGCGCCTCGCCGGGTCGTCGTGCCAGTCGCCGTAGACCTCCCAGCATGGACCGGCGAGGACGAGGTCCTGTTCGGCGCACCAGCGGTGGATCGCCTGGTGAACCTTCGGAATCTCGCTGTAGTCGCCGACGAGCATCGCGTGGGCACACCGGCCTGCCGGTGTCGCCGAGCGGACGAGGCCCTCCGCGGCCTCGGTCGCGACCGGAACGTGGACGCCGACATCGACTTCCATCTGACCGTCGCTGACATCGCGGTAGTACCAGACGTTCCGGCCGGCGCCTTCGATCTCGTGTTCCTGCACGGAGGCGCCGACCCGGTCCATCAGGGGAAGGAGCTTGCCGGGCACGTCCGCGAAGGTGACGCTGATGCGCGCCGCGAGGAGGTGCTGTTCTTCGACGGTGACGATGGTGATCTTGGTCATTGAGTCTCTTCCTCCGTTCAGTCGAATTTGGGCGGTTTACGCATCGGTCCGCGCGGGGGGAGCTCAAGCTCCACGCCGCCCAAGGGTGCGAAGCGTGCGCGAATGGCGGCGGCGAGGTTCTCTTCGCCGGTTTCCGGCTCTACCGCCTCGCGCAGAATCAACCTGACCTCTTCCTCCATCGACCGGCCGTTGCCGGCCGCGCGCACGCGGAGGCGTTTCTTGACGCCTTCATCGAGGTTCCTGACAGTGATGCTCGCCACGATTCGATGCCTCCTCTTCGCCTCGCGAGCGTACACGGTGATTCATCGCAATCAAGATGGCGCGAGAAGCGTCGCGGCGCGGAGCAGGATGTCCCTCGATAGCTGCAGGCCGCCTTCCCGGCTCGTTGGCAGCCACACGTCGGGGAGGTCGTCGGCGATGCGCCGCAGGTCCGCTGCCAGGCTGGCGCGGACACTCGGGGCGAGTTCGTCGAGTTGGCCACCCCGACCGACGCCGAGGCGCTCGATGCCGAGGCGGCAGCACCACGCGATGAGCCGGCAGGTCCAGTCAAGCGAGCCGTGGCTCGGGTCGGCGCCGCCGGGGACCAGGCGCTCGCGGATGGAGGCCAGCCGCGCGTACGTCCGCTGCAGTCTGGCGATGCTGAGCCGCCGGAAGCGCCGGTGGGTGAGGTCGTCGTCGATGAATCGAAGGAGATAGAACAGGGTGGTTCCGTTCATCGCCGGGCCGCCGCAGTCGAGGTCGATCGCGCCGAGGTCGATCACGGTGCGCGCCATCGTGTCGTCGCCGTCGTAGACGAAGTGGCGGGCGTGCCCGAGCCAGGCTTCTTCGGTCCGTTCGGTGGCGCTTGCGGCCTTCCGCGCCGCGTCGACGGACCAGGCGAAGCCGGCGCCGATGGACAGCGGCAGCTCGGCGATCGGGGTGGGCTGGAGGTGTCCGTGGTCGCCCCAGTCGGTGATGAGGAGACCCTGAGCGCCAGCGTCCCGACCGGCCGTGGCGGCAAGCGCGAGGTTGCCGATCGCGTTCCGGAGGCGGCCGCCGAAGCTGTTCCAACTGCTGGTGCCGGGGCAGACCCAGAACTGACGGCCGGAGGCCGCCAGCCGGGCACACTGGTCGGCGAACGGGTGATCGGCCTCGTAGCCCCAGCACAGCGCGACCGCGTCTTCGGGGATGCGGTCGATCACTTCGGGGTGCTCGAGGATGATGTCGCCCCAGAACAGCATCTGCCGGTGGCGCTCCGCGACGAGACCGTGAACCTGGCGCAGGAAGTCGAGATACACGGCCGGCTTGCTCCGCTCCTCGCACGCCTCGGCGGAGCGCCCGCGGCCCAGGTCGAACGTCTCGTCGAGGCCGACGTTGAAGCGCCGGCTGCCGAACTGGGGCAGCAGTTCGTCGTAGAGACCCGCGAGCAGCGCGAGGACCCGCGGGTCGGTGGCGCACAGGCTGAACGGCTCGGGATCGATGGAGAAGGGATGCCGGAAGCCCTCGGGCACTTCGGCCAGCGGCCGGTACCGGTCGTGGACCAGCCAGCGGTGGAAGTGCCCGAAGCTGTTCTGGTTCGGCGTCAGTTCGATGAACCGTTCCCGGCAACAGGCGTCGAGCTTCCGGATCTCTTCGGCGGTGAACGGGGAAGCGTCGCGCCAGACCTCTTCATGATCCGCGTAGGCGTACGTGTGCTCGACGTAGAGCTGGAGGTGGTTCACCTTCCATTCGGCCAGACGGTCGATCAGGCGTTTCAGGTACGCCATCGTCGGCACCCGGTTCCGGCTGACGTCGAGCATCGCGCCGCGGACTCCGAAGTCGGGCCGGTCCTCGATCTCGACGGCGGAGACCTCGAGTCCCGCGTCGGTCTGGCGGCCTTCCGACGCAATCCACTGTCGCAGCGTCGCGGCGGAGCGGAACAGCCCGGTCGGTGTTCCGGCCTGAATCGCGATGCCGTCCCGGTCGATTCGCAGGCGGTAGCTCTCGTCGGTTGGAACGACGACTCGCGGTCCGTCTGTGGGTCCACCTTCCGGATGACCGGAGGGGGTGGAGTCGAGAACGATACGGCAGGCAGCATCGGCTCCGTTTCCCGTAGCGCTGCCTCCCTGATCCTGAACCACGAGGCGCCACGGGGTGCTTGCCAGGGCGCGACGAAGACCGGCGACGGCGAACGCCAGTTCCGAGCCGCCGGCGTTGCAGCCCGCCGGGGCGGCTGGCGTGGTGACCTCGAGCCCTACCGCCGCGCCCTCGGGAACGACCAGGGGAGGGTCAGCGTCAGGTCGCTCGACCCGCCGCGGCGGCGGCCAGAGAGTCATCGGCGACCCGTCAGGCCGGGTTCACCCTGATGCCGACGCCGGTCGGGCTCGTGTAGCGGCCGCCCCCGCCATCCGGGGATGACCATGCGAGATGGTCGATCGCCCGCCCCGCAGTGGCCTGCAGCTCGTCGTCCGTCTCCCGGAACAACACCCGCATCGTGCCGTAGTTCACGGCGAGGAGAATGTCCTTGAAGGTCTCGGTCTTTCCTGGCGCGTGCTCCAGGAGCCAGGCGCGGTCCTTCTCCCAGTCGGGACCGAGGATGTGGACGTGGTGGAAGCCGGGATGGTTCGCGTCTTCCAGGAGCTCGATCTTCGCGCCCCAGGGGTCCGTCACGAAGGAGATGTAGAGCTTCGCCGGACCGAAGTGTCGCGGTTCCCAGAACTCCGTCGCACCGTCTTCAAGCATTGCGGCGTGGACTTCCTCGAGATTCTCGACCGACCAGCCGGAGTGGTCGAGTCCGGTGCCGAGGCTGGGGCCGGGGGCCTCCGCACCTCGCCAGCGAAGCTCCGCGGTGCCGCTACCTGCCTGGAACCGGGAGGCGACCATGCAGTCGTCGCCGTCCGCTGCGTCGCCGTCGATCAGATCGCCGCCGAAGTGCCGCGCGTACCAGGCGGCCGCGGCGGCGGGGTCGTTGGCGTTGAGCGCCAGATGGTCGAATCGACACATGTCGGTCATGGATGAGACTCCTGGAACGGTTCGGGAACGGTGGAAAGGCCGGTGATTGTGACACCGAAGAACCCGGTTTGCCGACATCGGCGTCCACCGCGTGGCGGCAAGCGGCCTCCCGGTGGCGGTCTGCACGTGCGGATGACGCCCCGGGGCGGACGACTGCTCGGGAACAACGCGGGCCGTCGGCGTAAGCTCTGCCTCGTGACGGAGTTGCCTGCGGGCCCGGAGGTATCCGGGAACTCGACCGCGACGGCCGGAGAGCGCAAGGCCCTGGCGGGCGTCGTGGAGCGGGTCGTCTTCCACAACCGGGAGAACGGCTTCGTGGTGCTCAGCGTGCGTCTCCGCGGCGGGTACCAGCCCGCGACGGTGGTCGGCAGGTTGCCGGTGGTCTCGCCGGGGGACACGATCCGGGCGTCGGGTACGTGGCGCAGGGACGTGAAGCACGGCATTCAGTTCAGGGCCGACCTGCTCGCCGTGTCGCCGCCGGACTCGCTCGACGGCATTCGCCGCTACCTCGGCTCGGGCAAGGTGAAGGGCGTCGGACCGAAGATGGCCAAGCGCCTCGTGAAGGCATTCGGCAAGGACGTCTTTGAGGTAATCGAAAACGAGCCGGAACGTCTGAAGGAAGTTCCCGGAATCGGCCCCAAGCGGGCAGAGAGCCTTGGCGCCGGCTTCAAGGACCAGAAGGCGGTACGTGAGATCATGGTGTTCCTGCAGGAGCACGGCCTCGGATCGGCTCGCGCCGCCCAGATCTACCGCGCCTACGGCGCCGACGCGCCTACTCTCCTGGCCGACGACCCCTACCGCCTGGCGCGGGAGATCCGGGGCATCGGCTTCCGGATCGCGGACGGTATCGGCGCGAGTCTGGGGATCGACGGCGAGGGGTTGCCGCGAGCACGCGCCGGTCTGACCTACGTACTTGAGCAAGCGCGCGCGGCGGGCCACTGTGGATTGCCGCGGGAGGTGCTCTTCGAGGAGGCCCACGCGAAGCTCGGAAAGGGCCGGCGGCCCGGTGAAGTCCTGAAGATTCGACAGGAGATTCTGGTTCAGGCGCTGGATGAGGAAATGGGCGCGGGTCGGTTGGCCGCCGCCAGGCTGGGCGGCGGCGAAGCGATCTTCCTGCCGATGCTGCTGGAAGCCGAACGGGCGATCGCTCGCCGGCTGGCGGAACTGTGCAGAGGCGATCCGCCGCCCTGGTCGGACATCGACGCGACCGTTGCGTTGCCCTGGGTCGAAAAGCAGCTCGAAGTGACCCTGGCGCCGTCCCAGCGTGCCGCGGTGGAGGCTTGCCTGCGCTCGCGGGTTACGGTGATTACCGGTGGTCCCGGCGTAGGCAAGACGACCCTCGTCGACGCGTTGCTTCGGATCCTGAACGCCCGGAACGTCCGCTGCGAACTCTGCGCGCCGACCGGCCGTGCCGCCAAGCGGCTGGGGGAGAGCACCGGCCACGCGGCGAAGACGATTCATCGGTTGCTCCAGATCGACCCGAAGAACGGCGCCTTCAAGCGCAACCGGCAACGGCCCCTCGAAAGCGGCTTGCTGATCGTTGACGAGTCTTCAATGGTCGACGTCGAGTTGATGGCGGCACTGCTGCAGGCCTTGCCCGCGGAGGGGTCCCTGCTCCTGATCGGCGACGCGGACCAACTTCCCTCGGTGGGCCCCGGCCAGGTGCTGCGGGATCTGATCGACTCCGGCGCGATCCCGGTGGCGCGCCTGGTGGAGATCTTCCGGCAGGCGAGCGACAGCCGAATCGTTCGCAACGCCCACCGGGTGAACGAGGGCTACTTGCCGGAGCTCGAGTCGACGTCTGACGATCTGAGCGACTTCTACTTCGTCCGTGCGGAGGATGCCGAAGATGTGCAGAACAAGATCGCACGAATCGTCAAGGGGCGCATTCCCGCGCGTTTCGGGCTGGATTCTGTGGATGACGTCCAGGTTCTGACGCCGATGAACCGCGGTCCGCTCGGCGCCCGCACGCTCAACGGGATCCTGCAAGACGTGTTGAACCCGTCCCCCGAGTCGGGCGGGGTCGAGGTCGAGCGCTTCGGCTGGAACTACCGGCTCGACGACAAGGTGATGCAGACGGCGAACGACTACGACAAGGACGTGTTCAATGGCGACCTGGGCCGGGTGCGCTCCATCGACCCAGGAGAACAGAAGATGACGATCAAGTTCGAGGGCCGCCCGAGCATCGAGTATCCGTTCTCCGACCTCGACCGGCTCATGCTCGCCTACGCCGTCACCGTCCACAAGTCGCAGGGCTCCGAGTACCCGGTGGTCGTTGTCCCGATCACGAACCACCACTACGTCATGCTTCGCCGCAACCTGCTCTACACGGCGATCACCCGTGGCCGGAAGCTCGTCGTCATCGTCGGCCAGAAGTGGGCCCTCCAGAAAGCCGTCGAGGAGGCCTCCGATCTTCGCCGCTACTCGACCCTGCGTGAGCAACTGGCGTCGCTCGCCTGAATCCTGCTCCCGGTTTCCGCCGACGAGGCTCGCCGATCCGGTCAACCGCCGCTCGGGCTTGGCAGCGGATTGACGATGGTGAGGCCCTGGACGCTCTGGCCTGCCTGGAGGTCTTCCGTCAACAAGGTGTCGCACTTCGCTTCGAGCGCGGAGGCGACGATCAGGGAGTCGTAGAAGCTGAAACCGTGCTGCCGCGCCAGATCGACGGCGGCATCGTGCGTCTCGATGCTGATCGGCCGGACAAGGTCGAGGGTGATCCGTACGTCGGCCACCGCTTCCGCAATCTCGTCCCAGTCGCGCTTGAACTTGCGGCGGAGAACGGCGACGAACTCGTTGAGCACCTGCACGCTGATGACGCCGCCGGC
>LXNI01001025.1_pt1 | contig 27327 bp, 20 predicted proteins | sample 809091 | NCBI WGS metagenome assembly LXNI01 (sample SAMN04870527, study PRJNA318959) | sponge metagenome | biome: 01000161; feature: marine sponge reef; material: water | host: Sarcotragus foetidus | place: Greece: Milos, Mediterranean Sea | collected 2013-05-29 | depth 5-7 m | reverse complement strand
GCGGGCATAGTTCAGCGGTAGAACATTTCCTTGCCAAGGAAAAGGTCACGGGTTCGAATCCCGTTGCCCGCTCTGGCAGACCTCGTTGAACCAATTCAGTCGATTGTTTCGTTTGTCGCAAGCGCGATCCTGCGGCGAAAATGACAGCTCAAGTAAGAAGTCATTGAGTCAGCCTGTCCCTATGTGCGTGGGTCGCGCGCGAGGTCCGCGTATGGGGATTCACGAACGAAGCATCTATCAGTATGTGTGAGGAGCAAGAGTCTTGAACAGGGTTGCAGAATCAACGGAACTGCGGGAAAACGCCCAGTTGGTCATTGAAGTGCTGAGCGAGAAGGAAGACATTCAGTTGGATTTCTCGGCGGACTCCGTTTCATGGTTGGACACCTATATTGAGGAACATCGCGCCCAGTTGAACGAGCGCGACAAGTCCCTGCTCCAGGAGAAATTCGGCGCTTTCTTCGGCGAATCCATTCGCCACAATTACGGCGGGCGCTGGGTCAAGGGCAGCGGAGACCGCTGGATGATCGTCTTTGACGAGGACCATCACATGTCACCCTTCGAGATTATCGGCGAACACCTCGACCATCACATTGAACTGACCGAAGTGTTCGAGCATTTGCCCGATCACATCCAGGCGCGGCAGAACTAGACGTCCGCAACTTCAACGAATACGCAAAGGGATGGCGCAAAACCGCCGTCCCTTTTTTGTTCCGCAGTACTGACTAATCAATTGTAATTGTAGGCGTTGGCGGCGTATTCACGGGCGGTGCCGGCGACGACAGCCAGCGCGACGCCACGCGCGGCGGCCCGTTCTTTGGCGCCGACCACCTCACTTTTCAGCCGCAGCAGTTCGCGGTCATCCGGGTCATAGGTCAAGCCGTCATTGATGAGCAATTCGGCGATGGATGACAGGAACAAGTTGCGCATCATCAGGTTGACCAATTCAGCGATTACCGCCACGACATCTTCTTTGTCCTGTTCTTCGTAGGCGACGTGGAGCGCTTGCCGCAAGCGGGTCAGCGCCTCTGGCAGGCGGTCGGCCTTGATCAAGATCTGGCCCAGATGGCGCAGCTGCTCGGCTTCGGTGATGCGATCGCCGAGCTCGCGGGCGATGTAGAGCGCCGAAGTGTGGAAGTTCACCGCTTCACTCCAGCGTTCCAGCCGCACGTTGACCGTTCCCAAACCGCGCAAGACCTGGCCCTCCATATCGCGCTTTTCTTGCTCCTTGAAACGGTCGTTGGCGTCTTCCAGCATCTCGATGGCGCGGCGCTCCTGCTTGGCCTCCAGATAGGCCATGCCCAGCTTGTAGAGGATGAGCGCCTCGTTCTGCGAGTCGTCGCGGTGGCGCGCTTTGGCCAGGGCGCGTTCATAGGCTTCAACCGCCATCGAGGCTTCGCCCAATTCCAAATGGGCATCGCCGCCGGAGATTTGCAGGTACATAGCCGCTTCATCGTCAGCCAGCTCGTCAGCAAGATGCAAGCCGCGCTGGACGTGCTGCAGCGCCGATACGGCCGAGTCGCTGCGGACCAGCAAGCCAGCCAGCATATCAAGCGTTTCCAGGACGCCGGCTTTGTTTTCCTGCCCTTCGTGAATGGCCAGCACTTCGCTGTAGGTCGCTACCGCGTCTTTCTGGCGATTCTGGCCGATTTGCACTTTGCCCACGGCATCCAGAATTTGCAGGACACGGGTCGTATCTTCATGCTGCCGGGCGAAGGACAGCGCCGTGCGCAGTTTCACCTGCTCGACGGCGGCCGGCGTGCTCTTGCTGCTGACTAACAAGCCGGCGATCATATCGAGCGTTTCCAGGACGCCATCCTTGTCTTCGCTGTTCTCGTAGATTTCCAGCACATCGCCGTAAGTTGCCACAGCCTCTTTTTCGCGCCCCTGGCTAATTTGCATGCGGGCGATCGCCTTAAGAATTTGCAGCTGGCGCGCGGTCTCGTTGTTCTGGCTGGCGACATTCAGCGCGGTGCGCAATTGGTCGATATTCACCGATTGCAATTCCCGCTCATCGAGGCTGACGAATGTCGAGTCGTCGACCGGCGGCTGCTCCTGGGCGCCGTCTTCGTCCGAGCCCTCGCTTGCGACCACGGTAGACTCGTCGTCTTCATCCTCAAGCAGGGACAAGCCGTCGTCAGGCGCGCCTGCGGGCGTATGTTTTTCTGTTTCTTCATCGACGTCCTCAGCGGCGGATTCTTCCGCGTCCGGCACATCTTCAAATTCGAGGCTCTCGCCGTCGCGGATGGCGTGCAAGCGCAGCAATTCGTAGTTATAGCCTTCGGCGGCAAGCAGACCTTCCAGCGGGGCGATGACCCCGGCCAGATCGGCCGCCAGGTCGGGATCGTCGTTGCCAGCCGCCCATTCTGCCGAAGCCAGCAGGTTCTTCATCTCGGTCATCAGACGGATGACGGCGTCGTCCGCGCGGCCATGCACATCCAGATAATCGCGCGATGTATCAAGAATATCGGCGCGCAAAGCATCAAAGCGTTCGTGCTCGATAGCCCAGTCGGTCAGGAAGCTATGTACCAGTGAATGCAGTCGATAGCAGGCTTCGCCGGCGCGCTGAAAACGCTCCACCAGGAACAGCCGCGACAGGATGGTCATCGACATGTCGATGGACTCTGCCGCGATGCCGCTGAGCAAATTCAGATAGGCGACTGACGCCTCGCCCCGCAGCGTCGCGCCCAGGAAAAGCAGCAAGTCGCGCAGGCGTTCGTTAAGGCCGTCAAAGCTGATATTCAACGCGGCGACTATCGCGTCATCGTCATGGCTCTCGAGCGCGTCGGCCACGGTTGCGCTGAATTCGGCCGGCGATTGCCGAGCGATGACCATACTGCGCGCGGCCAAGGTCAGCGGAAAGGCGGCATAGTTGAGCTGCGCGACGAGCGCCAAGATGTCCGCGTCAGATTCGCCGTTTTTGAGGCCGGCCTTCTGCTTAAACAGTCGCAGGGCATCGCTTTCCGCCAGGTTGCCGATGGGCTGATTGCGCCAATCGCCCTGGGACAGCGGCGCGGTGCTGGTCACCACCAGGGGCGCATCGCCGACGCAGCGCTGGACAAAGGCCGCCAAGGTCTGCGCTTCGACCGCGCCATCAAGCACCAGCAGCGGCTGATGTTCCGCCAGCAGCGCTTTGACCGCCCGCGTTTGGCTCAAGGGGTTGTCGGCGTTGGCAGCGTCCATGTTTCCGTAGGCGCGGGCGATCCGTACGATCAACTCAGCCAAGGGCGGGTTATGCGCGTTCAGCCAGAGGACGGGGCGAGAATGCTGCTGCAAATATACGTTGGCGATGGTGGCGGCTACGGTGGTTTTGCCGGCGCCGGCTGCCCCGTGCAAGACCAGTTGCTGGCGCTGGCGCAAACGCAATAGCAGCGACCTTAACAGGTCATCACGGCCGACGGGGCGGCCCAAGCGACGCAGGGGCAAGTCCGTAACCGAAGTGACAGCCGCTTCCAAAGGTTGTTGCTCCGCCATAGATCCCTCGGAGTGAGATTCTAAGCCAAGTCTTCCAAATCAACACTCAGTATATAGGGACATCAAGATTAGGACAATTTAACTCAGCGCTGGTATTGACGCGGTTTTGAACGGCAAGCTGACGCTTGAGTTTTGCCGGGCGCGGGACTATACTTCGAGGCTGTTTGGGCGCGTGGCGCAATGGCAGCGCAGTTGACTTTTAATCAATTGGTTGCAGGTTCGAATCCTGCCGCGCTCACCTCAAGACGTTTTGTCACAGGCTAGGCTTTGCCTGCGTACAATAGTAGTGAATTCGCTTTCGTTTATGTCAACAGATTAACTTTGAAATCGCAACTCAGGATTTTAGTTTACGCTCAAGTTTAGCTTTCAATGCGTCTAGACAGTCATCCAAATAGGGTAATGTTGCAAATCCGTCTCCTTCTTGAAATATGATATTCCTAAAAGGCGTCCACGCACCAGACGATTGAACGAGAAGGACGGCGTCCTCAATATAATCGATTAACGTTCTTGACCCTCTATGGATACTTCCCATCAAAGCGTCGAACTCGTTTATCGACATAATAAATATGTTTGACAACGGCAAAAATGCGGCACCACCGTACTTGCTGACAACTTTATCAATCTCTTCTGAAGCGAAAATGTCACGAAACTGCTATCCATTTCCAACATACAATTCCTTAAATGTAACAATCAATAGGTAATTCTCCTGTTTACCCGTCGTTAATCCACCGACGTTTGCCCCCTTCCCTAGAGCGTTTGCCAATGAAACTGCCTGTTCAATACCCCTTATGACTGAAGCTTTGGTTTGCGCGCGTACTGTCCCAGGTCGATCCGTAACCATGCCCTGAAGACTCATTGCCACTGCTTTTGCTTCTATGAAAACATTGCATTCTTTTTCAACTATCAAGTAGTCAACGACCCGCTGATTCGCTGAATTGCCGAAGTGCCGCTGTAGATCGTCTTCTGTCAAGATAGCGTGATGTACAGATGCAATTGATTTCCCAACCAAGTTTTCAAACATTGGCCCAAATCTATTCATGAATACTTGAGCGTTTTCGCGTCGTAGCGAGTCGTAAACGAAAGTCGATAGCGATTCGAACAATAGATCCGGAGAAATTACAAAGTATTGGTCGTCGACCTTTATCAAAGGGTGGCGAAGAAACGGCGTCGGTTCAAAGTACTCATATTCAACGGACCTGAACTGTTCAGGAATGCCCATGTTTTCTTGGCGCAGCCAATCGCGTGCTTCCAGTACGGTCTTGGACAAAGCATTCAGAAAATTAGGGATGGTCTTGCCGTCAAATTCGCTTGCGATTGTGGCGAAATAGCTCTCAGAGAGAAATAGCTCGTTGTCAGTCAAAACCTTGGTAAACAGGGCAAGAGACAATTCAAGAAAGTCTGGAATGGAAACACCCGTGGCATTTCGAAATGCCATTTGGAAAGTGTGATTATTCTCCAAACTGCCAAAGAGAAAATACTGGCGCGCAATTTCGTCCGGGAGGTACTCCCGCTGCTGAGTCCAAAATTGTTGATAGGCAAGGCTACGCATCAATAGGAATACGTCGTCAAGACTGTCTAATTCGCGCACGTAGTTGCCAAGATCCTTAGCACGATTCACTAGCTGATTCACCTGGTAATCTGTGACAGGCTTCAAGTGCCTGCTGTTTTTCGAACTTCCATATAGAATTGTCCATTTGACGAGCAGTAGTAGATGCCATATCTCGTAATTCCTCTGCCGCTCCAGATTAGAGGCATCTGGATGATTGAGTAGTTTGATCAAAGCAAACAACAGCTGTCCGGCGTTAAGATTTCGAATTCTGTTCCGAACGTTCTTGAAAATGTCGTAGACTTTTCTCTGTTTCATCACATTCTTCAGCTTATGAGCCTTTCCCTGAGCGACGTACAACAACCGCATACGATAAATAAACACTCATGATGCAAGAACAGTACTGAGCCACTTTCCGTGATACGTTTGACTCGTATTGAGTAGAAAATATAATGGAACTCTGTAGAGAAGCAAACTGCCGAATACGTACTCAATCAGGCGTCCAGGCCAGCGGAGCGATGCCCTCGACATCGGTCTTCACATCGATCACGACCGACCGCCCGGCTGCGAAGGCGCGCTCGAGGGCGCCGGCGATTTCGCTCGGTTTGGTCACGGTCAGTCCCAGGCAGCCGAAGGATTCGGCGATGGCGGCGAAGTCCGCGTCCTCAAACAGCCACAGCTCATCCGAGCCGCTGGTCGTGCCGCCGTAAATCGTCTCCACGCCGTCGCGCTCCTGGTTCAGCGAGTGGTTGTTGTTGACAACGGTCACGGTATTGATGCCACAGCGAACGGCCGTCTCCAACTCGGCGATGTGATACCAGATGCCGCCGTCGCCGGTGAAGCAGAGCACGGGCCGGGCGGGCGCGGCGCATTTGGCGCCCATGGCCGCGGGCAGCCCCCAGCCCAGCGAACCCGAGCAGCGGATAAACGACTGGTCAGGGTGGCGCAGATCAAGCATCGTGCCGGTCCATATCCCGGAATGCCCGGTGTCGGATACCAGAATGGCGTCTGCCGGCAGATTCTCGCTTAATTCTTTGCAGAGGCGCTCGGGGCGCATCGGCGCCGCATCGGAGTGATAGTGCTCGTCAATGCTCTCCCACCAAGCGCAAACACGCTCTTGTACGCGCTCGATCCAGGCTTGTCGCGCCGGAGACTCGGTCGCGCTCCCCAGCATCTTCCGCAGCGTATTGCGTACATCACCCTGCAGGCCCAGAGTCAAGGCGTAGTTGCGACCGATCTCGGCCGGATTGATGTCGAGCTGGATCACGCGCGCGCCGGGCGGCGGGATGCTGTAGTTATTGGTGAGCTGGCCGCCGGTGTGGCTGCCGATATAGAAGAGCAAATCGGCTTCGCAGACGATCTGATTGGCACAGGCGCGCGAGTAGGAACCGGGCACGCCGACCGCCAGCGGATGATCGGCCGGGAACATGGCTTTGGCGTTGAGCGCAGTCGCCACTGGAATCGACAACTGCTCGGCCAGGGCGATGAGTTCGGCGCGGGCAGCGGACGCGGTCACCCCGCCGCCAGCCACGATGACCGGGCGCTCGGCAGCCGCCAGCAGCTCAAGCGCCGCGCTGATGGTCTCGTCGTCGGCAGATGGTCGGAAAGGCGGCAGCTGCGCGAATTGAGCGTCGACCTCGACATTGAGATCGGCTGCGACATTGACGACTGCGCTGCCGTCGATGCCTTGCAGGTCGAGATGCGTGGGGCCCGGCGTGCCGGACGCCGCCGAGCGAAAGGCCTGCCGCAGATGATGCGAGAGCTCCTCCGGTTTGGCGACGTAGGCGCTGTATTTGGTCACTGCCGAGAAGGGCGCCTGATGATCCACCTCTTGATAAGCGTGGCGCAACTGATGACCTTGCCACTCGCGTCCGGTTATCGCAACCACGGGCGAACAGGACAGCCAGGCGTCCTGCAATCCCGCCGCCAGGTTAACCGCGCCGACCGACTGCGCCATGCACAGCCCCGGCGCGCGCTTGACCCGGGCGTAGGCGTCCGCCATATAAGCGGCCGACTTCTCGCCGTGCGTCTGCACCCGCTTGATGCCCAGCTTCTCCATTTCCATCAACGCGCGCGGCGCGATATAGGGCATAAAGAAGACGTGGCTAATTCCGTAACCGTGGACCGTATCCGCCAGCAATTTCCCGCCTGTCATCCGGGGCATGATTTTCTCCAAGCCGTTGACAAATAATCGTGGAGAATAACGCCAATTGTCCCACTGCGCTAGCATCACGTTGGATGATACTGAGCGCCGAGAATTCGCGGCTTGCGCGATAACTTGCTAAGATCATGGCAGTAACCGGCTAAGGTCGGCAGCGCCAACCAAGCACCTGTTCTTCGTCCCTAAGCGGCGCGTCTGGTCTTTCGCAATTGCTTGACAGAATCATCAGTACGCGCTACACTGCTGGTTAGGTTAATCGGTTAACCTGATTTGTAGGCTGGTTTAGTTGTCAATTATTCGTTTCGGTAATCATGCGCTGATTGGTAGACAAGGAGGCGCGGTGGAAAAAGGGCAAGGGATTTAGCAAGAGTGCAGCAGAACTATTACGAGGAGAACGACATGACAGAAAGAAACGAGAAACAGATTAGCCGGCGCGATATGCTGAAGATGCTGGGAAGCAGCGCAGCCGGCATGAGTATGGCGAAGATTGCCGGGTTGGGTGGTGGCGCCGCCGCACTGCTGCAAGGAATGCCGGCCGGCGCGCAGACGAAGGTCGAAATTTGGACCGGCTTCGGCCAGGGCCGTATGGCGGATGCTATGCAAGGCGCGATCGACAACTTCGCCGAAGAGAATCCTGAATTTGCGCCGGAGCACATTATCGTGCCTTGGGGCGAGATCCATGATCGTGTCATCGCCGCTACCTCAGCCGGCTCGCCGCCGGATGCCTACCGTGGCTGGGCTTGGATCGTTGGCGACGCCGCCATCGGCGCCCTGACCAACTTGCAGCCTTATGTCGATGCCGCGAATGTCGATTTGATGGACTTTTGGCCGGCTACGCTTAATCAAATGAAATACCAGGGCGATGTGCACGCCATGAGCATCTCGACCATCGTGCAGTTCATGTATTACAACAAGGACCGCATGAGAGAGGGCGGCTTGGATCCAGACAGCCCGCCGACGACGATCGCCGAACTGGATGCGATGGGCGCTGAGCTCAATGATATCGCCGACGATGGCGAAATCTTGCGTCTTGGCTTTTCGCCGACTTTGCCGAACACACAAGTCTGGGAGTGGGGCGCGGCCTTCGGCAGTCAATACTGGGACGAGGGCGAGGGCAATATCGCCCTCGACGAAGAAGCGTGGATTGCGCTGCTGAACTGGTACAAGAGTTATGGCGACAAATTCGGCGTCGAAAACCTGGCCGGTTACGCCTCCACTTACGGCGGAAACGGCTTTGGCCGCAACTCGCCACAAGGCATCTACTATACCGGTTTGATCAGCTTCTGGGTTATCGGCAGTTGGTTGTTCAACGACATGGGCGAGTATGGTCCGGATGTCGATTTCGGCGTCATTCCGATCCCGACTTTGGAGAGCGCCGACGATGCCACGCCGGGAACATCAATCGCCAATATGTACTTCGTGCCGGCCAATTGCGCCAACCCCGACGGCGGCTTTGCCTTCGCCGACTATATGAGTTCGTCGCCCTACGTGGCGATCAACAAAGCGCTGCCGGACAGCGTCATGCCTTCGCGCCCGTCGCTGGCGAGTTTGCCGGAAGTCGCCGAAGCAGGCGCTTGGACGGTCCTGGCGCGTGACGAGATTCTGCCCAATACGCTGGAAAGACCGAGCTTCCCCGGCAACGGTTTCCTGGGCGCCGCCTTGAATGAGGCGGTCGACAATGTCATGTTCAACGACGCGGACCCGGCGGAAGTGATTGCCGACGCAGTCGCGCGGTCACGACGTGAGGTGGAACGTTTGACGGGCTAGATTTCACGCCCACCCCCTAACCCCCTCCCCCATAAAGAGGGAGGGGGAATCACAGGACTTTGTTGGGGAGATTCGTTGACCAGCCAGCGCAAGCCAGCAGATTCGTAAGGGCGACTCGGTGAGTCGCCCACATGAAACAAGGAAACTGCAAAAACCTTCCATGTTCAAGTTGAAACGGGACCCTCCCGACAAACCTAATAGCTGGCGCACCGACAATCTGCCCGCTTGGGGCATGTTCTTTATCGCGCCCTGGATCATCGGCTTCGTCGCCTTCACTGTATATCCCTTTTTCGCCTCGCTATACTACAGCTTCACTAACTTCAACATCATCAACTTAACCCCGCGCTGGGTGGGCTTGGACAATTATGTCGAGCTTTTCACCGCCGATCCGCTCTTCTGGATATCAATCGGCAATTCGATTAGATACGCCGCCTTGCTATTGGTCGCGGCCACGATATTCGACATCTTCATCGCCTATCTGCTCAGCCAAGACGTAAAGTTCCTTTCGATCTATCGCACGATATTTTTCTTTCCAGTCCTGGTGCCAGTGGTGGCGGCCAGCTTAACCTGGATCTGGATACTGAATCCGCGCTTCGGCTTGATGAACGGCTTGCTTGAGCTCATTGGCATCAAGGGGCCGAATTGGCTGGCGTCGCCCAACACCGCGATGTACTCGATTATTTTCATCGCCGTCTGGGGCAGCGGCCGCCAGGTCATCGTTTATCTCTCCGGCTTCAATGATATTCCGAGCCAACTCTATGAAGCCGCAGACATTGACGGCGCATCCGGCTTTCAGAAATTCCGCAAAATCACCCTGCCCTTGCTCTCTCCGCAAATCTTTTTCAACGTGGTCACGCTTATCATCTTTTCACTGCAATCATTCTCAGAGGTCTTTATCATGACCCAGGGCGGTCCAGCCAACTCGACCTTGTTATACGCCGTCAATCTGTACAACCGCGCCTTCCGCGACTACGCCATGGGCTACGCCTCGGCCCTGGCCTGGATCATGTTCCTGCTCATCCTGGGTTTGACCCTGATCATCTTTAAGTTCTTGAGCGGGAGAGTCATCTATGAGCGCTAGGAAGGGGCTTTAGCATGGCAGTAATGCAGCCGGCCGCTAACGGGCGCCGCGCCATGACTGACGAAGAGCGCAATTATCTGCTATTGCAGCGCTTGCGATCCCTCATCAAACATGCCGTTTTGATCGTCTTCGGCATCGCCTTTATGCTGCCCTTCGTCTGGATGATCAGTTCCTCAGTCAAACCGAACATCGACATCTTTGAGATTCCGGTCCGCTTGATTCCCAAGTCGCTCCGCCTCGAGAATTATATCGACGCCACAAACGCCATCCCCTTCTGGCAATACTTGTGGAACTCAACCTACTACACCATCTTCGCCACCATCGGCGCTGTGCTCTCCAACACCTTCATCGCCTACGGTTTCGCGCGCGTTCGCTGGCGGGGGCGCAATGTGCTCTTCATCATCGTCATCGCCACCATGATGCTGCCCTTCCAGGTGCGCATGATCCCGCTCTACATTCTATTTGCCCGCATCGGCTGGCTGAATAGCTTCCTGCCGCTGATCGTGCCCAACTTCTTCGGCAACGCCTTCTACATCTTCCTCATGCGTCAGTTCATGATGACGCTGCCGAAAGAACTGGATGACGCGGCGCGCATCGACGGCGCCAGCGAATGGGGCATCTTCTGGCGCATCGCTGTGCCGCTGTCCAAGCCGGCCATCCTGACCGTCGCCATCTTCGAAATCATTCACACCTGGCACGATTTCATCGGGCCACTGGTCTATTTGCGGCATCCGACCAAGTACACGCTCTCGATCGGCTTGCGGCTCTACTTCACGCAATATGGCGCCGAATGGGGCTTGCTGATGGCGGCGGCGGCCATGTTCACGATTCCCATGGTCATCTTCTTCTTCGTCGCACAACGCTCTTTCATTGAAGGCATCACCTTGACCGGCCTGAAAGGTTAGCCGCATGGCGCGCGTCCTGTCTCAGCCACATACCCGAGAAGCGCTGCGAGCCGGCATTGATGCGCTGGCGGGAGCGGTCATTCCCACTTTGGGCCCGCTGACGGGACCTGTCGCGCTCGACGATAAGAACCGCGGCGGCTCGCCCGAGTTGCTCGATGACGGCGGCACAATCGCGCGGCGCATCCTGCAATTGGACGACGCCGATGCCGATGTCGGCGCCATGCTGCTGCGCGAAATCCTCTGGCGGCAGCGAGAAGTCTACGGCGACGGGGCAGCGACCGCGGCGGTGCTATTCCAGACCGTATTCGCCGAGGGGCATCGCTTCATCAACGCCGGCGGCAACGCCATGCTGCTGCGACAAGCGCTGGAAACGGGCATGAAACTATTGCTCGACAGCCTGCGGCAGCAAATCCAACCAGTGGAGTCGCAAGCCGAAATGGAGCGAGTCGCGCATTCGATCTGTGGCGAAGACGAAATCGCGGCGACGCTCGCGGATGTCTTCGAGATTCTCGGACCGCACGGCGCGATCGAAGTCCGCGAGGGCGGGCGCGACCTGGGACATGAGTTCTTCCTGGGTTCGTATTGGGAGGGCAAGGTCCCGTCCAATATCGTGTTCGAAGGCCTCATCGGCGACCGCATAGAACTTCAGAACGCCGCCTGGCTGATCAGCGATTTCGAACTGGACGACCTGCAGGCGCTGGTCAAGCTGGTGACCGATGTTGTTCAAGCGGGATACAGCTCGCTGGTGATTGCGGCCAAGTCATTCTCCGAGCAGATCATCGCCGCGCAAGGCGCCAACAGCCGCATGGAAGACTTTCAACTGGTATATCTCGAGCCGACCGGACTGGTCGATGAGCAGGAAGCTGCGCTGGCAGACCTGGCGCTGATCACCGGCGGGCAAGTCCTGCGGACGATCGCGGGGCATACCCTGCCCGGCGTCACAAGCGACCACTTGGGCAAGAGCGAGCTGGCCTGGGTCGACCGCAATCGCTTCGGCATCATCGCTGGCGGCGGGGACAAAGCAGCAGTCGAGCGCGAAGTCGCGGCGCTGGAAACCCGTTACGCGCGCAGTGACGATGAGCGACAACAAGCGCTCCTGCGTACGCGAATCGGACGGCTGCGCGGCGGCTCGGCAGTGGTCTACGCGGCCGGCAGCAGCGAAAGCGAAATGCGCTATCAGAAGGATGTGATCACCAAGACGATTGCAGCCATGCGATCTGCCGTGCTGCGCGGGACGCTGCCGGGTGGCGGGACGGCTCTTTTGCGCTGCCTGGATGGACAGCGCTACGACGGCAACGCCGACCTGCATGAAAGAGCGGCCTGGGACATCCTGAGCAAGGCTACTGAAGCGCCCTGTCGCATGCTGCTGCAGAATGCCGGCCATGAAGCGCCCGGGCTGGTGGTCGACGAGATCGCGTCCGCAGTGAACGGCGCCGGTTACGACCTGCGATCAGGCCGCATCGTCGATATGCATCGGGAAGGCGTGGTTGATTCGGCCTCCGCATTGATGGGCGCTGTCCGCAACGGGATCGGCGGGGCGGCGCTGGCTTTGACAGTGGATACGATCGTGCGCCGCGTGAATCCGCCGCTGGCGATCGAGCCGGGTGGATTGCCGGCGGATGCTGACTTGGGAAATATCGAATTGAAGTAGAAGCATTTGGCCTAACGATTTGCCTTGAGGAGATACGGAAACATGGGCTGGCAACCGACAGCGGAACAAAAGCGAAATTACCAAGAGCGCGGCTATTTCACGGTGCCGAATGTCGTCTCTCGGACTACGGCGGCGGAGATGTTGGGCGTAATCAAGAACGCCATCTTGACGCCGGAAACCGACGACATCATGACCGATGCCGACCCCATGGATCCCATGAACGATGACAGTCCCGAGGCGCGCGCCGTGCGCTACCGCAAGCTGAGCAAGTTCAATCAGCGCAATCCGCTGATCTGGCATAACGCGCACTGCGGCCAGCCGGTACTGGATATCGCGCGCTACTTCCTCGGCGATGACATTCTGCTGAAGTACGACAGTTGCTTCCTCAAGCCAGCCCGATCCGGCAGCGCCACGCCCTGGCATCAGGACAACGGCTTATGGCGCGACGGCGATACCGAGCCCTTCAACTTCTGGATGGCGCTCGACCCGGCCACCATCGAAAACGGCTGCTTGCAGATGATCCCCGGCAGCTACAAGACCGAGATCGTGCCCCATGTGCTCTACGAAGACAGCATCCATGGCGAACTGCCCCAAGAGCGCGTTGAAGAAATGATCGATACTTACGGCGTGGAGCATATCGAACTGGAGCCGGGCAGCGTCGTCGTCTGGCATAGCAACGCCTGGCATTACAGCCCGCCCAACGCCAGCGACAAGGGCCGCATCGCCATCGCCGGCGTGATGAGCAGCCCCGATATAGTCGAAAACGGGCGCAGCGGCGATGTCGGCTACAAGTGGCTGATGAAAGATGGCGAGGTCATGCCTGACTTCCCGGCAGTGGAATATGTCATGAAGCGGCAAACCTTCGGGAAGGCGGAACCTTATCGGAAGCTCAGTCGGAAAGCAAGCTGAGCGGCGTTCCCGTCGAATCACGCAGGACGAGATGTGAGGGCATAATCTCTCGACGGACTGGCGCATCCGGCGATGCAATCCGCCGCAGCATCAGTTGAGCGGCCATCTCGCCCAGTCCGCGCGGATCGGCTGAAACAGTCGTCAAGCTGGGATGCCATAACGAAGCTTCGGGCACATCATCGAATCCGATGACCGCGAAATCCTTGCCCGCTTCCAGGCCGGCCGCCCGCAATCCCAGCATCACGCCAAAGGCGATTACATCGCTGTAGCAGTAGGCCGCTGAGGGTGGCTGCGCCAAGTTCAAGAGTTGATGCACGGCGTCATAGCCGCCCCGCCGCGTGACTGGACTGTCGATGCATAGCGCCGGGTCAACCTGGATGCCCTGCCCTCGCAGCGTATCGCGATAGCTATGCAGGCGCCGCTGCCGCGTGGAACTGGTTGCATAACCGCCGACAAAGGCGATGCGCCGGTGCCCCTGCTGAATCAGGCGCCCCACCGCCCACTTCGTGCCGTTTTCGTCATCCATGCCGACGCAGTCAGCAGCCAGGCCCTCGTAATAGGGGTTGGTCAGCACCAGCGAGCAATGTTGCATGATGTTCTGCAGCGCTTCCGTCGCTGTTCCCGCGACCGGTCCCAGAATCAGTCCATCAACATCGCGCTCCAGCATGGTTCGGATGATTCGCGACTGCTTTTCAAAGTCGTCGTCAGTCGTGGCCAAAACGAGGCTGTAGTCCTGATCGGCCAGCACCGATTCAGCGCCCGAGGTCAATTCGGCGCTGTAGGGATTCAACACATCCGTGACGATCAGACCAATGGTATAGGAGCGCTGTGTGCGCAGGCTGGCGGCGCGCTGATTGTAAACGTAGCCCAGCGCATCGACGGCATCCAGCACACGCTGGCGCGTGGCAGCGGAAATGCGCGGATTATTGCTGAGCACCAGCGACGCCGTCGCCTTGGACACATTGGCCGCCTCGGCAACGTCCTTGAGCGTCACGTGCTTGCGTCGTGGTCCTGGCGCATTGGGCATGTCTGGTCTCCAATTCGCTGCAAGTTAATCGGTCTACTGGATTATAAGAGTAGTGTATCACAGCCGCTGGCGAGTCACGACTTGGCGCACGCAAAATATGATGCCTCAGGCTGGACGCGGGTGGGCGAGCCAAGGCTCGCCCCTACGGTCTTCGACGTGTATGCAAGTGGGGATGGAGCGGGTTTCGCAAGATAGTGGCGCTGCAGCGAGCACCTGCTCGGGCGCTGCTTGCAGCCTGTCAAAGCAAGTCTGCGCTGCTACAATGGGCGCCTGCGAGACCAAATGGAGGGCGCATCGGCATGGAGAATCTGGCGGATATCGGACTAATTGGCTTGGCGGTCATGGGCCAGAACCTCGCCCTGAATATCAGCGATCACGGCTACCGCGTGGCCGTTTTCAACCGCACGACTGCAAAAGTGACGCGCTTCATCGAAAACGAAGCCGCCGACACAGACATCATCGGGACACTCTCGGTTGAGGAATTCGTCGCCAGCATCAGACGACCGCGCAAAATCATCCTGATGATTCAGGCGGGCGCGGCGGTGGACAAGTCAATCGCCCAGCTGGCGCCGCTGCTGGATGAGGGCGATATCATCATCGATGGCGGCAACTCCAACTTCAACGATTCGATCCGCCGCACAAATGAAGTCGAAGCGCGGGGACTGTACTTCATCGGCGCGGGCATCAGCGGCGGCGAGGAAGGCGCGCGTTATGGCCCGTCCATCATGCCCGGCGGCTCGACCGCGGCCTGGGAGTCGGTCAAGCCGATCCTGCAGGCGGTGGCGGCCAAGGTGCCGGACGGCACGCCCTGCTGCGACTGGGTCGGCGAAGGCGGCGCCGGCCACTTCGTCAAGATGGTGCATAACGGCATCGAATACGGCGATATGCAACTCATCTGCGAAGCCTACCATCTGATGTCCGCGGTGCTGGGCATGGACGAAAACGAAATCAGCGCCGTCTTCTCCGAGTGGAATACGGGCATCCTGGAGTCCTTCCTGATCGAAATCACCGGCGAAATTCTGGCCTTTAATGACGAGGACGGGCAGCCGCTGCTGCGCAAGATTCTCGATGTCGCCAGCCAAAAAGGCACGGGCAAGTGGACGGCCATCACGGCGCTGGAAGAAGGCACGCCGCTGACGCTGATCGGCGAGGCGGTTTTCGCCCGCTTCCTGTCCGCCATCAAAGACCAGCGGGTGGCCGCTGCGCAGGTGCTGCCCGGCCCGCAAGTGGAGTTCACGGGCGACCGCGCGGGATTCATCCGCGACCTGGAGCAAGCGGTCTACGCGGCCAAGATCATCAGTTACACGCAGGGTTACATGCTGATGCAGGACGCGGCGCGCACTTACAGCTGGAACCTGAATTACGGCGGCGTCGCCTTAATGTGGCGCGAGGGCTGCATCATCCGCTCGGCCTTCCTGGGCAAGATCCAGGAAGCCTATGCCGAGAACCCCGCGCTGGCGAACCTGCTGCTCAACGACTACTTCAGCGCAGCGGTGATTGGCGCGCAGAGCGCCTGGCGCGAGGTGGTCGCGACCGGCGTCAAGCATGGCATTCCGCTGCCGATCATGAGCGGGGCGCTGGCTTTTTATGACGGCTATCGCTCGGCGCGGCTGCCGGCCAATCTCTTGCAAGCTCAGCGGGATTACTTCGGCGCGCATACCTACGAGCGCGTGGATCGCCCTAGGGGCGAGTATTTCCACACCAACTGGACGGGCACAGGCGGCGATGTGACGGCTGGGAGTTATGATGCTTGAGGCGGCAGTGACGGCTTGTTGTCCCAAGTCTTATGCGGCCAGTCTCGCAAGCCTGGCCAAGGTTTCTACATCTACAACAAGCACGTAGTCCTCTTGATCGGCTAGTCGCTCGGCAGCGAATTCCGACAGCACGTTTTCGTCGCGAAATGGACGATCTAGCGATTCCAATTCCAGGGCATAACCCTCAAAGCGCAGGAAGTTCTCGATGAGACTCTCAGCCCATGGAATTGCCTCCACATAGAAGGGTTGGTCGCGCAGTTCTTTATAAACGTGCAGAAACTTGTACTTATTCTGAAAGAGAGCCTTTATCGCCTTCTCACTCCAAAAGTCCTTGCGAGCCTCCAACATGACCGATTTCCAGCTGTCCGATTCGTCATCCAGCCAGGTACGAATCTGAATGTATCTGTCTAGGTAATCATCCTCGACCGACTCGTGAAAATACAGGGCAGGTGTATCGCGGACCAGCCGACGCACGAGCCTTTCAACGTGCGGACGAAGCTCTGCGACATTCTTATTCAGCCGGCTGATAGCAAACTCATCTTGACCATAATCTATTGCACAACGCGCCGCCATCGTATCGACGTCCACAACACATCTAATCAATTGTCCAGCCTCTCTCAGCTTGTTCTCCTTCAAGCCTATCGTTATGTCCTCCAAGAGCAGCTTCTCGGCCTCGACCAACCTGCCAATGACTTCGTTGAACATTCCTTCCCGAACCATTAAACCGCGAGTTTCAAGGAAACTATCGGCTAAGTCTAAGGCGGTGCGCAATGAGGCAGTTCTGCCTTTCTCAAACTGCCGATCGAGGCGGTCATAGATTTCTGCGATCTCGCCCTTTAGGTCCTCAATACGTCGCCTCAAGCTGTAAATCGTGTAGGCAACGATGGCAACATCAATCAGCGGAAACGCAAAGTGTGCCACGCCTGTCAAGGTCGCCACGGTCTGTGCATTCATTCCTGTGGCACGAAGCAAGGTAGGCAGAAGTGTTAAACCTGACGATGAATTTCGGGACATATTGCCGCCTTCGCGCAGCCAAGCGACGACCTGCTTGGAGTCAGCAAATCGTATAACTCCGCCGACTCGTTCCAGTGTTCCATTCCTGAGCCCATCTGCAATTTCGTCAGGCACTTCAAGCTCGATGCGAATCCTCATCACGCCAGTCCTTTGAGTCAATTTATGCTATTGTATCGAAAATCAAGGCAACTCAGGCACAAACTGATAGCCCGGCTCGCGCTGCTGACGCCGCAGAATGGGAATAACCCGCGCCCAGGTCCCGCTCACCCCACGCGGACAATGCGGCAGATCGTCGCGAATCAACTCGTGCAACTCAGCCAGGTTATAAAATGGCACCGCCGCATACATGTGGTGCTCGATGTGGTAATTCATCTGCCAATATAGAAATCCCAGCAGCGGATTCAGCAGAATAGTGCGCGTATTGATGCGGTAATCGGTCACTTCGTCGGACAAGCCGATATGCTGCGCCTCGTTGAGCAGGTACTGGAAGCCGCCGCCGTAGAATGGCGCCAGCGTGAGCAGCAGCGGCAGCATCCACCAGCCCTGAATCAGCGAGACAGCCACGATCAGCACATGCCCCGCCAGCAACAAACGCGCCCAGCGGAACAGCGCCCGCCGCCCGTCAACATTTTCCGGCGGGAACAGCGCCTGCTCCCACTCGTTCTCGATGATGCCGAAGCAGAGTTGAATGACATTCTTCATGCGCAGATAGAATCCGCGCGGATTGATGACGGCGAAGGCGAGATAAGAGCGCAGGGTCAGCTTAACCGGCAAGACGACTTCCAGGTCATCGGGCGGATGCAGAGTGTAGCGATGATGCGCTTGATGGCTGGCCCAGAAGGACACATGGCTGTACCAGCCCAGGAAGGCGTAGACATTCCGGAAGAGGATATTCAGCGCGTTGGTTTTGAAGACCGATTTGTGGCAGAGCTCGTGAAAGCCGTTGACCAGGAAGGCGTAGAGCGCGCCGTGCATATACACCAGCGCCAGCGCGATTAACCAGTGCGCTCGGTCAGCCGCGACCCAGGCGATGCCGCCGCTGCACAAAAGCAGCGCCAGGAATCCCAGCGTCTGCGCCAGCCCGCGGGCGTCGCTGCGCTGGTTGAGCCGCGCCAGATCGTCCGCCGCGATGGGCGAGCGATACCACTTGATGCGCCTCTTAACGGGCGACTCTGCGCTCATCTTTTGACTGTACCCCTTCAATCAAAGCTTAGCATGGCTTTGATTACGCCGGTCGCCGGATCAAGCCAAGTGGGGAATTCGGGCACGATGCTCTCGGGACTGGCGTGATGCGTGATCCAGGGCGACAGGTCGATATCGCCAGCGCGCAAGCTGTCGATGACCCAGTTGAAGTCGTCCGGCGTGGCGTTGCGGCTGGCGAGCAGCGTCATTTCCTGCGAATGGAAGTGTGGATCGCTAAAGGTCAAGTCGCCTTTGATATGCCCGACCAGAATCAGCGAGCCGCCATGCGCCACATAGTCGAAAGCGCTGTGCATGGACTTGGCGCTGCCGGTGCAATCGAAGACCAGCGTCGGCAGCTCGCCGCCAAGCTGCGCCTTTACCTGCCCCATGGCGTCGCCGCGGCCGTCGACCAGCTTGTCGATGCCGAGGGCATCAGCGCAGAATTCGAGCCGCGCCTGGTTGACCTCCATGACTGTCACGTCAGCGCCAGCGACTTTGGCGAACTGCGCCGTCGCCAGGCCGATCGGTCCAGCGCCGATGACCAGCGCGTTTTCGCCGGGCGTGATACGCGCGCGTTTGGCTGCATGGGCGCCGATGCAGAGCATCTCCACCAGCGCCAACTGCTCCAGCGGAACACCGTCTGCCTTTAGCAGCTTGTCGGCAGGCAGGGTGAATCGTTCGCGCATGCCGCCGTCGATGTGGACGCCCAAGACTTGCATCTGCGTGCAGCAGTTGGATTTGCCGCGGCGGCAGGCGATACAGTTGCCGCAATTCAGGTAGGGAATGACGCAGCAGGTATCGCCGACAGCATAATCCAGGTCGTCGTCAGTAGCGCCAATTGATAGCACGTCGACCGCCAGCTCGTGGCCCATGATGCGCGGGTAACTGAAGAAGTTCTGGTTACCGCCGAAAGCGTGCAGGTCGGTGCCGCAAATGCCCACCCGCCGGACTTGCACCAGCGCTTCGTCTCGTCCGGGGCCCGTCGGCGCGGCCTGATCTTGCAGGCTAAGTGTCCCCGGTTGCTCCAGTACAATTGCTTTCACAAATGCTGCTCCTTTGCGATAGAAAGCTGTCCGGAAACGACGCGAACGGCTTCTGCGCCTGAGGCCACGTCGACCGCTCGCGATCTTCAAGAATGGCGCCGCCTAGGTAACTGTCAAACCTAGAACGACCGCTGTACCTGCGCTGGTCTTAGGCTAACCTGCCAGTTTGCTCGCTGCGCTAATTGCTCTGCAGCCAGGCCAGACTATAGGCCAGCGCTGCGTCAATCACGGCGGTGACATCCCCGACCAGGACATCAAAGACATGGTCGCCATCCAGCACAACCAGCGCTTCGGCGCCCTCGTGATAGTCTAGGAACACCTGACCAGCGTGCGGCTGCGGCGTAACCGTATCATCGCGCGAGCCGGTGATGGCCAGCAGCGGCTCGCCGTAGCTGGCGATTTCGGCTACCGGATCGACCAGGAATATATCCTCAAAGAAGGGTCCCTTTAGCGAGGTTTCGGCGCCCCAGGGCAAGGTGATGGTCAAGGCCTCGTCGCCGGCAGCCGCGCCATTCAGCAATGTGTCATAACCCAGCAGGATGCCGTAGCTCATGACCGGGTTTGAAACTGCCGACCACAGCACCAGGTTGCTGACGCGCGAATCCCGCCCGGCCGCCGATGCGCCAACCAGACCGCCTTGGCTCAAGCCGATTATACTGATACTGCCACTGTCGACGCCATCCAGCGTTTCCAGATAATCCAGCGCCGCGATAGCGTCCGAGATCTGGCCGTTGAAGGTCGTATCTTCCCAGGCGCCTTCGCTCTCGCCGGAGCCGCGGAAGTCGATGCGCAAGCTGGCCACGCCGCGTTCGCCGAGCCAACGGGCGGCGCGGCTGAACATCGTGTCGTCAGTACCAATCACCGGAAGTTCATGGCGCGAACCGGTGAAGCCGTGCAGCAGCAAGGCGGCCGGGAAGGATCCTTCGCCGTCCGGCATCGCCAGTGTGCCGACGATATTCTGCCCCTCATTACTGAAGCTGATGTCGCTTTCGCTGACTTCGTACTCTGCCATGGAGTCGGCGGCAGCGGCGGCCGCTTGGGCTAGGTCGTCTTGGGCAGCCGCCGGCGCAGCAGCAAGCGCCAGACACAATAGCAGCGCGACAAAGCGCAGGGTTTCGCTGACACGCTTGGAATACTTGTTGGGAATCATCAGATGCTCCAGTCAATAAATCATTTGAGTCTGTGATTCTGGCATAGCCTGCACGCCCCCGCAACCATTGCCGATTGTCGCGCTTTCAAGGAAGATTATAGAATTTGCTGGCGACCCCGCCCATGACCTTGGCTTGCTCGTCCGGCGAGAGTGCGCTGATATAGGTCTCGACGATGCCGACAACTTGACTATAACTGCCGGAGAGCGTGCAGACGGGCCAGTCGCTGCCGAACATCAGGCGATCAATGCCGAAGCAGTCGAACACGACATCAAGATAGGGTACGTAATCCGCCTGCGTCCAGCCGCCCCAAGCCGCCTCGGTGACCATGCCCGAGACTTTGCACCACACGTTGTCGAATGCCGCCAGCTTGCGTATATCGCGCTCCCAGGGTTCCAGCAGGCCGTCTTTGATGAAGGGTTTGGCGATGTGGTCGAGCACAAAAGGCTGTTCGGGAAAGCGCTGGACCACATCAATGGCGATGGGCAGATGCCGCGGGAAAAGCAGCAAATCATAACGCAAGTCGCAGGCTTTGAGTTTGGCCAGGCCGCGCAAGAAATTGCCGCCCAGCATGAAGCGGTCATCGGCTTCATCATGCACGATATGCCGTACGCCGACCATGCGCGGGTGCGGCGCGAGTCGCTCCAATTGCGCTTCCACGTCATCCGCGCGCATATCAACCCAGCCCACGACGCCGCGGATGAAGTCATACTGATCGGCCAGGTCGAGCAGAAAGTCCGTCTCGCGCAAGTTCTGCCGCGCTTGTACGGCAACAGTGCCGTCAATGCCGGTCGCCTGCATCAGCGGCTCAAGGTCAGGCGGCATGTAGTCTACCTTTAGCGGCTCGCGAGACGCATCAATCCAGGGATACTCATCGCTGTTGTAGCGCCAGAAATGCTGGTGCGAATCAATACGCAGCGTCATTGCTCCCTCCCTGCCCTTGCGCAATTTGGCGCGATTTTACCGCAAAGGCTCACAAGCTGGTATTTCGCGTAATTTTGAAGGCATAGGCGTGATCGCCCGGTCGGTGATCGGGGCGCTCAATCTTGATGCCGTCCGCCGTCATTTCCCACTTCAGCTCGCCGTCGACGCCCAGCAGCTCCACCGAACGCACTTCGCCCGGATAAAGCGCGTGGGTCGATTCAATGACGAACTCCTTCTCGGGCCAGCCCAAAGCAATGGCGTACAGGATATTCTCGCGGACTGTGAAGCGGATGTCCTGCGCGCAAAATTCCAGCTTCTCCTTGGTATCGCTGAAAGCGCCGACATGCGACATCTGCGTGGGGCCTTCGCCATAGGTATTCCAGGGCACGGTATCGTAGATCGCCTCGCCGTTGACGCGCAGCCACTCGCCCATGCCCTCCAGAATGGCTTTGGATTCGTCCGGAATCGTGCCGTCAGGTTTGGGACCGACATTAAGCAGCATAAAGCCGTTCTTGCTGACGTTGTCGGCCAGGTAATGCACCATTTCGGTAACCGTCTTGTACTCGGTTTCTTTGATATAACCCCAACCCTGCCCGTCATCGACAGTCGTATCGGTGATCCACTCGTAGTGGGTCAGCTCGGCGGTTTTGCCTAGCTCAAAGTCCAGCAAGGCGGCGCCCGGCGGGATGTCGTGCCATTTGTAGGTGGCCACCACCTCGCGGTCCCACTCGGCTTCTTTGTTGTAGTAGTAAGCGAGGAAATCCTGCTTGACCTGATCATGCACGAAGCGCAGGCCGAAATCGAACCAGATATAGTCCGGCTCATAGCGCTCGACCACCTCGACCAGCCGGTTTTTCCAGCGCTCGAGGAAGGCTCGGCTGGGTTTGTCCTGCGCGCGCCACTCGCCGTGGTCGTGGCCCTTGCCCTGGGCTTCGTAAGCGAAATCCAGATTGTGCGGCTCGCCGTAGAGGCCGGCGTAGCGGGGATCGGCAGTATCGTATTCCGGTTTCCAATGGGGGAAGAACCACCAATTTTCGGCGTGATGCATGGCCACCATATAGCGCATGCCCTGTGCGCGGATGGCCCGCTCCAGTTCGCCGACGACATCGCGCTTGGGGCCCATCTTGCCGGCGCACCATTCGGTATCGCTGGCGTCCCACATCGGGAAGCCATCATGGTGCTCGGCAACTGGTCCGGCGAATTTGGCGCCCGCCCGCTTGAAGAGCTCGGCCCACTCATCGGGGTCGAAATGCTCCGCGCTGAACATTGGGATGAAGTCTTTGTAGCCGAATTGCGACGGGTGGCCATAGGTCTTGCAGTGATACTCGTATTGGGGTGTGCCCTCGCGGTACATATTGTAGGGATACCAGGTAACGTTGGGGCCGGTGGCCGGCACGCAGTAAATGCCCCAATGCGTGTAAATGCCAAACTTCGCCCGGCGCATCCACTCAGCAGTCGGGTGCGTTTTCAGCGAAGCCCAATTTGCTTCATATCGCTTGGTCATTAAATTCTCCATTCCTGAAGTGGCCAAATATTGCTTCGCAAGCACGGCGCCATTCCTTCGCCAGCCGAGTCTATGAGCGCGAGCCGGGCGGGCGCTGAATCGACTTGCTAAGCCGAATCACGCACGATCAGCTTGCAGTTGAAAAGCGCTGAGGTATTATCCGCGCCGTCCTCGTTCAAAGCCTTCAGCACTTTGTGCGCCGCCGTCTCGCCGATGGCATAGGTAGGCTGCCGCAAGACGGTTAAGGGCGGCTTGGAGACCTGCGCCCAGGGATGATCGTCAAAGCCGACGATTGCGACATCGCCGGGGCAGGACAGACCCATTTCCTGCGTCCCCATCAGCGCGCCCAGGCTGAGCAAGTTGTTGCAGATGAATACCGCTCGCGGCCGCTGCGGCTGCTTCATCATTAGTTGCATGGCGCGTTTGCCGTCCTCAATGGATAGCGGGCTGTCGATGCGCCATTCTTCCCGCAGCGCTATGTTGGCGGCGGCCAAGGCGTCTTCATAGCCGGCCAGGCGGTCTCTCATGGTCGACAAGCGTTGGAAGCCGGCCAGAATGCCGATATCAGAATAACCGCGCTCAATCAGGTGGCGCGTGCCAAGAAAGGCGCTGTGCCGGTTGTCGACGCCGACGTAGGGCGAAACAGCCTCGTCGAAGGTGCGGTCCAGCATTACGATGGGGATGTTGAGTTTGGCGGCTTGGTTCAGCACATCCCAATTCTGGCTGGTGGCCGCGGCAATGATGCCGTCCACCCCCTGCCGCAGCAAGATGTCGATATAATACTCTTCGCGCTCCAGCACTTCGTTGGTGTTGCAGAGCATCAGGCTGTAGCCGTTGGCGATCAGCACATCCTCAATGCCCCGCATGATTTCGGCAAAGAAAGTATTGGTGACATCGGAAACGATCAGCCCGATGATGCGCGTCCGCTGCGTCGTCAGGCTGCGCGCCGCCGTATTAGGGCGATATCCGAGCGAGCGAATGGCCTCGCGCACACGCTCTTTGGTGGCCTCTTCGACAAAGCGCGTGTCGTTGATGACGTGCGAAACCGTGGCGTTGGAGACGCCGGCTCGCTCCGCGACATCGCGCATGGTGACCCGTTTCATACTTGCCCAGCCTTTATTATGTAACCTGTTACGCAACCGATTATGCGAAGTCTAGTGCATCGTAAGTGAATCGTCAAATATGTCAGACTGCCGCTTGCGTCCGGATGGCGGCCAAGAGGTCCGAATACGGGCGACCGGGCTCCGCGATTCCGCCCTTTTCGAGCTTGTTGCGGCGCCATATCGCCTATGTTATAGTCCTAGCCGTCGTCAGGAAACCGATTGCGCGGAAAGATTGGCAATCAGAGGATAGCGGATGAAACGCGTTGCTGTACAAAGCAAGGAGAAGGCGGGGGTGGAATCCGCTGCTACGCCTGCCGCGAAGGACAATTGGGCGGTCATCAAGGTGCATGTCGCGCCGATGTGCACCGAATACAAAGCCTTTGCCGCCGGCAGCAGCCATGGCATGTACGGACACGAGGCGGCCGGCGAAGTCGTCGAGGTGGCGCAGCCGGGCCGCGTGAAAGTCGGCGATCGCGTCGTCGCCATGCCGATGAACGCCTGCGGCAAGTGCGCGCTCTGCCTGGACGGCGACTACATTCACTGTACCGACGGCTTCGATTTCGCCGCGGTGCATGGTTGTACGGATGGACTCGGGACGATGGCCCAATACCTGCTCAAGCAAGACTGGATGCTGCTGCCGATCCCCGATGGCATGACTTACGACCATGCCTCGATGGCCTGCTGCGGCTTGGGGCCCACATTTGGCGCCATGCAGACGATGCAGGTGGATCGCCATGACACCGTGCTCATCACCGGATTGGGCCCGGTCGGTTTGGGCGGCGTGATTAACGCCAGGTATCGCGGCGCGCGCGTCATCGCTGTAGATTCCGTAGCTTACCGCGCCGACCTGGCCCGGGAGCTGGGCGCTGACGCCGTGGTCAATCCGCTCGACCCCGATGCTCTGCAGCAGATCCTCGACCTCACACCGGCCGAGCGCGGCGTTGACAAAGCGGTGGATTGCTCAGGCGTGGTGGCGGCGCACCGGCTGTGCATTGACGCGGCGCGGCGCAAGGGTCGGGTGGCATTCGTCGGCGAATGCAGCAACGATACGCCGGTTCAAATCAGCCGGGACATGATCCGCAAGGGACTGACGCTGGTGGGCAGTTGGCACTTTAACCTGGCGGATAGTCCGCGCATGATGTCCATGATCGGCGATGTCGGCGGGCAACTGGACAAGTTGATCACGCACCGTTTCCCGCTGGACGCTATACAGACGGCCTGGGAAACGCAATTATCCGGTCAATGCGGCAAAGTAATCTTGCAGCCTTGGGAGGGCGCAAATGTATAAATCAGTCATCATCGGCGTCGGCGGCGGACGAGCGCACGGGCACGCCGATGCTTACGAATACGTCAAGAAAGGCCGAGTCGTGGCCGTCTGTGACTTGAGACAGGATCCGCTGGACGAGTTTGGCGACAAGTTTGACCTTAGCCGGCGCTACACAGATTATCGCGAGATGTTCGAAAAGGAAAAGCCGGAGCTGGTGCAGGTCAGCACGCCGCCCAACGTCCGGCTGGAAGTGCTGGAAGCGGCCGAAGCGGCGGGTGTGCCGGCGGCGGTCGTGGAGAAACCGCTGGCGATCCAAGGTGAAGATTATGTGGCGCTGCGCGACTTCGCAGCGGGCAAGCCCAAGATCAAAGTCGCCATCAACCATCAGCTGCAATTTCATCCGCGGCGGCAGCAACTGCAGCAGTTGGCAGCCGACGGCGCCATTGGCGATCTGCGCTTTGTCGAAGCCAGCTCGGGCATGAACCTGGCCTACCAGGGAACGCACTCATTGCAAGCGATCGGCGCTTTTAACCCGGCCCAGCCGACTACGGTCTTCGGCCAGGTCTCCGGCGCGCAGGGTTTGCAGCCCAATGTCAAAGAGCATTACGCCCCGGACCAGAGCCTGGCGGCGGTCGAATACGACAACGGCGTGCAGGCGACGCTGCGCTGTGGCGAAAACGCGCCGCGTGTGCCGCGAGGCGACGCCATCTACCAGCACAAGCGCATCGCCGTCTACGGCATGAAGGGTTATATCCACTGGACGATGTGGGGCTGGGAAACATTCATCAACAACGTCTATGACAGCGGCGAGCATGAATACCCTGACGAAGATGTCCTGGGTCAAGCGGCGCTGTGCGACGCCATGTTCGATTGGCTGGAAGACGACGGCAAGGTACATCCGCTCAACCTGGACGCGGCGCTGGTCGATTTCAACGTTATCCTGGCGCTCTACGCCAGCTCGCTGAATCACCAAGTCATCAAGCTGCCCTATGAACCGGAGCCGGACCTGGTTCCCAAGCTGAGACAAGCGCTGGCTTAGGCGCCGATGATGGACAAAAGCGATATTCTCATCGCCATGCGCCCGGCGCTCTTTGACCAGCTCTTCGCTGAAGAACAGCAGATTCGGCTGCGAAAAATGGGCGCGCTGACGATGCAGCCGGGCCATGACAACCTCGACGAAGCGCAGTTGATACAGCTCATCGGCGGTCGCGAAATCGTCATCACCAGCTGGGGCACGCCTCAGTTTTCGCCTGCTGTCCTGGCCGCCGCGGCAAGCTTAAAGCTGATCGCGCACTCGGCCGGCTCGATCAAGCGCTTGCTGCCGCCGCCGGTCTTCGCCGATGGCCGGCGTGTGACGCATGCCGCCGAAGCCATGGCGATTCCCGTTGCCGAGACCACGCTGCTGCTGATTCTGCTGTGCTTGCGGCGCTTCCACCTAATCGACCGCGCCTTCAAAGACTCAGGTTGGGCGGCGGCCAAGGCACTGGGCCCGGGCCGGGAACTCGAGGGCGCGCGCATCGGCATCATCGGCGCCGGCCATACCGGACGCCGGGTGATAGCAAAGCTGAGGGCGCTGGACGCCTATGTGTGGCTTTACGATCCCTACGTCAGAGAACGGCAGGCAACGGACATGGGTGTACAAAAAGTGGCCTTGGAGACCTTGCTGCGCGAGTGCCCGCTGGTGAGCCTGCAGGCGCCATCCACGCCGGAGACGTACCGCATGTTGGGCGCCGAGCAATTCAGTTGGCTGCAAGACGGCGCTTTTTTTATCAACACGGCGCGCACGCATCCCATCGACGAAGCGGCGCTGCTGGCAGAGCTGCAATCGGGGCGCATCAGCGCGGCGCTGGACGTCTTCGAACAAGAGCCG
>LXNI01001024.1_pt1 | contig 27329 bp, 18 predicted proteins | sample 809091 | NCBI WGS metagenome assembly LXNI01 (sample SAMN04870527, study PRJNA318959) | sponge metagenome | biome: 01000161; feature: marine sponge reef; material: water | host: Sarcotragus foetidus | place: Greece: Milos, Mediterranean Sea | collected 2013-05-29 | depth 5-7 m | reverse complement strand
CAGGGCTTGTATCGAGACCGTCCGTGCCCCAGGATAGAGGTACTTTCAATACCGATCCCGACTCCGCCTACACCTCAAGTCAACCTCCCCGTTCAGGCTCATGTCGGTATTGGATTAGACTTGCCGGCCGCGGGATAGCCGCTACAGGACGTTTTCGTCGAGCCAGCCGTGGATGTATTCGGCGATTTCCTTGCTGTTGAGCTCCAGCATCATCATGTGGCCGTTGCCTGCAAGTCCGACGTCTTCCATGCGCACGTACTCGGTCGACACGCCGGCCTGGTTGAGCCAGTTGGCCAGACAGTGGTCGAAGATGCGGTGGTAGCCGCCGTCCGCGTTCATGAACAGCACCGGGATGTCGGTCAGGTTGACCAGTTGCCGCGCGGGCTCGACCTGACGGTAGCACGGCACCATGTCAGGCCCTTCCGGCTCTGGCTGTAGCTCGACCTGCAACTCCGAGGGGTCGCTGACCGGCGGATCGTAGGTGATCGGCGTGTTGCCCACACCCCAGGCCAGACCGCCCGACTCGCGGTAGGTGACGTTGGTCGTATCCACGCCGCGGATCGGCGGGGCCGCCGGCTCCAGCGTGACGATGGCGTGCACCAGGTCCGGGCGCTCGTCGGCGATATTCCAGCCGAACCAGCCGCCCTGCGAGTGGGTCAGCAGGATCACGGGCGTGCCGATCATGTCCAGCAACGCCACGTTGGCGTCGATGGTGAGTTGAGCCTGGCGCCCGCCGATAAACTCCACCTGGGTCTTCATGAAGTAGTCGCCCACCGGGTCACCCATCAGGCCGGTGCCCGGAAACTGGGTGTGCTTGTCCGCCTGGGGAAAGTCCGCGGTGGCGGCCGAAGCCGTGAAAATCTGCTCCAACTGGGGCCCGTTGCGGATGTTGATGTTGCCGTCGACTTCCGGCACGTACTGCGACCGGCCGCGTGCCGGGAAGTCCTGCACGTAGACCACGTAGCCCATGTCGATGAAGTCGTATGCCCAGCCGGGCCGGCCGTCGGGCGTCTGAAGGTAGTCAACGCCCGTCTGACCCGCGCCGTGGAGGAAGACGATGGGATAGTCCTGCTGGATCTCGTGGGGCACCATCACCTCCACGTACATGGCGCCGCCCATGGTGACGTCGTCGCCGTATTCGACGTAATCGCCGCCAGCGTAGAAGAAACCGTGGTAGGCCACGTTGTCCATGGACATCATGGGGACTTCTGCCGGCGGTTGCTGCGCCTGGGCCGCGCCGGTCAGCGCCGCCAACGACAGTGCGATGGCCACCCGTGTCGCCGGGCTCGTATGCGTCGCCGGAACCGCCACGGCGGCCTTACCCTGAACTCGATATTGGTTATTCATTCGTCGTCTCCTTCGCGTTGGCCTGACCAGTCGCGGGGATGATTGAAACTCGTGTCTACTCCCAGGCCGCGTAGACCGGCTGGCCCACCATCGTCTCGGGGCGCGCGCCGGGCCTGGGAACGAACTTCTGGACCCGGCCGTTGCCGACTTCGGCGATGTAGAAGTTGCCTTCCTGGTCGACGCTCAACCCGTGGGTGCCCCATTGTCCGCCCGGAAAGTCTCCGAAAACGCCCCATGAATACAGCAGGTTGCCTTCCAGGTCGTAGCCGAGGATCTTGGTCGTGGCCCGGTCCGCCGCCCACAGCACGTTGTCCGCGCCGATGTAGAAAAGGTGGATATCGGTGGGCTCGGGACCGAAGCTCCACTCGTCCAGGTACTCGCCGTCCTCCGTGAAGATTTGCACGCGGTTGTTGGCGCGGTCGTTGACGAAGACGCGGCGGGTCTGCACGTCCACGGCCACACCGTGAACATTGTTCATGTAGCCCGGACGCGTCTCGTTGGGGGCGTTGCCGGCCTCGCCCCAGGTCATGAGGTAGTTGCCGTCGCTGTCGAATTTCACCACGCGGGTGTTGGCGTAACCGTCGGCGACGAAGAACGAGTCGTCCAGGAACGCCATGAAGGTCGGGCGGAAGAAGTGCGACTCGTCATTGCCGCTCTCATTGGGCGTACCCAGGGTCTGGACCAGCTCCGAGCCGTCGTTGGTAAACTTGAATATCGCGTGACGGTAATCGTCCACGACCCACACATGCTTGTCGGGGTCGTATGGATTGATGGTCACGTAGTGGGGCCGGCGAAAGAGCGAATCCCACTGCGTCCAGGTCTCGATGATCTCGCCTTCGCGGTTCACCACTACCAGGCAGTGCCGCCAGCGGTGGTCCACTCCGGATTCGCCGCGGTCTGTATCGTCGCCGTCCAGGGCGCCCGGCAGGCTGGAGCGAATGCCTACCGAAGCATTGCGGAACGGAAGCTGCGCGACCGGGAAGGACAGGGCCGGTCCGACGTCAGCATACACGGCCGCGTCGGGCCGCTCGATATTGGGCAGTTCGCCGCGGTGCAGGAGGAAGACGCGGTCTGGCGATTCGGCAAAGACGCTCTGCCCCGCGCCCCAGGTCCAGTCCTCGTTGCCGGGCAGTTCGGAAATATCCTGCGGCCAGTTCGGTACCGCCTCGTAGGGACCGAACATGTCCTGTCCGCCCTTCTGGCCAGGGATGGCTGTAATGCCCTGGGCGACTACTTCGACCTCCCGGTCCCCGTTCCCGTCGCCATTCCCGTCGCGGTCCATGCCGCCGTTCCCGTCCCCGTTTCCATCTCCGCCCCCGGAGAGCACGTACCCGACGCCACCGCCTACCACGGCGCCGACAGCTGCGGCAACAAATAGATCGCGAATAATCATGACTTAACTCCCTCGAAACCGACCCACCGGGTGCGGTTCATCGACATAAAACTGGCTATCTCGAAAATTGCTCTTCGGAACGGGGTTATTCGACCTTGTCCTGAATCCACTCGTGGATGTACTCGATGATGTCGTCGCTGTTGAGTTCCAACATCATCATGTGACCGTTGCCGCTGATGCCGACGTCCTCAAGGCGCACGAAATCGGCCTTTCCACCCGCCTGGTTCAGCCATTTGGGGATGCAGGCGTCAAAGACGCGGTGATAGGTGCCGTCGGCCGAGATCGACAGCACCGGCACGTCGGTGAAGCTGACCAGTTGACGCGCCGGCTCCTCCTGCAGGTAGCACGGCACTTCGCCTGGCTGATCGGCTTCCTCTTCGAGAGAGGTCACAAGCTCGGACGGATCGCTTACCGGCGGATCGTAGGTCAGCGGGTAGTTGACCGGACCCCAGGCATTGGCGGACCCGCCCGTGTAGGCGACCTCGGCCGTGTTGACACGCCCGATCTGCGGGCCGCCGGGCTCAACCGTGATCAGGGCCTTGACGAGATCCGGTACGGCGTCGGTCACGCCGAAGCCGACACCGCCGCCCTGCGAATGGGTAAGCAGGATGACCGGACCGATCTGCTCAAGCAATTCGATTGACGCATGGCGCGCCAATGTCGTGCTCTGGCCAGCGAACTGCACCTGGGTCTTGATGAAGTTGTCGAAGATGGGATCGCCCGGCTTGCCCTCGCCCGGCCACTGGGTGTGGTTGTCATTGAGAGGGAAATTGCCCATCTCTTCCACGTTGGTCCAGATGGTCTGCAGTTGCGCCGCGGTGCGGATGCCGAGATCTCCGTGCTCGCCGCCCGGAAGGTAGGCCGAACGCCCGCGCGCGGGGTAGTCCACCATGTACAGCACGTAGCCCTGCTCCAGCATGTGATAGGCCCAGCCCGGACGCCCGTCCGGCGTCTGTTGCCAGTCCACGCCCGTCTGGCCGTTGCCGTGGAAGAACACGACCGGATAGGGTTGGGTTATCTCAGGCGGCTCCCAGACATCGATGTACATCTGCCCGCCCATCACCGGCGGATCGCCGACGTAGTCGCCGCCGACGTAGTAGGAACTCTTGCGGGCGAGGTGCTCGGTGGAGAACAGGGGGATGGTGTCCGGGGGCATCGCCACGGAAGTTTCGGTCTCCGTGGCGGGCTCGAGTGCGGCGGCTTCGGTCGCCGAGTCGCTCTCCGGCGCCATGTTGTCACCGGCGCCGTCCACGTCGGTTCCGGACTGGCAACCCGCCAACGCCAGGGCTATGCCGAGTCCCAAAACGCTCGTAAAACGCGAATCCGACAGAATTGGGTTCATTGTTGTTTCCCCTGAGGCTGGACTTGCTGTGCGGTCATTCTGCACCCGAGGGGTGCACCATGACAATTTAAAGTTTTTAATGTTGAGTTGCCGGCTGGACGATGGCCTGGAAAATCATTGCCAAATGACCGTGATCGAGCACCGTATTGGGTCCGGCAGGGAGACTGGCCCGGACTGTCGCCGACATGGAACCAATTACGGTCAGAGCGGAAAAAAGTCAGGCCCGATTGCGACATATACAATATACATAAGGATATTGCGCTCCAATTTCGCGGGTGCTAATCTAGGTCTGGATTTTGGAACTGTCGACTCAGAACCAACAGCAGAAGCACGGGTCGCAGTTCAATTCCACGGGTAATTGTTGCGCCGAATCAACGACGTGTTTGCCGGTGATACGGTTAGCGCAATAGCCCGACCAGACGATAACAATTTCTACGTCAATGGAACCGGGGGGTCACCATGGATTTTCCCTATAAGAAAACGCCAGTTGCGGCGGCAATTGCTGTTGCCTTTGCCAGCGCGCCAATCGTCGCGCAAGAAGCCGAAGAGGTTGTCGAACAACCGGAAATCGAGGAGATCGTAGTCACCGGCTCCCGAATCAGGAGAACGGACCTGACGGCGCCAAGCCCACTGTCGGTCGTATCCGCGGCGCAAATTGCGGAGACGGGAACGGTCACCATCGATTCGATCCTGAACGAGATGCCTCAGATCATGCCGGGCTGGACGAATACGTCCAACTTCCCCGGCACCGGAACAGCCACCGTGGATCTTCGCGGCCTTGGGGCCAGACGCACACTGGTGCTCGTCAACGGCAAGCGGTATATCCCGACCACCGGGAATGGCGTCGTGGACATCACCGGGATCCCGACCGCATTGGTGGACCGCGTTGAAGTCGTCACAGGCGGCGCCTCGGCCGTGTATGGCTCCGACGCAATCGCCGGCGTCGTAAATTTCATTCTCGACAACGAGTACGAGGGATTCGAACTTGGCGGTTCCTACGACCTGACAACCGATTACGGCGACGGAGATATCTATTCCATCAATGCCAAGTTCGGTGTCAACACGGCCGACGACAGGGGCAACATCACCGTGTTTGCCGGGTATGCAAGCCGAAGTGAGATCCTGCAAGGCGCCCGCTCGTATACTGAATTTGCGCTGGATGACAAAATTGTAGACGGCGTACCAACGCTCGTGCCTGGCGGAAGTTCCTCGACTCTGGGCAGCCGTCTGTTTCTCGAAAGAAGCGCCATACCTGCGGATATTCCAAACAACGTCAACGGAAATCCGAACAGTATTACGTTCGAAAACGGGGAACCGTTAGCCTGGAACGATCCTCAGGACCGTTACAACTACGCGCCGCCCAGTTATCTGCAGGTGCCGCAGGAGCGTTTCCAGACGCATTTGTTCGCAACCCACGAGGTTAGTCAAAAGGTTAATCTTTCGCTCGAAGCGATGTACATGCACCAGGAAACGGACACGCAATTCGCACCCCAACCCAGGTCCGTCAGGTCCCGTGACCGCGTGGATCTGCATTTCATGGACAATCCTTTCCTCTCCGACTATGCCAAGGAGATTTGGGCTGCGTCCGAACTCATTTCCGACGCCAAAGCGGGCCTGCCGACGGGCGATGGAATTGCCCGTGTCGGCTGGCTCGGGCACCGCGTCGCCTCAAATGGCCCGCGAATACAGAAACGTCGATTCGACGTATGGCGAGCCATGTTTGCAGCCGATGGTGAAATCAATCCCAATTGGGAATACGAGGTCTACTATTCGCGCGGTGGCAGCTCCACAGCCTATCGAGAAGACAATCGAATCGACGTGGACAAGTGGAAACAGGCCCTCAATGCGGTAACGGATCCCGTGACGGGTCAACCGGTCTGCCTCGACAGATCAGCCGGATGTCAGCCCGTTAACATTTGGGGCAGGGATCTGATTTCACCGGAAGCCATTGACTTCGTAAAGACAGCTTTCAACTTCTGGGACATCTATACGCAGCAAACCGCAGGCCTGACCTTCGTGGGCGATTTGCCGGACGCCAGTCTTGAGGCCGGCCCCATCGGGGTCGCTTACGGCGTGGAATGGCGGGATGAGCATTTCACATCCGAACCGGACGGCAATGCAATGATCGGCGACGCCAACAGGCTGCCGACGGACGGTGGTTACGACGTAACCGAGGCATTTGCTGAAATCAATATCCCGCTTCTTGCCAACGTGGCGGGCACCGACTACCTGGCCGTCAACGCCGCTGCGCGTGCAGCCAGTTACTCCACGGTCGGGGACGTCAGCACATGGAAGTACGGCTTCGAGTGGTCGCCATCGTTCTCTGACGGTCTGCGATTCCGCGGTGGCCAACAGCGATCGATTCGGGCGCCAAATGTTGTTGAGTTGTTTGCCCCCGAAGAGGGCGCGGGACTGACCATCTACCAGGACCCCTGCGATGAAGGATCGGGCCTCCTGAAGAACGCGGAGCAGCAGGCATTCTGTAATTCCTGGGGCGCACCGACCGGTTTCGTGCAAGTGAACGGAACGGTCAGCGGGCTCAGAAACAGCAATGAGAACCTGGAGCCCGAGGTAGCCGATACCTGGACGGCGGGATTCGTCTATCAGCCGGTGGCATTGCAGGCCAACGAATTCGCCATCACGGCGGATTACTTCAGTATCGACATCTCGGACGCGGTCGCGCCGTTCGGTGGCGGCATCGATAACAACATCACTTCGTGTTTCTTCTCCCTCAACCTGACCAGTGAGTTCTGCTCGAATGTTCAGCGGGACGCGACCGGAAATATCGATCCGATCAATTCTCAGTTGACAAACGTGTCATTGAAGAACGTCTCCGGTGTCGACATGCAGATGGATGTTGCCTTCGACATGGGTGCGATGCCCGGCAGAGTGAATGTGTTCTTCCTGTCGACGTATCAGTTCGATAACGGCTTTCGGGCGACCGAACTGCTGCCGTTTATCGAATGTGCGGGCAAGTTCGGCGTACCCTGCGGAGGTGAAATCGCCGGTACCGCTTCAGCGCGATGGCAAACCAATACGCGCTTTACGTGGCGTAACGGGTCGTACCAGGTTGCGCTCAACTGGCGATGGATTGAAGGCATGACGGATGCGAGGATCGAGCGCGTAGCGGCATTCGGTCTCCCGACGCAGCCGATCATAGACAACATTCCGGCAGACGCCATATCGACGCCCGACTACAACTATATTGACCTCAGCGGTGTGTGGCAGATCAACGATTCGATGACGGTCAGGCTGGGTATTGACAACGTATTTGCCAAGGAGCCGCCGCTCATGGGAGATGCGCAGATCCAGAGCAATACCGAACCCGGCACCTATGACGTCCTCGGCCGCCGATTCTGGGTGAATTTCGATTTCCTGAATCTCTGATCGGGAATTAGCCCACATAGTTGGAGACCGCACTCAATGCAGAGTGGCGGTCTCCAGTGGTGGCTTCCCTGTTCACACAGTCCTCACTCGCCGGGCGCTTGGTATCATCGACCGATGACGCCTGAACATGACTCGACGTGGTTGACGATTCCCTGACTATCAATCCGCAAGTGCGGATATTCCATGCGGAGGGCACTTTCTTTGCCGGGTGGCAACCCATGGATCGGCCATCGGTACGCCTGGCGGAATCAGACTTCGTGTTGCTTGACGCAATCAACAACGCAAATCGTCGATCAGAAGTTATTCGCAGATTTCGGGCAAGTGCCCAGACGTGTTTGTCGCAGAGCATTTCGCGTCTTCAGACCACTGCGCGATTAAAGGAACTACAGCACGCGCAGATCATCCTGCGGGGAACATGCCCGGAACCAACGCTTCTGGAGACTTCCTCAGCGATAAGTTTCAAGTACCCTGAAAACAATCAGGGACCGAGCGACTCCCTTTCCGGGACTCTCCTTCGAGTCAGTCACAACTTCATGCTTCGCCCCGTGCGATCGGGCTTTGAGATCTGGAGTTCCGTTTCGCGCAGCCATCATGTCTTGTCATTGGAACCTGCATTGATCCTGACGTTTTTCTCGTCCGGGAAAAGCGCGGATCAACTAATGATCCAGGGCAGAGCGTACGCCGCCAGGTCAGAAGCCTTGCGCGCCGTCCGCTGGCTCCGCGACACTGGACTACTGGTCGCTGTTCCAAAAGATTCCAGGCAGCGAACCCGGCAGGATACATCCGTCGCCCACAAGGGATCAGCGCCGGCCAACGTCGCCTCGACAAGCGAACCGATTGACTTGAACGGCCGGATTCCAATCTATTTTGTACCGCATATGCCGAATCATTTCCCCCTGGCACTCGGCATGATGTACAGCTTCATCGAGGAGTACAACGACGGTGCGTTACTGGAAGGATTCTGTCCTGTGCCAATCGTATATTCCAGTTCGCCCAGGGACATCCTGGTGGAGCAATACGCAAGGTACGGTCCCGGAGTCTGGCTGTTTTCCAACTACATGTGGTCAGTCGCCTCGAACCTCGACATATCGGCTTCGGTAAAGCAGCACAACGCGCACAACATCACCATTCACGGAGGGCCCAGCACGCCCAGTTATGAGGCGGCCTGTAACGCCTTCATGACTCAGCACAACTCCGTCGACATTGCGGTCCACGGTGAAGGGGAACAAACCATTGTCGAATTGTTGGACTCTCTTGGATCGGAAGACCTGGCCTTTGGCCAGTTGCATACGGTCAGAGGCATTACTTTCCGTAGTGCATCCGGCAGCGCGAACGGGGGTCGGTCCGAGCATTTTGTCAGAACACCTCCCAGGCCTGTAATACGGGCTCTGGACAATCTCCCTTCCCCCTACCTGGGCGGAACCGCCGATTCCTATGGCGGCAACATCGACGCGGCCATTATCGAGTCAAACCGCGGTTGCCCATTCGGCTGCACGTTTTGCGACTGGGGATCCGCGACCCGACAGAAAATCAGAAAATTTGACTTGCAGCGAGTCAAGGATGAAATCGAATGGGTTGGCAGGAACCAGGTTCGAGTGATCTGGGTCGCAGACGCCAATTTCGGCATCTACGACCGGGATATCGAGATTGCCAGATGGATTTGCGACACCAGGAAAAAATATGGGTATCCGATCGAAGTCGTGGTCAACTACACGAAGAACGCCACAAAGAGGCTCGCGGTCATCGTGGAACTGTTTGCCGCACATGACATATGCAGTCAGGGCGTGATTTCGATCCAGACAAGGGACCCGTTTACGCTGGGCGTGATCAACAGAAAAAATATCAAGACCCACAAGTACGACGACCTGGCAGAGATATTTCGAGTCGCGGGACTGCCACTGTCCACGGACCTGATGATCGGTCTGCCCGGCATGACGATAGACTCGTTCAAGAAAGATCTGCAGTACTTCTTCGACAAGGATGTGACGGTCAAGGCCTACGCCACCGAATTGCTTCCGAACAGTCCCATGGCGGATCCAGATTACATGGAGAAGTACAAGATCGAGGTGGATCGCAACAACTTCCTGAAGTCGACTTTCAGCTATACCACCGACGACCTGCATGTCATGAACATGATCTTCAACCTGTTCTCCGTAGCGGACAGTTTTTCGACATTGCGGTACGTATTGCGGTATCTGCACTGGGACCACGGCATCGCGGCCCTCGGCTTTCTCCATGAGCTATACAACGAGCTTGAGAGACATCCATACAGGTATCCGGCCCTGACCTATGCATCAAAGGTCTTCAGGCACTATCTGAACGTGCCGGGCGGTTGGAATGAGTTCTACAACGAAATCGCGGACTTCTCTGAGCAGAAGTACGGCATTCGGCGGGACTCGGCTTTTGACGCGGTGCTCAACTTCAATGAAATGGTCATGCCGGATGACGCGTTCACATACCCGCTGACGGTGCAGTTGGAACATGATGTGCAAACGTATTTCAAGGATCACAATTTGAAAGATGATCCATGCGACAAGCCACTCATCGAATATCCTGCAGCGCGGGCGACCATTCACAACAGGTACTCGTACGGCCACGTAAATTACAATCGCGAGCAGTACGATTCCCACCAGGTTTTCTGGGAACTTCAATCTCCGACGGCGAGAATTCAGTCGGTCCCCAATTTCGTGTAGTCCCCATCGATCTTGATGACAAGTGGCATGCTATCAACGCTCCGTTCACAATCCGGCTCCGAGATCGATCGACACTGCCTGAATAAGCCGCTATGACGCTCCATATTCGCCTTAATCCGGACCTGGATGCCCGCTTGTACAAGCAAGTGTTCCGTCATCACGCGCGCGTCCATATTCCCGATGTTCTGACAACCGAATCCGCCGGGGAAATCTTCGAGCACTTGCAACATGGCGTGCCCTGGCAAGCCCATTTTAACGACGGCGCCAAGACCTACGACCTTCACCGCGATCAGCTTGCCGTTTTGCCGGACAACAAGAAAGCCCTGCTGGTGGAGCAACTGCACCACAAGGCACAACTGGATTTTCAATACCTGTTCCTGAACTACTCCATCACGGACGCCGTCGAACAGCGCTCCAACCCGGGTGTTGAACTGAACGCGTTCCACGATTTCATCAACTCAGATGAAGTGCTTGAGCTGGCCAGGACCATAACCGGTGCAGAGGGAATCAGACGGGCCGATTGCCAGGCAACGCTCTACAAACCCGGCCATTTCCTGACAGACCACAACGATGACATCGAAGGAACCGGACGCCTGATCGCATACACATTCAGTTTCGCACCTCAATGGCGCGCCGATTACGGTGGAATTCTTCACTTTCTTGACGAGGACGGACATGTCGACGAAGGCTATCTGCCAAAGTTCAACGCACTGAATTTATTCAGGATTCCGGCCCGGCATGCCGTCAGTTATGTGGCGCCGTTTGCGCCGACAGGCCGCTACAGCATCATCGGGTGGTTCAAGAAATAGGCATCGCACCTCCGGTGGAGGCTCCACGCCAGACTCAGGTCACACATGCGCGGGCGCGCACGGCGTGAACTCCTCCTCCCTGATCCACTTGGAGGCAACCCACTTCTGTCCACTGGTTACCGGCATTCCGGCATGGAGCATCAATTCGTTCGGCTGTCCATCGCCCCCTGAGTTCTGGAACATGAGCGCGTCGCCGAGCCTGCCACGATACTTCACGTCCAACCTCGGAAAGTAAGTCTCCCCACCGGAATATTCATCGTTCAATGAAATAAGGAATGTATATTTGCGCTGGCCTCCCTCCTTCAGAAGTCGCCTCTCATCCTCGTTGTTCACCGACAGAAAGTCATAGTGAAACTTGTATTCCTCGGCTATTCGATAGTAAAGCACGTTAAGCGGCTCGCCTTGTTCCACGGTCGTGTTGGTCGCCGCGGCAATCCGTTCATCAACCGAGAAAATAAAGTGATCCCTGCTCACCGGATCGAAGTTGCTCGAGCTGCTGGTGCGGATTTCGTTCTTGACCAATTCCCCGGTATGCGGATGAATCGTGCTAGAGGGCTGAATGTTCGGGGCGGCTGCGGCCTTTATATAACTGCACTCGATAGAAGTCAGAAATTTACTGAATTTCAGTACGTTGCTTTCGCCCGAAAGAATTTCCGGCCGGTCCGGTGCACGCTCAAACGGTCGATCCAGAGCTTCCGCGACGTCTGCGAAATTCACATTCGAGTCGACTGTCGGCGCAAATGACGCTCTGTCCAGAATCCCCTGCACGACTGATTTATCGTTCTCCGTAAGCTCCGCCGCGGCCAGCCTGTTCCCGGCCCTGGCGGAGAGAAAGAGGTACTTGATCCTGTCGTCGCGCTCCCGGAGGTCGCCACTGGCCATGGCATCGCGCCGCAATTCAGCCTGTATATAGGCAGCTACATGACTGCCTTGCAGTGCGGCACGTTCCAGGAGTGCTTCGGCCGCACTTTCCAATTGGCCCCTGCCGTGCAGCAGCATCGCAAGCCCACACAGCGCCATCGGATGGCCCCGCTTGGCAAGCTCAACCAGTAGCGCGTTTGCCAACTTGCCGTTCTTGCTGCCGCCAAAGCCGCTTCGGACCAATTGGGACAAGATCAATCCGGCATCCGCATGCCCCTGGTCCGCAGCCTTACCCAGGTTGCGCCTCGCGCCAACAGCGTCGAAAGGAACAGATACGCCGGCAATCTGAAACATCGCCATGCTGTAGCACGCATCCGAAAACTCTTGCCCAACCGATTTTTCAAGCCAACTCAGTGCCTTGCGCTTGTTGCCGCGCTTGAATTCAATTTCGCTCAGTGCGTATTGAGCACGCGGGTCGCCGCTCTGTGCGTCCCGTCTAGTTGCATCGTCCACGGCGCTTGCGTCGTCAGGCTTCTCGCCTGGAATTCCTGGGCACCATGAAGATAAAGAAGCCCAGATATGCGAGCATGATCGACAGCAACGGATTGAGATAATTCAGGAACGTATATGGCAAGTACTCGAACGTTGCCACACCGAGCGTCCCGGCCATGAAAGCACCTGCGGTAGACCAGGGGACAAGCGCCGCCGTCTGGGTTCCGCCCTCTTCCAGGAGGCGGCTGAGCATTCTTTTCCTTATTCCTGCCTTTTCAAAGACGGGGCGATAGATGTTGCCATTCAAGATAATGGACATGTAGTTTGTGCCCATGGCTATGTTCGCCAGGAAAGTCGTCCCGATGACCAGCGACACCAGATTGGCGGCGGACCGAATTCTTTCGACAATCTTTTGCACCAGGACAGTCAAGTATCCAACCTTCTCGAGAACGCCTCCCAGGCACAACGCCAGATAGGCCAACGAGAAGGTCCACATCATGCTCTGGATTCCGCCGCGAACCAGAATGGAATCCACCAGCTCAAACCCCGTTTCATCCGTATAGCCATTGTTGATCGCCGATAGCGCCGACGCCAGGCCCGACCCCTGAAATGCCACAGATACCAGGGTGGCAAGAAACGATGCCACAATCATGGCGGGTATCGCACTGACCTTCATTATCATCATTGCCAGAAGCGCGAGAATGGGTAACAGGACCACCACATTCAAGTTGAATTCTTCCGCCAATACGCTCTGGATTTGCGTGACCTGTTCAAAATTCACGATGGCTTCGGCCGATACGCCCAATCCCAGAATCGTGTAGACAATCAGACAGATCACGTAGGCCGGAACCGTCGTGTAGAGCATGGCTACAATATGGGCATACAAGTTCGTTTCCGCGGACGCTGCGGCAAGATTTGTCGTATCGGAAACGGGCGATAACTTGTCGCCGAAATAGGCGCCGGAGATGACCATGCCCGCGACTATTGGCGGGGATATCCCCAAACTGATCCCAATGCCCATCAGCGCGATGCCCACGGTGCCTGCCGTTCCCCAGGATGTTCCCGTTGCAAGCGACGTCAGGCTACAGATCACCAGGCCCATTGGCAGGAAATACTGGGCGTTCAGGAATTCCAGTCCATAGTAGATGAGCGCCGGCACGGTCCCTGCGTGGATCCAGGAACCCATAATGGATCCGATCAGGATAAATATGACCATGGCGGGCGTCGCACGGGCCAGGCTGCTCTTCATGCCGTCAATCATTTCGGCAGTCGAATAGCCATACGCATACGAAAAGACGCCGGTAAGGAGCAGCGACAGAATCAGCAGAACATGGATCCCGATTCCAAACAGGACTATCCCGGTAACCAGTATCAGAATGATTCCAAAGCAAACGGCCATGGATGCTGCAAATGACGGTCGTCTCTCAGTTGACATGCATGGTACTCCGCCTGGGGGACTGCGTTTCGATTGTTCGGGTTGTTGATTCTTTGAAACGCTTGCTGGCTTGAATGAACGCCGAAAGTCTATTGCAGCATCGCAACGATGTGCTGCCACATGATACTAGCTAATCGGTCTGCCCGGGGGCGGTCGAGAAATCGCTTCGCTCAGGACGCACCGTAATGACATATAATTTCAGGCAATAAAAGCCCGGCCGATTTCCGGGTGGATGAACGGGCAAAGCACCAGAAGAATATTGCCCGTTTCTTGAAGGGGAAATCCAATGACGATTAGACCTGTGTGTTTCGCAGCGCTGTTGCTGCCCTTGTCTCTCCAGGCACAAACCTCACCCGAGGAATTCTTCGGCCACCCGATGGGCGCAGACCGCCAGCTCGTCGATTACCACCAGATCCAGGCCTACTTTGAACAGCTCGACGAGGAGTCGGGCAGAGTCTCGGTGACGACCATCGGAGAGACCACGTTGGGCGAAGAGATGATCATGGCAATCGTCACGTCCGAAGCCAACATGGCGAACCTCGACCGATATCAGGAAATCAGCAGGCGCTTGAGCGACCCACGGGGACTGCCACCCGAGGAGGCTCGTCAGCTCAGCCAGGAAGGCAAGGTCATCGTCCTGATGACGCACGGTCTGCATGCGTCCGAGATCGGCATGTCCCAGGGCGTGCTGGAGTCTGCGTACAAGCTCGCCACCGGTGATACGCCATTCGATTCCGAGGAGATCCTGGACGATGTCATCCTCTTGCTGATTCCGGTCGCAAACCCCGACGGACAGCTCATGATCACCAACTGGTACAGGGAATACCTGGACACCACGTACGAAGGCGGGCCGATGCCGTGGCTCTATCATCACTATGCCGGCCACGACAACAATCGCGACGGGATCGCCAACAACCTGATCGAAACCCGCGCCATCAGCAGGGTCCTGTGGCACGACTGGTTCCCGCAGATTTACGACGACCCTCACCAGATGGGCAAGATCAACGCCCGCATGTTCGTTCCACAGTTTCTGGATCCGGCCGACCCGAACATCCATCCGCTGATATTCAGTGGCATCGACCTGATCGGGGCGAAAATGGCCTACGACCTCCAGAAGGCAGGATTCAAGGGCGTGGTGCACGACGCCATGTTCGCGTCAGCCTGGTGGAAGGGCACCCTGACCAGCAATGCCATGGTTCATAACACCACAGGTCTGTTCACGGAACTGGCGTCCGTCAACATAGCCACACCGGTTTATGTCGACCCCAATGAGATACCTGAGGTCTACACAAAGCAGACCTTGCGCTTCACCGACCCCTGGCCCGGGGGCTGGTGGCATCTGAGAGACATCGTTGACTACCTGTTGAATTCAACCATGAGCCTGGTCGAGATCGCGGCTCTACACAAGGAAGACTGGTTGTACAACTACTACCAGATGGGCAGGGATGCCGTTGAGGTACGTCGCCCCGGCGATCCCTTTGCGTTTGTCATTCCTGCACAGCAAAGAGACTATCCTTCGATGCTGCGCACGCTCGAAATGCTGGATTTCGGCGGCGCCGAAATTCATCAGGCCACGGAAGCCTTTGTCGCGGACGGCATGAACTTCCCGGAAGGCTCCTTTGTCATCCACACGGCACAACCCTTCCGTCCCTACGTGCTCAACATACTCGGGGAACGAAGGTATCCCGGTGGCGTGCCGACGAATCTCCAGGACAACGCTTCGCATGCGCTACCGATGCAGATGGGGGTGGCATTCAACCAGATTGATGAGCCGTTCGAAGCACCTTTGGAGTTGCTGGCAGGTATCCCCTACCCGAGTGCCATGACGCCGCCTTCGACGGCGTATGTTGTTCTGAATGCCGCGGAGAATGCCGCATATGCCGTCGCCTTTGCACTGCTCCAGCAGAATGCCGACGTGTACCGCTCAACTGGAACGGTTGAGGTGGAGGGCGAACAGTTGCCCGCGGGCAGCTTCATCGTGGCGAACTCGTCGCAGGTTCAGGACGCTCTCCCGGGACTCCTGGAGGAATGGCACGCCAGCGTCCATGGCCTGGAGGACATGAACGGTATCGAATCGGTTGCGATGAGATTGCCGCGCGTCGGGCTATACCAATCGTGGCGGTCCAACATGGACGAAGGCTGGACCCGGTTCGTATTCGACGAATTCGGCATCCCCTTCACAACATTGCATAACGCAGATGTCAGGGGCAATCTGAACGGACAGTACGATGTCATCGTATTTGCCAACGAGAACCCGTCCGTGATCAAGACCGGGCTGCCCGAGCCCGGCACTTCCGGTTATGCCAGTGGGCTTGGCGCCTATCCCCCGGAATACGATGGCGGTATCGGCGACGAAGGTGTTCAGACCCTGGAGGAATTCGTCGCAGGCGGCGGCATTCTGGTCGCGCTGGACAACGCCGGTCCGTTATTCGCCCAGGAGTTCAACCTGCCGGTCAGAAATTCTCTGGAGGGCCTGTCGGCGAGTGAATTCTTTGTGCCCACATCGCTGTTGCGACTCGAAGTAGACAACACGACACCCATTGGTTATGGCATGCCGGACGAAGCGGCTGCGATGTTTTTCCGCAGCGTGGCGTACACCACGTGGCTGCCGCCTTCGGGCGATTGGGACAGAGAGGTCGTGGCCAGCTATCCGGATGAAAACGTGCTGTTGCGGGGGTGGACGTCGGGCGAAGAACAACTCGCACGCCGAGCAGCTGTGGTGGACGCTGGGTACGTCGACGGGCGCGTAATACTGATCGGTTTTCGCACCCAGCACCGCGGCCAGACACACGGGACCTACAAGTTTCTCTTCAACGCGCTGCTGTATCCGGAAATGAACTAGCGCAACGGAGGACTCCAGGCCTCACAACAATCAGGCTACCGGCCATGAGTTACGTGGCCGAATGCACAGGGGATACGACGATGAACTCAAGGCTGGCTTTTCTATCGATTCTTCCGCTGCTGCTGGGCCCATTGTCGCCCCAGGCGCAAACCTCGCCCGAAGAGTTTCTGGGCCACCAGGTCGGCGCGGACCGCAGCCTCATCGACTACCACCAGATCCGGGAGTATTTCGCACTACTTGATGAGGAGTCCGCGAGAGTCTCGGTAGTGAACATCGGAGAAACCACCCTGGGTGAACCGATGATCATGGCGGTCATCACAACCGAGGAAAACATGGCGAACCTCGACCGGTATCGCGAGGTCGCCAGGAGATTGAGTGACCCCAGAGGTGTTTCAGAACAGGAAGCACGGCAACTCAGCGAGGACGGCAAGGCGATTCTGCTCATTCAAACCGGCCTGCATGCAATTGAAATTGCCCACTCACAGCACAGCGTGGAATTCATCTACAAGTTGGCTGTCGGGGATACGCCGTTCGATGCCGACGAGGTGCTGGACGATGTCATCGTGCTGCTGATCCCGGCGGCCAATCCGGACGGGCAGCTCATGGTCGTTGACTGGTACAGAAACAGCCTCGATACGCCGTACGAAGGCGGCCCCTTCCCCCACCTCTATCACCATTACGCCGGCCACGACAACAACCGTGACGGCATCACCAACAACCTGGTGGAGACTCGGGCCGTCAGCCGTGTCATCTGGCATGACTGGTTTCCCCAGGTATATTGCGATCATCACCAGTCAGGTCCCGGTTCCCGTATTTTCGTTCCACCCTTTATCGACCCGCCCGACCCCAACATTCATCCGTTGATATTCAGCGGGATCGATCTCATTGGGTCCAATGTGATCTATGACCTCCAGGCGGAGGGTCGCAAGGGTGTACTTCACGGTTCGACCTATGCCTCGGCATGGTGGAAAGGCACCCTCACCACCAATGCCATGGTGCACAACACGATCGCGTTGTTCACCGAGACAGCGTCATCGCGCCTGGGGACCCCGATCTATGTCGATCCGAATGAAATCCCGGAATTCCTGACGCGCAAGAGCCTGTCGTTTCCCGATCCCTGGCCCGGCGGCTGGTGGCACCTGAGGGATGCCGTGGAATACATTGTCACGGCGTCCATGAGCCTGGTCGAGACCTCGGCCAGACACAAGGAAGACCTGCTCTACAACTTCTACAAGATGGGTCGGGACGCGGTGGAATCCCCCCGCCCCGGCGACCCGTTTGCCTTCGTCATACCGTCGGCGCAAACCGACTACCCCACCACCCTGCGCCTGATCGAGATGCTGCATTTTGGCAGGGCCGAGATCCATCAGGCCACGGAAGCCTTTGTTGCGGACGGCGTGAACTACCCGGCAGGGTCCTTCGTTATTCCCGTGGCTCAACCGTACCGTCCCTACGTGCTCAACATGCTCGGGGAACGCGAGTACCCGGCCGGGGTGCCCTTCAGGCTCGAAGACAATGCTTCTCATGCGCTACCGATTCAGATGGGCGTGTCGTTCAGCCAGATCGACGAGCCGTTTGAAGCCTCGCTGGAGTTGTTGTCGGGCGTTCCCTACCCAAGCGTCATGGTACCGCCATCCACACCGTATGTTGCCCTGGACGCCCGGGAAAACGCCGCGTATGCCGTCGCCTTTGCACTTCTGGAGCAGGATGCGGACGTCTATCGTTCAACCGCAACCGTCACGGGAGACGGGTTCGAGGTGCCGACGGGTAGCTTCATCGTCGGCAATACGCCACAGGTTCAGGACGCTCTCCCGGGACTCCTCGAGCAATGGCATGCCAGCGTCCACCCACTTGCGGACTTGGACGGCGTCGAGTCCGTTGCACTGCGCCTGCCCCGCATCGGCGTGTATCAATCGTTTACGCCCAACGGCAACATGGATGAGGGCTGGACCCGGTTCGTACTCGACGATTTCGGCGTACCCTTCACGACGTTGTACAACGAGGATGTCAGGGGCAACCTGAACGGGAGTTACGACGTCATCGTATTCGCCGACGAGAACCCGGCGGTGATCAGGACCGGGCTACCCGAGCCCGGCAGCTTCAGGTACCCCAGTGAGCGCGGCGCCTTTCCGCCCGAGTATCAGGGCGGTATCGGGGACGAGGGAATTGAGGCCATCAGGGACTTCGTCGGCGACGGAGGCGTCCTGGTCGCGCTGGACAACGCCGGCCCGTTATTCGCCAACGAGCTTGAACTGCCGGTGCAAAATGCCCTGTCAGGCCTGTCCGAGAGTGAATTCTTTGTGCCCACATCGCTGTTGAATATCAGGGTGGACAACCAGTCGCCGATCGGATACGGCATGCCAGGCGATTCGGCGGTACTGTTTTTCCGAAGCGTTGCATACACCACCAGGCTACCGACTACGGGCGTCTGGGACAGACAGGTGGTCGCCAGCTATCCGGCTGACAACGTGCTGCTCCGGGGCTGGATGCGGGGCGAAGAGCAGCTCGCGCGCCGGGCAGCGGTGGTCGATGCAGGCTACCTGGACGGGCGCGTGATACTGATCGGTTCCCGCACCCAGCACCGCGGCCAAACACACGGTACCTACAAATTCCTCTTCAATGCGCTGTTATATCCCGCAAGGGGCAACTGATGAGCCAGGAGACCAAGTTCAGCCGGCGGAATCTGCTGACCACGAGCGCACTTCTGGCAGCGGGCGGCCTGGTTCCGGAACGGCGCGACGGCCACGCGCAATCACCACCCCCACCGGCGGATTCCACCAAGGTTCTTGGAGCGCTGCCCAGTGAATTGGGGGAACGTTCGCCGTTTGGAAACTTACAAAGGGAGGTTGGCCGCTTCGACCCTGACGGCTATTCCATGACTCCTCTGGAAAAGCTGTCCGGCATCATCACACCATCCGACCTGCACTTCGAACGTCACCACGCGGGGATTCCATCAATCGATCCCGATCAATATGAGTTATTGATTCACGGATTGGTTGACCGCCCACTGAAATTCCGACTTGAAGATCTGAAGCGTTTTCCGTCGGTGTCTCGAATATGCTTCATTGAATGCTCCGGCAATGGCTACCTGACCAGCTTCGACCCACCGGACATACCGCAGGAGATCACTCCCGGGCAACTGGACGGCCTCGTCAGCACCAGCGAATGGACCGGCGTGCGGTTGTCCACGTTGCTGAACGAAGCCGGAGCAAGGAGAAACGCCACGTGGTTCCTGGCTGAGGGGCAAGACGCCGCGGTCATGACCCGCAGTATCCCGATGGCAAAGGCGTGGGACGATGCGATGATTGTCTATGCCCAGAATGGCGAACCGCTTCGCCCGGCACAAGGCTACCCCGTGCGGTTGCTCTTGCCCGGGTGGGAAGGAAATACGTCGGTGAAGTGGTTGAGGCGGATCGAAGTTGGCGATGCGCCCTTCATGACGCGCGAAGAAACCGCCAAGTATTCGGACGCGAGAAGCGACGGCAAGGTCGAGTTGTTCACGTTTTCCATGGGGCCGAAGTCACTGATTACTTCTCCGAGTTTTCCCACAGTGTTGCCCGGCAGGGGCTGGTTCGATATCAGCGGACTGGCATGGAGCGGACATGGCAAGATCGACAGCGTGGACGTCAGCGCAGACGGTGGCAGCACCTGGCAATCCGCCACTCTGCATCAGCCGATCCTGTCCATGTGCACAACGCGATTCTCCTTCCCCTGGCACTGGGATGGCAGGCCGACCGTCTTCATGAGTCGTGCCACGGACGACCAGGGCCTCCAGCAGCCCGCCTATGCCGTTGCGCGCGAAGGACGTGGCCCGGCCACCTACTATCACAACAATGCCATTCGACCCTGGCGCATCGACGCGGACGGACGAATAACTTTCGGGCTGCGCTCAATGGTCTGAAGGATGCAGACAACATGAAAGAATCGATTGTTCGTCCACTTGTAGCGCGCAGCCTTTTGGGTGTCGTCCTTTCCCTCTGGTTGACAATCCTGTGCGTGGCAGACGAACAGGCGTTGCCCGAGCGATTTGGTATCGGACGTGAGCCCAATGCAAGCGAGATCGAACAATGGGACATCGACATCACCCCGAGCGGCGACAACTTGCCGGCTGGACAGGGAACGGTCGATCGCGGCGAGACGATCTATACGCAACTGTGCCTGGCCTGCCACGGCCCTGAAGGCGCAGGCGGCATCAACGATCAGCTTGTGGGTCACTTCAATCCGGAAGACGACCTTGCGGGCGATACGTCGCTGCCACGAACAGTCGGCAACTTCTGGCCGTATGCGACCACCCTGTACGATTACATCAATCGCTCCATGCCGATGGCGATTCCCGGTACGCTGACCGCAGACGAGGTGTACAGCCTCGTTGCGTATCTTCTGCACCTGAACGATATCGTCGAGGAAGACGCGGTCATCGATGCCGAGACGCTGCCTTCCATCGAAATGCCCGCACGCCACTTGTTTTACTGGAGCGATGAGGCGCAGACTCTGACGGACAGGGACAACCCTTGATTGCGGCAAGACCCAGCAAGAAAAACGCAGCGTGGTCCTCTTACTGGTCGGAAGGGAATGTCACCTCGCTACCCAACCTCTTTGCCGACAATTACGGTGGCGACGTGCTTCGATTCTGGAACGAAGCGTTTGCGGCGCTGGAGGGAAACAGCAGGGTTCTCGACATTTGTACTGGCAATGGTGCGATCGCGTATCTGGTCCGGAATCATGCAGACCATCGAGCAATACGTTGCGAAATTCATGCGATTGATGTCGCCGAGATCCAACCCGGGAACCCGGAACGAGGCGAAACGACGCTCAATGAAATCCAGTTCCATTCGGGCGTTGCCGTGGAGGCAACGAATTTTCGCAGCGACTGTTTCGACCTGGTTGCCGGGCAGTTTGCGCTCGAGTACTGCAATGTTGCAGACGCCGTGATGGAGTTGTCACGCATCATCCGAAAGGATGGAGCCCTTGTCCTGATGATGCATCACGCCGATTCGGTCACGGCACAACGGACCCGGTACTTCATCGACATCGCCGACGTTTTTCTGAAGGAACCAACGATTTTCTACCGACTGCGAAAATACGCCGAACAACACATAGGCCATAAGCGCATCAACGCACGCAAGGCGCCTCAGAAGCGCCAGCAGTTGTTGACCAGCCTGACCGAGGCCGACAACCTCTTGAGCCGGTTTCCGGGCAACCGGTTCGTGAGCATTACGCTGGATAACATCAAACACCTGGTCAATCGCATTCACAGCGATCCCCTCATACGGATGGAGGAGATTCGCGATTTTGAAAGGGCGGTTCAACACCACCTGATCAGAATCCGGGATCAACGCGATGCCTCGTTCGACAACGAGAGGATGTCTGAACTCGAGTCCCTGCTTCGGGCCAACGGGTTTGGATCCGTTCAATACGAACCGTTTTTCCTGGATGACGTACTGTTTGCATGGACGCTGAGATCGCGTTGGGACGGTGTTGCGTAGGTTCCCGGGCTCGCATCCGACAGTTTTGGGGGTTCGAAAACCAAATCACTTTCGCGGGGAGAAGGCATGAAAAATCAAAACGAGATTGGTGCATTGGCGTGGATATGGCTGGGAGTTACGCTCGCACTTGCGCTGCCATCGGTATCGAGCGCCCAGGGCGACGGCAACGACACGTGGGTAGTCGTGCACGCCGGGACACTGCTCGCTGTCCCCGGCGAACCGCCGGAAAGCGAGAAGACCATCGTTATCAGGAACGACATCGTAGAGTCCGTTCTGGATGGCTACGTGTCGCCCGCGGACGCTGGAGCCGCGGATGCTGCGGTTGTGTCCCTTGAGGACCGGTTCGTGCTCCCCGGCATGATGGACATGCATGTGCATCTCCAGAACGGTGCGCCGAGTCTCCTGATGGATGACGCCAGGCGCGTCTTCGGGACAAGAGTCAACAACGATGCGGAATCGGCGGTCATTGCGACAAGCAATGCCCAGACGGCGCTCAATGTAGGATTCACGACCGTGCGCGATGCCGGGTCCAATGGTCCGGGCGTGTTCAGCGTGCGTAACGGGATCAATAGCGGCCTAATTGACGGGCCCCGGATTTTCCTCGCGGGCGAGCAGGTGCACGTGACGGATGGCAATGCCTGGGAAGCCACATCGCCTACCCCGCTCTGCGACGGCATCGAAGCATGCCGCTGGATGACCAGGGAACAGATCCGGCGCGGGGCGGATTTCGTCAAGATCGCCGTTTCCGGCAGCGGCAGCGAAGACAACGGCGGGCCGGACGATCCGCCCGAGATGTTTGACGAAGAGATCAAGTCGGTAGTGGATACGGCGCACAGCATGTTGCGAATCGTTTCCGCGCATGCTCACGGCACCGCCAGCATCAACGCCGCGCTGCGCAATGGCGTGGACTCCATCGAGCATGGCTCTTTCCCCGACGAGGAATCCATTCGCCTCTACCTTGAAAGCGGCGCGATCCTTGTTCCCTCCCTGGCTTACATCACCCAATGGACGGATGAATACCTCGCTGCACTGGTCCCCTACCAGCAGGTTCGCAAGGATCAGTTCCTGACAATGCAGCCGCTGGGTGTCGCGAGGGCTCACGAGGCGGGTGTCGTGATCGCCGCCGGGAGCGATGTCGGCTCCGGTCTCATGTTTCATGGGCTGAGCCCTCTTGAACCCATCGCATACGTGGAACTCGCCGGCATGTCCGAAATGGACGCGATCGTGACCGCCACGGTCAACGGCGCAAAGCTGTTACGCATGGAAGATGAACTAGGCACGCTGGAACCGGGCAAGTACGCAGACCTGATCGCAACGTCGAGCAGTCCGCTGGAGGAAATTCGGGCGCTGCTGGACGTCACCTTCGTCATGAAGGGCGGTGTCGTGTACAGGAATGACGAGCAGACCAGGTAATGGCAACAGTCACACCACATCCCGGGGTGCTTCGAATTCGCCCTCACATGATCATCGCCGAAGAGGGCGACGAGACGACCCATGTTGAAATCAACATTGCGTCCAACGAGAGCGCTCACGGTCCGAGCCCTGCTGCACTTGCCGCCGGCGTCAAGGCCATGCAGAGCATCGAGCGATACTCGGAAACTGCGGCGACGACGATTGCGCACGCCATCGCCCGGCACTTCGGCCTGAACCCGGACGGTGTCGTCTGCGGTTTCGGCTCGGACGATCTGCTGGCGCGAACCGCACGCGTCTATCTCTCCGCCGGGGACGAGTTGGTCTACACCGCCAACGGCTACCAGAAAATCCCCAACTACGCCTTCGCCAACGGCGCCGACGCGATTGCTGCACCGGACAGCAACTTCAGGGCGGATGTCGACTCGATGCTGAGTTGCGTCACCGAGAATACGCGCGTCGTCATGATCGCCAACCCGGACAACCCCACCGGTTCGTACCTGTCCGGCAAGGAAATCAGACGCTTGCACGCAGGCTTGCCGGACAACGTCCTGCTTGTGCTTGATTCGGCTTATTTCGAATATGTCGAAGCGCACGACTACGAAAGCCCGGTTGCCCTGGTGGAAGAGGCGCAAAACGTCATCATGACGCGCACGTTCTCGAAGATTTACGGGCTGGCCGGGATCCGCCTGGGATGGGCCTACGCACCTGCCCCTGTTGCCGACATGCTGCGACGTGTCGGCATTACGTTTCCCGTGTCCGGGCCGGCGTTCAGCAGCGGACTGGCCGCACTGCAGGACACCGAACATACCGCGCACGTTTACACCGATACGGTCAAGGTGCGGCGTTGGTTCTGCGACGCGCTGGCCGAGAACGGTCTCGACGTGCATCCCACCCAAACCAACTTCGTGCTGGCGACGTTTCCCGATCCGGAGCGCTCCGCCCAGATGGCGTACGACCACTTGCTGGAAAACGGCATTGCAGCAAGGCGACTGCATACGCCAAACTTCTCCGACTGCGTACGCTATACGTTCGGCTTCGATCACGAAATGTCGCGCACAGCCGAAGTGATGCGCGACTTTTTCGGGTGAGTTGCTTATGGCTGCGACAAGACCTGCTGCCGAAACCCCCGCACCTGCGCTGCGCGGTGCGTCCATAATCCGGTCGATCAAAAACGCGGGTGTGAAATCCGTCGTTGCCCTGCCCGACATCGTCACCTGCGACGGTGTACTCTGGCCCATCGCACGGGATCCGGACCTGAGGCTGGTCCCCGTGTGCAAGGAGGACGAGGGCGTATCCATCTGCGCCGCGCTGTCCTACTGTGACCATCGGTCCGTGCTCCTCATTCAGCACCTGGGATTCCTGGACTCGATCAACGCGATCCGCGTGATCGCGGTGGAATACGACCTGCCCGTTGTCATGATCCTGGGCTTGCAGGGAATGGAGCCCGACCGCACGCCGTCACAGTCGGATAAATTGAGTGTTCGAATTGTTGAACCGATTTGCGAAGCCATGGAACTGGAGTACGCGATTCTGTATGACGAGTCCGACGTTGCGGTCGTGGAACCCATGATCAACGAGGCGTTCGAGCGGTCGAAACCTGTCGCCATCCTCATTGCCAGATCACCGGAGTGACAACGAAATGATGAAACGTGACCAGGCATTGCGTGTGCTCGCCGATCACTACCCGGATGGGATTGTCGTGCCCGTCTATCAATCCGCATTCGACTGGCTGGGCATCCGTCCGCATCCGTTGAATTTCCTGTGTACCGGCGCCATGGGGCAGGCGTCCTCGCATGGCCTGGGACTGGCGCTGGGCGCTCCCGGCGAAAAGGTGGTGGTCCTTGACGGCGATGGAAGCCTGCTGATGAACCTCAGCGCCCTGGCAACCATTGCCAACCTGGCGCCGCCCAACCTGGTTCACTTCGTTCTGAACAACGGCGCTTACGAGGTAAACGGCAACTTTCCGATACCCGGGGAGGGAAAAGTCAATTTTGCCGGCTTGGCGCGTGAAGCCGGTTATGCGGCCTCCTTCGAGTTTTCCGAGCTGGCGGAATTCGAGGCTGCAATCGAAGAAATTTTGACAATGCAGGGCCCGGTCTTCGTGTGCCTGAAGGCCGAGCCTGGAGACGACTACCCGAAGGACTACGTCATCATCCACAGCGCGGAGTCCCGGCAGATCTTTCGTGAAGCGCTGCAGGAACGAATGGCACGACAGTGAAACGCTATCTCACATACATTGACGGCAAGCACGTCAAGCCCTCCTCCATGGAGTGGTTCGAGACCGTCAATCCCTACACGCAACGCCCCTGGGCGCTGATTCCGCGCTGCGACGAGCGCGACGTCGACATCGCCATCGGCGCGGCACATCGGGCATTCAGGGAGAGCGGTTGGGCGCAGATGTCGGCCTCCAGGCGGGGAGCCATGTTGCGGCGCGTCGGCGACGTGTTTGCTGATAGTGCGGATCGGTTGGCCGAAATCGAAACCTACGAGAATGGTAAGTCCATCGCGGATACGACAGCACAGATACGCGGCCTTCCGGAATGGTTTTACTACTACGGCGGACTCATCGACAAGATCGAGGGTCACGTCATACCCATCGACCAGGACCAGATATTCAACTTCACGCGATATGAGCCACTGGGCGTCGTCACCGCCATTACGCCCTGGAATTCCCCCTTGATGCTGGCCGTCTGGAAACTGGCGCCACTGCTCGCGGCGGGCAATACGGTGGTCATCAAGCCGTCGAATCATGCGTCGGCTTCGATTGTCGAGTTCATGGACGTATTCGATGAAGCCGGGGTGCCTCCGGGCGTGGTCAACCTGGTAACCGGCTATTCGGGGGATATCGGGCGGGCGCTGGTCGAAGATCCCAGGGTGGCAAAGGTCAGCTTTACCGGTTCAACCGAAGCGGGACGCAAGATCGGTCAGCAGGCGGCACTGGGCTGCAAGCGTGTCGCACTCGAACTGGGAGGGAAGTCGGCGCAGATCGTCTGCGAAGACGCGTCCATCGAGCATTCGGTGCGCGGCGTGGTGTCGGGCATTTTTCTGTTGAACGGACAGAGTTGCGTCGCGGGGTCACGGTTGCTGATACACGAAAGCATTCACGACGAGTTCCTGAACAGCCTGATCGAAGCGATCGGAGAGCTGAGATTCGGGGATCCCACCGACAGCGCCACCCAGATCGGTCCGATCTCGAACGAGTCCCAGTACAACAAGATCCTGGAATACATCGAGATCGGCAAGTCCGAAGGCGCGCACTGCCTGTTCGGCGGGAGTCGCTCGACTCGCGACGGCTGTGAAACGGGCTGGTTTGTCGAGCCGACGATATTCACGGACGTCAAGCCGGGCATGCGCATCGCCAGCGAGGAGATATTCGGGCCTGTGCTCTCGGTCATGCCCTTTGCAACGGATGACGAGGCCATTCGGATTGCCAACGACATCGACTTCGGGCTCGCAGCCGGGGTATGGACGTCGAACCTTGGTCGGGCGCATCGCATCACAAACCAGCTGGAGTGCGGCACCGTGTACGTCAATCAGTACAAGAACGTCAGCGTCATGTCCCCCGCCGGCGGCTACAAGGCCAGCGGAATCGGCCGCGAGAATGGCGCGGAGATGATCAAGGAGTACCTGCAAGTCAAGAGCGTGTGGATCAATACGGCTTAGGGCCGGCGTCTTGTTGAGAAAAGACTCCATCAGACCACGACCTCATCCGCGTACTGCAGCCACTCCACGGCCGTTGAATAGTCCATGCGCTCGCCGGCCCAGCGCGTCACGGCGGTAGACTCGTCGATCTCCAGGCCGCGCTCACGGTGATCGGCCTGTAGCTGTT
>LXNI01001023.1_pt1 | contig 27360 bp, 39 predicted proteins | sample 809091 | NCBI WGS metagenome assembly LXNI01 (sample SAMN04870527, study PRJNA318959) | sponge metagenome | biome: 01000161; feature: marine sponge reef; material: water | host: Sarcotragus foetidus | place: Greece: Milos, Mediterranean Sea | collected 2013-05-29 | depth 5-7 m | reverse complement strand
GACGCGGTTGCGGTAGGTGCGCACCATCTGGTTGAAGGCCAAGCTGATGCGCTTGCCGGTGTCGTGGCCGTAGTAGGCCGTCAGCCGCCATGACCCGTCGGGGTCCTGCACCAGCGACGCCCAACGGTTGGCGTGCTGGCGGGCGTGCTCAGCACAGGAGTCGCTCTGGGCCGCGTACTGGCGGGTCATGCGCCCGAACAGGTCAACAGGCACCCCTCGGGCCATCTCCAACAGAGCGGGCTCATCGGCGTGGTCGGGATCGGATCCGACTCTGGCAATGACGCGGGCGTGGCCGGAGGTGATCTCCCCGGCGCGCCACGCGGCCAGCGTGGCGGGGAACTCTGCGGCAACCGACGAGGCCAGCTCGACCTCCGCGGTCGCCTGTCGCGCCGAGACGTGCAACCGATCGCGTATGGTCGCAGCGGTGGCACGGCCACCAACACGACGCCGCTTCTCCGCCACCGCCTCGGCCAACAGCGCCTCCACCCGGCACCGCTCACGCCCCAACGAAGCCAGCCGATCATCAAGCCCGGCATCGCTGAGCCGGCCAACGTCGGTCTCCGACCCCGAGACTGACAGATCGCCGCGGCCTGCGGTGCAGATGGATTCCATGCCCACAACCGTAAACAGGGGGTGTGACAACAACCCTTCACAACTATCACAAATACATGACAACGTTCACGCTGGTAACCTTGCGGACTCCGCTCCCCGTCGGCGATTCACAATGTAATATAAGAATGATTGAAACATAACTAAGGCGGGTACGGTCGGGGTGTGGCCGAGATCCGTGAGTATGTCGACGGCTGGGGCCGCCGTCCGTTCCGCCGATGGTACGAGGGCCTCGATCCGGCTGCGGCCCACCGGGTCGAGCGTGCCCTCGACCGCATCGCCGCCGGCAACCTCGCGAGTCTCAAGTCCGTCGGCGGTGGCGTGTTGGAGTTGCGCCTGCACTTCGGGCCTGGCTACAGGATCTACCTCGGCCGGGACGGGGACGCGGTGGTCATCCTGCTTGCAGGGGGCACGAAGGCCCGTCAGCAGCGAGACATCGCGAGTGCCCGTGTACTCTGGCGTGACTACAGGCGCCGCAAGCGCGAGGAGGTCTGACATGCCGCTGACCGTCGACCACAAGGAGACTGTGTATGCCCGCGCTCGTCGCGATCCCGAGTTTCGGGGGTACTTCCTGACCGGGGGGGTCGAGCTACTGCTCGCTGGCGAGGTCGGGGTCGCCAAGATGTCCCTGCGCGACTACATCATCGTCACAGTCGGCTTCGAGCAGCTCGGCGCCATGACGGGCAGATCAGCGGAGAGTGTGTCGCACATGTTCGGCCCGGAGGGCGCCCCGCGTGCCAGCGACCTCTTCGAGGTCATCGCCTGCCTGCTGCGTCACGAGGGCCTCGTTTTGCGGGTCAGCGCGGTTCGCGGGGAACTCGAGGGCGACGATCGCGCCGCGACCGAACCGGTCGCTGCGGCCACCCAATAGACGGATTGGCCTATAGCCGGCGTGTGGGCGGCGCCACCTACCGGTGCTGGTGGAGTTCAGGCCTCACCGGGCCTACCACCCTTGCCGTCCGCTGGATCGTCTCGTATGCCCGGGACCGCAGCGAGCACACCATGACCCAGCGGCTGGCCAACGAGTTTCCTCGACGCCCGGCAACGGCGTAGCCGCTTCGGTGGAGTGCCGCGAGGATCAGCAGAAGATGGCCGAGTCGAACAGAGCCTCGCGCACAACCGTTGGTAGCAGAACTGAGTGCGCAGCCCTGCCTCGGTGCCGGCCAAGAGCGATGGCAGTGGCGGCGTCGTAGCTGCCCGCTGGGTGGCCGGCCAACAGTTCGAGGTGCCACGGTGTCAGGAAGTTCGCGAACCGGCATGCGACGGGTGAACCGGACTGGTCCGCGACTGGAGGGATGCCGGGTCGGGTTGCGCCGAGGCTTCAGGCGGCGAGAACTAGGCGGTTGCGGAGATCATGCAGGGCAGCATCATCAATACCCATCCAAGCGATGCGCGAAATCAGGACGATGGATCCCTCTACCGCCTCGAGCAGAGTAACAATCTCCTTCTTCTCAGTCTCGGTGCCTGTGTCGGCGTGCTTCAGGCGCTCCAGGTTGTCTCTTGCGGCGACAATGGACGCGGCTGCAAGCTCGTGGATCATGGAATGCTCGGGCGGGGCTTCACCAGCAAAGACGAAGCACAGTGCCATCCCTCGCTTCGTCGGCAGCCGACATCCGTGCCTTGTGTAGGTCAGTTGAGGACTGCGTGACGAGCAATGGCGGTCGATCCACTGGAGCACGTCTGCCGTGTCGAAGGCGCACCTAAGGGCGCGATCGATGAGTTCGATGAGGGAGTTGGCGGCTTGAGAGATCGGATCAGAAGAGAAGGCCAACGCGTCCCGAGCACCTCTCACCTTCCGAGTCAGCGTCGTACCGAATTCTTGAAGGATCTCTGCGCTCTGGTCGGATACGCGGGCGTTAATCGCACGCGCCAGATCACCTACTGGGCCCGGGAGTTCAACAAGCTCGGACGGACGGGCAATTCCTGGATCCAGGCACACGCCGTCGGCTTCGAGTTCCGTCACCACCGAGTCAAGTCGCACAACGAGCCCAAGGGCGGTACTGCGGGCCAAGGCCTCCACGCCTGCAATCTGTGCCCGTTGGTCTGGGGACAGGACTTCGATGCACCGATCGGTCGCAGCAGCGATGGGAAGCAGGTAGCGCAGGCATCGCCGAACAGCCACGGCAAGCACCTCGCCGTCCCTTTGGAGAGCTTCGATCATCCGATCAGCGCGTGCAGCTCCCAGGAAGCGTCGCACAAACCGTCCGTAATCGGGAGCCGAAGCGCGACGCAGCCAGCGGGGGAGAGTACTGTCGCGGCAGTCATCGATCTCAAGGCGTCCCAGGTCGAGTGAGTCGCCAAAGACCTCCTGTGTCTGGTCTTCGAGATCCGCAAGGCGATCCGGCAGGGGTCGAGGGTCCTGATCGTCTAGGAGAAGTTGTATCGCGCTGAAGCACAGTTCCAGGACGTCAAGCTGGAAGTCTGTCACTTCCAGGACGCTTCGTTGGCTTGCGCTAAGGTGCCTGGCCTCCCGCACTATGGCTGAGGATCTTGGGCGTCCATGACGTTCCATTAGTCTGTTCGTCAGGATCTCAGCTGGCGCTTCAGTTGTATCATACATGATTTTCCGGCCCCTTTCGATGATCAGCCGCTCGGCCTCTGAGAGTGCATGACTTGCGCGCGGTGGTCCATGCGACGGAAAGCCCAGTAGCGAGGCGACTGTTCGCTTACCTTGTGAGCGGGTTCGCTTCATCCGTAGGAATGCGAACAGGCTCCAGAAGGGCGTAACCCCGGCCGTTTGCCCGGAGGCAGGGACGGTTCCGGGGTCTTCGAAGACCAGTATACGCTCTCTGGGGCAAATGTCAAGAGTTGATTCTCACGCAATAGCCAGTCGGCTCACGACGGCCCGGCTCGGATCGTACCTCCAGGCGACCGGCGACGAGGTGGAGGCGGCCATCCGTCTCTACGACTGGAACACCGGTGCGGCGAGCGCCCTCTACGAAGATCTGGGCCGTCTTGAGGTTGTGTTCCGCAACACAGTCGACGAGGCACTGGTGAGACACGGTGCCACGAGGGCATGGCCGGACGTCTGGTACCGGCGGACGCAACTCTTCCCGGGGCGAAACGCATCTCGGGCGCGTGACGACATCGACGCTGCCCGCAGGCGCGCAACACGGGGAGGCTCGCTGCCGGAAGTTCACGGCAAGGTCATCGCCGAGTTGAGCTTCGGATTCTGGCGATACCTATGTGAGCCCCCGTATCTAACGTCACTCTGGGTACCTGCACTGGCGTTGTCGTTTCCACTGCACCCCTCGGCAGGGAATCCGCGGCAGGTCCGGACCGAAGTGGCAGATCGGATGCAGCGCCTCCACTTCCTCAGGAACCGGATCGCCCACCACGAGCCGATCCATCGGCGCAATCTGTCGCGGGACCACGCCAACCTTCTCGAACTAGCAGGCTGGATCTGCTCGGACTGCCATGCATGGATCGCCACGAATAGCAGAACGCTCACAGTTCTGGCCGCTCGCCCCTAGGATGCTTGAACTAGTCGGCGGCGGCCTTAGTGGCTGCTGGCGCGCCTGGCCGCTGACATGTGAAGTCCGGCACAACGGGCGCGGTCGGCACGCCGCTCGCGTACAATGACGCACGGCCGGGCCTTGTCGCCCGGTCGCGGCTTGTCGGCGGTCGAGTGAGTCGACTCGGCCATGCCGCAGCCCGCCGTGAGACCGTCCGCACCGACCTGGAGCCCTCCGACTCCCAGGAGCCCGCCGCCCGCCCCCACCTCGACAACCCGCAGGCCAGCCTGTCCCGGCTGTGCGAGTCGAGTACCGCTAGCAACGCCCGCACCGAATCAGCCCAGGAAGCCTTGCAATGCCCGACGAGCGATACCCCCTGTCCAAGACCCGGAACATCGGGATCATGGCCCACATCGACGCGGGCAAGACCACGACGACCGAGCGGATCCTCTATTACACGGGGCGCAACTACAAGATCGGCGAGGTCCACGACGGCGCGGCCACCATGGACTGGATGGCCCAGGAGCAGGAGCGGGGCATCACGATCACCTCGGCTGCGACGCACTGCATCTGGCGGGACCACCGCATCAACATCATCGACACGCCCGGCCACGTCGACTTCACCGTTGAGGTGGAGCGCTCGCTGCGGGTGCTCGACGGTGCGGTGGCCGTGTTCGACGGAGTGGCTGGGGTGGAGCCCCAGACCGAGACGGTGTGGCGGCAGGCCGACCGCTACGGCGTGCCCCGGCTGTGTTTCGTCAACAAGATGGACCGCACCGGCGCGGACTTCCACTTCGTGCTCGACTCGATACGGGAGCGGCTGACCGAGCAGGTTGCGGTGGTGCAGCTGCCGATCGGCAGCGAGTCGGACTACCGCGGCATCGTCGATCTGGTGAGGATGAAGGCCCGCGTGTGGTCCGGCACCGACCTCGGGGTCACATGGACCGAGTCGGATGTTCCCGACGACCTGATGGAGGAGGCCGAGCTCTACCGCCACGACCTTCTGGAGACGTTGTCGGACTACGACGAGAGCCTGCTCGAGAAGTTCCTGGAGGACGAGGAGATAAGCCCCGAAGAGATCTCGGCCGCCATCCGGGCCGGCACCATCGGAGGCGGCCTCGTGCCTGTGCTGAACGGCTCGGCCTTCAAGAACAAGGGAGTGCAGGCCCTGCTCGACGCGGTGGTCGACTACCTGCCCTCGCCCAGCGACGTGCCCGCAGTGATCGGCACCGATCCCCGCTCCGGGGCCGAGGTGACCCGCGCCGCCGACGACTCCGAGCCTCTGGCTGCCTTGGCCTTCAAGATCGCCACCGACCCCCATGTCGGCAAGCTCACCTACTTCCGCGTCTACAGCGGATCCCTCGACAAGGGCGCGCAGGTTCTCAACACCCGCACCGACCGCAAGGAGCGGATCGGCCGCATCCTGGAGATGCACGCCAACGACCGGGTCGATCTCGAGGCGGCGGCCGCCGGCGACATCGCGGCCGCGATCGGCCTCAAGGACTGCCGTACCGGCGACACGCTGTGCGACCCGTCCAACGTCATCGCCCTCGAGGATCTCGACTTCCCCGACCCGGTGATCGACGTGGCCGTGGAGCCGAAGTCCAAGGCCGATCAGGACAAGATGTCCAAGGCTCTGACGGCACTCTCGGAGGAGGATCCCACCTTCCGGGTGCGCACCGACGACGAGACCGCCCAGACCATCATCGCCGGCATGGGCGAGCTCCACCTCGAGGTGCTGGTGGACCGCATGCTGCGAGAGTTCAACGTTCAGGCCAACGTGGGCAAGCCCCAGGTCGCCTACCGCGAGACGCTGTCGGCGCCGGTCACCAACCACACCTTCGTGCACAAGAAGCAGACCGGCGGTTCGGGCCAGTTCGCGGTGGTCACCGCCACCGTCGAGCCCAACCCCGGCGGCCAGTACGTCTTCGAGAGCACCATCCGGGCCGGCGCCATTCCCCGCGAGTTCATCAAGCCGGTCGACGACGGCATCCGCGAGGCCATGAGCAACGGCGTGCTGGCCGGTTTCCCGACAGTGGACGTCAAGGTCACGCTCACCGACGGCCGCACCCACGACGTCGACTCCTCAGAGATGGCGTTCAAGATCGCAGGCGGCGGCTGGTTCCGGGAGGTGGCCTCCAGGGCGAGGCCCGTGATGCTCGAGCCGGTGATGTCGGTGGAGATCGTCACGCCCGACGACTACCTCGGCGATGTGGTCGGCGACCTCAATTCCCGCCGGGGACAGGTGCGCGGCACCGAGAGGCGCGGCGCCAACCAGGTGATCAGCGCGCAGGTTCCGCTTGCGGAGATGTTCGGATACAGTACCGACCTTCGGTCACGCACGCAGGGGCGAGCGACGTACACGATGCAGTTCGACTCGTACCAGCCCACCCCCGCGGGCGTCCAATCCGAGATCGTCGCTCGCGTACGCGGCGAGTGATTCGAAGTCCTCAACCAACTGAACACAAGAGGAAGCACCCATGGCCAAGGAGCAGTTCGAGCGGACCAAGCCCCATGTCAATGTGGGCACTATGGGCCATATCGATCACGGCAAGACCACATTGACCGCCGCCATCACCAAGGTGCTGGCCGACCGCGTCGAGGGAACCCAGTTCACCGAGTTCGACAAGATCGACAACGCCCCCGAAGAGCGCGAGCGCGGTATCACCATCAACGTGGCCCATGTCGAGTACGAGACCGGCAACCGGCACTACGCGCACGTCGACATGCCCGGCCACGCCGACTACATCAAGAACATGATCACCGGTGCCGCGCAGGTGGACGGCGCCATCCTGGTGGTCTCGGCCGCCGACGGCCCGATGCCCCAGACCCGCGAGCACGTGCTGCTGGCCCGCCAGGTGGGCGTGCCCAGCATCGTGGTGGCCCTCAACAAGGTGGACATGGTCGACGACGAGGAGATCCTCGAGCTGGTCGAGCTCGAGGTGCGAGAGCTGCTCGACGAGTACGACTTCCCCGGCGACGACACCCCCGTCATCGGAGTGTCTGCCCTCAAGGCCCTCGACGGGGACGAGGAGTCGGCCCACCAGGTCATCGAGCTCATGGAGGCGGTGGACAGCTACATACCGACGCCGGCGCGCGACATTGAGAAGCCGTTCCTGATGCCCATCGAGGACGTGTTCACGATCACCGGGCGGGGCACGGTGGTCACCGGCCGGGTCGAGCAGGGTGTGGTCGAGACAGGCCACAAGGTCGAGATCGTCGGCCTGCGCGACACCCAGGAGACCACCTGCACCGGCGTGGAGATGTTCCGCAAGATCCTCGACCGGGGCGAGGCCGGCGACAACATCGGCGCCCTGCTGCGGGGCATCGACAAGAAGGCGGTGCAGCGGGGCCAGGTGCTGGCCGCGCCCAAGAGCATCACCCCCCACACCGAGTTCGAGGCTCAGGTGTACGTGCTGAGCAAGGAGGAGGGCGGCCGGCACAAGCCGTTCTTCTCGAACTACCGGCCCCAGTTCTATTTCCGCACCACCGACGTGACCGGCACGATCACCCTGCCCGAGGGCATCGAGATGTGCATGCCCGGCGACAACACCGTCATGCACGTGGATCTGATCAACCCCATCGCCATGGACGAGGGGCTGCGCTTCGCCATCCGCGAGGGCGGCCGCACCGTGGGCGCCGGCTCGGTCATCAAGATCATCAAGTAGCGGCGGGGGTATAACGGTGGCAGCCAAGCACAGGGTCCGGATCAGGCTCAAGGCCTACGACCACGAGATCCTCGACCAGTCGACGAAGAAGATCGTCGAGACGGTCAAGCGGACCCAGGCCACCTTCAGCGGCCCCGTGCCGCTGCCGACCGAGAAGCACCGCTACACCGTGGTGCGGTCCCCCTTCAAGGACAAGGACTCCCGCGAGCACTTCGAGATGCACATCCATAAGCGGCTGCTCGACATCCTTGAGCCGTCGAAGAAGACCGTGGACACCCTGCAGCGCCTAGAGGTCCCCGCCGGCGTCGACATAGAGCTGAAGGTCCAGCAGGCCTAGCCCAGCTGCCCGAACTTCAAGCGGTTCACCACCTCCACGGTGGTTAACTCATTGAAGTTCGTGCCGGCCTCGCCACAAGGCGGGCCAGCCGTGACAGCGGCCTGTCGATCAGTGACGGGCGGCAGACGCCTGTGCCGCGTCGGCTAGCAGGGCACGCAAACTCGCGGTCGGGTCCGCGGCGGTGACCAGTGCCTCGCCGATTAGGGCGGCGTCATAGCCGGCCTCGACGATCTGCGCCATGGCCGTTCCGCCCTCGACGCCGATTCCCGACGCGGCCACCGTGACGATCCCGGGGTCGATCTGGGCGAACAGCGGGCCCATCGCTACGGCCTTGTCGTAGTCGACGGTGAAGCGGGTGTCCTTGGGCTGGCTGCGCTGGTTCACCGCGATCATGTAGGCCCCGGCCTCGACAGCCAGCTCCAGTTCGGGCTCGGTGCGGATCTCGGTCAGGACGTCGAGGCCCAGCTCTAGGGCCAGTTCGTGCATCGGTCGCAGCAGTGAGGCGTCCACATCGTCCACGATCACCAGCATGGCGTCGGCGCCCATGGCGCTCGACTCCCGCACATGTTCGAGGGTGGTGAGGAAATCCTTGCGCAGCACGGGGACGCCGGTCGCGGCGCGGGCCTGCTGGAGGTCCTCGGGCGATCCGCCGAAGCGGGGGCCGTCGGTCAGCACCGACAGGCACGCAGCCCCGCCGTCGCAGTACCGGCGGGCCAGTTCGACCGCGTCGGCGTCGGCGTTCAAGTCGCCCGCCGACGGCGAGCGCCGCTTGACTTCGGCGATCACCGACAGACCCTCGGCCAGCAGGGCCCGCTTGAACCCGTACCCTGCGCCGCCCGTCGGCGGCGCCGTCATGCCCGTATCCATGGTCTCGCCCCTGCCACCGGACACCGTCACCACGAAGCCGATGCTACCGGCCGGCCCGCACCCGACGCAGGGGCGTTGAGTTCATGGGCCCAGCGCGGTGACGGGCACTACCGCGGTGCCGTCGGGGTACTCGAAGGCGGGGCCTCCCGCGGTCACGACGATCAACTTGGCCGGCTCGCCCATCCGGGCCGTGTCGATGCTCTCGCGCAGTCTCCGCAGGGATCTCACGGCCTGCTCGATCTGCTGGGGCCCGCCGAGCTTGACTTCGACCGCGGCCCAGCGGCGGTGGTCGAGGCTGGTGAGGACCGTGTCGGCTTCGAGGCCGAAGCTGTCGCGGTAGTAGGACAACTCCCAGTCGCTGGACCGGGCGTATACGGCGAGGTCGCGTAGCACCAGCGACTCGAACAGCAGCCCGAAGTAGCTGAGCTCGCCCATCAGTCTCTGAGGGTTGGACCTGAGCGCGGCAACGGCCAGCGACGGATCCGCGAAGTAGCGCTTGGGCGTCTTGCGCAGTTCGGCGCGTGACCGCAAGTGCGGCCTCCACGCCGGGAGTTCCTCCACCACGAACAGGCGCGACAGGGCATCCAGGTAGCTCTTGACGGTCTGGGGATGCAGGGTCTGCTCGCGCCCACCGATGTCGGTGCCGAGCGCCTTGAGCGTTGCCTGGGTGCAGACGTTGCGGCCGATCGAGGCCAGCAGACGGCGGACTCCGACGGGGTCGCGGGCAGTGCCGTCCACCCGGGATATGTCGGTTCTGGCGATCTCGTCGAGGTAGCCACGCAGCTGGAGCTGTGCGACCTCGGGCGCGTCGTCGAGCAGTCCCGGCCACCCGCCCCGGCAAGCCAACACGACGATGTCGGCCAGGCTTGCCGGTGGGGCCGGCGCGGCGGCACGTTCGGCTTCCAGCAGTCCGCTGAGGGAGACTCGGCCACTCGACTCGCCGCTCTCGAAGAGGCTCATGGGCCGCATCCGCACTCGGATGATCCTGCCCGCCCCGCTGTGGCGCGTGGCATCGTCGGGCGGGTCGGCCGAGCCGGTCAGGATGAACTGGCCCTTGGCGCCCCGGTCGTCGCAGGCGCGGCGCATGGCGTCCCACACGCCCGGAGCCAGCTGCCACTCGTCCAGCAGGCGGGGCACCGGTCCCGTCAGTAGTTCTCGGGGCGCGATCTGCGCGGCCAGCCGGTTCTCGAAGACCGCGTCGAAGGGAACCTCGCTTCGAGAATGGCGCTGGCCGGTCCAGGTCTTGCCGCAGGCGCGCGGCCCCTCTATGACGACGGCAGGTGAGGCGCGCAGGGCTCTCTCCACCTCGCGGTCCGCGACGCGGGGCATGTAGCCGGGTGGTGTGAGCAGTCCGTCCATGACGCCTTCAGGATTGAAGCGTACCCGGACAGTCCATGAATCGCGTAATTGTGGGGCCTTTGATCGCGCTTCTAGGGGCCTATCAATCGCGATATTGTAGATTCTCCGACCGTGACACCGGACACCGTCACCACGAAGCCGATGCTACCGGCAGGCCCGCACCCGACGCAGGGTTGTCGCTAGTCTGCGCCGGTGGCTGGGGACCCCTCGGAGGCTTCCGCCGGTTCGTTGCGCCCCGTCAGCCAGCTGGAGATGAAGGCCTGCGCGGTGGCGGCTACCGGCAGGGCCAGGAAGGCCCCGACGATCCCTAGCAGCGCGGTGCCCGCGATCACCGAGCCGAACGCCAAGGCGACGTGGGTCTCCATGGTGTGGGCGGTGACCCGGGGCGACAGCAGATAGTTCTCGAGCTGCTGGTAGACGACGATCACGATCAGGACCCACAGTCCGGTGCGGGGTTCGTGCAGCAGTGCGACCAGCACCGGCAGCACCCCCGCGATGTACGCGCCGATGGCAGGAATGAACTGCGACACGACGCCCACCCACACGGCCAAGGCCACCGGCGAGGGCACGTCGAGCAGCATGAACGCGACCCAGTGCACGAGCGCCGAGATCGCCGCCAGGATCGTGCGGGAGTACAGGTAGCCGCCGGTCTTGTGCATGGCCAGGTCCCAGATCTCGTTGACCACTGCGGCGCGGCGCTCGCCGAACACTGCGGCCGCCCTGCGCCGCAGCCTGGGGCCGTCCGCAACCAGGTAGAACGTGAACAGCGCCACCGTGAACAACTGGAACAGGACGCTGACCACGGTCGTGCCCACGTTGACGACGTCGTCCGCGAAGCGGCTGGCGAGATCCTGTAGCCCGCCCCCCTCGAGGAACTCCTCCCTCAGCGTGTCGAAGTCGTACTCGACACCGAAGTTGTCCTCCAGCCAGTCCTCGATGTCGTCGATGTAGCCGGGTCCGTTGTCGATGAGGAAATCGATCTCGGAGGCGAGCGCGGCGCCGACCACCGCGGAGAAGCCGCCGATCAGCAGGATCACCACGGCGAACATCGCGGCCGTACCCGCGCCCCTGCGGATCCCCCGCCGCTCCATCCGGTTGACCGCCGGCTCCAGCGCGAAGGCGGCGAACAGCGACAGCACCAGCACCACCAGCAGCGTCCTCAGGGCCCGCACGACCCCGACCGCGTAAAAGGTGGCCAACCCGCCGAGCCAGAACCAGACGATGGCCCGCTTCATCCAGACCGGCACGGTCCTGCCGTCGTCCATCGTTGCGACCATAGCGACCATAGCGACCATAGCGACCGGCGCCTACCGGCAGGGGGACCGCGGCCCAGCGACGGGGTCTCACCTATCCGGGCAGCCCCTTAGGGTTGTTGGGTGTCGGGGTAGGCGCCGTTACACTCCGCAATTCGCCTCGGGTGGTCCGGGGCGAGTACGAATCGACGTCCGCTCAGGCCCTGGCGGTCCCACCGCGGGGGAACCGGGCGGCACAACCGAGTCGCCGCTCCGCCGGGCAAAGCCCGAGCGGAGCGTTCGCGTGAGCGGCCGCTCGCGCCGAGATGTCAGGACGAGGCCATGGCCACCAAGGCGATCGTGGGCACCAAGGTCGGCATGACCCAGGTGTGGGACGAGAACAACCAGGTCGTCGGAGTCACTGTCCTGCGCGTCTCGCCTTGCCGGGTCGTGCAGGTGAAGACCAACGAGCGCGACGGCTACAGCGCGATACAGGTGACCTTCGGCATGATCGACCCGGCTCGGCTGACCCAGCCGGAGGCCGGGCACTTCCAGCGGGCCGGAGTCGACCCGGGCCGGACTGTGCTGGAACTGCGACTCGACGATGTGAGCGAGTACGCCGTGGGCCAGCAGATCGGCGTCGACGTGCTCGCCTCGGGCGAGAAGGTCGACGTGACCGCGGTCTCCAAGGGCAAGGGATTCACCGGCGTCATGAAGCGCCACGGCTTCAAGGGCCAGCCCGCCGGCCACGGCGCCCACAAGGTGCATCGCAAGCCCGGCGCGGTGGGCCAGTGCGCCACCCCGTCGAGGGTGTTCAAGGGCAAGAAGCTGCCGGGCCGGGCCGGAGCCAACCGGGTCACCACCCTCAACCTCGAAGTGGTCAAAGCCGACGCCGACGCCGAGGTGCTGCTGGTGAAGGGTGCCGTACCCGGCCCCAAGGGCGGAACGGTCGTCGTGCGCAACGCGGTCAAGGACGGTTGAGCACATGGAGCCGGTGAAGGTGGTTTCGTCCAAGGGTCGCAAGATCGGTGAGGTCGTCCTCGACGACGCGATCTTCGGTGTGGAGCCCAACATCGGCCTGATGCACCAGGTAGTGAACGCCCAGCTTGCGGCTCGCAGGGCCGGCACCCACAGCACCAAGGGCCGGGCCGAGGTGGCCGGCGGCGGTGCCAAGCCGTGGCGCCAGAAGGGCACCGGCCGGGCCCGTCACGGCTCGATCAGGTCCCCCCAGTGGCGGGGCGGCGGCGCGGCCCACGGGCCCAAGCCCCGCGACTACCGCCAGCGCACCCCCAAGAAGATGAAGCGCCTGGCCCTCGCCGGCGCGTTGTCGGACCGGGCCCGCTCCGGGCAGATCATCGTGGTGGACCGGTGGCGTTTCGACGCGCCCCGCACCCGGGACGCCGTCGCCGCGCTCGACGCCATCGGAGCGACCGGCAAGGTCCTCGTGGTGCTGGGCGACGACGATGCCGACGCCCAGAAGAGCTTCCGCAACCTCCCGCCGGTGCACTGCCTGCACATACGCGAGCTGAACACCTACGACGTGCTCAACAGCGATGTCGTGGTCTTCACCTCCGACACCCTGCCAACCTCCGGTGCAGGGGGCGGTGACGGCGATGACGGCGACGCAGCCGATCGCGGCACCGAAGAAGGCGGTGACGCCGGTGACGGCGACGCAGCCGATCGCGGCACCGAAGAAGGCGGTGACGCCGGTCACGGCGACGCAGCCGATCGCGGCGCCGAAGAAGGCGGTGACGGCGATGCGTGATCACCGCGACGTGGTCCTGCGCCCGGTCGTGTCGGAGAAGAGCTACGCGCTGCTCGCCGACAACGTCTACACGTTCATCGTCGCCCCCGAGGCCACCAAGCCCGAGATCCGGGCCGCGGTGGAGTCGATCTTCGACGTCTCGGTGGTGAAGGTCAACACCCTGCGACGCAAGGGGAAGCGGCGGCACAACCGCCGCAACAACACTTGGGGCCGCAGGCCCGAAACCAAGCGCGCCCTGGTCACTCTGGCCGCGGGCGACTCGATCGATCTCTTCGAGGCCTGACCATGGCGATCCGCAAGCGCAAGCCGTCCAGCCCGGGCCGTCGATTCCAGACCGCCTCGGACTTCTCCGAGGTCACCCGCTCGACCCCCGAGCGCAGCCTGCTCGTCAAGCAGTCGGGCACCGGTGGTCGCAACAACCTCGGCCGGAAGACCTCCCGCCATCGCGGCGGCGGCCACAAGCAGCGCTACCGCAAGATCGATTTCGTGCGCACCAAGGACAACGTGCCGGCCACGGTGGCCGCCATCGAGTACGACCCGAACCGCACCTGCCGCATCGCGCTGCTCCACTACCACGACGGCGAGAAGCGCTACATCCTTGCCCCCAGGGGCCTGGAGGTCGGCGACCGGGTCATGTCGGGCCAGGGCTCCGAGATCCGACCCGGCAACGCGCTGGCGCTGCGCTACATCCCGGTCGGGACCGTGGTCCACAATGTCGAACTGAAGGCGGGCGCGGGCGGCCGCATAGGCCGCAGCGCCGGAGCCAGCGTGCAGGTGGTGGCCAAGGAGGGGCGCTTCGCCACGCTGCGCCTGCCCAGCACGGAGATGCGGCGGGTGCCCATCGACTGCCGGGCCAGCATCGGCGAGGTCGGCAACTCCGAGCACGAGCTCACCAAGATCGGCAAGGCAGGTCGCAACCGCTGGAAGGGCGTGCGGCCCCAGACCCGGGGCGTTGCCATGAACCCCGTCGACCATCCCCTCGGCGGGGGCGAGGGCAAGTCCTCGGGCGGCCGCCATCCCGTATCGCCCTGGGGCAAGCCCGAAGGACGGACCCGAGCCCGCCGCAAGGACTCCGACAAGATGATCGTTCGCCGCCGCCGCAGGCGCGGCACCCGGAGGTAACTCAGATGCCCCGCAGTCTCAAGAAGGGTCCATTCGTGGACGACCACCTCCTGCGCAAGATCGACGATCTCAACGAGCGCAACGAGAAGCGGGTGGTGAAGACGTGGTCGCGCCGGTCCACCATCATCCCCGACATGGTCGGCCACACCCTCGCAGTGCACGACGGCCGCAAGCACGTGCCCGTCTACATCACCGAGTCGATGGTGGGCCACAAGCTCGGCGAGTTCGCCCCCACCAGGACGTTCCGGTTCCACGCCGGCCAGGAGCGGGGAGCCCGCCGCTGATGGTCGGCACCAAGACGAACGAGCGGCCCGGCACCCGGGCCCGGGCCTCCTACGTGCGGAGCTCGGCCTACAAGGCCCGAGAGGTTCTGGACCTGATCCGGGGCAAGGGCTGCGCCGACGCCCAGGACATCCTGGCCTTCTCCGAGCGCGATGTCGCGCAGCCGATCGCCAAGGTGCTGGACTCGGCGCTGGCCAACGCCGAGCACAACGACGGCCTGGACGCCGACGAGTTGTACGTCTCGGCGTGTTACGCCGACGAAGGCCCCACTCTCAAGCGCTGGCGCCCCCGGGCCCGGGGGAGGGCCACCCGCATCCGCAAGCGCAGCTGCCACATCACCGTGATCGTCAGCCGCTACGACCCCGAGACGCTCGAGCGGATGCAGGCTCTGCAGTCGCAGCGCGGCGTGGCAGCGGCCGAGGCCCGCCGGCGCCGGGTGGCCCGGTCCCGGGCGGCCGCGCCGCAGGAGGTCGAAGCCGAACGCTCCGACGCCGAGGTGGACGTGGAGGCTCAGGCCTCCGCGGTGGTTCAGGCCACCGAAGCCGCCCTGGCCGACGACCCGACCAGCGATCTCGACGAGGGCGAGGACCTCGCCATCGAGGCATCCGAGGACGCCGGCGACGACATCGAGGCATCCGAGGACGCCGGCGACGAAGAGCCCGGCAAGTCGACAGGGGGGAACTGATGGGTCAGAAGGTGAATCCCTACGGGTTCCGCCTAGGCGTCACCACCGAGTGGAAGAGCCGGTGGTTCGCCGATCGCAAGGAGTACGCGGAGAACGTCATCGAGGACTGGAAGATCCGGGACTTCCTCATGACCGAGCTTCCCCACGCGGCCATCAGTCGCGTGGAGGTGGAGCGCACCCGCGACCGGCTGCGGGTGGACGTGCACACGGCCAGGCCCGGCATCGTGATCGGCCGGCGCGGCGCCGAGGCCGACCGGCTCAGGGCCGGTCTCACCGAGATCAGCGGCAACCCGCGGGTGCAGCTCAACATCCAGGAGATCAAGCAGCCCGAACTCGACGCGGCTCTCATCGCCCAGGGCGTCGCCGACCAGCTGGCCGGCCGGGTGGCCTTCCGTCGAGCCATGAAGCGGGCCGTGCAGAACGCGCAGCGGGCCGGCGCGCTCGGTATCCGGGTGCAGTGCTCGGGTCGCCTCGGCGGCTCGGAGATGGCGCGCACCGAGTGGTATCGCGAGGGCCGGGTGCCGCTGCACACCCTTAGAGCCGACGTGGACTACGGCTTCCGCGAGGCCCGCACCACCTACGGCCGCATCGGTGTGAAGGTCTGGCTCTACAAGGGCGACATCCTGCCCTACAAGACGCTCTCGGAGGACAAGGCCTCCAAGGAGGCCGCCATGGCCGCCGGCGAGACCTCGGGTCCCGGCGCCCGCCCCCGCAAGATCGTGTCGTCGTCGGCGGCCCGCCGCCGCGAGTTCACCGACGAGATGGTCGACGAGGAGCCCGCACCGCTGATCGGCGAGGCCGACCCCGAGTTCGAGAAGCTGCTCGACGAGGAGGCCGCCATCGAGGCCTCCACCCGCGAGCACCACGAGACGCCCCACTTCCGTCCGGGCGACGACTGAGGGGCTGCAAGACGATGTTGATGCCGCGCAAGGTCCGCCACCGCAAGCACCACCGGGGCCGCACCAAGGGCGTCTCGAAGGGGCGCACCGACGTGACTCACGGCGACTTCGGCATCCAGGCGCTCGAGCCGGGATGGCTCACGTCGCGCCAGATCGAGGCCGCCCGTGTGGCCATGACCCGCCACATCAAGCGGGGCGGCAAGGTCTGGATCAACGTCTTCCCCGACAAGCCCGTGACCCAGAAGCCCGCCGAGACCCGGATGGGTTCGGGCAAGGGCAACCCGGAGCACTGGGTGGCGGTGGTCCGCCCGGGACGCATCCTGTTCGAGCTCTCCTACCACGACACCGAGATCGCCCGCGGCGCCATCGACCGGGCCATCCAGAAGCTGCCCATGAAGGCCCGCTTCGTCACCCGCGAGGAGGAATTCTGATGGCGCGGGCCAAGGCCCTCACCGACCTCGGCGACACCGACCTGATCGAGCGCCTGTCAGAGTCCAAGGAGGAGCTGTTCAACCTGCGCTTCCAGTTCGCGACCGGCCAGCTCGACAACCCGGCGCGCCTCAAGCAGGTGCGCCGCGACATAGCCCGCATGCTCACCGAGCTGCGGGCCCGCGAGATCGCGGCCGCAGAGGCAGAGCCGGCCGCAGCCGAGGAGAGATGACCATGGCCTCCGATTCCCAGCCCCGTCCCAACCGTCGCAAGGTCCGCGAGGGCGTCGTCGTCTCCGACCGCATGGACAAGACGGCGATCGTCGAGGCCACCGAACGGGTCCGGCACCCCCGCTACGACAAGACCGTGCAGCGGACCGCCCGCCTCGCGGTCCACGACGCCCAGAACGAGTTGGGTGTCGGCGACCGCGTCCGGATCGCCGAGACCCGCCCCCTCTCCAAGACGAAGCGCTGGCGGCTGGTCGAGATCGTGGAGCGTGCCAAGTGATCCAGCAGGAAACCCGGCTGCGTGTCGCCGACAACTCCGGCGCCAAGGAGGTGCTGTGCATCAAGGTGCTCGGCGGCTCCAAGCGGCGCTACGCCTCGGTCGGCGACGTGTTCGTGGCCACCGTCAAGGACGCCATTCCCGGCGCCCAGGTCCGCAAGGGCGACCTGGTGCGCTGCGTAGTGGTGCGAACCCGCAAGGAGAAGCGCCGCGGCGACGGGAGCTACATCCGCTTCGATGAGAACGCCGCGGTCCTGATCAACGAGCAGGACCAGCCGCGGGGCACCCGCATCTTCGGGCCCGTCGGCCGGGAGCTTCGAGACAAGCAGTTCATGCGCATCGTGTCGCTGGCGCCGGAGGTGCTCTAGATGGCTACCCGCTCCAAGCGTCCCCGCTCACGTTCGATGAAGATCGTCAAGGGCGACCGGGTCGTGGTGCTGTCGGGCAAGGACGCCGGGCTGGAGGGCACCGTCGAACGGGTCATCCCCACCGCGGGCAAGGTGATCGTGGAAGGCGTGAACGTCGCCAAGCGTCACCAGGCGCCCACCCGCAACGTGCAGCAGGGCGGCATCATCGACAAGGCCATGCCCATCGACGCGTCCAACGTGGCCGTGGTGAGCCCCACCGACGGCAAGCCCACCCGGGTGGGCTACCGGTTCACGCCCGAGGGGGCCAAGGTGCGCGTCTGCCGGCGCACGGGAGCAGACCTATGACCGCGGCCACCGACTACCGGCCCCGGCTGCGAGCCTCGTTCGACGATGAGGTCAAGCCGGCCCTGATCGAGCAGCTGGGACTCTCGAACGTGATGATGGTCCCCAGGCTCGACAAGATCGTGCTGAACATGGGCGTCGGCGACGCCACCACCCAGGCCAAGCTGCTGGAGGGTGCGCTGGCCGACCTGGCGGTGATCGCGGGCCAGAAGCCGGTCATCACCCGGGCCAAGCGGTCCCTGGCCAGCTTCAAGCTGCGCACCGGCATGGCCATCGGCGCCAAGGTCACCCTGCGGGGCGACCGGATGTATGAGTTCTTCGACCGGCTCATCTCGCTGGCCATCCCCCGCATCCGCGACTTCCGCGGGCTGTCGCTGAAGTCCTTCGACGGCAGCGGCAACTACACGTTCGGCATCACCGAGCAGCTCATCTTCCCGGAGATCGACTACGACAAGGTCGACACCACCCGGGGGATGGACATCACGATCGTCACCACAGCCAAGACCGACACCGAGGGCCGGGCGCTTCTGGAGGCGTTCGGGTTCCCGTTCCGGCGAGAGGGGCAATGACCGATGGCTAAGAAGGCCCTCAGGGAGAAGCAGCAGCGCACCCCCAAGTTCAAGGTACGGGCCTACACGCGGTGCCGCAAGTGCGGCCGACCCCGATCCGTGTACCGAAAGTTCGGCCTGTGCCGCATCTGCCTCCGCGAGCTGGCCCACGCCGGGGAGTTGCCCGGCGTGAAGAAGGCGAGTTGGTGAGGTGATTCGCCGATGACGATGACAGATCCGATCGCCGACATGCTGACCCGCATCCGCAACGCCAACGTGGCCATGCACGACGAGGTGTCGATGCCCTCGTCGAAGCGGAAGCTCGCGCTGGCCGAGGTGCTGCGCCGGGAGGGCTACATCGCGTCCTACGCGGAGAAGGAGAACGCGCCCCGTCCGGGCAAGACCCTTACGATCGAGATGAAGTACTCGCCCGAGCGGGACCGTGTCATCCGCGGGCTGAAGCGCATCTCCAAGCCCGGGCTGCGCATCTACCGCAAGCGCGACCAGATCCCGCGGGTCCAGGGCGGGCTCGGCGTTGCGGTCGTGTCGACCAACAAGGGCCTGATGAGCGACCGGGAGGCGAGGAAGAACCGCATGGGCGGCGAGATCCTCTGCTACGTGTGGTGAGGGGTACGACATGAGTCGCGTCGGAAGCGCCCCTATCACCGTCCCCAGCGGGGTGGACGTGGCCGTCGAGGGCCGCACCGTCGTGGTGACGGGCGCCAAGGGGACGCTCAGCAAGGAGCTCCCCGGTGAGATCACCGTGCGCTCGGACGACGGCTCGCTGCTCGTCGAGCGCCCCGACGACACCGCCCGGAGCAAGGCACTGCACGGGCTCACCCGGTCGCTGGTGCAGAACATGGTCACCGGGGTGAGCCAGGGCTTCAGCAAGGAGCTGCGCATCCAGGGCGTGGGCTACCGGGTCGCCGAGTCCACCCCGGCGTCGCTTGAGCTGGCCCTCGGCTTCAGCCATACCGTGAAGATCACCGCCCCCGAGGGAGTGGAGTTCGAGGTGCCCCAGCGCACACAGATCCTCGTCAAGGGCATCGACAAGCAGCTCGTCGGCCAGGTGGCCGCCGACATCAGGAAGTGGCGCCCGCCCGAGCCGTACAAGGGCAAGGGCATCCGGTACATCGACGAGCGCGTCAAGCGCAAGGCCGGGAAGGCGGCGAAGTAGCCATGGTTGATCAGGCCAAGAGGCGCAGGGAGAGCCGGATCCGCCGTCACCGGCGAGTCCGCAAGAAGGTGCGCGGCACGGCCGAGCGTCCCCGGCTGTCGGTCTTCCGGTCGAGCAGGCACATCTCGGTCCAGCTCATAGACGACGAGGCGGGCACGACCGTGGCCTCGGCGTCCACGCTCGAGGCCGGGCTGCGGTCCGCTTCGGGAGGCAATGTGGCTGCGGCCCGCTCGGTCGGGACGCTCATCGGGGAGCGGGCCCAAGAGGCCGGCATCAAGGCCGCCGTATTCGACCGGGGCGGCTACCGGTATCACGGCAGGGTGGCCGAGCTCGCTGAAGCGGCGCGCTCTGCCGGATTGGAGTTCTGATGGCTGAGGAGCGCACGATGGGCCCGCAGCTTCGAGAGTCGCGGGTCATCAACATCAACCGGGTGGCCAAGGTCGTCAAGGGCGGCCGCCGCTTCTCGTTCACCGCTCTGGTGGTGATCGGCGACGGGGCCGGCCGGGTTGGCCTCGGCTACGGGAAGGCCAAGGAGGTGCCGCTGGCCATCCAGAAGGGCACTGAGGAGGCCAGGCGCAATGTGTTCGAGGTGGCGATGGCGGGCACGACCATCATGCACCCGGTGATCGGCACGACCGGCGCCGGGCGTGTGCTGCTCAAGCCCGCGGCCCCCGGCACGGGCGTGATCGCGGGCGGTGCGGCCAGGGCCATCCTGGAGGAGGCGGGTATCGGTGACGTGCTGTGCAAGTCGCTCGGCTCGGCCAACCACATCAACGTCGCCCGGGCCACGATCTGCGGGCTGCAGGCGCTGCGCCGCCCCGACGAGGTCGCTCGCATGCGGGGTCTGGACCCCGAGGAGTTCCTCCCCAAGGGCCTATGGGACGCCTATCAGGCCACCCGCGTCGACCGGGCCGCAGCCGCCCAGCAGGGCTACGAGGCGGAGGAGAAGTGATGGCCCTGCTGGTGACCCAGACTCGCTCCACCATCGGCACCAAGCCCAAGCAGCGCGGTACGCTGCGGGCCCTCGGCCTGGGACGGATAGGCAGGAGCAACACGCTGCCCGACCGCCCGGAGATTCGCGGCATGATCGATAGGGTTCCCCACCTGGTCTCCGTTGAGGAGGTGGACGGGTGACGAAGCTGCATGACCTGACAGCCGATCCCGGGTCGCGCAAGCGCTCCAAGCGGGTGGCCCGCGGCATCGGCGGGCGCGGCGGCAAGACCGCGGGCCGCGGCATGAAGGGTCAGAAGGCCCGCAGCAAGGTGCCAGTCGGCTTCGAGGGCGGGCAGATGCCGCTGCTGCGCCGCGTCCCCAAGTGGCGCGGCTTCACCAACCCCTTCCGCGTGGAGTACCAGCCGATAAACCTCGACACCATCGAGGAGACCGGACTCGACGAGGTCTCGCCCGAGATACTGCGGGAGCGGGGCCTCGTGGCCAAGAAGGCGCTGGTGAAGGTGCTGGGCCGCGGCGAACTCCGTCGAGCGGTGCGAGTACGCGCCCACGCAGTGTCGGAGAGCGCCGCGGCGGCCATCACGGCGGCCGGAGGCAGCGTCGAGATCCTGCCGCTGCCGTGGGGCGACCGCCGGCCACCGCACGGCAGCTACAACCAGCACACCAACCGCTGATCCGGAGAGTGCTGTGAGGACCCGGGAGGATGACCTGATCCGGAGAGCGAGCCGGCTGTGCTGAACCGGGTTCTCAACATGTTCCGCATCCCGGATCTGCGCAACAAGATCCTGTTCACCCTGTTCATCCTCGGCGTGTACCGCCTCGGGGCCTTCATCCCGGCGCCCTACGTGGACACCGACGCGGTCCAGTTGATGCGGGACCAGGCCAACACGTCGGGCGGGATCTTGGGGTTCGTGCAGCTCTTCTCGGGCGGCGCGCTCACCCAGTTCGCCATCTTCGCGCTGGGCATCATGCCCTACATCACCGCATCGATCATCATGCAGATCCTGGGTGTGGTGATCCCCCGCATCGAGCAGTGGCAGCAGCAGGGAGCGGTGGGGCAGCGCAAGATCACCCAGTGGACCCGCTACCTCACTGTCGGCATCGCCTTGTTGCAGTCGACCAGCTTCGCGTTCCTGTTCCACAGCGGCGCGCTGGTCGGCGGGATCGACCTGCTGCCCGACTTCACCGTGTGGGTGGTGTTCGTGGTGGTCCTGACCCTCACCACCGGCACTGCGCTGCTCATGTGGATGGGCGAGCTGATAACCCAACGGGGCATCGGCAACGGCATGTCGCTGCTGATCTTCACGAGCGTCGTGTCGTCCCTGCCGGCCCAGCTCACCGCGGTCAACGCCAACAACGGCGCCGACGGCCTGGTGGGCTTCGTGGTGGTGGCCGTGATCCTGCTGGTGTGCATCGTGTTCGTGGAGCAGGGCCAGCGCCGCATCCCGGTGCAGTTCGCCAAGCGGGTCGTGGGCCGGCGCATGTACGGCGGCCAGAGCACCTACATACCGCTGAAGGTCAACCAGTCGGGCGTGATCCCGATCATCTTCGCCAGCTCGGTGCTGTACCTGCCCACGCTGATCGGGGCGGCCATGCCCGACGGCGGCATCGGCGGCAGCATCAAGGACTTCGTCAACGACCATCTGACGTTCCCGACCAGCCCGGTGTACATGTTCTTCTTCGGGCTGATGATCATCGGGTTCGCGTACTTCTACACGGCCATCACCTTCGACCCGGTGAAGCAGGCCGACACCATCCGCAAGCAGGGCGGCTTCATCCCCGGCATCCGCCCCGGCATCCAGACCGAGCGCTATCTGGCGAGGATCCTGTCGCGCATCACCCTGCCCGGGTCGCTGTTCATCGCGGCGGTGGCGCTGGTTCCCACCATCCTGGTGGCCGTGACCATCGGCACCGACGTGGACGCCGGATCGGGAGCCGGGGCGTTCAACTTCGCGTTCGGCGGCATCTCGCTGCTCATCGCCGTCGGCGTGGCCCTCGAGACGATGAAGCAGATCGACAGCCAGTTGATGATGAGAAACTACGAGGGCTTCCTCAAGTAGCTGTTGATGGCTCCCCTTCGCATGGTGATCCTGGGCCGTCAGGGCTCGGGCAAGGGAACGCAGTCGGAGCGCCTCACTGAGACGTTCGGCTGCATCCATCTCTCCACCGGCGACGTGCTGCGGGCCGCGGTGGCCGAGGGCACCGAGCTAGGCCGGCAGGCGAAGGCGGTCATGGACTCCGGCAGCCTGGTGGGCGACGACATAATGAACGGCATCGTGCGCGACCGCCTGTCCTGCGCCGACATTGCAGCCGACGGGGTGCTGCTGGACGGCTTCCCGAGAACCAGCGACCAGGCCGATGCCCTCGAGGCCATCCTGGACGAGTTGGACCACCGCCTCGACGTGGCCGTGAACATCGACGTACCCATCGACCTGGTCACCGCCCGGATGCTGGACCGGGGGCGCTCGGACGACACGCTGGAGGCGATCGGGCGCCGGCTCGAGCTGTACGAGGAGCAGACCGCGCCCCTGCTCGACTGGTTCGATGCACGCGGGCTGCTGGCGACCATCGATGGCGTGGGCACCCCCGATGAGGTGTTCGAGCGCGTCGTGGCCGCCGTCGAGCCCCACCGCCGCTAGCAGCCGGTTCGTTTGTTCCCGCTCTTGTTCGCTGCGCTCACGGGCCGCTCGGGCCACGGCCTCGCTCAGCGCGATCGAAGCCCGTGGCGCTCTCCTCCGCTCGGCCTCCGGGGGTTGGATGGACGCCTTGTCGCAGGTAGCGTTGCCTTTCGGCCTCGGGCCGGTGCCGACGCGCGCCGACCGGGGCTCACCCCACAGGAGGCCAGACACTGCCGAAACCCAAAGAGGACGCGATCGTATTGGAGGGAACCGTCACGGAGTCCCTTCCCAACGCGATGTTCCGCGTGGAGCTCGAGAACGGCCACTACGTGCTGGCCCACATCTCGGGCAAGATGCGGATGCACTACATCCGGATACTTCCCGGAGACCGCGTCCAGGTTGAGGTCACGCCCTACGACCTCCAGCGGGGGCGAATCACCTATCGCTACAAGTGAGCATCGAACATCCATGAAGGTCCGACCCAGCGTGAAGAAGATCTGTGACCGTTGCAAGGTCATCCGTCGGCGCGGGCGCGTCATGGTGATCTGCGACAACGCTCGTCACAAGCAGAGGCAGGGCTGACATGGCACTCACCTCCACACCAGGAAAGCAGGGCTAGATGGCGCGAATCTCCGGCGTCGACATCCCCCGTGAGAAGCGGGTCGAGATCTCGTTGACCTACATCTACGGCATCGGGCGCAGCACCGCCCGGCAGATCTGCCAGGCGGCCGAGATCCATCCCGACACCCGGGTGCGGAACCTCACCGACGACGAGGTGGCCCGGCTGCGCGGCTTCATCGACGCCAACGTCCAGGTGGAGGGCGACCTGCGCCGCGAAGTGTCCCAGGACATCAAGCGCAAGATGGAGATCGGCTGCTACCAGGGGCTGCGGCACCGCCGCGGGCTTCCCGTGCGGGGTCAGCGGACCCACACCAACGCCCGGACCCGCAAGGGCCCCAAGCGCACGGTGGCCGGCAAGAAGAAGGTCACGAAGTAGGCGGCTGGCACCAATGGCGAAACCATCCTCAGACCGGCGGCGCACCCGCAAGCGTGAGCGCAAGAACGTCACGCACGGCGTGGCCCACATCAAGAGCTCGTTCAACAACACGATCATCACCATCACCGACCTTCAGGGCAACGTGGTGTCGTGGGCGTCGGCGGGCAACGTGGGCTTCAAGGGCTCCCGCAAGTCCACGCCGTTCGCGGCTCAGATGGCGGCCGAGCAGGCCGCCCGCAAGGCCATGGAGCACGGCCTGCGCAAGGTCGACGTGCAGGTCAAGGGGCCCGGCTCGGGCCGCGAGACCGCAATCCGCTCGCTGCAGAACGTCGGCATCGACGTGACCGGCATAACCGATGTGACGCCCGTGCCGCACAACGGCTGCCGGCAGCCCAAGCGCAGAAGGGTCTGACATGTCGCGTTACACGGGACCCAAGGCGCGGGTGTCGCGCCGGCTCAACACCAACATCTGGGGCACCAAGGGCGAGGCGATCGCCCTCGACCGGCGACCGTACCCTCCCGGCGAGCGGGGTCGCGCCCGGAGGCGCAACACCGACTCAGAGTTCCTGGTGCAGATGCAGGAGAAGCAGAAGGCCCGCTTCACCTACGGGCTCACTGAGCGCCAGTTCCGCAACCTGTTCGCGGAGGCCAGCCGGCGCCAGGGCGTGACCGGCGAGAACATGCTGCGCTACCTCGAGCTGCGGCTCGACAACTTCGTCTACCGCATAGGCTGGGGCGCCACCCGCCCCCAGGCCCGCCAGATGGTCAACCACGGCCATGTGAACGTCAACGGCTCCCGAGTCACGATCCCCAGCTACCGGCTGCGCAAGGGCGACGTCGTCGAGTTGCGGGCCAAGATCCGCGACTCCGCCACGATCCAGTGGAACGTGGACGTGCTCGACCGCAACCCGCCCGCCTGGGTCGACCGCGGCGAGGATGCCTTCACGGCAACGGTGCGCGACCTGCCCATGCGCGAGCAGATCGACGTGCCCGTCCGAGAGCAGCTCATCGTCGAGCTGTACTCGAAGTAGTTGAGTCTCATACCCACCGGGCAGCACTCGGCGCCGGCCGAGGCCTGCCCGACGCAGCAGAGTCGAGGAGTCCCATGCTTGTAATGCAGCGCCCGACGGTCGAAGTACGCGAGGCGACCGGGGGCAACCGTCAGCAGTTCGAGATCGGCCCGCTCGAGCCCGGCTTCGGGTTCACGATCGGCAACTCGCTGCGGCGCACACTGCTCTCGTCGATCCCCGGAGCCGCGGTCACGCAGGTTCGCTTCGACAGAGCCCTCCACGAGTTCGCGACCATCGCAGGCGTGGCGCAGGACGTCACCGACATCATCCTCAACCTCAAGGATCTGGTGCTGGTCGTGGAGTGCGAGGAGCCTGTGACGCTGCGGCTCGATGCTCGGGGCCCGGCCGATGTCACCGCAGCCGACATCCAGAGCCATCCCGATGTCGAGATCCTCAACCCGGACGCACCGATCGCCACTCTCAACAAGGCCGGCCGCCTGGCGGTCGACATCACGGTCGCCCGGGGCCGCGGCTACGTGTCGGCGGAGGAGAACAAGGAGCTGACGGCGGCCATCGGCGTGATACCGGTCGACTCGATCTACTCGCCGGTGCGAAGGGTCGCCTTCAACGTCGAAGCCACCCGCGTCGAGCAGTCGACCGACTACGACCTGCTGGTGCTGGACGTCGAGACCGACGGGTCGATCTCGCCGGCCGAGGCGGTGGCCTCAGCCGGCGCCACCATGCGCAGCCTGATCGAGCTCGTCGAGGATCTCAGTGACGACCCTCGCGGCCTCGAACTCGGCGAGATAGTGGCCGCACCGCAGGGGGAGGCCGAGTCCGAGTCCATGGTGGACGATCTTGAGTTGACGGAGCGTCCCCGCAACTGTCTCAAGCGGGCCCAGATCAACACGCTCAGCGAGCTGCTGGACAAGACCCCCGACGATCTCCTGGCCATCACCAATTTCGGCGAGAAGAGCCTCGACGAGGTCGTCGCCAAGCTCGACGAGCGGGGCCTGGCGCTGCGGGGCGGGGGCTGACATGCCGGGCCGTCCCCGCAAGGGACGACGCTTCGGGGGCAGCGGCAGCCACCAGAAGCTGATGATGGCCAACCTGGTGGCGTCGCTGATCGCGGCCGAGGGCATCACCACCACCGAGTCGAAGGCCAAGGCCATGCGACCCATCGCGGAGAAGCTGATCACCAAGGCCCGCCGCGGCGGAGTGCACAACCACCGCCAGGTCGTCCGCTTCCTGGGCGACCGGGAGATGGCGTCGAAGCTCTTCGACGAGATCGGCCCGCGCTATGTGGACCGCCCGGGCGGCTACACCCGCATCGTCAAGCTGGGTCCCCGCCACGGCGACAACGCCCCGATGGCCCGCATCGAACTGGTCTGACCCCCGAGGGCCCTTGATTGCCTGACGGTCCGGAACCGGTGGGAGTCGTCCGCATGCGGATGACGGTCGCGTACGACGGCTCGGAGTTCTACGGTTTCGCCCGCAACGAGGGAGTGCCCACGGTGGCCGGGTCCCTCGGCGATGCCCTGGCCAGCGTGTTGGGCCATCCCGTCGACATTGTCTGCGCGGGCCGGACCGACCGCGGTGTGCACGCCCGGGCTCAGGTGGTCTCCTTCGACGCCGACATGGAGCGCGCCGACCCGGTCAGGCTGGTGCGGGCCGTCAACCGCATGTGCGGTCCGCGCATCTCGGCGTCGAGGGCCGGCATCGAGGCCCCCGACTTCGACGCCCGCCGGTCGTGCACCGGTCGGGTCTACCGCTACCGGGTGCTGAACTCGCCGGTGCCGAACCCGTTGGCGGCCGGACTGTGCTGGCATGTCGAGCGGTCCCTGGACCTGCGGGCCATGCGCACCGCCGCGGACCGGCTGCTGGGCGATCACGACTTCAGCTCGTTCTGCCGCCGCAATCCCTCGAAGGTGGACCAGTCGATGGTGCGCACCGTGCGTCGGGCCGTGTGGTGGCTCGAGGGCGATGTCGCCGTGTTCGAGATCGAGGCCAGGTCGTTCTGCCACCAGATGGTGCGCTCCGTGGTCGCGCTGCTGGTGTCGGTCGGCCTGGGCCGCCACAAGCCCTCCGATGTGGGGACGGTCATCGCGGCCCGCGACCGCAGCGCCACGCCCAGCC
>LXNI01001022.1_pt1 | contig 27361 bp, 28 predicted proteins | sample 809091 | NCBI WGS metagenome assembly LXNI01 (sample SAMN04870527, study PRJNA318959) | sponge metagenome | biome: 01000161; feature: marine sponge reef; material: water | host: Sarcotragus foetidus | place: Greece: Milos, Mediterranean Sea | collected 2013-05-29 | depth 5-7 m | reverse complement strand
CGAGGTGCTACGCGAGATCGACGGCCCGGACGTGGACGCCATCGTGCAGGTGGGAACCAACCTCTCCATGGTGGCGCTCGCGGCGGAGGCGGAAGGCTGGCTCGGCAAGCCGGTGATCGCCATCAACACCGCGATTATCTGGCACGCCTACCGGGCGAACGGCTTCGACGACCGGATATATGGCTGGGGCCGGCTCCTCAGCGACCACTGAGCGCACGCGGTTCGCAAGCGGGCGGGGTGCGCTATTCTCGGGCCGGCGTCATGCGCGCCATCCTGTTTTTTCGTTGTTTGCCACCTAACATGTGCCAACATGGAGCTCCCCACCGGAGACGGGCACAATGAGCGCAAACGAAGGGCGAGAGGACAACTCCCCGCGGAATTGGGAGGAAGAGCGCTTTCATCGCGCAATTCGGGACCTGGTCGCACGCGATCCGAAGACGGTGCGGGTGTTCCTGTCCCACGCGGGAGCCGGTCCTTTGTCGGCATTCTCTCAAGCCCTGCTTCAGAGAAGTCGGTTCGATACCGACAAGATGACTGCTTTTCGAAAGGGCCTCGCGGATTTCTCCGCCAATGTAGGGTGGCCATACAGGAAGCTGGAATTCCCGCGATACCCACGGAATGCGGCGGCCCATGATCTGGAGCGTCTGGGCAGGTCCCTCTACATCGCCCTGTGTCGCCATCCGCGACTGTCAGTTTCCGCCAAGGGACAAGGACGTTGAACGGGGATCGCGAAGACGCCGCGAGCTCCCCTAATACCAAACGGACCTTTCTGCCGCCAAAGGAAGTCCTGGACACGCTGCCGGACGACGTCCGAGAGATCGTGTCGCCGCGACATCGCATCAGGGGCCCTTGCCGCCTGCCGCTGAACTCAGTGAATACCAGCGGGTCTATCCGACCGCCGCCGAGGAGGTTTTCGAGATGGCAAAGCGGGATCAGGCTCACCGGATCGAATGGGAAATGACGGCGCTGCATATGTCCGGACGGTTCACCGCACGCGGACAATATCTCGGCTTTGCGGCGTCGGTGATCGGCATGACTGCTGCCGTCGTGCTGGCGCTCAACGGAGGGGTCGCCGTTCCTATTGCACTGTCTTTAGGCAGCTTCGCCGGTTTCGTCGGTTTGATTTGGCGGGGCGCAAACAGGGACTAGGGGAGGGGCCGACTCTGCCCTGTCCGCGCTTGATCGAATTGCAGGCAATCGAGACTAACGTGAGGAAAGCATATTCTTATGACTGACTCGGGAACCCGTTGCAGGGTCGGGATAGACGTCGGTGGCACATTCACGGATATCGTGCTGGAGGCCGGCGGGGTCCGGACCTCGGCCAAGGTGCTGACGACGTCGCAAGCGCCGGAGAAAGGCGTGATCGACGGTCTGCGGGAAGTCCTTCGGAAGGCGGAGCTCGCGCCCGGCGATGTCGGCCTCGTCCTCCACGGCACGACGCTCGCGACGAACGCGGTGCTCGAAAGGCGCGGCGCGCGGACCGCCTTCATCACGACCGAGGGGTTCCGCGACATTCTCGAGGTCGGCTATGAGACCCGCTACGACCAGTATGATCTCATGATCGACAAGGTGACGCCGATCGTGCCGCGCCGGCTGCGCTTCACCGTGCCGGAGCGCGTCGATGCGCGCGGCCGCATTCTGGAGGCGCTCGACGAGGAGGCCGTGCATGCCGTGGCGCCGGCGCTCTTGGCGGCCGGAATCGAGAGCGTCGCGGTCGGGTTTCTGCATGCCTATGCCAATCCCGTCCATGAGCGCCGGGTCGAGGCAATCCTGCGCGAGGCCCTGCCGGCGCTCTCGGTGACGATGGCTTCCGAAGTTTGTCCCGAGGTCCGGGAATATGAGCGTTTCACCACGGCCAGCGTGAATGCCTATGTGCGGCCGCTGATGGAGGGCTATCTCGCCCGCCTCGAAGGCATGCTGGCCGAGATCGGCATCGGTTGCCCCCTGCTGCTGATGACATCCGGCGGCGGCCTTGCCACCGTCGAGACGGCGCGGCGCCAGCCGGTCCGGCTGGTCGAGTCCGGGCCGGCAGGCGGCGTGTTGCTGGCCCGCGACATCGCCGCGCGCGCCGGCCTCGACAAGGTCATGTCCTTCGATATGGGCGGCACCACAGCCAAGATCTGCTTCATCGAGAACCTGGAGCCGCGGCGCGCGCGGGAGTTCGAGATCGACCGCCAGGCCCGCTTCATGAAGGGCAGCGGCCTGCCGCTGCGCATCCCGGTGATCGAGATGGTGGAGATCGGCGCGGGCGGCGGCTCCATCGCCCGGGTGGACCGGCTCGGCCGGATCGCGGTCGGGCCGGAAAGCGCGGGCGCCGAGCCGGGGCCCGCGGGTTACGATCGCGGCGGGAGGGGCGCGACAGTGACGGATGCCGATATCGTGCTCGGCCGCATCGACCCGGAGGGATTCGCCGGCGGACGGATCGAACTGCGCCCGGCGCTGTCCGCCGAGGCTGTCGGTCGCAGCGTGGGGGCGCCGCTCGATCTCGGGCACTCGCAGGCGGCGCAGGGAATCGTCGAAATCGTCGATGAAAACATGTCGAACGCCGCGCGCGTGCTTGCCGTCGAGGAGGGCAAAGTCGCAGCGGAGCAGACGATCATCGCCTTTGGCGGCGCGGCGCCGCTGCATGCCTGCCGGATTGCCGAGAAGCTCGGCATCGACAGGATCGTGGTCCCGGTCGATGCGGGCGTCGGATCGGCGATCGGTTTCCTCAGGGCCCCTGTCGCCTATGAGGTCGTGCGCAGCCTCAATATGCGCCTCTCCGCCCTCGATGCACCGGCCGTGAACGCGCTCATGGCCGACATGCGCCGCGAAGCCCGAAGCGTGGTGGAATCGGGCGCGTTCGGCGCGGCGCTCACCGAGCGCCGGATCGCCTATATGCGCTATCTCGGGCAGGGGCACGAGATCGCCGTGACGGTGGAAGCCGCGCATCTGGGCCCCGATGACGGACGGGTCCTGCAGGCGGCCTATGACCGGGAATATGAGCGGCTGTTCAAGCGCACCATTCCGGACGCCGATGTCGAGGTGCTGTCCTGGGGCCTGACGGTTTCCACGGAGGAGACGATGCCCGCCCCCGACGACCGGGCGCAGGCGCCGGCGTCGGCGGAGCCGGCCGCCTGGCGCAGCATTTTCGACACGGATGTCGGCGAAGCGTCCCGGGTGCCGCTCTACCGGCGCGCCGACCTCGCCGCGGGAGACGGGCTGGACGGCCCGGCATTGATCGTGGAAGAGCAGACGTCGACCTTCGTCTCCCGGGCATTCAGGGCCATGCTCGCGCCGGGAGGCAATATCGTGCTGGACAGACGGGTTTGAGGGATCAGGCAATGGCAAGCGAAAACGGACTCGACGTCATTACCAGGCAGGTGATGTGGAACCGCCTGATCTCGGTGGTCGAGGAGCAGGCGCAGACGCTGCTGAGAACGGCGTTCAGCCCCATCGTGCGCGAATGCGGCGACCTCTCCGCCGGCGTGTTCGACCTCAGGGGCCGGATGCTCGCCCAGGCGGTGACGGGCACGCCGGGTCATGTCAATTCCATGGCCGAATCGGTGCAGCATTTCATCCGCCATTTCCCGATTGCGGAAATGAACGAGGGCGACATCTACATCACCAACGACCCCTGGATGGGCACGGGGCATCTCAACGACTTCGTGCTCACCACGCCCTGTTTCCGCCGGGGCCGGATCGTCGGCATGTTCTCCTGCACCTCGCATCTGACCGATATCGGCGGCATCGGCACCGGCCCCGACGCGACGGACGTGCATATGGAGGGGCTCTACATCCCGATGCTGAAGCTTGCCGACCGGGGCCGGATCGACAGGACGCTGATGGCGATGGTGCGGCGCAATACGCGCGAGCCGGTGGAATGCGAAGGCGATGTCTATTCGCTTGCTGCCTGCAACGAGGTCGGCTGCGTGCGCCTGGTGGAGATGATGGACGAGTTCGGGCTGGAGGATCTGGACGAGATCGGCGAATACATCGTCTCCAGCTCCCGCCGCGCCGTGCTGGCGGAAGTCGCCGAGCTGCCGAAGGGCAAATATCGCAACACGATGACCGTGGACGGCTATGACCGGCCGATAGACCTGGTCGCCACGCTGGAGATCGGCGAGGACGGCATCCATGTCGATTATGACGGCACCTCGCCCATGTCGCGCTACGGCGTCAATGTGCCGATGGCCTATACCACCGCCTATACGAGCTTCGGGCTCGGCTGCGCCATTGCGCCGGGCGTGCCGAACAATGCGGGCTCGCTCTCCGCCTTTCGGGTGACGGCCCCGGAGCGCTCGATCCTCAACGCGCCCTACCCGGCGGCGGTCTGCGCCCGCCATCTCTTGGGCCAGCTCTTGCCCGATGTCGTATTCGGCTGCCTGGAAAAGGTGGTGCCCGAGCGCGTGCCGGCGGAAGGCGCCTCCTCGCTCTGGAACCTGACCTTCCGGGGCGAGGCCGACCGGGGCTCGAACGAGCGGCGCCTGTTCGCCTTCACCGCGGTGACCAACGGGGGCACCGGCGCGCGCGGCGTGAAGGACGGCCTGAACGGCACCGCCTATCCGAGCGGCGTCAAGGGAACGCCGGTCGAGATCGTCGAGACGATGACGCCGGTGCTCTTCCGCCGCAAGGAGCTGCGCGCCGACTCCGCCGGGCCCGGCGCCTGGCGCGGCGGATCCGGGCAGACCATCGAGGTCGAGTCCGCCAATGGCCGGGACATGGAGCTGCTGGCGGCCTTCGAGCGCATCGAGAACCCCGCGCGGGGCCGGGCCGGAGGCGGCGGCGGCGAGCCCGGCGCGGTATTCCTCGCCTCCGGGACGCGGCTCAGAGGCAAGGGCACGCAGACGATTCCCGGCGGCGAACGGCTGGTCGTCCACACGCCCGGCGGCGGCGGGCACGGGGCCGCCGGGAGCCGGGCGCGCGAGGCCGTGGCGGCGGATATCGAGGACGGGCTCGTGAGCGAGGCGGCGGCGCGCAGGGACTATGGCTGGAAGGGCGCCGCCTGACCCGACCCCGGCAGCGCGCTCCGATCAACCCTTCAGCTTGATGTTGTCGGGCAGGAAGGTGACGATTTCGGGGAAAACCGTAATCAGCAGCGCCATGCCCGCCATGATGAAGAAGAAGGGCAGCGTGGCGATGGCGATGCGCCCGATCTTCTCGCCCGTCATGCCCTGAATGACGAAGAGGTTGAAGCCGACCGGCGGGGTAATCTGCGCCATCTCGACGACGATGACGAGGAAGATGCCGAACCAGACCTTGTCGAAGCCCGCCTGGGTCACCAGCGCCAGCGTGATCGGCAGCGTCATGACGATGCTCGACATGCCTTCCAGCACGCAGCCCAGTATGGCGTAGAAGACCAGCAGCAGCATGATGAGGCCGAAAGGCGAGAGGCCGAGCCCGGCGATCTCGCCGGCGATGATGCGCGGCACCCCCAGATAGCCGATGGCGATGGACAGGAAATAGGCGCCCGCCACGATCAGGCCGATCATCGAGATGGTGCGCACGGCGCCGAAACAGGCCTGGCGCAGATTGCCGTAGGTGAGCGTGCCCTGCAGGCCGGAAACAATGAGCGCGCCGACCACCCCGACTGCCGCCGCTTCCGACGGGCTGGCGATGCCGCCATACATCGAGCCCAGAACCATCAGGATCAGGAACACGACCGGACCGAGATGCCGGAGGCCGGCAAGCCGCTCGGCCATCGGGACGTAGAGTTCCTCGTCCGAGACCATTGAAGGCCGGGTGGCGGTCCTGAGCGCGATATAGATCATGTATCCGAGCGCCAGCAACAGCCCCGGAACCACGCCGGCGATGAAGAGCTTGAGGATCGAGGTCTCCGAGAGCACGCCGTAAACGATCAGCACCAGGCTCGGCGGAATCAGCAGACCGAGCGTGCCGGCGCCTGCGAGCGAACCCATGGCGAGGTCCTTGTCGTAGCCGCGCCGGAAGAGCTCGGTGAGCGTGATGCGTCCGACCGTGGCCGTGGTGGCGGCGGATGAGCCGGAAATCGCGGCGAAAAGCGTGCAGCCGAGCACATTGACATGCAGCAGGCGGCCGGGAAGCCGGGTCGTCCAGGGCGTGATGCCGGCGAACAGGGTTTCGGAAAGCTTGGTGCGGAACAGGATTTCCGCCATCAGGATGAACATCGGCAGCGCCAGCAGTTCCGGCGTCGTCGTGACATTCCAGACCATCTGGGCCAGCAGCTTCTCGACCGGCATGGACCGGAAGACGCCGAGCGAGATCAGCCCGACGGAAATCAGTGACACGGCGACCCACACGCCCGCGGCGAGCGTGACCGCGAGAAGGCCGAGAACCGTGAAGACGATGGCGGTGGTCATGGCGTCTGCAGCCCTCTATTCGACGCTGTAGGACCGCATGGCGTCCCGGTCGTCGGGCGGGTCGCCGATGAGCAACCGGATCAGGCGGACGATCATCTGGAGGGCCAGCAGGACCGCGCCGATCGCTAGGCCCGAGGTCGGATAGATCAGCGGAACGGCGACCACGGTGAACGACGTGCTGCCGGAAACGAAGGTCTGCCAGGCGAACAGCACCATCGAATAGGCCAGATAGCAGGTGATACCGACGCCGAAGACCGTGGCGAGAAATTCGGAGGTCCGGGCCACATGGGGATTCCGGTTGGTGGTGAGGAAGGCGACGCGGACCTGCCCGCCGGTCCTGAGCGTGAAGGCGGCGCCGAGGAAGATGGCCGTTCCCAGGAAATAGGCGCTGCATTCCCACGCGAAGCTGAGGGAGATGTTGAAGAAGGTGCGGCAGAGGACCTCGACGATAATCAGCGCCACGATGCCGACGACCAGCAGCACCGCAAGGACGCCGGCTACCTGGGACACCCTGTCCACGGCGCTCAGAACTGCCCGCACCGGCCCCTCCCCGCGAACGGCCCCCCGGCGGAACCGGGGAGCCGCGCCGCATTCACCTCGATCAGCGGCCGACAGCCTTCCAGAAGTCCTCGATGACCATCATGGCCTTCGGGTGATCTTCCATGAAGCCGGCAACCATGGGCTGGGTCGATTCCTGCATGCCCTTGAGCATTTCAGGCGTGACCACGCCCATCGCGACGCCATTGTCGTTCAGGATCTTGGACTTCGCCTCGTCCTCCATCCGGCTCACATCCCAGAACGGGGCCTCGAGCTTCCTGGCGGTTTCCTCAATGGCGGCCCGGTCCTTCTCGTCTATGGCCGCCCAGGCGTCGAGATTGACGTTCACCATGTTCGAGCCCCAGACATGAGCGGTCGGGTACATGAACTTCAGGAATTCCCAGAATTTGCCGTCCACGCCCGAACTCGCCGAGGTGGTGACGGCATCGATGGTGCCGGCGGCGAGCGACGGCACGACCTCGCCCCAGGGAAGCTGGACCGCCGTCATGCCGATGGCGTTGAACAGCGCCGTGGTCGTCTTGTCATAGGTGCGGATCTTGATGCCCGCCAAGTCTTCAAGCTTCGCAATCGGAACCTTGGTGTAAACATATTGCCGGGGCCACGGCACCATGTAGAGCACCTTCTGGTTGAACTGCGCCGCGACCTCGTTCAGCACGGGGCGAAAATGCTCGTGCAGGATCCGCAACTCATCGAAACCAGAGACCAGATAGGGCTGCGCCTCGATGCCGACGATCGGCGCCTCGCCGACCTGCTGGTTCAGCAGCACATCGCCGATCGGCACGAGCCCGTCCCGGACCGCTGTCAGCATCTCCGGCCCCTTGAAGCCGAGCGAGCCGCCTGGATGGATATTGATCGTGACGCGACCCTCGGTCGCCTTCTCCACCTCCGCGGCGAACGTCTTGGCGTTCTCGACATGGAAATTGCCGTCCGGCCAGGCCAGCGGCAGATCCCATTCGGCAGCCGAAAGCGGGCCGGCGCCCAGCGACAGAAGCGCGGCAGCCGCCGCTCCGGGCAAAAATCGACGCATCGCAGTCATGAATATGTCTCCTCCCTGTTGCTAACCCCGGCATATGCGGCCGGTCTCCCATATGCCGGCCAGCGCCTTGCAAGCCGGACTTGCGGCGCCGGAGGAAGACTTGCCCAGGGAGCTGGTGCTGTCAAATCGGCACCGCCCGCCGCCCGGGGCATGTCTCCCGCTGGCCCGGGCGCTGTGCTAGGCTCGGCGCGCAATGACAGTCCATTTGCATCGCAACGATATTCCCGAAGGCCTGACCTTCGGCGCCCTGGCGGCGGTCGATACCGAGACCATGGGGCTGAAACCGTCCCGTGACCGGCTTTGTGTGGTGCAGCTTTCGGCCGGCGACGGCAATGCCCATCTGGTCCAGTTTCCTGACGGCGACTACCGGGCGCCTCGCCTGAAGGCGCTGCTGACAGACCCCGGCGCGACCAAGCTGTTCCATTTCGCGCGCTTCGATCTCGCCGTTCTGGAGCATTATCTGGGCGCCGCCGCCTGGCCGGTCTATTGCACCCGCACCGCCTCCCGGCTGGCGCGCACCTATACCGACCGGCACGGGCTGAAGGATCTCTGCAAGGAGCTGCTTGGCGTCGAGGTCTCCAAGGCCCAGCAATCGTCGGACTGGGGCGCGGCGGATCTGAGCCGGCCGCAGAGGGACTACGCCGCCGCCGATGTGCTGTATCTTCACCGGCTGAAGGAACGGCTCGACTCGATGCTCGCCAGGGAAGGCCGGACGGAGCTTGCGGCCGCATGCTTCAACTTCCTGCCGGTCCGCGCGCGGCTGGACCTCGCGGGCTGGGCGGAGGAGGACATCTTTGCTCACTGAATCGCCCGATAACGCTGTGCGCGCTGCCGGACGCCGGGTGCTGGCGATGGAGTCCGAGGCGCTGCTGGCGCTCGCCGGCAGCCTTGACAGCGCGTTCGACGAAGCGGTCGACATCCTGGCCGGCGCCAGCGGGCGGGTGATCGTGACAGGAATGGGCAAGAGCGGTCATATCGCCGTCAAGATTGCCTCCACGCTGGCCTCCACGGGCACGCCTGCGCATTTCGTCCATCCCGCCGAGGCGGCGCATGGGGACCTCGGCATGATCGCACGCGGCGATGCGCTGCTCGCGCTGTCGAATTCCGGCGGCACGGCCGAACTCGCGGCTGTTATCGCCCATGCGGCGCGCAGCTCGGTGCCGCTGATCGCAGTGACGGCGAATGCCGACAGTCCGCTCTCCGGGGCTGCCCGGCTCTCCGTGGTGCTGCCGCCGGTGTCGGAAGCCTGCCCGATGGGCCTTGCGCCCACCACCTCGACCACCATGATGCTGGCGCTCGGCGATGCGCTGGCGGTAGCGTTGCTGCAGCGCAAGGGCTTCTCGGTGGACGATTTCCGCACCCTGCATCCCGGCGGCTCGCTCGGCGAGAGCCTCAAGCTCGTCTCCGATATCATGCATGACGGCGGCGCGATGCCGCTGGTCGGGCCGGACACGGCAATGGCCGAGGCGCTGTTCGAGATTTCCTCCAAGGCGTTTGGCTGCGTCGGCGTGACGGACGCAGAGGGCGCGCTGGTCGGTATCGTGACGGATGGCGATTTGCGCCGGTCGATGAGCACCGACCTGCTGCAGCGTCCCGTCTCCGCGATCATGACCGCCTCGCCCAAGACCATCCGGCCGAGGGCACTGGTCGCCGAGGCGGTGGCGGTCATGAACGAGGCGCAGATTACCGCGCTGTTCGTCGTGGAGGACGGCATGCCGGTCGGCATCGTCCATCTCCACGATTGCCTCCGCGCAGGAGTGGCCTGACCCGTGGCGCCCCGCAGCGGGGCATATTTCGCGTTTGCGCGCCCCCCCGGGCGATCGGAGGCATCGGGCCTCTATTCACCTTTTGTGAGGGCGGCGAAGATCGCGCTGCCGGCCGCTGCCGCCGCGCTCCTGCTCACGGTGTTCGCCTGGCCCGAAGCCGAGGACGTGTTGCCGGCGGAATGGAACGAAGGCGCCTCGGCACAATTTGCAATGACCAATGTGGAAGCCTTTGGCTGGGATGAAGACCGGCCCTATTCGGTTCGCTCCGCCGGCGCCCGCCGGCTCGGCGTCGAGGGGCAGCGTTTCCTGATGGACCGCCCACGGGCCTGGCTCGTTCTGCCCGACGGCGCCTGGCTCTCCGGCAGCGGCGAGAGCGGCATCGTGGACTGGACCATGCGGACCGTGCGGTTTTCCGGCGAGGTCCAGATCCGCCACGAGACTGGCTATGCGATCCGCACCGGCGAGGCGCTTGTCAATCTTGCGGACAGGACCGCGGCCGGCGACAGGCCGGTGGAAGGCGACGGCAATGACGGCTGGTTCCGGGCCCAGGGTTTCCGCGTTCTGGATGGCGGAAACAGGATACAGCTGATCGGGCGCTCCACGATCCGCTTCGAGCCCAAGGCGGCGGTGCAATGAAACGGGCGGCCCTGGCGGTCCTGGCGGTTCTGGTCTCCGGCTCGGCGGCAGGCTTCGAACTCGACCTTGCGACGGGAACCGGCGGGCCGTTCCAGATCGAGGCCTCCCGGAGCATCGAATGGCGGCGCGATGAGAAGGTCTATATCGCGGAGGGAGACGTTCGCGCCGAGCGCGACGGCCTCGTGCTGGAAGCGGATATTCTGTCCGCCTATTACCGGCAGGACGAGGCGGGCAAGTCCCGGATCGAGCGGATCGAGGCGCGGGGCGGGGTGACGATCCGCTCCGCTGACGGGACGGCCAATGGCGGGGAAGCGATTTATGACCTCGACAAGTCGCTCATCGTGATGCGCGGCGGCGATCTGGCGCTGAAGACGCTGGAATACCGGGTCACGGCGCGCGACAGCCTCGAATTCCACCGCGGCGAGAGTTTTGCTGTGGCGCGCGGCGCGGCGCGGGCGGCGCGGGCGGAGGAGTCGGTCTCGGGCGACACGCTGGTGGTCCGGTTCGAGGATGCGGGCGAAGGCCGGCTGGCGGCGCGGCGCCTGGAAGCGTTCGGCAAGGTCGAGGTCCGCAGCGGAGCCGACACGGTGACCGGCGCGCGCGGTTTTTACGACACCAAGACGCAGACCGCCGAAGTCTGCGGCGATGTCCGCCTGCAGCAGGGACCCAACCGGATGGCCGGCGAATGCGCCGAAGTGGACCTCGCGCGAGGCCGCAGCCGTCTGGTCGCGGGCGCCGGCCGGCGTGTGAGCGGCCTGTTCGAACCCGGCGCCGCCGACGTCGCGCCGGCGCGATGAAGGAGCTGGGTCTCGCCGCATCCGGCCTCGCCAAACGCTACCGAAGACGCACGGTCCTGCGCGATGTATCGCTCAATGTCGGCCGGGGCGAGGCCGTGGGGCTGCTCGGGCCGAACGGGGCCGGCAAGACCACCTGCTTCTACATCCTGACCGGCCTGACCGCGCCGGACAGCGGGCATGTCAGCATTGACGGGCAGGATGTGACCGGCCTGCCGCTCTATCGCCGCGCGCGGCTCGGGCTCGGCTATTTACCGCAGGAGCCGTCCATCTTTCGCGGCCTGACGGTCGAGGCGAATATCCGCGCCGTGCTGGAAGTCGTCGAAAGCGACCGGGAACTCCGCGCCGCGGTGCTGGACGCCCTGCTGTATGAGTTCGCCATCGGCCATTTGCGGCGGTCACCGGCAATGGCGCTTTCCGGCGGCGAGCGGCGGCGGGTCGAGATCGCCCGCGCGCTGGCGGCGCGTCCGAACTACATCCTGCTGGACGAACCGCTGGCCGGGATCGATCCCATCGCCGTCGGCGAGATCCGCGATCTGGTCTCCCATCTGAAGGACCGCGGCCTCGGCGTACTGATTACCGACCATAATGTCCGGGAAACGCTGGAGATCGTGGACCGCGCCTATATTCTGGCGGACGGCGCAATTCTCAGGGAAGGCGCGCCGGCGGACATCATCTCCGACGAGCATGTCCGCCGCGTCTATCTCGGCGACCGGTTCAGCCTCTAATTCCAGCGGCCGTTGGAGCATATCCAGGACAAGGCATAGATGTTCTTGAATATGAAATAAATCTTATGAAAACTTGATCTGCTGGACATTCATGGCCATATACTCCTGCAGAACCGATCTGGAGGAGAACACATGCCGAAATCGGATATGGCATATACGCCCCCGGCATGCAGAACATGACATCGCATGACATATCCTGACACTCTCGGGGGGCTGCCCCTCCTGGACGAGCCCCATGACCGCATGGGTCCGGCGCTACCCGCCCACAATGTTGTGCTCCGGCCCGTAGGGGAAGCCGGTGATGTTCTTCGTGCCGTCTTCCGTCACGACGAGGATGTCATGTTCGCGGTAGCCGCCGGCACCGGGCCGGCCTTCGGGGATCACGATCATCGGCTCCATGGAGAGCACCATGCCCGGCTCCAGCACGGTCTCGACATCCTCACGCAGCTCCAGCCCGGCCTCGCGGCCGTAATAGTGGGACAGCACGCCGAAGCTGTGGCCATAGCCGAAGCTGCGGTTGTCCAGCAGGCCGTAGCCGGCATAGATCGCGTTGAGATCGGCGGCGATGTCGCAGCAGCGCGCGCCGGGCCGGATGAGCGCCAGGCCCGCCTCATGCACTTCGACATTGATCCGCCAGAGACGCAAATGCGCGTCGGCGCATTCCTCGGCGAAGAGCGTGCGTTCGAGCGCGGCGTAGTAGCCGGCCATCATCGGGAAGCAGTTCAGCACCATGATGTCGCCGCGCTCGATCCGCCGCGAGGTGACAGGGGTGTGCGCGCCGTCGCTGTTGATGCCGGACTGGAGCCAGGACCATGTGTCCATGAGCTCGACATGCGGCTGGCTCCGCGCGATCTCGCGCACCATGGCCTGCGTGGCGTGGAGCGCCACCTCATATTCCGGCACGCCGACGGCGATCGCCTCGACGGCCGCCGCCCCGCCGATATCCGCGATGCGCGCGGCTTCCGTGATCCAGGCGATCTCCTCGCCAGACTTGACCATGCGCATGCCCATGGCGGGCTTGCCGGCATCGACCAGTTCCGAGGTCGGCAGCGCGCCCTGCAATTTCCGCAGGGTCTCGACCGTCGCATGGTCGAACTCGACGCCGACCCGCCAGCCGTCGGGAATCAGGGTCTTCACCGCGGCGAAGTAATTGTCCCGGTGCCAGTCGGTATAGACGAGATTGTCGCCGAAGGTCCGGCGCCAGGGCTGGCCGCCATCCACATTGGGCGTGATCGTCGTCTGGCCCTCATGCGTGACGACGAGGCCGAAGGGGCGGCCGAAGGCCGTATAGAGGAAGTCCGCGAAATAGTTGATGTTGTGATAGGAGGTGAACAGGCAGGCATCGATCCGTCTCTCCGCCATATGGGCGCGCAGCGCGGCGAGCCGGCGCTCCATCTCGGCGGCGGAAAACGTCGGACGGACCTTTGCGCCGTTGCGGATCGTCTTGAGCTGTTCCATCGCCGTCATCCCGCGCCTTGGTGAGTCCCGGGATAGCAGCATGTTCGGAGCCGGCGGCAAAGGGGCCGCGCGACGGACCCGTCACCTTCGCCAGGGTCCGGGACGGGCGTCAGCCGCCGGGCCTGAATTCGCGCTTGACGATGACCTTGTCGCGGACGCGCGCATCCGTGCCGGCGGTCCTGCCGTCCACCTCTATGGCCAGCGCCCATTCGCCGTGCATTTCGAGCTCCAGCACCGCCATATAATGACCAGGCTTGCCTTCCACCGGCATGGCGCTTGCCGGCGGCAGGTTGTGCGCCATCGGCATGCTCGGCATGTCCGCCTTGACGGACAGCGCCTGCGCCACGACCGGCTCCGCCGATTTCCGGCCCGTGACGGCGATGGCGCAGGAATAGACCAGAGCCTCGGCGGTCGGCGTGCAGGCCACCTCCGCTGCGGCGCGCTCCCCGGCGAGCGCCGGCGAGGCGAGGCATGCCAGCCCCAGAGTTGCGAGCGCCGTTCTGCCGATCATGTCATTCCTCCCGTTCGAGACCCAGATAGCGTTCCACGATGCGCTCGTCGCGGAGCAGCGCCGCCGCCCTGCCCTGCTGCGCGATGCGCCCGCTTTCCAGCAAATAGGCGCGGTCCGCCACGCCGAGCGCCTGGACGAGATTCTGTTCGACGAGCAGGATCGTCAATCCCCGCTCCCGCAGTCGCGGCAGGAGCGTGAATACCGCCTGGACGGCGTTCGGGGCCAGTCCGAGCGAGGGCTCGTCCAGCAGCAGCAGGTCCGGCTCCTGCGCCAGCGCCCGTGCGATGGCGAGCATCTGCGCCTCGCCGCCCGAAAGCGAGGCGCCCCGGCTCGACACCCGGTCTCCGAGGCGCGGGAACAGGTCGTAGAGGTCGCGGAACGAACGCCGCCCCGGGGCGGCGAGCTTCAGGTTCTCCTCGACCGTGAGGCCGCCGAGCACCATGCGCCCTTCCGGACAGAGCGCCATGCCGCGCCGGAAGATGCGGTGGCTCGGCAGCCCCAGCAGGTCCTCCCCCCGGAAGACGACCCGTCCCCCGGCGGCGGGCGCGAGGCCTGCAACCGCGTGGATGAGCGAGCTCTTGCCCGCGCCATTGGCGCCGACCAGGGCGGTGATTTCGCCTTCGCGCGCCTCCAGCGACACGCCGGCCAGCGCCTGCACCGGGCCGTAACGCACCGAAAGCCCGCGCACTTCAAGCATCGGCCGGCGCCCCGGCGCCGAGATAGGCCTCGAACACCGCCGGTCGGCGCAACACCTCGGCAGGCGCGCCCTCTGCGATCAACCGGCCGAAATTCAACACCGCCAGCCGCGTGCAGAGGCCGGTGATGAGCGCCATCTTGTGCTCGACCACGATCACGGTCCGGCCGGGGCAGGCGAGGCTTGCGATAAGCCCGGTCATCTCGCGTGTTTCGGCCGGGGTCATGCCGCCGGCGGGTTCGTCGAGCAGCAGCAGCGCCGGGTCGCAGACCAGCGCCCGCGCCAGTTCCAGGCGGCGTTGGCTGGCAAGCGGCAGTTCTCCCGCCAGCCGGTCGGCGGCGGCACCGAGCCCGACCTGTTCGACCAGCGCCCGCGCCTGCGCCCGCCGCGCTTCATCGCGCCGCCGGCCGCCTACAAGGTCCCGGAACCGCATGGCCGCCATGCCGTTCTGGGCGGCGAGCACGTTTTCGAGCACCGTCATGCGCCGGAACAGGCGCAGGTTCTGGAAGGTCCGGATGAGGCCCAGCCGCACGATCCGCTCCGGCGCCAAGCCCAGCAGGTCGGCGCCCCGGAAGCGGACCCTGCCGGACGCGGCATAGATGCCCGTCAGCGCATTGATCAGCGTCGTCTTGCCGGAGCCGTTCGGGCCGACAAGTCCCAGCACCTCGCCCTCGGCGGCGCGCAGCGACACCTCCTCCAGCGCCGTCAACCCGCCGAAGCGCACCGTCAGCCCGTCAATCTCCAGCATGGTTCCGGCGGAAGAAGCGGCGGATGCGGTAAACCGCGGCCTCGTCCAGCAATCCGCGCGGGCGGACAATCAGCAGGAGCGCGACCAGGCCGCCGAAAACGATCATGCGGTAGCCGGAGAAGATGCGGGTGGACTCGAGCACGCCGATATCGATCGCGACGCCCAGGAGCGGGCCGAATGCCGTGCCGAGGCCGCCGATCAGCCCGTAGGCAAGCCCGTGGACGCCAAGCATGACATTGAAGATTTTCGGCTCGACATAGGTGTTGAGATGGGCGTAGAGCGCGCCGCCGATGCCGGCCACGAGCCCGGCGGCAGCGACCGTGGCGATCTTGGCGAGGTTGACATTGATGCCCTGGAGGCGCGCGAGCACCGGGTCCTCGCCCACCATGCGCAGGATGGCACCGAGGCGCGTTCTCTCGATCCAGAGGACCAGGATGAGCACCGACGCCAGCAGCGCCAGGATGATGAGCAGGAACCCGCCGGCGGAGATGTCCGCCTCGTAGATATAGCGGATGTCGCGGAAACCTTCCGAGCCATTGGGGCCGACAAGCTCGCCGTCCCGCTCCACCTGGTAGGTGAAGATCTCGAGCGTAAGGCGCACCATTTCCGCGAAGGCGAGTGTTGCGATGGCGAAATAGAGTCCCCTGATGCGCAGCGTCGGGATGGCGAGCAGAAGGCCCGCAAGGCCTGCAATCGCGGCGCCCCAAAGGACGGCGCCCAGAAACGGCCATCCCCACAGGGCCGACGCTATGCCCGAAGCATAGGCCGAGACCGCGAAGAAGGCCTGCTGCCCGAAGGAAATCTCGCCGACCACGAGCACGAGATAGGCCGACAGGGCGATGAACGAGATCATGCCCATATTGGACAGGATGCCGATCAGATGGTCGTCAAGCACCGCGCTAGACCCTGCTTTCCGCCGCGCGCCGCGCCATGAGCGCCGCCTGGCCCATGAGCCCGCCCGGCCGGAATGCGAGCATGGTGAAGAGCAGCATATAGGCGACGAGGTCGCGCGCTTCGACGCCCAGATACCAGAGTGCATTGGCTTCGACGATGCCAAGCGCGAGCCCGCCCAGAACCGCGCCCGGAATCGAGCCCATGCCGCCCAGCATCATCGCGATGAGCCCCTTGAAGGTAGCCCAGAGCCCGAAGAGCGGCGTGATCTGCTGGTCGCCTGCGGCGATCAGGAACCCGGCAAGCCCGCCAAGGGCCGACGCGCAGGCGAAGGCGAGCAACGTCACCAAGCCCGTATTCACGCCGGCGACCCGCGCCGCCTCCGGGTTCTCGGAAACCGCGCGCAGGGCGAGCCCGAAATGCGTGCGGTAGATGAGCGCGAGCAGGCCCAGCACAGCGAGGGCGGCGAGGGCGAGCATCGCCAGGCTGGAGGCGCGCAGGAAGAACGGGCCGAACTCGACCACCGCATCCGCCAATATGCCGGGAAAAGCGTAGGTCCGGTCGGGGAAGAGCAGCGTCACGCCCTCCTCGATCTGCATCCATATGGCGAAGCTGGAGACCATCGAGGCCACCGCCATGTCCTTGCGGATCGCCCAGAAGCAGAGCCGCTCGATATAGGCCCCGACAATGACGGCGCCGACCACGGTCGCAATCGCGACTTCGGCGAGTCCTGCGCCCAGGGTCGTATAGAGCGCAGTGCCGGCGAACACGCCCGCCATGATCGACGGGCCGTAAGAGAGGTTCAGGCGCCGCAGCACGCCGAAGATCAGCGTGAAACCGAGCCCGAGCAGGGCGTAGGCGGATCCCATGGCAATTCCGTCCAGACAATTCTGGAGGAAATCCGCCATGGCGCCTCAGCCGCCGGCGGACCCGAGATAGGCCCGCTGTATGACCTCGTCCTCCGCCATCGCCCCGGGGTCGCCGTCGAAGGCCACCCGGCCCTGGTCGAGCAGAAAGAAGTGGTGCGCGACCGTGAGCGCCATATGAGCGTTCTGCTCGACCAGCAGGATGGTGACGCCGCTCTCGTTCAACTCCCGGATGAGCTCGAAGACCTCGGCGACGATCATGGGCGCCAGGCCGAGCGAGGGCTCGTCCATCAGCAGGCAGCGCGGCCTCGTCATGAGCGCGCGCGCCACCGCCAGCATCTGCTGCTCGCCGCCCGAAAGCGTGCCGGCATTCGCATTGATCCTGGCCTTCAGCCCCGGGAAGCGCTCCAGCATCCGCTCCAGATCGGCCATCGCCTCGGCGCGTTGGCGGGCAAGACGGGTATAGGCCCCGGCGACCAGGTTTTCGCGCACGGTCATGTCCGGGAAGACGAGCCGGTTCTCCGGCACAAGCGCCACGCCCCGCCTGACGACGGCGGCGGAGGAGGCGCCGGTGATGTCGCGACCCTCGAAGGCCACGCTGCCGCGACTCGGGCGCAACAGGCCGGCGATCGTCATCAGCAGCGTCGTCTTGCCCGCGCCGTTCGGGCCGAGGACGCAGGTGATCCGGCCTTCGGCCGCCTCGATGTCCACGCCCTTCAGCGCCTCGATCATGCCATAATTGGTGACGAGCCCCTGCACCTCAAGCATCGGCCGTTCCCAAATATGCCGTGCGCACCGCCGGGTCGCTCTGGATTTCGGCCGGCGTGCCTTCGGCGATCTTCTGCCCGAAATTCAGCACCGCGATCCGGTCCGTCACACCCATCACGAGCTCCATGACATGCTCGACCAGCAGAATCGTCATGCCGATTTCGCTGAGCGCGCGGATGCGGGCGGCGAGCTGGCTGATCTCTTCGGCGTTCATGCCCGCCGCCGGCTCGTCGAGCAGCAGCAATTTCGGCCGCGCCGCCAGCGCCCGCGCCATCTCCAGCCGCCTTTGCTCGCCAAAGGCGAGATTGCGGGCGAGTTCGTCCGCGCGGTTCGCGAGCCCGGCGAATTTCAGCAGCTCCCCGGCATACTCCCGGCCGCGCCGCTGGCCGCCCAGCCAGCGGGTCAGCCAGCTGGTTTTCCGTTCCTCGACCGAGTTCTGCGCCACCCACAGATTCTGCCACACGGTCAGGTCGCCGAAGAGGCGGATATTCTGGAAGGTGCGGCCGATCCCGGCGGCCACCACCTGGTGCGACGGCGCGTCGGTGATGTCCCCCCCATCGAAGACAACGGCGCCGGAGGTTGCCGGGAACACGCCGCAGATCAGGTTGACGGTGGTGCTCTTGCCGGAGCCGTTCGGGCCGATCAGGCCGAAAACCTCGCCCCGTCCCACGGTCAGGCTGAGTTCGTCCACGGCCCGCACGCCGCCGAAATGCTTGGAAAGACGCCGGAGTTCAAGCATCGCGCGCGCCGAACAGCCGCCGCAGCGTGCGCACCGCGCGGGCGTCGAACAACCCGTCCGGCCGGACATTCATCGCCAGCACAATGAGCGCGCCGAACAGAAGATTCCGCCAGTCGCCCATGAAGCGCAGCACCTCCACCAGGAAGCCCTGGATGAAGATCACCGCGACGAGCACGCCGATCACCGACGACAACCCACCGAGGATCGGGTAGGCGATGGCGAAGGTGGCCAGCACGACGCCGAAATTGAGATGTTCGATATGGGTCGTGTAATGGGCGTAAATCCCACCGCCAAGGCCGGCGATGAACCCGCCAAAGCCCATGGCGGACACCTTGACGGCAGTGAGGTTGATGCCGACCGACTGGGCTGCCAGCTCGTCTTCTCCCACGGCGCGCAGCACGGCGCCGACGCGGCTTCTGTCCATCCACCAGAGCACGGCCATCGCGGCGATGACCCAAGCCCAGATGAACAGCGCCACATCCGCCGTGGACCAGCCATTCTCCGGGAAATACCGGATCTGCTTGAAGCCCTCGCCGCCGAGCGGGCCGACCTGAATATTGCCCTTGGCGATCTGGTAGTCGAAATTGAACCAGAAAATGCGCACGGCTTCGCCGAAGGCGAGCGTCGCGACTACCAGCATCAGTCCCTTCACGCGCAGCGCCGGGAAGCCGACGGCGGTGGCGACGACGGCCGAGGCGAGACCGGCGAGCAGCATGGCCGGAACGATGTGCCAGCCGGCAAGCACGGTCAGCATGCCGGCGAGATAGGCGCCGATGGCGAAGAACCCGGCCTGCGCCATGGAGACCTGGCCGGTGAGCAGCACGACATAGGCAGAGAGGCCGAGCAGCGTATGAACGCCGATCAGCTGCGCCATGCCGAAATAGAAGTCCACAGCGCGTCAGTCCCTGGTGGAGATGCGGCCGAACAGTCCCTGCGGCCGAAAGGTGAGGAAGACGAACAGGAGCAGCATGACATAGATGTCGCGCTCCGTAACGCCGCGGAAATATTGGAAGACGTTTTCGAATCCGCCCACCAGCAGGCCCGCGACGATGGCGCCGGGAATCGAGCCGAGGCCGCCGATCACGGTGACGACGAGGCCCTTCACCGTGAGCGGCAGGGCGAGCAGCGGCGAGAGAATGCCGACCGAGGCGCCGACCATGGCGCCCGCCAGCCCGCCAAGCGCACCCGTAATGACGAAGGTCGCCGCATTGGTGCGTTGCTGGCCGATGCCGCAAAGCTGCGCCGCCGAAGGCTGCTGGGCGACGGCGCGCGTCGCGATCCCGAGCCGGGTCCTGTAGAGGACGTAAAGCAGGATCAGCATGGCGATGATGCTGAGCGCGAAGATCATCAGCAGGTCGCCCCGTATCCAGAACGGTTCGAGGTCTATCATCACGTCGTCGAACATCGCCGGATAGGGCTCCGGCATGCCCGCCGTCGCATGCACGACGACTTCGTCGATGAGGATCAGCATGCCGACCGATGCCATCAGCGTCGCGAGCGGCCGTTCGGTCGGAATGAATCGGAAGCAGCAGATATAGACGACGTAGCCGATGACGCCCGACGCGGCAGCCGCGCAGAGGAACACGACGAGCGCGGGCGCGGACAGCAGCTGGAAGGCGGCCAGGCTGGCATAGGCGCCGCCGATCGAGGCGGCGGCGTAAGCCAGGTTGATCTTGTGCATGACGCCGAAGATCAGGGTGAAGCCGATCCCGATCAGCGCGTAGATAGAGCCGAACATCACCCCGTCCAGCACCGATTGGACGGGATCGATCACACTCCACCAGAAATCCGACATGGGGACCGCCTTTCGGCGTCAGGGCCTTGCGGGCCGCCGGGAGAGGCGGCCCGCGGCCCGGTGCTCAGGCGTTCGGGTCGTGCAACACGGCCCATGTGCCGTCGGCGGCGTGGACATAGACATAGGGCTTGACCGCCTCGCCCTCGTCGGTCCGCTGGATTTCGCCGAGCAGTCCGGTGGTCGTCTTGAGCGTCGCCAGGCCGTCCCGGATGGCGCGGCGGTCGGCGGTGACCGAATCCGCGGTCCCTTGGATGCCGGCGGCCTCGATGACGTCCTTGAGGATCATCATGATCTCCCACGCGGCGGCCGAATGCAGGTCGGCGGAGCCGCCCATCGCAGCGGCGGCGTCGGCCGCGGCGACCGCTTCCGGGTTAACCGGCGCGAAGGAGGTCGGGATGATGATGCCCTCAGCCTGCTTGGCGCAGCCGTTCAGCGTCTCGAGCGAGGAGGAGGAGGTCAGGCCAACCAGCACTTTGTATTTTACGCGCTGGCGGGCCATTTCCTTCAACACGCCGCATGTGGTGAAGGGATGGGCCGATATGGCGATGATGTCCGCCCCCGCGCGCTTCATCTCACGCACCTGGGTGGTGAAATTGGTATCGTTCAGCAGCCATTTCGACTCGCCCTTGACCTCGTAGCCGGCCTCGGCCGACTGCGTCTTCATCACCTTGTACCAAGTGAAGCGCGAATGGGCGAAATCCTCCTCGACGCCGCCAAAGACGGATTTGGCGTCCGGGTGCTCGGAAGCCAGCCATTTGAAGAGGCTGTGATACATCTGGCTCTCATTCGGCACGTTGCGGAACGCCCATTCCGAAATCTTCGCAAGCCCGCCCTTGATCGCGGTGTCGGTGAAGATCGGGAACTGCAGCCCGCTATCGCCTTCGTCGCCCGCCTTGGCCTGGAGAATGCCGAAGAGCGGCTCGGCGACATTCGAGCAGGTCGGCCCGACGCCGACCACGGCGTCGGAGGACGCGATCCGGCGCACCACCGAAATGCCTTCCTCGGCATTGCAGCGGTCGTCGTCGAAGGAAACTTCGATGGGCGCCATGGTGCCGTCGGCGAGCTTCACCCCGCCCCCGTCGTTGATCGCCTTGGCGGCGGCACGCATCACGGCTTCGGTGTTGATGCCGAAAGAGCGGACAACGCCGGACTTTGCGCCGAAGCCGGCGATCTTGACCGTCCGGTCGGCGGCGTCGGCGGCTGCGCCGACCGACATCGCAACGCCCATGGCAGCGGCGATCGTCAACAGTCTTTTCATAATCTCTCCTCCCGTTAAAGCTCCGACGGCGCTGTCGCCGCGACGGACCGGCGCACTCGAGCAGCGCATGCTGCCGCCAGTGTAGGCTGCGGCAATTTGGCGGTCAATCGTTCATCGGCCGCCATTCCGCCCGCAAGCGGAGAGGAGCACAGCCCCTATTCCTGCGGATAGCGCCAGGGCGTTTCGGGCTGCTCGGCGTCCTCGTCAATGGTCCATTGCGGCAGTGAGAAGCCGTCCGCGACCTTCGAAAACACCATCCTGACCCGCGTGCCGATTCCGACCGACCGGATCGTCTCCGGCGGCGCGAACTCGCCGTCGGCCGTCACCAGATTGCCCGCGACCCTGAGCGCCTCGTGCTCCGAAGGCTGGCCCTTCTGCGTGTCGAGATCGACCAGCAGAATCATGTAGGGGATCTTGTCGCGGAAGGCCGGCTGGATCGGGTGATGCACTTCCACATAGGAGTGCACCGCGCCCCGGCCCTCGACCGGCGCCCACTCATAGTCGCGGTCCGTGCTCCAGGGGCAGGCGGTCGTCGGCGGATAGCGCAGGAGCCCGCTTTTCGGGCTCCTCTGCAGCCGGAACTCGCCCTTGTCGCACCAAGCGAAGAACTCCCGGTTTTCGCGGTCCACATCATCAACGGTGAGCATCATGCCCATATATTCGCCTTGAAGCGGCATTGTCTCTTTCCCCCTCAGCGCGCGTCTTTGGCCATAATCATGGCGGAGCCCGTGCCCGGCATGGCCCAACCGAGATTGGCGGTCAGCTCCACGTCCTTCACCTGCCGGCAACCGCCTTCGCTGTAGTCGTAGCTATGCTGCTTCTTGCCGTCCGGCCCGACGGGGCAGCTGTCATCCACCTCGCCCCGCAACTGGCGCGTGTTCTCGATCACCATGTTCATCCCGTGGGTGTAGCCCTCGCAGAGATGGCCCCCGGAGGTGTTGTTCGGCCGCTTGCCGCCGAGTTCGATGATGCCCGAGGACACATAGTCGCCGCCCTCCCCCTTCTTGCAGAAGCCGTAATCCTCGAGCTGCAGCATGGTGGTGAAGGTGAAGGCGTCATAAGAGCCGGTCAGATCTATGTCTTCCGGCGTCACCCCTGCATTGGGGAACAGGATGTCTTTGGCGTAGTGGCCGGCGACGGTCGAGATCGGCCCGTGCTGGTAGTGCATGTCGATGCGCGGCTTGCAACAACGGCCGACCACGGACTGGATCACCGCTGGCGGCTGGCGGCAGTCGCGCGCCCGGTCGAGCCGGGTGACGATCACGCAGGTGGCATTGTCCGTTTCGACGCAGCAGTCCAACAGGTGCAGCGGCTTGCAAATGATGCGACTGTCGACGACATCTTCGACCGTCAGCCGGTTCTTGTAATACGCCTTCGGGTTATTGGAGGCGTGCCTGGAATGTGCAACCTTGACCGCCGCGACCTGCTCCGGCGTGGTGCCGTAGTCGTACATATGGCGCAGGAAGGTCGGGGCGAACATTTGCCCGGCGCTCTGCCAGCCATAGGCCCGGTGGTGGATCTGGTCGCCGTTGATCGGCACCGCCGAGCGCGCGCCGGTCCCGCCGATGCGCACCTGGCTATAGCCGTTCATGGAGCGGAAGATCGCCACGGTCTTGCACATGCCGGCTTCGATCACGCCGATGGCGATGCCGATCAGCGCCTCGGTCGAGGAGCCTCCGCCATGCACGTCCATGTAGAAGTTCAACCGGACGCCGAGATCCCCCGCAACGAAGGGCGCGAACACCGAATCGTTGCCGGAATAGCTCAACATGCCGTCGATATCGCCCGGCTCCAGGCCGGCGTCGTCCATGGCGTTCTTGATCGCCCAGGTAGCGAGCGAGCGGGTCGAGTATTCGGAGCCGCGCATATAGGCGGTCTCCCCGACCCCGGCGACGGCGTATCGCCCGCGGAGATGCTTCGGCGACGAGGTATCGACGTCGCTTACGCTGGACAAGGTCATGGGTGTGCTTTCTCCATTTGCAGTCGTTCGAGGATTGTACGGGTAAAGCGCGGGTGTCAGACGCCCTCGGCGGACCAGCCGCCATCCACCGGGATCGTGACGCCGGTGACGAAACCGGCTGCATCCGATGCCAGGAAGAGCGCCGTCCCGGCCATTTCCTCCGGTTGTCCCCAGCGGCCCATCGGCGTGCGCTCCATGATTTTCCGGTTGACCGGCTCGTTGGCCTGCACCGGCGCGGTGAGCTTGGTCGCAATCCATCCGGGCGCGATGCCATTGACGCGGATGCCGTCCGACGCCCAGGCGGATGCGAGCGATTGCGTAAGCTGGAGAATGCCGGCCTTCGACGCGCCGTAGCCCGGCCCGCGCGGCGACGAAAAATAGCTCGTCATCGACGCGATATTGACGATCGAGCCGCCCGAGGCCGCCAGCTGCTCCCGGAACGCATGCGACATGCGGTAGGCGCCGTTCAGATTGACCTGGACGGTGTGTTCGAAATTGTCAGGCTCGAAGGCCGCCGGGCCGCGCACGGTGGTGCCGGCGGAGTTGACCAGCACATCGAGCGCCGGCATGGCGGCCGCGAGCGCGAGGATGCCGTCATTGTCTGTCATGTCGAGCTGGCGGTAAGTCATGCCCGACAGCTCGTCGGGATAGTCCTCCGGGCCGCCCCGCGTGCCGAGAACGGTGACTGCCGCCCCGGCGCCGCGGAAACCGACGGCTATGGCCCGGCCGATCCCGCTCGAACCGCCCGTCACCAGCACGATCTTGCCCGAATAATCGAATTTCGCGGTCATCCCCTCCCCTCCCTGAGTCCGGCACCGTTGCCATTCTGGCATGGCGGACGCTGCCGCGCACCCTTGCAGCGGCTCATTCGCCAGCGCAATATTCGCGAGGACGAGCGAGGAGAGGTTTCATGGTCGGCATCGCCCCTTTGGACAGCACTTTGGGCGCGCGGGTGACGGATGTCGCGCTCGGCAATATGAGCGCAGCCGAATGGCGCGAGGTCGAGGACGCTTTCCACGAATACGGGGCGCTGGTATTTCCGGCCCAGCATTTGTCGGACGGTGAGCATATCGCGTTCGGGGAGCGGTTCGGCGACATCGAAATCCTGCGCGACGGGGCCAAGGCGGTGCGTGTCTCCAACAGGAAAGACGACGGGAGCCTGATGAAACCGGAGGAGAAACGCTACCAGACGCTGCGCGGCAATGAAGGCTGGCACACGGACAGTTCCTACATGCCACTCGCCGCCAAGGCGTCCGCGCTCGCCGCGGAGATAACGCCCTCCGAAGGCGGCGAAACCCAGCTCGCCGACATGCGCCACGCCTACGATACGCTGGACGACGACAGGAAGGAGCGCATCGCCGGCCTCTCCGCCTATCATTCGCTATACGCCTCGCAGGCGAAGGTGGGCTTCAACTTCAGGACCGGCGAAGGCTACGGCTACCACACGCGAGGCGCGCCTCTGCGGCCGCTGGTGAAGATCCATCCGGTGACCGGGCGGAAGTCGCTGTTTATCGGGCGCCACGCCTTCCGGATTCCCGGCATGGCGGATGACGAGGCCCAGGCCTTGCTGGACGGCCTCCTTGACCACGCTTGCCAGGCGCCGCGCATCTATTCGCACGCCTGGGAGCCGGGCGACCTGATGATCTGGGACAATCGCTGCGTCCTGCACCGTGCTATGCCCTATGATTACGACGCGCCTCGGGTGCTGCGCCATGTGCGGGTCGCGGGCGACCCGGCAAGCGAACTGGCCGAGACCGGACGCGACGAACGCGCTGCTGCGTTCGAGCCGGCGCCGGCCAACCGCTGAGCGATGGACAGGAGGCTGAAGCTGCAATGACCGCGCTCGCCCTGTACGAAGCCCCGCCCGTGGACTACGGCGCCGCCGAACCGGCGATGGCGCGCTACCGCGAGGCCGGCACCGCGCGGGCGCTTGCCCTCGACAACAGGGGGCCGCTCGGCTTCGGCCCGGACGGCGCGCTCGACCCAGCCATTCTGGACGCCTATTGGCGCCATGGCTTCTACATCTTCGAGCGGTTGCTGACCCCCGAGGAACTGGCCGACATTGAGGGGGACCTCGCCGCCCTGTTGGATCGCGCGCCGGCATCTCCTGGCGCCGAATGCGACAGATACGGCCGGCCCGCGTTCAACAGGGGGCGGAAAGCCCGCGGCCTCGGCTGGGTGAAGCCCCTGTCCGATCCTGTAGGCGGCACGGACTATGCCTATGGCCGCCACCCGGCGAAGATGGCCGAGCCGGAGGCCCCTGCCGGCGCGCCGCCGCATGTCCTGCAGCTCATTCACGGCTCGCTGCAATTCTCCGAAGCCTGCCTGCGCCTCTACGGTCATCCCGGCCTGCTCGGGGTGGCGGAGGCGGTGAACGGGCCCGACTTCACGCCCTTCAATGAAGCCATCTGGATCAAGCATCCGCGCCTCGGCGGCTCCGTCGCCTGGCATCAGGACGGCTGGACGCACTGGGACAGTCCGGATCTCGACGAAGGAAGCCACGGCTTCAACTTCATGGCGCAGCTTTATGGCTGCGACGCCGTGAACGGCCTCTGGGTCGTGCCGGGTTCGCATCGCGGCCCCAGGGCGGACATCAGGGCAATGGTCGCGGCCGCTGGCTCGGACCGCCTGCCGGACGCCATGCCCTTGATCTGCGCGCCCGGCGATGTGGCGATTGTGAACCGGCAGGCGTTGCACGGCTCCTTCGCCAATACCGGCTCGAAGCCGCGCGTCACGCTGAACATGGGCTTCCACCGGCGGCGTTCCGTAGAGGGCGTGCGCAGCGGCGGCGTCCACAACCCTGTTTCGGTCTATGACGATGCCTATATCGCTCGCCGGGCCCGCCTCGTCCTCTACGCCATAGACGCCCGCCGCCAGCGTTGGCCGGATGAGGCGCCTTACCATTACGCACCGCTTGCCGACCGAGCCGGCGAGTTCCGCTGGACCCCGGCGGCAAGAGACGACATTCGCGACTATAATCTGGAGGATATCGGGATATAAGGCCCGATTGCGCGGCGAAGGAGGCGGCGATGGAGCTAACGGAACATCAGGTTGAACAGTTTCAGCGCGATGGTTTTCTCATTTTCCCGGCGCTGTTCTCGTCCAAAGAGGTCGCGCGGCTCCGGGCGGAAGCGGATCGCGTTGCGACCCTCGATACAGACTGCGTCTTCCGCGAAGGCTCGGGCGGCCAGGCCAAGACCATGTTCCGCCTCCACGCCGAGGACGGGCCGACCGCTTCGCCGGCCTATCGCGCCGCCGCCCATGCGCCTCGCATCCTGCGCCCGGCCCAGCAGGCGCTTGGCACAAACGACGTCTATATCCACCACTGCAAGGTCAATATGAAGGCGGCCATCGAGGGCAGCGCCTGGCCTTGGCATCAGGATTTCGGCAGCTGGCATCTGGACGGCATCGAGAAGCCGTCCATGGCGACCTGCCTGGTGATGTTGGACGAGGCGACCGAGATGAACGGCTGCCTCTATTTCCTGCCCGGAAGTCATCGCGCCGGACGGGTGACCCCCCATTTCGACACCTCCACCGCCTACAGCTTCTGGGCCTCGAAGCCGGAGATGGTGAAGGCTGCAATGAAGGCCCTGCCGGAGCCGGTAGCGGTGACAGGGCCGCCCGGCACGGCGGTCCTGTTCCACTGCAACCTGTTGCATTCCTCCGGCCACAATCTCTCGGCGACGGACCGCTGGCATGCCTATTTCTGCTTCAATGCCTGCGCCAACCGGCCCCGCGATGTCGAGAACCCGCGCCCGGACTATGTCCGCTCGACGGACTGGCGCCCGATGGTTCAGGGAGCCGACGCCATCCCCTGAGTGGCGCGGCGACTATGCCG
>LXNI01001021.1_pt1 | contig 27402 bp, 26 predicted proteins | sample 809091 | NCBI WGS metagenome assembly LXNI01 (sample SAMN04870527, study PRJNA318959) | sponge metagenome | biome: 01000161; feature: marine sponge reef; material: water | host: Sarcotragus foetidus | place: Greece: Milos, Mediterranean Sea | collected 2013-05-29 | depth 5-7 m | reverse complement strand
ACCAGCGACCTCGCCGCAGCAATCCTCGACTACATCGACGACTACAACAACCGGGCCAAACCCTTCAAATGGACATACCACCCCAACCAACAGCCACAAAACTAACGCGCGTGACCACTAGTTATGGGGGCGTGACTGTGAAGTATGCGCTGCTTGACTTGCCGACCCGGGTGGATGCGGCGGTGGCCAACGCAACCCGGGCCGAGGCCGCTGGGCTGGACCGCTACATGGTGGCCCAGGTCGAGCGGGCCGACCCGATCGCGGTGCTGGCCGTCGTGGCCGACCGGGTTCCCCGCATCGAGCTGGCCACCGGCGTGATCGCCATCCAGTCGACGCTGCCCCAGCACCTCGCCCAGCAGGCCCGCACCGTCAACCAGATCAGCGGCGGGCGGTTCACGCTCGGCATCGGGGTGTGCCACGAGCCCATCGTCACGGAGGTGTTCGGGCTGGAGTGGAGCCGGCCCTACAGCCACATGGTCCAGTACTTCGACGCCCTGCTGCCGCTGCTGGCCGACCAGACGGTGGACACCAGCGGCGATCTGGTGTCGCACCGGACCGAGATCGAGGTGCCTGGGCCTGCCCCCGGGGTGCTGCTCGCGGCGATGGGGCCGAGGATGCTGGCCCTGGCCGGGGCCCGCCCCACCGGAACGCTGCTGGCATGGACTGGGCCTAGCACCATCGCCGAGCATGTGCGCCCGGCGATCGGTGACGGGCTGGTGTCTGCTGCGGTGTGGGTGTGCGTGACCGGCGACCCCGCCGAGGCCCGTGCCCGACTCGGCGAGCAGTTGGCCGGCTACCGGACCCTGTCGTCGTATCAGGCCATGAGCGAGCGTGAGCGGGTGGCCGACATGATGGACCTGCTGGTGATCGGCAGCGCGGATGAGGTCCGGGCCGAGCTGGCCCGCTACGCCGAGGCGTCGGCCGACGAGATCGCTGTCATCCTCCAGGGCACCCCCGCCGAGCGTGAGGCCGGCTGGGCCATGATCGAGGAGGGCTTGGACTGAGCTGGGCCTGGGTCGGGAGGGCTTGGACTGAGCAGGGCCTGGGTCGGGAGGGCTTGGACTGAGCAGGGCCTGGGTCTCGCCGGGGGAGGGCCTGGACTGAGCAGGGTCTCGCTGAGGATGGCCTGGCTGACGCCTAGCCCAGCCGACGTCCCTAGCGGAACCGGCCCGGCAGGCTGCGCCAGGTCTGCGGCCCGTCACCGTCTACGGCCCGCATCCCTCGCCATGCCAACCCGCAGGCCACCGCCAGCATCGTCAGCGCGGGGATCACCGTCCACACCAGTATCCGGCCCGCGATGTCGTACAGCCAGGCTCCCAGCACCGACGCGATCCCGGCCAGCAGCACCTCGAAGGCGCCCATCAGCCCCTGGGACGAGGCCTGGCGGTCGTCGGGCACCGTCTGTGAGTAGGCGTACAGCCCGGCGGTGAACCCCAGGCCGCCACCGACGGCCATCAGCATCGATACCGCCGCCAGGGTCCAGACGGAGTCGAACACACCCAGCAGGACGCCGGCCGCGGCGGATCCCGTCAGGCCGCCCACGCACAGCCACAGGCCGCCGGTGCGCTGGGCCCACGCCCCCGCCAACGGGGCCAGCGCCCCCAGCGGGAGGGCGAACAGAGTGATGCTCAGGCCGACCTCCCAGGTGGCCGCACCTAGATCGACGAGGCTCACCGCCCACACCGCCTCCCAAGCCCCGATCATCACGAACTGGCTGGTGACCAGCAGCAGGGTGCCGGCCACCACCCGGTCGCGCAGGAGTTGCCAGGAGCTGGTGGTGCGGACACCGAGGGCGCTCTCGTCGGGCTCGAGCCGGCCCATCGCCAGCACCGTGACCGTGGCGATGCCCGCCAGGGCATAGAAGGGCAGATCGAGGTTGAAGGCTTCGGCCAGCAGGGCGGTGACGGCCGGCGTCAGCGCGAACCCGACCACCTCGATCACTCCCAGGCGGCCGAGATTGCGCCCGGTGTGGGCCGGGTCGGCCAGGATGACGTTGCGGCGGATGGCGGGCTGGGCCACCCCGATGGCCGCGCCGAGGGCTCCCCGCGACAGGAGCATCGTCCAGAAGCCCGAACTCGCCGCGAACCCGATCATGCTGGCCGCAGCGGCCACCAGCCCGATCCGCACCATCAGCGGGGCGTGTCCCCGGTCAGCTGCCCGGGCCAGGGTTAGCTGGGTGACGAAGGCGGTGAGGAACCCGGCGCCCACGATCAGCCCGACCTGGGTCTCGCTCAGCCCGAACTGGTCGCGCAGGTCGCCCAGCAGGGTGATGACCGATGCCAGCGAGCCCATGCACAGCCCCTGGGCCAGGTAGTAGGTCAGCAGCCGGGGCTCGTCCGCCCCGTCGGTCACCACGGCAGCGTCTCGTTGGATGACGGTGCCGGTCGGTTGGCGGTACCTGCTCGCGGTGTGGGCGTCATCACGTCGCGGTTCCGTTGGATGGGCATGCGCTCGGCCAGGTCGGGGTGGTCGCGCCGTACCCCGTCGCCGTAGCGGTACACCTGGGTGGGCTGGGGCACGGGCACCACCGCCAGCCTGGCCATGCGCTCGATCTGGTCGTCGGTTGGGAACCCGCAGTGCTCGATGCGGTGCCGCAGGTCGGGCCGGGGGGCCCGTTCGAGCCCCAGCAGCACCGCCTCGATGGCGTCGGGCCCCTGGGCGTGGGTGGCGGTCTGCAATCCGGCGGCGCTCGAAGCGGCCAGCAGGTCCTCGAGCTCGCCCTCGCCGTGGTACAGGTAGCCGTGGGTGTTCCGCACCCGCACGGCACATAGGCGGTGCCCGAGATCAGCGACCCGTCGGCGTAGTGCTTGACGCCGGCGATGGCCAGCCGTGCGTCGCCGAGCGTGGAGCCGATGCCGAGGCGCCGCAGGCCGTCGACGTGGCTCGACAGCACGTACATGCTGACCCGGATCCGCAGGCGCCCGGTGTCGCGGGCCCGCAGGTAGTTGGTCATCTCCCGGTCGGTCACCTGGCAGTCGCCCACGGTGGTGATGCCCGCGGCCAGGAACGCCTCTTGTGGCTCGTCGAGGCGTGCGTCGAGGGCCTCGGGCTCCTCGGGGAGGTGGAAGTTGGGGCCGTGGTTGGTGATCTTCACCCCGTCGGGCCCGGTCAGCATGTCGCAGGCCGCGTCGAACACCCGGCCGAGCGGGTTGCCGGCGCCGTCGCGGTCGATGAGCCCTCCGGGCGGGGTCGGGGTGGCCGAGGTGATGCTGGCCTCGGCCAGAGCGTGGGAGTTGGCCACGTAGCCGTGCCCGCTGGTGTGCATGATCACCACCGGCCGGTCGGCGGCCACCCGGTCGAGGTCGGTGGCGCTGGGGTGGCGGTCCTCGGCCAGCCGGTGCTGGTCGTACCCGAACCCCCGGACAGCGGTGCCGGCTTCGAGTCCCAGGCTGTGCTCGCGCAGCAGCTTCACCACCTCGTCGATGCTGGCCGCGCCGGACAGGTCGGCCCAGCTGGCGCACTGGCCGTGCATCAGCGGGTGGGTGTGGGCGTCGACGAACCCAGGCATCAGGCACCGCCCGTCCAGGTCGACGATGCCAGCGTCCCCCAGCCCCCGCAGCTCCGCCAGCCCGCCCGCCGCAGCGACCCGCCGCCCGTCCACTCGCACCGCTTCCACCGCGGCCGCCCCGGCGGAACGGCCCATCGTGTGGACGGGCCCGCCGACAAGGATCACGCCACTGCCCGCTCGCTGTTCCATTGCCTAGTGCTAACCGTTCAGCCTGGCCGCGGCACCACCCGGCGGCGCGTCGGCCACCATCCGTCGCGAGACCAGGTGTTCGGCTGCCGGCCTATTGCCCGGCGGTGGTCGTCAGAGTTGGAGGTGCAGGCGCATGGCGTCGTCGACTTGAGCCATGAGATCCAGCGGCACCCTGCCTACGAGGCTGCCGATGCGCCTGACGTCCACCGATCGGATCTGCTCGGCCTGGGCCTTCGAGTCGATGCGGAGGCCGGTGCTGGCCGCTTCCAGCATCACTTGGAACGGGTGGACCACTTCGGTGTTGGAGGTGACCGGAACGACCGTCACCACACCTCGCTCCAGAAGAGCAGCGATCGTGTTGGCGCCGTCGTTGCTGACGATCACCGCGGGACGGGTGCGCGCCGACTCGGTCCCGACGACCGGGTCCAGGCCGACAAGGCGGATCTCGCCCCGTCGCATCAGTCCGGGCCGAGCCCGTCCGCAACGGCGGCGTCCCAAGCGCTGCCCTCGCCGTCGCCAGCCCACTCCGTGAACGCCGCCGCGTAGTGCTGCGACAGCTCGTTGGCCCTCAGCAGCCGTATCGCCCGTTGTAGCGCCGCCGACCGGGACGCCATGCTGTGGGATCGAACGTATTCGTCGAGGAACGCGACGTCGCCCTCCGGAATGCTCACACTGACCTTCATAGACGCGATGCTACCAAAGTAGCAAGCTACGTACTACCATTCCCTCTGGCGGGGCACCTGGGTTCGGCGCTGGACTGGACTGGACTGAACTGGACCGGCTGGAGCTGGAGGGTGGTTTCATACCAGCCTGTTCCCCTTAGTTTGCAAGGGAGTTGATAACGGCGCGAAATGATATCCCCAACTCGATGGCGATGTTTCCCCAACTCAGAATAGCGAAATTCGGCAAACATCGAGGTCAGAGGGGGTATGGGGTCGGCTAAGCGGCCCCTGTCATGGAACCTCTCTGGGGCAGCCAGCGGTCAGCTGCTAGCAAGCGTCGGAACCCCGGCTTAGGATCACAAAGATGTCATTCACGACCGCGAACCATGCCCCAGCCAGGCTGGGCGACCGACCCGGCAAGCCGTCTCACAAGGCGGACAGCAAGGGCAGCCCGCACGTCCCGCAGCATCCCCGGATCTAGGAGCAGCAATGGCTAGGAGGGCATCTACGCAGAAGCTCAGCGGGGATGATCTTCGCCTAGCACAACTCACCGCCTCCCGATCACTGGTTCGGAAAGACCGCCGAGAGGGACGCCATGATGTGCTGGTCAACACGATTGTCGCGATACTGGCTGAGAGGCAGTCCCTTTCGGAGACTCAACTGCTTGCGGCTCTTCGGAGAACATGGCAAACCTCCACGTTGTCGGACGAGACGATAGACACCGCGTTAGCTGATGCCAGAAGAGCTGGACTCATTGCTACACGCCCAGACAAGCATGGAGCAGCAGAGTACTTTGTGGCGGGTGATGCTGCGTCTCACAATAGTCAGGATAGGCAATATGTTCAGGGCCTATTCTCAGCCTTCAAATCCAATATCGCTGATCGCCTAAAGGATTATCCAAACGAAAAGCAACTAGCCAATCGCTTGGATCGGATTGTGAACGAAGTGCTAACAGCCATCGCTCATGCATGTCAGGAGTCCTATGATATTCCGATACGCGGTTCTGTTCAAACAGTACATCCGATGCGATTGAGCGGACAAGAAGTCCGGAAATATGCGAAACAGCTCGATCCAAAGAGCATCCGTCAGCCTGTGGAAGATCTTGCCTTTGATGCCTTAGACCCGGCAGATTCATTTGGCAATGAGATAGTGCATCTCGTAGTAGTCGGTGGATTGCTTCATGGGTTAACTTCCCAACGAGGCGTTAGTACATCGCCTTCATTGCAGCATATGAGTCTTCTCTTAGACACTAGCACGTTGATCGGTCTTGTTCGGGAGGGAGACCATCCCGACTACCAAACGTTGACTCAACTGATTTCGTTGTCGAAGAGATGCGAAGCTGATCTCATAGTTGCGGAACACACGATTGCCGAATGGGAGCGTGTTTGGACTGCCGCCGATGAGCAATTTGAGCATGCTCAACGCAAGATGTCAAAGGACGATGCTCCAAGTGTCCTAATACGATATGCACAGAACCCATTCGTGGCTGCATATGCTGACCATCTCGACAAGGGTGGAAAGGGAAGCTGGATTAGATGGGCAACCATTAGACGTGATCTCCGTAAACAGGTCGAAAGAATGGGGCTGAGCATTGTCACATACGAAGATGAGTCCGATGAAGATGCTAGCTATAGGGAACAGATACACTCACATCTCTTAGCCCTGTCAGCAGATGCGAACGTTCGTGGTGGGCGTAGCAAGGGTGGAGCAGAGGCCGACGCGATGTCGGCTGCGTTGATCTCGCGTTGGCGTCGGGAGAACGGAGACGATACGGCGGTTTTCATTGCAAAGGACTACTTGACAAACTTGGCCTTCACATCCTCGACATCTGGAACAAGTCCACTAGTGGTCAACCCGACGCTCTGGCTTCAGTATGTGACATGTCTACTGGTAGATGATGAGGACCAGAGAATAGAGATTGCCAACCTGATTGCCGATGTTGGCGTTCGAGACATGATTCTGGGAATGGCCTCGACGTATTCGCTCGATGAGATACTTGAAATCTCTGACGTGTTGATGGCAGAGGGGATTGAGCTGAACATTAGAGAGGCCCGTGACCTAGCTGATCCACGTCTGTATCAATCCCTTGATGAGTTGCATCAAGAAGCGATGCAGGATGTAAGTGTCAGAGTCCAAGCGATCCTTAGTCGCCGCATAACGCGTAGCATACAGCGTGTCTCCAATAGAGAGGCTTCCCTTCAAGAACAATTGGACTCCGCCCAAGGGATAGCTAATGAACAGTCCAGTAGAGCTGATCATTACAAGTCTCAGGCAGAACAGGCGACGATGGGTGCCGCAGAGGATCGAGCGGCAGCCACACAAGCGCTGTCCGATAAGCAGAAGGCAGAAGATAGGAGCGATGTCTATAGGCGAACCTCGTACGCGGTTGTTGGTTTTGCGGTGGTACTGGTCCTCTTTATCGTGGCTGCATCGTGGGGTTTTGTCCGAGGTTTCGGGATTCTGTTCGGAGTGGCCGTGTGGTGTGGGGGCGTGGTAGTCGCATATGGCTGGGTCAAGGACACCGATGCAAAGCTTCCGAAACTGATTGGGAATATTGGAGTTCAACTCGTCTTACAGTCCATAATCTCTGCCATCACAGGGAAATTCTGACCAGCATCTAGAGCCACCCATCTAACACGAACTCCCTAGTGGGCAGAAATACATGCAGCCAGAACAAGACGCATCAGAAGAGGAAGCGGAGATGAGCATGGGGGAGGCCCTTATCGAGGCGATCCCCGACCTGGAGGAACGACGCGACCAAGCTAGGACACGTCTCTTGGAGATACTGCGGGAAGCGGACCGCCCGAACCTTGTGGCACAGGCAGCGCTCACCTACCAGATCAACGATCCCGAGACCTTCAAGGAGTCCGAGAACGAACGCCAACCGTCCCATCTTGAATATTTGGCGTTACAGGCCGCTGGCATTGGATTGGCTGCTGGCATCCGAGTCGATACCCCTCCCGCGGAATTGACAAGCCAGACCGGCGAAGCGATGCACTTGGTGCAGGAGATCTTTGCCTTGTCGCAAGTGCTGCTGCCCGTGCGATCCGCGAGAGACGTACTGAAGGTCAAAGACGAACCGTCCACATTAGATGAGTTCCAAATCGGGGCGCGACTCCATTCGATGACAGTCCGCGGCTCTGGCTATGTGGAACACCAAGACCGTGTTGCATTTGGATGTCTTGACCCGATAGAGGACGATTGCCGTCGATTACTGGGGTACACCGCGAGAGAAGCAATGACACGGAACTACTCAACGCTCTTCGGGCAATCGAGCAGCACCACTCCGAAGTGATGGAGAGCCGGACCATCTCTAAGGCGGAACTCAGAAAACGTATCCGAGCCGTAAAGGAGGCCGTATCCGACGACTACAAGGAGTGGGTCGAGAAGGAACTTGAAGGGGCCAACAAGAAGACTCTCAGGGAGCAAGTCGAAGAAGTCGGGAACCGCGCCGCCACAACGGCTGACAAACTCAACAGCGCCTGGCCTGATTTCATCCGTGAAGCCGTGAGCTACCGTAACAACATAGCCCACGGCAACCCCACCACCAAGAGCGACCTACACATCCGTTACCACATGCTAGCCAGAGCGCTCCGCTGGCTTCGATGAGAAGTTCTGTCGCACTCGGCATCTGGAGCCTCATGGCTTGGCCTCGCTCTATGTGCATGTGGTCCACAACCTGCAACTGGCGATGAACGAAGAAATCGAGAAAGCAAGAGCGGCACGCAAGGCCAAGCAAACACGGAGAGCTGAGACATCTGTCCGCAAGGAGGCACAAGACCCCACCGATGGGTCCGAACGGTCTGAGCCGGACGGCAAGGAAGCCTTCCAAGAAGCCTCTGAGGATGCCAGCGATGATGACGCCGACTCAGAGGACGCGGCACCGCCAAGAGCACCCCCGTAGAAGCTGAGCATCTGCGGCCTCGATGTTGACGGTCAGGAGCACCGTCAACATCGTCGCGCCCGTCAACATATCCGGGCCGCAGCCACCCCTATGGATATTGGCGATCTGTCATGAAATCTAGCTGATTTCAGTCCGAATCAGGTGTTTCACACCATTTGAACCTTTGGTGTGAAACACGATTGCCTGTTGGTGTGAAACCACCCCTGGAGCGGATGACGAGGATCGAACTCGCATTCTCAGCTTGGGAAGCTGATGTTCTGCCATTGAACTACACCCGCGGAGGGCCGCGAGCGTAGCCATGACGACGGCTTCTGCACAGCCCGCCCTACTCGCCGGTGGCGACGAACCGGGGCCTCCGCCCCGCCCTGTTCCCGGAATCCACTCCGAAGTTCCTTGCGGCTTGCGAGCCTTCATGGGGTCCACAAGTCGAGCAGCTCAGTGGCCGCGTACCAGCGCCGGGACCGGCCCGCTCTCGCCTCGCGCACATTATCGATGGGCGACAGGACCCCGCAGGCGGCCAGCGCGCCTAGCGCCGTTCTGCCGCTGCGTTCGCTGACGCCCAGCAGTGCGGCGACATCCTGAGCGCTCAGCACCGGCGATCCGGGCAGGCGGTGCAGCAGGGCCCGCGCCGTGTGGTCAGCCCGCAGGCCGCTCGTAAGCGCATTCCAGTGGTGCAGCAGGCGACCGGCCCGGGCCACCATCTGCTCGGTGGCGGTTGCGGCCCGGGTGGCGGTCTCGGCGAACCACCTCACCCAGGGGTCGTGGTTGCCTTGCTCGAACAGATGCAGTCCAGACAGGTAGCCGCCCGGGTCGCGGGCGATGGCCACGCTGATGGGCGCAGTTGAGCGGCCCGTGACGCCCCTTCGGCGCAGTATCCGGCTCACCAGCACTCGCCCGAGCCTCCCGTTGCCGTCGCCGTAGGGATGGATCGCTTCGAACTGGGCGTGTGCCAGCGCGGCCAGTGAGACCGCGTCAATGTCGCTTCCGTCGTCGTCGGCGAACGCCACGAGATCGTCGATGAGAGCGGGGATCTCATCCGGCGGCGGGGGGACGTAGGCCGCGTCCGCCGGCGAGGCGCCGCCGACCCATCCCAGCGTCGGGCGGAACCGTCCGACCATGGCGGCGGGCAAACGGCCGTGTCGCATCAGCCGCCCATGCAACCGGTGCAGCATCTCGGTCGTGAGCGGCTCGTCGGCGGTGTCGAGTGCCGTGTCGATCACGGCCAGATTGTCGGCGACCCATCCAGCGGTGCCGCCCGCGCCCGTCCGCTCGGCCACCAGCACCGACTCGATCGGCTCACGCAGGCCCTCGATGCCCGAGGAGGCCACTCCCTCGTGGCGCAACAGGAGCCGGGCGAGCGGCTCCCAGTCCGGCGGCAGCCGGGTGTCGGACAACTGCAGGGCGGCGACGGCCCGCTCGGCTACCCGCGTGGTGGTAGTCGACAGGGCGAGGTCCCGCTTCGCCAGCGGCGCGGGCACCCACGCATGTACCTGTCGCCCTCCCCACTCAACGTCGACGGTCCGTCCGGCAGAGCTGTCCGAATCACCCCCCATATCGGAAGGTTACACTACATCCTTCCGAAACAAGAGGCTCCGCACCCGGGCTGTGGACGGCTGGCCGGCTAGGAGTACCGCACGTACACGGGGCGGTCGGTGGACGAGCGCTCGGGGTCGAAGCCGTAGCCGAGACCGTCGAAGTCCCGCAGGCCCCGCACCGACTTCACCCGGCTGCGAATGATCCAGCCCGCCATCGACCCCCGGGCCCGCTTGGCGAAGAACGAGATCATCTTGGGCTCGTTGTCGCCCCGGCCGTCCAGGAACGCCGGCGTCACCAGCCGACCGTCCAGCCGCCCGGTGTCCACCGAGCGGAAGTACTCGTTCGACGCCAGGTTCACCACCACCGCCGGCCCCGGACTGGCGGCCAGATCGGCGTTGAGCATGTCGGTGATGCGCTCGCCCCAGTACTGGTAGAGGTCGCGGCCCCGGTCGGTGGCCAGCTTGGACCCCATCTCCAGCCGGTACGGCTGCATCAGGTCCAGCGGGCGCAGCACCCCGTAGAGCCCCGACAGGATCCGCAGCACCTTCTGGGCGTGGGTGTAGTCGCGCTCGGTGAAGGTGGCCGCTGCGTCCATGCCCTGGTAGACGTCGCCGGCGAAGGCCAGCAGAGCGGGCCGGGCGTCGGTGGTCGTGAACGGCTCCTGGAAGTCCTGGTAGCGGTCGAAGTTGAGTTCGGCCAGCTCGGCGGAGATGTCCATCAGCCTGGCGATCTCGTCGGGCGACTTCTGCCGCATCACCTCCACCAGCGGGGACGCCTCGTCCAGCATCCGGGGCTGGGAGCGCTTGCGGGTGGGCAGCGCCGAGCTGTAGTCGAGCGCCTTGGCCGGTGAGACCACGATCAGCATCGTGCCGTTATACCCCAACCGGATACCCCCGCCCGCCCCGCTCGCCGAATTTGGTGCGGGTTTTGGGTGTCTGGTGCCCAGTGCGTCGCCAATTTGGGGACGGCGGCGGCTGCTCGCCGAATTTGGTGCGGGTTTTGGGTGTCTGGTGCCCAGTGCGTCGCCAATTTCGGACGGGCGGACGGGCGGGCAGGCCGGGCTAGGCGGCCGTGGCCTTCTCCGGTCCGGTCCCGGCCGACCCGGCCTCACCAGCCGACCCGGATGCAGGCTCGAGTTCGGGGAGGCAGCGCCGGAGGTTGCGGATCCCCTGACCGATGCGCTGGCGGTTCTCGATCAGCGCGAACCGCACGTGGCCCTCGCCGCCGGGCCCGAACCCCACGCCGGGCGACACCGCCACATGGGCCTCCCGCACCAGCTTGGACGCGAACTCGATGGAGTCCATGTGCCGGTACGGCTCGGGGATCTTGGCCCACACGAACATGGTCCCCTTGGGCGGCTCGACCTCCCAGCCGATGCGGTTGAGGCCCTCGCACAGGGCGTCGCGCCGGCGCTGGTACACCGCGCACGCCTCCAGCGGGTAGTCGGGCTGCTCCCGCAGCGTCACCGCCGCCGCGATCTGGATGGGCTGGAACGACCCGTAGTCGAGGTAGCTCTTGAGCTTGGCCAGCGCGGTCACCACCTCGGCGTTGCCCAGCATGAACGCCATCCGCCAACCGGCCATCGAGAACGACTTGGTGCACGAGTAGAACTCCACCGCGCAGTCCTTGGCCCCGTCCACCTGCAGGATCGACGGGGGCTGGTAGCCGTCGAAGCCGAGGTCGGCGTAGGCGTTGTCGTGCACGATCAGCATGTCGTGCTCCCGGGCCCAGTCCACCACCTTCTGCATGAAGTCGAGGTCGACGCAGGTGGTGGTGGGGTTGTGCGGGAACGAGATCACCGCCACCCGGGGCTTGGGCCGGCTGTAGTGCCATGTGAGCTGCATCCGGTGGACGAATTCGTCGCCCGCGGCGAGGGGCACCTCCCGGATCTGGGCGCCCGCGAACAGCGGCCCGTAGATGTGGATCGGGTAGCTGGGAGTGGGCACCAGGCACGTGTCGCCGGGCTGGAGCAGCACCCACATGAGGTGGCTGAACCCCTCCTTGGCCCCGATGGTGTTGATGACCTCGGTGTCGGGGTCGAGCTCCACCCCGAAGCGGCTCTGGTACACGGCGGCGATGTTGCGGCGCAGTGCGGGCAGGCCCCGGCTGGACGAGTAGCGGTGGTTGCGGGGGTTGCGGGCCGTCTCGCACAGCTTGTCGACGGCGATTTCGGGCGACGGCAGGTCGGGGTTGCCGAACCCGAGGTCGATGATGTCGGCGCCGTCGTGGCGGAGCTTGATCTTGAGATCGTTGATGATCGTGAAGACGTACGGGGGCAGGCCGTTGATCCGGCGGAACTCCATCAGCCGAAACTAACAGCCCCGATGCGGCAATCAAGTGACATTTGTCACCCCTTCAGGTGATACTTGTCACCCCTTGATGCGCTCGCTGGCGGTGTCGAGGGGCCAATGGCGTGCGTGCTGACCTACGCTCCTCCGCATGGACGGCGGATCGATGAGTCCGGAGGCCTGCGCCGGTGCTGGCCGTGGTCGGGGAGTGGCGCTGTGATCTTGTCGGACCGTTCCATCCGGGAGGCGCTCGACGCGGGCCGCATCGTCATCGACCCGCTCGGTGAGGGCGCGGTGCAGCCGTCGTCGGTGGACCTGCGCCTGGCCGACAGCTTCCGGGTGTTCCGCAATCACTCGCTGGGCTTCATCGACGTGAAGCAGGACCTGTCGGAGCTCACGTCGCTGGTGGAGTCCGACGACGAGAACCCGTTCATCCTGCATCCGGGCGAGTTCGTGCTGGGGGCGACGCTGGAGCGGGTGGCGCTGCCCGACGACCTGGTGGCCCGCCTGGAGGGCAAGTCGTCGCTGGGCCGCCTCGGCCTGCTGATCCATTCGACGGCGGGCTTCGTCGATCCCGGCTTCGAGGGGCAACTCACCCTGGAGCTGTCCAACGTGGCCAACCTGCCGATCACGCTGTATCCGGGCATGCGCATCGGCCAGATCAGCTTCCAGCGGATGACCACCCCTGCCGACACCCCGTACGGGACGGGGAAGCTGGGCTCCAAGTATCACGGCCAGCGGGGCCCGGTGCCGTCGCGCTACTGGGAGAACTTCGACTAGAGGCCGAGCAAATCGGCGGGCGCGAACCGCTTGGGACGCGCGAGGCCGTGGGCTGTGTTGCCTTGGTTTGGGCGGCCCGTGAGCGCAGCGAACAAGAGCGGGAGTGACACCGCTGCGAAACGACGGTCTCTCACCCATTTGCGGGCGCTCCTAGTTCCGGGGCTTCGCCGCCGGTCAGGCAGTGCCGCCGGTCAGGCAGTGTCGCCGGTCAGGCAGTGCCGCCGGTCAGGCAGTAACGACGGGCAGGCTCTCCCAGCCTCGGACGGTGGATGTGCGGGCTTGCACGGCGTTGTCCCAGTCGACGTCCCATTCGGGCCAGCGCTTGAGCACCTCGTCGAGCGCCACCCGCCCCTCGATGCGGGCCAGCGCCGCGCCCAGACAGAAGTGGATGCCGTAACCGAAGGCCAGGTGGAAGTCGATGGTGCGGCCGATGTCGAAGACGTCGCCGTCGGCGAACTTGCGGTCGTCGCGGTTGGCGGCTCCGTTGAGCAGCAGCATGACGCTGCCGGCGGGCACGGTCTGGCCGTGGTGCTCGACGTCGGCGGTCACCCAGCGGGCCTGGACGGGGGAGGGGGTCTCGTAGCGCAGGATCTCCTCGATGGCCGCCGGGATCAGCCCGCGGTCCTCGACCAGGGCCCGGCGCTGGTCGGGGTGCTCGGCCAGCAGCTTGCCGGTCCAGCCGATAAGGCGGGTGGTGGTCTCGTTGCCGGCTCCGTTGAGCAGCGAGACGAAGTTCATGATCTCGCCCCGGGTGAGGCGGCGCAGCGTGCCGGTCTCGTCCTCGAACTCGGCGTGGAGCAGCTCGGTCATCAGGTCGTCGGTCGGGTTGTCGGCCCGCCAGCGGATGTACTCGCGGAGGAAGTCGGTGGAGCTCACGTCGCCGGAGCGCTCGTAGGTGAAGTCGGGCATGGTTCCGTCGTCGAGCTTGAGGCTGTCGTCGACCAGGTCCCGCAGGGTGGTCTGGTCCTGCTCGGGGATGCCCAGCAGCATGCCGATGGCCCGCATGGGCACGAAGGCGCCGAGGTCGGCGATGAAGTCGAAGCGGCCGGTGCCGACGAGGGGGTCGAGGCTGCGGGCGCAGAACTCCCGCAGCTTGGCCTCGAGGGCGTTCATCTTCTTGGGGGTGAACACCCGCGACACCAGGCCGCGGTGGTAGTCGTGCACCGGCGGGTCCTCGAAGATCATGAAGCCCGGCGGGACGTCGAAGCCGCTCCTGATGATCTCCAGCACGGTGCCCTTGGCCGAGATGTAGGTCCGCCAGTCCTTGAAGGCTGCGGCCACGTCGTCGAAGCGGCTCAGCGCGTAGAAGTCGTACCCTGTCGTTGCGGTACAGCGGGGCCTCCTCGCGCAGCCGGCGCCAGGCGGGGTACGGGTCGGCGTCGATCTCGAAGTCGAACGGGTCGTAGTACGGGTCGTGGTTTCCCCCGCTGCTAGACATACGCCCGGTCACGCTAGGCAGGAGGGCTGATCCCCGCAATGACGCTGTTCGATGCGTTCCGGTTCGACGGCAAGCGGGTGCTGGTGGTGGGCGGCGCCACCGGCATGGGCGCGGCCGCGGCTGAGCTGGCCCTGTCGGCCGGTGCCGAGGTGGTGGTGATGGACCGGGCCGACGTGACCCTGGCCGGGGTGACCGCCATCGGCGTGGACCTGGCGTCGCAGGCGTCGATCGAGGTTGCGGTGGACGAGTGCGGCGGGCCGGTGCACGCCCTGCTGGCCTGCGCGGGCGTGGCCGACGGCACGCCGGGTCTCGAGCGGATCAACTTTGTGGGCCACCGCCACCTGATCGACCGGATGCTGGACTCCGGGATGCTGGGCGAGGGGTCGGCCGTCGGCTTCATCTCGTCGTCGGCGGGGCTGGGCTGGGAGACCAACCTGGAGGAGTTCTCCGAGGTGCTGGGCCTCTCGGACTTCGACGAGGCCGCGGCCTGGTTCGTCGACCATCGCAAGGCCGACTACTACCACACCAAGCAGGCGGTGTGCGCCTACGTGGCCACCCAGGCTTACCCGCTGCTGCGGCGGGGTATCCGCATAAACGCCATCTGCCCCGGTCCGACGGTGACCCCGCTGGCCGAGGCCAACAGGGGGCTGTGGCTTGAGTTCGGCGCCGACTACCGGTCCGACGCGGGCGTGGAGGCGTCCACGCCGATGGAGCAGGCCTACCCCCTGCTGTTCCTGTGCAGCGACGCCGCGGCGTACGTCACCGGGGTGACGCTGATCAGCGACGCCGGGTTCATGAGCTCGGGCATCACCGGGGCGTATCCCGCGGCCACCGAAGCGGCCAACTTCCTGATGGGCCGCTGGTAACCACCGTCTATCCTCGAAGCCATGCCGAGACCCACCAAGCGCCGCGTGCCGGCCGGCCGTGTGACGGCCAAGGGCACCCGCCCCGAGAATTACAAGCCGGACACCAAGACCCACACCGGGTTCGACGTGCAGGATCCGAGCCCGATCTGGGTGCCGATCCTGATGTTCAGCCTGCTCGGGGCAGGCGTGGCGCTGATCATCGTCAACTACCTGGCCGTGTTCTGGGACACCTCCAATGTGGTGCTTCTGGGGGGTCTGGGCCTGATCCTGGCCGGGATCATCTCCGCCACCCAGTACCGCTGACCCGTGCTGCCGACCCGGTTCCGCTGACAGGTACCCGGTGACTACACCCTTGTAATTTCCCCCAACTTTGCCCACACCCTGTGGATAACTCTGATCGGGGTATGGGCGCTCACTCGATGGGAGTCACCAGATCCATCTCGTCCTGGCAGTGGCGGGGCGGTTCGGGGTCTTCGTCGGGGGCGACGGTCATGCGCACCTCGGACCCGCAGATGCTGCAGCGGTACTCGATCTTGACCCTGCGCAGGATGCCTGGGTCGGGCGGCTCGGGCAGCGGCCGGGCCAGGTTGCGCAGCATGGCCAGGCCCAGGCGCAGCACCGTGTAGGCGATCACCACCGCGATCAGGACCTTCACGACGTCGGCCAGGATCGCGCCTAGCACCAGGCCCCCCAGCGCCAGCACGACCAGCCCGAGGTTGACGGCCTTCTCTCGCTGCATCCGTGTGACCGCCTCCCGCCTGCGACTCTCCGATGCTACGCCCGGTCCAAGCCGTGCTGTTGCCCAAGCAACGTCCAGGCGATCCGTCAGCCGGAGGGCTAGGCAGGCGCCGCGGTGGGTCTGGGGTGTGGCCGGTGGGCTAGGCAGGCGCCGCTGTGGTCCTGGGGTGTGGCCGGTGGGGTCAGGCTGGCGCCGCGGTGCGGCCGGTGGGGCTGGGCTGATGTTGTGGTGGTCCTGGGGTGTGGCCGGTGGGCTAGTCAGGCGCCGCTGTGGGTCTGGGGTGTGGCCCGTGGGGTCAGGCTGGCGCCGCCGTGGGTCTGGGGTGTGGCCCGTGGGCTAGGCAGGCGCCGCGGTGGGCCCGGAAGGCTCGCCCGGTGGAGGCCGGGATCGCTGCTCCGCCGTGGGTGGATCGCCGACTGCGGCCGATGGGTGGGGAGGGTCAGGGATCTCAGGGGACGGCTCAGAAGGGAGTGGTCTCTCCGCAGATGACTCGGTTGGTGCTGGCCTGGGTTGTGGCGGCCGGGCAGCAGCCGTGGACTCGGGCGCGAGCGGCGATGGCTGGAACGCCGCAAGTTGGGGATCGATCAGGAATCCGGAACGGACCAGCGCCATGATCAGGCTGTCCACCTTCGTTTCGAGCCGGTCCACCTTCGTCTCGAGTCGATCCATTTTCCCCTCAAGTCGATTGAAGTCGGATCGCAGCCATCGGAAGCCCGCGCCGCACGCTGCGACGAGAGCGGCGAGAGCAACTCCCAACAGCGTGGCGAGGACTTCGGTTTCCATGAGAGTCACAGTAGCGGACCACTATGACACAGACAACTTGAAATTGATCTAAATACTCATCTGCCAAACGACAGCGGCGGAGCCGGTGGGTCCCGCGCTGATGGTGAGCAGCAACCGCTTGCCCGCAACCGCCGGCACGGCCAGCCCGTCGGCGATGAGGCGCAGTTCCTCGGCCGCTCCAGCGTTACCGGTGGCCACCGCCCCTCCGGAACGGTTGATCCGCGCCCCGTCCGTGCCGAGCGCTTGGGCCACCAGCATCACCGTGGCCGCGTCATGTTCGATCACGGTGATGTCGTCGACGGCGTCGAGTCCGACTCCGGCCTCGGCCAGTGCCTGCCCCGCAGCCACGGCCACATTGCCCACCGGGTCGAACGGGTCGCCCGCGGCCCGTCCCATCCCGGCAACCGTCGTCAGCGCCGCCACATGCACCTGCGCGCCTCCGGATGCACCCGTGCCGCCGGGCTGCCCGGTCGGACCACCGCCAGGCGGGAGCTGGGCCTCGGCTGCTCGTGTTGCCGTGGGTGTGCCGGTGCTGGTGAGCACGGTGCTCGTTGCCGGCGGTTGGGCGGCGGACGGATCGGTCTGGTCGTCAGCGGCTTGCAGGAGCACTGCGGCCACTCCGTCGGCGGGGGGAGCGAACGTGGCGGCCGTCAGCAGCCCGTCGTCGTCGAAGGCCGGAGGCAGCTCGGCGGCGTCGCCCCAGGAGCGCACCACGTCGGCGGCCACCGGGTCGCCCGGGTACACGCCCGGCGCTGCGGCGTCACCCGGCCGGGCCGCCACCGCCACGATGGCCGGGCTCGCCCGCGCCTCCACCCGCCTCCGCCGGGACTCCTCGGCCGCCGCGTCCAGAGCGGCCCGGCCGATGCCGGCGCCCTCAGCGGCCCGCTCAGCCAGCCGGGGCCCCGGCAGCAGCCCGCCCACTTCCGCGAACCGCTCGGCCACCCCGCCCCACGGCGCCCCGTAGGTGCGGTTGAGGGCGGCTGCGCCCGGTGGCACCACCGAGCACAGGCCCAGCCCGATCACCAGCACCGTGCGGGCCTGCCCGGCCCGGATGGAGGCCGCCGCGGCCTGCACCGCGGCCAGGCCGCTGGTCTCGCCCCGGTCGACCACATGACCGCCGACGGTGACCGGCCAGCCCGCGGCCAGCACGATCGCCCGGGCGGCGTCGGCCCCGGCGGCTCCCACCGGGTCGGCGCAGCCCACCACCACCTCGTCCAGGTCGTCCGGGGCGAGCCCGGCCCGCTCCAGCACCTCCCGACCCACCACCCCGGCCAGCATCACCGGGTTCCATCCGGCCAGTTCGCCGTCCACCGGCCGCACCGCGGTCCGGGCCACCGCCGCCACTGCCACCGTCGGGGTCTCACCCACGGACTGCGTCACCCACGGACTGAATGTCTACTCTCCGCCCGCCCCACCGGTTGTGGCGTGCGGACGATGTTGTTGTTGCGGGCCGAACCGGCGCGATGGGGTTGCGGCACCGTGTCTACACTCGCATCGGGCTGCGAGACGCCGATGGACGCGGCCGGGAGGTCACCGTGAGCAAGCGCACAGCCGATGTCGTCATCAAGGTGCTGACCGCACTGACGGTGCTGGGTCTGGTGCTGGCCGCGGCGCTGTATGAGCCATTGGGTTACTCGGAGGCGGTCCTGGTCCGGCTCGACCCGACCCGAGAGGGCGACATCGCCCTGATGATCCTGCGGGCCGCACTCGGGATGATGATCTTCGTCCACGGCTACAACAAGGCGTTCCGGGGCGGCAAGCTCGCCGGCACCGGCCGCTGGTTCCAGTCGATGGGGATGCGCCCCGGCAAGGTCCACGCCACCCTGGCGGCCGGCACCGAGATGGGCGTGGGCGTGCTGCTGGTGGTCGGTCTGGTCACCCAGGTCGCCGCGGCCGGGCTGATCGCTCTGATGGTGGTGGCGTTCTGGACCGTCCACCGCGACAAGGGCTTCATGATCACCGGCGAGGGCTGGGAGTACGTGGCCCTGATCGCGGTGATGAGCCTGGTGACAGCCATGCTGGGCCCGGGCCGCATATCCCTCGACGCCGAACTCGAGATCGCCCACCGCCTCGACGGCTGGACCGGCATGTGGATCGCCCTGCTCCTCGGCGTCGGCGCTGGCGCAGCCCAACTCCTGCTCTTCTTCCGCCCCCCACCCCCCGAGCCCGCCGCCGACGATGGCTGACGCCCAAGCGCCGCAACCGAGCCTCTGGCTGCAGCTCCTGTGGAAGCCGGTGTTTCGGAGTCGCCGCGAGAGGGTGGCCAACGCCATCTACGCCGGTGCCATGGCTGCTGTGGTCATCTTGCCGACTGTGATCTTCGAGTGGTTCGATTCGCCTCCATTGCAGTTTCTTTGGATAGTGCTCGCAATCTCAGGTCTGCACATGGTTGGCTGGGCGGTCTGGCTGTTCTGGGGTCGTGATCGGTTCCCCCTTCCGGCACCGGACGAGCCCCAGTCCGCGGCCTGAGCAGTCACGCCGGCGATCAGTCCAGCTGCCCGGCGAACCGGATTCCTAGAGGCGGGGGCGGGCCCGGGGGCGCAGCCATGGGCGGCTGACCCGGCCGGCCGCCAGGTCGGCGCCGGCGTGGCCGAAGATGGCGCCCAGCACCAGCAGCCCGCCGGCCACCGTCACCAGCGGCGGCGCCTCGGCCAGCACGATCCACGCCAGCAGGATCGAGAACGGCGTCTCGCTGGACCCCAGCAGACCGGCCTCCGCGGCCGGGATCAGCCGCACCCCCTCGACCCACATCACCAGCGACACCGCGAACACCGCCCCGAAGAACACCAGCAGCGGCATCTGGTCGGCGGCCACCCCCAGCGGGTCGGCCACCACCAGGGCCACCAGGAACAGCAGCACTCCGGCCGAGCCCAGCGCCAGAACCGCGTCGGCGCCCTCGAAGCGGCGGACCAGCACGATCAGCAGGGCCAGGATGATGGCCAGCACCACGGCCCGCAGGTTGCCGTCGAGGTCTCCGGGCCCGAGGTTGCCGGCCACCGTCAGGGTCACGCCCGTCAGGGCCACCACCGCCGCCACCACCGTCGAGCGTCGCAGCCGTTCCCGCAGGACCAGCCACGCCAGCCCGGCGGCCAGGAACGGAACCGTGGCCGCGATCACGCTGACATTGGCCACCTCGGTCCGCTGCAGCGCGTCGATGTAGAGGATCATCGACACTGCGGCCAGCCCGGCCAGCAGCAGGCCCTGGGGACCGAGGGTCGCTCTCAAGGAGTGCGCGGGTGGGCGAGACCGGGTCACGTCGTGGCCGGGTGTCTCCTGCTCTTGTTCGCTGCGCTCACGGGCCGCCCCAACCAAGGCATCACTGCCCACGGCCTCGCCCGTATGAGCCGGATCCACTCGGGTGCCCGCTCGGCCTCTGGGCCGCAGGCGGGACTGCGAGCCGCCGAGACGGCCCCGCAGCCAGACGTAGATCAGCACGGCGCTGCCACCGAGCAGGCTTCGCCAGCTGGCGATCTGCCAGACGTCGGCGTCGACGCTGCGGGCGATGGCGCCGGTGCTGCCGAACCCCAGGCCCGACGCCAGCATCATCGTCACCCCCAACCGCCTGGACCGCCGGTCGCCCGCCCTGCCAGCAGGCGAGTCAGTGCCAGAGTCGGCCCCGCCGCCGGCCTGCCCGGATCCCGCGTTGGTGTCGCCGGTGTGGTCGGCCCTAGCGCTGGTTGGGCTGGTTCCTGGGTTGGTGTCGCTGGTGTGGTCGGCCCCGCCGCCGGAGTGACCGGATCCCGCGTTGGTGTCGCTGGTGTGGTCGGCCCCAGCGCTGGTTGGGCTGGTTCCTGGGTTGGTGTCGCTGGTGTGGTCGGCCCCAGCGCCGGAGTGACCGGACGAAGCGCCGGACCGGCCAGCCCTTGAGTCTGGATCCCGCCGGTCGGCTGTCAACTACGGTCGGCTGTCAACTAAGGGACCGGACCGGCGGGCGGCTAGCCGGCCGCGGCTGCGGCAGGTTCGTACCCGACCTGGCAGAAGCCGTGGTTGCAGTAGCCGTAGGGGTTCCGGGCCAGGTACTGCTGGTGGTACTCCTCGGCGTAGTAGAACGCCCCGGCGTCGACGATCTCGGTGGTGATCTCCCCGAACCCCTTGGCGGTGAGCGCGGCCTGGTACCGGTCCCGGGAAGCCTCCGCCTCGGCCCGCTGCGCGTCGGAGTACACATAGATCCCGCTGCGGTACTGGGTGCCGACGTCGTTGCCCTGGCGCATCCCCTGGGTGGGGTCGTGCATCTCCCAGAACACCTTCAGCAGCTGCTCGTACGGCGCCGCCGCCGGTTCGTGCACCACCAGCACCACCTCGTTGTGGCCGGTGCGCCCGGTGCACACCTCCTGGTAGGTGGGGTTGGGGGTCACGCCCCCCGAGTACCCGACCGAGGTGGTGTGGACCCCCGACATCTGCCAGAAGAACCGCTCCGCCCCCCAGAAGCAGCCCATCCCGAACATGGCCCGCTCGTGCCCGTCGGGGAACGGCGGCTCCAGCGGCGTGCCGAGCACCAGGTGCCCGTAGGCCTGCACCTCCATGGCCTCGTCCCGTCCGGGCAGGGCGTCGGCGGCGTCCGGCATCCGCTTCTTGTCGCGTCGCAGCAGCATGCCGCGACTGTATCGCCGGCTACCGCAGGAGGTTTCAGCGGTGCGGGGCCGGCCGGAGGACCGGGCCGGCCGCAGGGCCAACCAGCCCGGTCTTGCTCGCCGGTCTTGCAGGCCGGCCATGCCATCCGGCCATGCCAACCGGTCCCGCTCCGAAATTGGGGGCAGTAGTGGGTGTATGGCACCCGTTTCGTCGCCAATTTCGGATTGAGGGACCGCCGAGCCGACCTGGCGGGCGCCCGCCTCCCGCCACCCCAACCGGGCCAACGACGCCACGGCTACCCTCTGGCGCAATGCTCGACACCCTGATCACCGGCGGCACGCTGGTCGACGGCACCGGCGCCCCGGCCCGCCCCGCCGACATCGGCATCAGCGGCGACCGGATCGTGGCCGTGGCCGACCCGGGCGACCTGGCCGACGCCGCCACCGAGGCCACCGAGACGGTCGACGCCGACGGCCTGGTCGTGTGCCCCGGCTTCATCGACCCCCACACCCACTACGACGCCCAGATCTTCTGGGACCCCCGGGCCACCCCGTCGAACCTCTTCGGCGTCACCACCGTGATCGGCGGCAACTGCGGCTTCACCCTGGCCCCCCTGCACCACCCCGACGACGGCGAGTACCTCAAGCGCATGATGGTGAAGGTCGAGGGCATGGAGCTGGCCGCCCTGGAGCAGGGCGTGCCCTGGAACTGGGAGAGCTTCGCCGACTACCTGCGGGCCGTCGAGACCCGGGGCATAGCCGTGAACGCCGGCTTCCTCGTGGGCCACTGCGCCCTGCGCCGCGCCGTCATGCGCGACGACGCCGTCGGCCACGAGGCCAACGACGACCAGATCGCCCTGATGCGGGCGCTGCTGGCCGAGTCGCTGGCCGCGGGCGGGCTCGGCTTCTCCACCGGCCGCAGCTACACCCACAACGACTGGGACGGCCAGCCCGTGCCCAGCCGCTGGGCCTCCGTCGAGGAGGTGCTTGAGCTGTGCCGGGAGACGGCCACCCACGCCGGCACCACCCTGGAGTGGGTGGCCGACGGCTGCATGAAGGGCTTCAGCGACGACGAGGTCGACCTGATGACCCGCATGTCGCTGGAGGCCCAGCGCCCCCTCAACTGGAACGTCCTCACCATCGACTCGGCCCGCCCCGACGACTACCGCAACCAGATCGCGGCCTGCGAGCGGGCCGCCGAGGCCGGGGCGGTCGTCGTGGCGCTCACCATGCCGATCCTGGTGGGGATGAACATGAACCTGGGCACGTTCTGCGCGCTGCACATGCTGCCGGGCTGGCCCGACATCTTCGGCCTGCCCGTGCCCGAGCGGATGGAGGCCCTGCGCCGCCCCGAGACCCTCATCGCCCTGGAGAACGACGCGGCCAGCCCCGAGGCCGGCGTGTTCAGCCGCCTCACCGGCTGGTCCGACTACATCATCGGCGACACCTACTCGGCCGCCAACGAGGGCCTCAAGGGGCGCCGGGTGGGCGACATCGCCCGGGAGCGGGGCCAGCGTGACTTGTTCTGCCTGGTGGACATCTGCCTGAACGACGACCTGCGCACCGTGCTGTGGCCGGCCCCCACCGACGACGATCCCGAGAGTTGGCGGCTGCGGGCCGAGGCCTGGGAGCATCCGGCGGTGATGATCGGCGGCAGCGACGCCGGGGCCCATCTCGACCGGATGGCCGGCGCGTGCTACACCACCGCCTGGATCGACGACTGCCTGCGGGGCCGCCGGCTCACCACCCTCGAGAACGCCGTGCACCACCTCACCGACGCCCCGGCCCGGCTGTTCGGCCTCAAGGGTCGGGGCCGCATCGCCGAGGGCGGCTTCGCCGACATCGTGGTGTTCGATCCCGACACGGTCGGGGCCGGCGAGCCGGTGCTGGTGGCCGACCTGCCCGGCGACGGCAGGCGGCTGTGGTCCGAGGCCACCGGCGTGCGGCGGGTGATGGTCAACGGGGTCACCACCATCGTCGACGGCGTGGCCACCGATGCGCTGCCGGGCACGGTGCTGCGCTCGGGCCGCCACACCGCCACCGTGCCAGTAGGCGCTGCCGGGTAGCGCACAGCCAAGCCAGCAGCCAGGACGCAGAGCCAGTACGCCAAGCAGCAACAGGGAGGGACAACCATGGCCGCCGAAGGGTCGATCGAGATCTACGAGACCGAGGACCGCACGTTCCCGCCGCCGCCGGGCTTCGCGGCCGCGGCCCAAGCCAGGGACCGGTCGATGTACGACGAGGCCGCCGCCGACTTCGAGGCCTTCTGGGCCGCCCAGGCCCGCGACCTCCTCGACTGGGACCAAGACTTCCACACCACCCTGGAGTGGGACCTGCCCTTCGCCAAGTGGTTCGTGGGCGGCCGGCTCAACGTCTCGTACAACTGCCTCGACCGCCACGTCGCCGCAGGCAAGGGCGACAAGGTGGCCTTCCACTGGGAGGGCGAGCCCGGCGACACCCGCACCATCACCTACTCCGAGCTGCTCGACGACGTGCAGCGCTTCGCCAACGTGCTGCTGCGCCTGGGCCTGCGCAGGGGCGACCGCATCGCGGTGTACATGCCGATGATCCCCGAGCTGGCCGTCACCATGCTGGCCTGCACCCGCATCGGGGTGGCCCACTCGGTGATCTTCGGCGGCTTCTCGCCCGACGCCATCACCGACCGCTGCGCCGATGCCGAGGCCCGGCTGGTGGTCACCGCCGATGCCGGCTACCGCCGGGGCGCCCCTTCGGCGCTGAAGCCCAACGTGGATCTGGCCCTGGCGGCGGGCGCCCCGTCGGTGGAGCACGTGGTGGTGGTGGACCGCTGCGGCACCGACCCCGACATGGTCGGGGGCCGCGACCTGTGGTGGCACGACCTGATGGCCGAGGCCGCCCCGGACTGCCCGGCCGAGCCGATGGACTCCGAGCAGCTCCTGTACCTGCTGTACACCTCGGGCACCACAGCCAAGCCCAAGGGCATCATGCACACCACCGGCGGCTACCTCGCCCAGGTGGCGTTCACCCACCGCTACGTGTTCGACCTGCGCCCCGACACCGACGTGTTCTGGTGCGCGGCCGACGTCGGCTGGGTGACCGGCCACAGCTACATCGTGTACGGGCCGCTGGCCAACGGGGCCACGTCGGTGATGTACGAGGGCACCCCGGACACGCCCCGCCCCGAGGAGCGCTCCGGCGACCGGGCCGGCTGGGCCAAGGACCGCCTGTGGGACATCATCGAGCGCTACGGCGTGACCCAGCTGTACACCGCGCCCACCGCCATCCGCACGTTCATGAAGTGGGGCGAGCAGTGGCCGGCGGGCCGGGACCTCTCGAGCCTGCGGGTGCTGGGCACGGTGGGCGAGCCCATCAACCCCGAGGCGTGGATGTGGTACCACCGCCACATCGGCGGCGAGCGCTGCCCGATCGTGGACACCTGGTGGCAGACCGAGACGGGCGGCCACATGATCACTCCGCTGCCGGGAGTCACCACCACCAAGCCGGGCTCGGCGACCCAGCCGCTGCCGGGCGTGTTCGCCGAGGTGGTCGACGACTCGGGCTCGGTGGTCACCGAGGGGGGCGGCTACCTGACCATCATCCGGCCGTGGCCGTCGATGCTGCGGGGCATCTGGGGCGACCCGGAGCGCTACCGCGAGACCTACTGGTCCGCCTTCGAGGGCCGCTACTTCGCGGGCGACGGCGCCCGCCTCGACGCCGACGGCTACCTGTGGCTGCTGGGCCGGGTGGACGACGTGATGAACGTGTCGGGCCACCGGATCTCCACCACAGAGGTGGAGTCGGCGCTGGTGGACCATCCGGCGGTCGCCGAGGCCGCGGTGGTGGGCGCCACCGACGACATCACCGGCCAGGCCATCGTGGGCTACGTGATCCTGGTGGGCACGGCGGTGGCGTCCGACGAGCTGCGGGAGGAGGTCCGCCGGCATGTGGCGGTGAAGCTGGGTCCGACGGCCCGCCCCAAGGCGGTGTTCCTGGTGCCGGACCTGCCCAAGACCCGCTCGGGGAAGATCATGCGCCGTCTGTTGCGTGACGCGGCCGACGGCCGGGACTTGGGCGACACCACCACGCTGGCCGATCCGGGGGTTGTGGCCGAGATCCGGGACCGGGCCGCCGAAGCCGCCGACGAGGAGTGACCGGCACGCATCCACACCTTCCGTCTGGTTCTTGGGGACGTTTTGGGCACTGGACACCCATTAGTCGCCCCAATTTCGTGAGGACGGGTCAGTGAAGGGTGGCGCGACTCCCCACAACTGGTATTTCCGCGACGGCGCGCCCACGGGCGGGCCGTTGGTGATCCTCGACCTCGACGGCATCATCTCCGACGCCTCGCACCGCCAGCACTTCTTGCGGGGCGACCGCAAGGACTACGAGGGCTTCTTCAGGTCCGCGGCCCTCGACCCGCCGTACCAGTCCGGCCTCGTCCTGGCCGCGTCGATCGCGCAGGACCACGCGGTGGCCATCCTGACCGCCCGCCCCAACTACGTGGTGAACATCACCCGCGCCTGGCTGGCCGCCAACGACGTCCGCCACGACCTGCTGATCCTGCGCCCCAGGCACGGCCGGGGCAGCCACGGCGCCTCCGCCGACTTCAAGCGCCACGAGCTCGGCCGCCTGCGGGCCGCCGGCTACGAGGTCGCCGTGGCCGTCGACGACGACGAGCGCATCATCGAGATGTACCGCTCCGAGGACGTGTTCGCCCTCTACGTCCACTCCGGCTATTACGAGCGTGAGGAGCGCGCGAGGATCCTGCCGGCGCCTTAGGGGCAGCTGGTCCCGGCACGGGTGTCAGTGCCGGCTACGTCGGCGAACAGCGTGAACAGGCGCTGAACGCCCGCGGGCTCTTACCTTCGGCCGGTAGGTTGGGGTTTCGCGGACGCCACGCACGCGGAGGTGACGGACGATGTTCAACGCGGCCAAGACGTTCACGCTGCTGGCCCTGCTCGGTGGCCTGTGCATAGTGATCGGCGGGTTCTTCGGGCAGGGCGGCCTGGTGCTGGGCCTGATCATCGCGGTGGTGCTCACCGGGGGCTCCTACTGGTTCAGCGACAAGCTGGCCATCGCCTCGGCCCGGGCTCAGCCGGTGACCGCGGCCGAGATGCCCGAGTACCACCAGATCATGTCGGAGCTGTGCAGCCGGGCGCAGATGCCCATGCCGAAGCTGTATATGGCGCCCAACCCGCAGCCCAACGCCTTCGCCACCGGCCGCAACCCCAACAACGCCGCGGTGTGCATCACCGCGGGGCTCACCCAGGCCATGGGCTGGGACGAGATCCGGGGCGTGCTGGCCCATGAGCTGGCCCACATCCGCAACCGCGACATCCTGATCGGCTCGGTGGCCGCCACCATCGGCATGGCGGTGACGTTCATGGCCCACATGGCGATGTGGGGAGCCATGTTCGCGGGCGGGCGCGACGACCGTCACGGCAACCCGCTGGGCCAGTTGGCGCTGGCCATCCTGGCGCCGATAGCGGCGGCCATGATCCAGGCCGCCATCAGCCGCAGCCGGGAGTTCCAGGCCGATGCGTCGGCGGCCAAGCTGATCAACGACGGCCGTCCGTTGGCCCGGGCGCTGGAGCGCCTGGAGACGTATTCGCAGCGGATCCCGTCGGGCGTGAACCCCAGCCAGGCGTCGAACTACATCATCGACCCGCTCAAGGCCCAGGCCCGCGGCGGCGGTGGCAGGGGAGGCTTCGGCAAGATGTTCTCCACCCATCCGCCCACCGCCGAGCGCATCCGCCGCCTCGAGTCCAACGACTGGCGCTAGTCCCGGGCGTTCCTGCCGCGTACGCGGGTCCGGCTGCACTCTTCCTCGGGTCCGGCTGCACTCTTCCTCGGGTCCGGCGTTCCTGCCGCCGACTCGCTCGGTTCCTGAGAACGTGCGCGGGTAGGTAAAGCCGCCTCGGGTACAGGGTGGTGTGTCCCGCTCTTGTTCGCTGCGCTCACGGTCCGCCCAAACCAGGCAACACAGCCCACGGCCGCGCCCGTATGTGCCGGATTCGCTCGCCTACCCGCGCGGCCCTTAGCCTGAATCCACCGGTGGGGTTGGTGCGGGTGGCGTTGGCGGGGGTTGGCGGGGCGTGTGGGGCTGGTGTTGGGGCGGCGGGTGCTGGTGGGGCGTGTGGGGGCGCGCTGGGTCGGGGT
>LXNI01001020.1_pt1 | contig 27430 bp, 15 predicted proteins | sample 809091 | NCBI WGS metagenome assembly LXNI01 (sample SAMN04870527, study PRJNA318959) | sponge metagenome | biome: 01000161; feature: marine sponge reef; material: water | host: Sarcotragus foetidus | place: Greece: Milos, Mediterranean Sea | collected 2013-05-29 | depth 5-7 m | reverse complement strand
TGTCCGTGGGTCTGGAGAGTCAAGATCATCCTCCGATGATCCCCGATCCCAACCGGCTCACGCTCACCTCTCGCTGGATTCACACTCCCCGTTCACGCTCACCTCTCGCTGGACAGCACGGCCGTTAGACAAGGCAAGCGCATCTACTGTACGATGCTTCCACTCGACAGGTTGACCCGCGCGGCGCTCCCGTCATGGTCTGGTTTGGCTGGTGGTCTTCGTCAGTCATGCCTCGACGGTAGGGGCGTTGTCTGAGCGTGTGTCGCACCCTGGAACCGCCAGGTAGTTCGACAACGCGTTCGGAGTGGAGGAAGAAGTCCTGCAGGATGGGCAATGAGGCGAGCCGTTTCAGAATAATGGACATGGTGCACTTTGTTGGATGGGCCGAAAGGTCGCGGCGCGCCAATTTGGCGCAGGGCGGCTTGGGGCCGTTGCCAAACCCCGCAGTGGCCATGGTCTCTTCTCGCGGCAAGGTGTGGCGGGCCACCGGCCGCTTTGGCACACGCCTTGCGGGGTTGGTCAGTACAGTTGGTGAGCCGACCAGGCTCGATCCAAACGGCGGAGGGTGTCGCCGGGTCGCACAGACCGGGTAGCTCTTCGCACAAACTCACTTCGGAGGGAGTATTGAAAGCATGAACAGACGCCTCTTTTCGACGTTCAGCGTCATCCTTTGCCTGTTCGTCGGCGGCATGGCCTGGGGCCAGACGCCGACGGGCAATCTCTACGGTACGGTGACGGACGAGTCGGGAGCCGCGCTTCCGGGCGTCAAGGTCACCGTCAGCGGTATCGGCGCGCCGCGCGAGCAGTTCACCGATGGCCAGGGCCAGTGGCGATTCCTCGCGCTTGACCCCGGCGCCTACCTGGTTGCTGCCGAGCTGGACGGCTTCGGCGGAATGGAGTTCCCCGATGTCGTCGTGTCCCTCGGCCGCAACACGAGCGTGCCGCTGGTCCTGACAGCCGCTCTCGAAGAGACGATCACCGTCACTTCCGAGAGTCCGCTGCTCGACGAACGGAAGCTCTCGACCGGCACCAACGTCAGCCAGATCGAACTGGAGAAGATCCCGACCGCGCGCGATCCATGGGCCCTGCTTTCGCAGACGCCGGGCGTGCTGGTGGACCGGGTCAACGTTGGCGGTTCGGAGTCGGGCCAGCAGGCCACGTTCCGCGCCCCGGGCGTGGCCGGCAACCAGAACGACTTCCAGATGGACGGCACGTCGATTACCGACATGGCGGCCACGGGCGCCTCGCCGACCTACTACGACTTCGACCAGTTCGCCGAGATGTCCTTCACGACCGGCGGCACGGACGTGACGAAGAACAGCGCGGGCGTCCAGGTGAACCTGGTCACCAAGCGGGGCAGCAACGAGTTCCGCGGTTCGGCCCGGTTCTACAACACGCAGGCCAACGGCTACTTCGGTGGCGCGCTGAAGCAGTCGCAGCCGGACATTCAGGACGAGCTGTACACGGCGAACTTCCAGACCGAGCTCGCCGGAGCGCAGATTCGGAAGATCGAGGACATCGGCTTCGAGGCCGGTGGCGCAGCGATTCAGGACCGTCTGTTCTTCTGGGGTAGCTGGGGCCAGAACGACATCCAGCAGAATGCGGCGACCGGCTTCGCCGACGACACGATCCTGGAGAACACGGCGATCAAGGCGAATGGCCAGATCAACGCGTCCAACTCGATCGTCGGCTCGTTCAACAACGGCGACAAGCTGAAGTTCGGACGCGGCGCGGGCACGGTCCGGCCGCCGGAGACGACGTGGAACCAGCGCGGCCCTTCGGCCCAGTACCGGCTGGAGGACACGCATGTGTTCTCGGCGAACTTCTTCCTTACCGGCACCTACTCGCACGGCGACTTCGGGTTTGCGCTGGCCGCGAGAGGGCACCGCGCGGACCAGAACGGAATCCATCCGGACGCGCTCGACCCGCGCCGGGAGGCCGGCGTCTGGCAGGACAACTACCTCACCGGCAGCAGCTCCCGTCCGTTCGACTCGTATCAGGTCGACACGTCTTACTTCTTCACCACGGGCGCGTCTGTGAACCACGAGTTGAAGATCGGCGGGCGCTTCCGCGAGTTCACCCAGAACTCCGTGTTCCAGTGGGGGCCGCGAGACGTGTTCCACGGCGACTGGGGCCAGACCGTCGCCGTCCGCGACCACACCGGCGTCGCCGTCTCCGACTACACCGCGGTCTGGGCTCAGGACACGGTGACCTTCGGCCGCGCGACGGTCAACTTCGGCCTCCGCTACGACGACCAGGGTGGAATCAACGAGCCGTACAACCGGCCCGCTCATCCGGTCGCGGCATACCGCGACATCTACCCTGACATCAACTTCCGCGGCTCCGACTCCGGCTTCAGTTGGGGAAGCATCGCGCCGCGTCTGGGGGCCACCTATGCGATCGGCGAGCAGCGGAAGACGCTGGTTCGCGCCAGCATTTCCCAGTTCTACGATCAGATGGCTTCGGGCTGGGTGACGAGGAACTCGCCGTTCGGCACCTCGTACGCCTACTTCGACTCGGTCACCGGGGAGTTCCAGTATGCGAACGGCTTCGATCCCGACAATCCACTGATGGTCGTCGACGAGACGAACTCGGACCTGAGCGCTCCGCTTACCCGAGAGATCCTGGCCGCCCTGGAGCACGCGTTCCTGCCCGAGTTCGTCGTCGCCTTCACGGTGACTTCGCGGGAGGTCAGCGATCTGCTGGACGGCTTCACGCTCTTCAGGCAGCCCGACGGCAGCACGCGGATTACCAACCGGAACGACTTCGAACAGGTCGGTACGCTGGAGAGCGAGTTGCCCAGAGTCGGCCGCGAAGTCTCGGTACCCCTCTACGGAGTCCCCAACCCGAACCTCGTGAACACGGGCGGTGACTACGTGACGAACGGCGACCGCGGGCGCGATTATCTCGGCTACTCGATCAGCTTCACGAAGAGGCTGGCGAACCGCTGGATGGCCCGCGGTTTCTACCAGTACGGCAAGGGCGAGTGCAGCATTCCCCGGTCCTACTACGACCACGCCGGTCCCGGCGTGGGGCGTGCCGGCTGCGAGGACGGCAACCTCTACCTGACCCGCTCGAGCGGCTCCGGCAAGGGCGAGCGCTTCCTGCAGTCCACCTGGACCTACAGCCTGAACGGCATGTACCAGGTGGCGCCGGATCGGCCGTGGGGGTTCAACGTCTCGGCGAACCTGACCGGACGCGAGGGTTATCCTCTCGCGTACTGGAACAACTCTCAGTTGGTTCCCTGGGGATCGAGGAACTCCAGAACGACGGTCAACATCGTGCCGAACCAGGACTACGACCAGTACCGCCTGGACGACATCCAGACGATCGACTTCCGGGTCGAGAAGGAGATCGCCCTGCAGGGTCCGGTCAACATGACGTTCGGCATCGACCTGTTCAACATGACGAACGAGGGCACCGGCCTGGCGTACCTGCTGAACACGCGGTACACGAACGCCGGCAACCTGGACGACAACATTTCACCGCGCATCTACCGCATGGGCGTGCGCCTGAACTGGAAGTAGTCCAGGACTGGAGGTTCGGGACCTGACGACGAGTCGGGCCACGGGCCGGGAAAGACCGAGAGGGCCGGGGATCGCTCCCCGGCCCTCTTTTCTTCTGTGCCTAGGGCGCCGGTACGCGGCCACAGGTGTAGCATGGCAATACGGATCGGCAGTCTTCGAACGACGGGAGGACTCATGAACTATCGAACCCGTGTCGTCGGCGCAATGGTGACCGGCCTGCTCCTGGCTGCAAGCGTTTCGGCCCAGGCCTGGGCCGGTCGTGGACGCCTGAGCGGTACGGTTCAGGACGCGGAGGGCAAGCCGGTGGAGGGGGCGAGCGTGCAGCTCACTCTCGACGGGGCGGGGCCGGACGCAGTCTCGACGAACGGAAAGGGGCGCTGGGCGCGCGCCGGCCTTGGCGGAGGGAACTGGGACGTGCTGGTGTCGAAGCCGGGCTACGTGTCCACGACCCACATCGCTCAGGTGATGGAGTACGCCTCGCCGGCCGATCGCGTATTCCTGAAGACGACCCTTGAGGCGGGTCAGGCGTCGGCGACCGACGGTTCGGCGGCCGCGCTGGACGATGGCGAGTCGGCGCAGGCGGCCAGGGAACAGTTGGAACGGGGCAACGACCTGCTCGCGTCGGGGGATTACGAAGGGGCGATCCAGGTCTTCACGGAGGCGCTCTCTTCGCTGCCGGAGGGCGCCAAGGCGGCGGTGCTGGTCGCGGTGGCCCAGGCCCAGGTGCAACTGGAGCGGGACGACGAGGCCTTGGCGAGTCTTGAACGGGCCCTGGCCTTCGCGCCGTCGAACGTGGACGCGCTCCGCTTGATGAGCCGCCGTCTGACGGCGCTGGGACGCGGCGACGAAGCTCAGGCATACCTCGCTCGGATGCCCGAGGACCAGCGGGCGGATCCGGAGATCCTGGTGCGCGAGGGCGTCGGCCTGTACAACGAGAACGACTTCGAGGGCGCCATCGCCAAGCTTGACGCGGCCGTCGAGGCGGCGCCGGACTGGTCGGAGGCCTACTACTTCCGAGGCCTCTCGAACATGGCGGCTGGCCGCAACGAGGACGCGGCGGCCGACTTCCGGCGGCTGATCGAGCTGGAACCCGAGGGCGAGAAGGCCGAGGAGGCGAAGCAGTTCGCGGAGTACCTGGAATCGCTCTGAGGACGGTTTGGCGGGCAGCGGCCGGTCTCCTGCTGACAGCCTTCTCGCTGACAGCCTGCCGGCCCGGACCGGATGGCGAAGAACCGGCGGTCGGCCGGGTGGCTACTCCCTGGCCCGAGGCGCCTGCGCCCGGCTTCGCCCGCGATGTCGTCCTGGTGACGATCGACACCCTGCGCGCGGACGCGCTCGGTTTCGCGGGTCACCCGAACGCGGAGACGCCCCACCTGGACGGTCTCGCGGCGAGAGGTTGGGTCTTCGAGCGTGCCCATGCGCATAGCGTGATGACGCTGCCGTCTCATGCGAACCTGCTGACGGGCCGGTTGCCGTACGAGCACGGCGTGCGGGACAACGCCGGATTCGTGCTGCCGGAGTCCGTCCCGACGGCCGCGGAGGCGTTCGCGGCCGCGGGCTTTCGGACCGCCGCCTTCGTCGCCGCGTTTCCGCTTGACGCCCGCTACGGGCTTGATCGGGGCTTCGAGATCTATGACGATTCCTACCCGGAGGGTTCGACGCGGGGGTTCGCCGTGGCCGAGCGAAGCGGCGAAGAGGTGGTGGCGGCCGCCACTTCCTGGTGGCGGCGACACGCGGGTGAGCCAAGGTTTCTTTGGGTCCATCTTTACGAGCCCCATGTGCCTTACGAGCCCCCGACGCCGTTCTCAACCCGGTTCGCCGGGAATCCCTACCTGGGCGAGGTCGCGGCGGCCGACGCGTACGTCGGCCGCTTGCTCCAGGAGGCGACCCTCCCCGAGGGGCGCTCGGACGCGCTGGTGGTCGTCACTTCGGATCACGGCGAGGGTCTGGGGGATCACGGCGAGGCGACGCACGGCCTCTTCGCGTACGAGGCCACGCTCGCCGTGCCGCTCGTTCTGTGGGCCGAGGATCTGACCCCCGCCCGGATAGGTGCGCCCGTTCGCCATATCGACGTGCTGCCGACGATGCTGGAGGCGGCCGGAATCGACGCATCGTCGATTCCCGGGATGGCCGGTCGCAGTCTTTGGCGGGCGCCGGCCGCGGGCGTGGCGCCGGACACGCCCGACGCGACCTACTTCGAGGCTTTGGGTTCCAACCTTCAACGCGGTTGGGCCCCTCTTCGCGGCGTCGTCTCCCGGCAGAGGACGGGGACTCGCGACGGGAACGGATCGCGCCTCCTGAAGTACATTGCGCTGCCGCGCCCCGAGCTCTACGACCTTGCCGCCGATCCCGGCGAAGCTCGCAACCTCCATGCCGCGGAGGCGAGGGTCGCTGCCGAACTCGCGGCGCTGCTGCCGGAGGAGTCGGAGTGGCCGCCGGCAGCGGGCACGGTGAGCGAGGAGGAGCGGCGGGCGCTCCAGAGCTTGGGTTATCTCAGCTCTTCCGGCGGACTTGACCTGCCGCGGATCTACGGTGAAGAGGACGATCCCAAGAACCTGGTCGACCTCGACCGCATGCTCCAGACCTACGTGGAGGCCTACCAGGACGGCCGCCTTGAGCAGGCCGAGGATCTCGCCCGGCGGACGATCCAGCGCCGGCCGCGGATGGGACTCGGGTACTCCAACCTCGCCCAGGTCCTGCTCGACCAGGGGAGGGTAGAGGAGGCGCTACGCCTGATGATCGACGCGGAGCGGCGGGGACTGGCGTCCCCGTCGCTGGAGCGACAGTTGGCCCTGACCCTCGCCCGGACCGGGCAGACGCGCGACGCGGTACGGTTGATGGAGCGTCACGCCACATCAAGCGATCCCGACTCGCTGAACGTCCTCGGTTTGGTGCTTGCCGAGTCGGGGGACACCGCCCGTGCCAGGGACATCCTGCTGCGGTCTCTCGAACTCGACGAGAGGAACCCACGGGCGCGGCAAAACCTGGCCCTGGCAGCCTTGCATGCCGGGGACTGGCCGCTGTGCGAACGGGAGGCGCTCGAGGCGCTGGCTCTCAACCCGGCGTTGCCGCTGGCCTGGAACTACCTGGGGATCGCGCTGTTCAACCAGCGCCGGGCCGACGAGGCGATCTCCGCCTGGCAGCGATCGCTCGAGCTCGATCCGGGCGACCTCGACGTGCTGTTCAACCTCGCGAGCGTGGCGGCGCGGGCGGGCCGGCGGGAGATCGCCAGGCCGGCACTGGAGCGGTTCGTGCGCCAGGCGTCCGCGCCGGCTCTCGGCGGGCGCCACGCGGCCGATCTCGCGGTGGCGAGATCGCTGTTGCGGGGGCTGTAGCGGCTCAGGTGGTCAGCCGTCCGGGGACTCGGCAGCGGCCACTCCGTCGTTGCGAACCGTTTCCTGATCGCTGCGGTAGAGCTCTTCGTAGCGCTCCATCGCGGCTACAGCCTCCTCGCTCCGCCCCAGGCGGCGCAGCACCTGGGCCAGGCCGTAGGCCGCTTCACTGTGCTCGGGCGCGACGGCGACCGCCTGGCGGAAAGCAGCTTCGGCCCGCGCCAGCCGGCCCGGTTCTTCAGCGGCCGCCGCCTCGTCGGCAGCACCGTTCCAGGCGCGGCCGAGTTCGACAAGCAGGGCGGCGTCCGGTGTCGCCAGCGTTACCGCTCGCTCCAGCGTTCCGGCAGCCTCGAGGTGAGCGCCGCGCCACAACAGCAGGCCGCCGAGCAGCCGATGCGCCTCGACGGACGAGGGTAGGAGAGCCACCGCTTCGCGGGCCTGCACTTCGGCCTCCGCCGGCTTGTTGTTCTCCCAGAGCGTGGATGCGAGGTCGAGGCGCAGGGACGGGTCGGCGGGGTCAAGGGTAACGGCGCGCCGCAGGGGATCTTCCGCTGCCTGGAAGTTGCGGGCGCCCATCTCGTCGCGGCCGGTCCGCGCCCTGGCAGGGTCGTTCCCCTCGCTCGGAGCGCCGCGGAGCCGTTCGAGATGACTGCGGGCGAGCGGATCGTCGGGCCGCATCTGGAGTAGCTCTTCAAGGTGCTCGATGGCTTCCTCGTCGCGGTTGGTGGTCATCAGAAGAACCGCAAGGTCGGAGAGCACCGCCGGGTGGTCGGGTTGGTCCCTCAAGGCTCGACGGAACATGTCCTCCGCGTCGGCCAGACGATCGAGCGACATCAGGACGGCGCCGCGCTGATACAGACTGTCGGCTCGCCCAGGCGCGGTGGCGAGGGCCTGATCGGCGGCGGCAAGCGCTTCCTCGTTGCGGCCGGCGTCGAGCAGAATGGAGGAGGCGGCATAGGCGGGCCGCGGGTCGGTCGAGGCGAGCTGCGCTTCGCGAGCGAGGATCTCGAGTGCGGCGTCGACTTCGCCGGTTGCTGCGAGTTCCAGCGCCTCGCGCACTTCGCGGCCCGTCGGGTCGGCAATGTCCCGCCGTCTCTGGCCGACGGACGCCACCTCGTCATCGGCGTCCTTCGAGAGCGCCTGGAAGCGCTCCAGCGCCTCCGTCGCCAGGTCGCGTTCGCCGCTCGCGGCCAGGGCCTGGCCGAGCGCCTGGAACGCGTCGGGCTTCTCCGGGTCCAGTTCGCTAGCCAGGCGCAGGAAGGGAACTGCACGCGCCGCATCTCCGGAGGAGTGGAGGTAGCGGCCGTACTCCAGCACGATGTCGCGGGCTACCGGAGGCGGCGCTTCGGGGGGCGGGCTGGTCAGCAGGGGCTCCGCGTACGGCGCCAGCGCGCCGATCGCTTGCTGCATCCGGCCGGCCTGGAAGTAGGCGCTGGCCAGAAGCACGGCGTCCGATGGGCCGGCGTCCTTGATCGGTACCATCTGCTCCAGGGCGCCTTCGGCTTCGCCCACCACGAGATAGGCGCGGGCAAGCGTGCGGCGAATGCCGCCTTCGAGGTCCGGTGGCGGTTCGGCGGCGACCGCTTGAAGTTCGTTGATCGCGCCCCATGGATCGGCTTGCTGGAGCAGAAGCTGGGCTCGCAGCATCTTCACGCCCGGATCGTCTCCGGGCAGGCCTTCGAGCAGGGCCTCGGCTTCGGGCGCGCGTTCAAGCGCGATGGCGCCTGCCACGGCGGCTACGCGGGCATCCAGGTCGTTCGGGTTCGCATTCGTCCACGGCTGGAGGAAGGCATACGCTTCGGCCGCATAGCCGTGCCGGCCCAGCATCATGCCGAGCGAACGCAACGCCGGCGAACGCGGCTGGATCGAGAGCGATCTCCGGTAGTGGTTCGCCGCCTCCTCCGGCCGGCCCAACGCTTCGGCGGCCCGGCCTGCGTTGTAGAGGACGCCGGCGTCGGCGCGCTCGCGGTCCATGAGCGGCCGGAGAGCCTCCATCGCTCGCTCAGGATCGCCCGCCTCGACGTAAAGGGCGCCCAGCGCGGCGTAGGCGGCGTCGGGCGCGTCCCCGGCTGCACAGAGTTCTTCGATGGTGGCGATGGCGCCGCTCAAGTCGCCGGCGGCTGCGAGAGCGAGGGCGCCCGTGACCTCGGCCGGCACGTCCTGCGAACTGATGGGCGTCGGCGCGCCGGCCAGGAGCGCGCCGACGGTCAGCGCGGTCAGCGCGGCCAGCGCGGGCGAGCGGCGAAAGGGCTGGCGCCTGAGGCACGACTGGCTCATGGCGCGATGCTATCGCCGCAGGCGAACCCGCCGGTCCACGGGCAGGTCGCGCAGGACCAGTGGCCGCCCCTGGAGGGGATGGCGGATAGTCACGCGCTCGATGCGGTCCGCTTCGCCGACTCCGAAAAGCGCGGTGAGCGTGCTCTGCGAAAGGTAGGAGGATCCGGCCCGCGTCTCCCGGAACTGAGTCCGGCCGTCCGCGGTCAGGACGACGGCGGCGCCAACGGCGCCCGCGCTTCCGGTGCTTCCCTGCGAGAATCCGAGCGCGAACCAGCCGCTCTCCGCCCGGTTCTCGTACGCCTCGGAGGGTTGGTTCGAGTTCACGACCACGATGTCCAGGTCGCCGTCGAGATCGAGGTCGGCGACGGCGGAGCCTCGACTCGTGCGTACTGTATCCAGGCCGGCGTCGAGACGCTCCCGGAAGCGGCCGCCGCCCAGGTTCTCGAACAGTTGGTTCGGCTGTTCGTAGGTCCCGACCTCGCCGATCCTCTTCGCTTCAGGTTGAATGTGTCCGTTGGCCACGAACAGGTCGAGGTCGCCGTCGAGGTCGGCGTCCAGGGCGTTGACGCCGAAAGCGAGCCGCTGGAGAGAAGGTGGGGCAAGGCCGGACGGAAATCGCCTGTCGAGGAAGACGCCGTCCCCCGCGCTGCGGTAGAACGCGTTGGTCTCCAGCGCGAAGTTCGTGACGACCAGGTCCTGTAGGCCGTCGCCGTCGAGATCAGCCAGTTCGACCCCCATTCCAGCCTCGGCGGAGCCGCTACGGTCGTAGGCGGCGCCTGAGAGCAGTGACTCGTCCTCGAACCGTCCGTTTCCCAGTCCGCGGAAGAGCAGGTTCGGGTCCTTGTCGTTGGCGACGTAGAGATCGGGCCAGCGGTCGCCGTCGAGGTCGCCGATCACGACGCCGAGGCCGGCTTCGGCAGGGCCGTCGAGGCCGCTCTCGGCGGTGGCATCGATGAAGAAGCCGTGGCCGTCGTTCCGGTAGAGGCGGTCGGGCACGCCGTTGTACATGTCCGGGTGGCAGTAGCCGCGCTGAGGCTCGGCATTGGGGCTGTCCCCGTTGCCGCCCGAGCCGCCGAGGCCGCAGAGCTTGTGGTTCGTGATGGAGAAGTCCGTGTAGTTCGTTACGTACAGGTCGAGGTCGCCGTCCAGGTCGAGGTCGCCGAAAGCGGCCGAAGCGCTCCAGCGCGGATCGTCGACGCCGCGCTCCGCTCCGGCCGCTCGGAAGCCGCCGTCACCAAGGTTCAGGTAGAGCTCGTTGCTGCCGAAAGCGGTTAGGTAGAGGTCGAGGTCGCCGTCGTTGTCCACATCGCCGGCAACGCCTCCCACGCCGTAGCCGGCGAAGTCGATGTCCGATTTGTCGGTGACATCGACGAAGCGGGGGCCGTCCGGCCTCGCGTCGTTCCGCAGCAGCCGGGAACGCGGCGCGGGACCCTCGTAGCCCGGCAGCGCGCCGCCGTCGACGAAGAAGGCGTCGTCGTCGCCGTCCCCGTCGTAGTCGAAGAGCACGACCCCGCCGCCCATCGTCTCCACCATGTACTTCCGGCCGGAGAATCCCGCGTTGTGGTGGAACTCGAGACCCCACGCTGCGCGGACCTCGCGAAAGGCCGGTTCTCCGGCGGCAGCGGGGCTCGCCAGCGTTGCGATGGTGAGCAGGCCGGCAGCCGCCAGGCTGGCCGACCGGATCGTCGGCCTGCTGTCGTCCGGCGTCGTCATCGCACGACCAGGACCCGATGTCCCGGCGGCAGTCCGGGAAGCCGCAGGCCGCCCTGCCCGGGCCAGTGAATCCGGATCTCGAGGGTGCCGGAGGGCGGTTCGTCGCTGCCTTGTTCATCGGCCGTCGCGGGGGCCGGAACTCCGAAGGTCTGAGTCAGCGAGTTCTGCGACAGATAGGAGGATCCGGCCCGCACCTCGCGGCGTTGAAGTCCAGTGGCCGAGTGCAGCTCGATCACGGCGCCGACCGCACGACGGTTTGGGGCCTTCGGGTCGAGCAGATCGATCTGGAACGTCTGGCCACGGCGATCGCTCTCGTTGCGGTAGGCCTCGGCCTGGTCGTTGCAGTTCGAGACGACGAGGTCCGGATCGCCGTCGAGGTCGAAATCGGCTGTTGCCAGACCGCGGCTCACCCGAACGGCCGAGACTCCGCTCTGTTCCACCTCCTTGAACCTTCCGTCGAGGTTCTCCAGCAGTTGGTTGGGCTGCTTGTAGATTTCGTCGCCGAAACCCTCCTGTTGCGAGATGTTGTGGATCACGTGGCCGTTCGCGACGGCAAGGTCCGGGTCGCCGTCGAGGTCGAAGTCGGCCAGGTCGGCGCCGAAACCCACCCAGGGCATGGAGGGCTCGGCGATGCCGGCGACGAAGCGGCGTTCCAGGAAGAGCCCGTCGCCGCGGTTCGAGTAGAGGGCGTTCGTCTGCCGGTCGAGGTGGGTGACGATCAGATCCTCGAAGCCGTTGCCGTCCACGTCGCCGACCGCAATGCCCATTCCCGCTTCCGCTTCGCCGCGATCAGAGAGAGCGGTGCCCGCAAGCAGGGCATCGTCCTCGAAGCGAGGCCCCGAGTCCGTCCGGCGATTGAGGAAGTGGAAGTTCGGATCCATGTCGTTCGCCACATAGATGTCGGGCCTGCGGTCATGGTCGAGATCCGTGATGACGACGCCCAGACCGGCGCCGCGGGCGTCGCCCAGGCCGAGTTCCGCCGTGGCGTCAACGAACACGGTCGGTTCTCCGGGGCGGTGCTCGTTGCGGTAGAACCGGTCCGGCAGACTGTTGTAGGCGTCCGGGTGGCAGTACGAGCGCGGCTGTCCGCAGACGATGTTGTTGTCGTAGCTGAAGTCGACGTAGTTGGTCACGTAGAGGTCCAGGTCGCCGTCCAGATCGACATCGCCGAACGCTGCGGAGGCGCTCCACGACGGATCGGCCCCGCCGCCGTCCCCCGGCGCGGGGCTGAAGGCGCCGTCTCCCCGGTTGAGCCACAGCCGATTCGGCCCGAAGGCGGTCAGGTACACGTCCGGGTCGCCGTCGCCGTCCACGTCGCCCGTGATTGCGCCCATGCCGTAGCTGTCCAGGAGGATTCCCGAGGCTTCCGTGGCGTCGACGAAGCGAGGACCGTTCCGACCGACATCGTTCCGCAGCAGGGTCGTTCGACCCGGCTTGCCGCCGTGGGGAGCCGGCTCGCCGCTGTCCACGAACAGCAGGTCGTCGTCGCCGTCTCCGTCGTAGTCGAAGGCAACCACGCCGCTACCCACCGTCTCGATCATGTAGTACTCGCCGTGTCCGCCGTGGCGGTGCCGGAAGTCGATGTTCCAGGCTGCCGCCGTGTCGACGAACCGGATGGCGCCTGCGGCCTCGTCGGTCGCTACGGCCGCGAACGCCGCCGCGAAGGCCGGGATCAGGGCGAGAACCACGGTTCGCGGGCCGGTTCATCGTTCAGGTAGGCGAGCAGTCGTTGTCTCTGACCCGCCGTCGGAGCACCTCCCCGGCGCTCCACCTCGTCGAGCACCTGCTGCTGCAGGGCCGCGGCTTGCTCGAAGTCGTCGACCTCGGCGAGTGCCATGGCGACCGTCTCGGCGTGCTGGATCGACGGTCTCTCCGTCATCAGGCGCTGCGCGATCGCCAGCGCCTCGGGGCCGCTGCGGACGTTCGGATCCGGGCTTGCCGCCAGCAACCGGGCGAGCAGAGTGTCCAGGTGATCTACTGCCTCGGCGGATGGGCTTCCGCCGCCGGTGAGTGAGCGTCGTGCGCTGGCCAGGCCGCCGCGGGCCGCGGCGTAGCGCTTGCCCAGGATGAGAGCCATCGCCCGGTCGCGGTGCCAGGCGGCGTTGGCCGGATCGCGGACGAGCGCCCGACCGAAGTGGCCGGCCGCTTCGGCGTACTGCTCTCGCCTCGCCAGCAACCTTCCCAGGACGGCATGGGCCTCGGCCAGATCGGGATCGAGGTCGATCGCCTGGCGGAGATGCGCGACGGCGTCGCTGCTGTCGTCGCGAAGGGAGCGGTCTTCCTTCGCAGCCTCTCCGGCAGTCGATCCGGGCGGCGACGTCACCTCGGAGAGCACCGCCAGCCGGTAGTGAGCTTCGGCCCGTTCGCCGGCTGCTCCGGGTGCGGCGTCGAGGACCTTACCGAGAGCGGCGCGCGCGGGCTCGACCGCGCCGGTCGCCTGATGCGCGGCGCCCAGCGCCAGTTGAGCGAGCGGGAGAGCCGGGTCGGCCGCCAGTACCTCCTCCAGGAGTGCGATGGCCTCGCCGGGCCGTTTGAGGCGAGTGAGGACATCGGCGTGCCGGACGCGCGCCTCGACGTCTTCGGAGTCGATCTCAGCCGCCCGCCGGAAGTGGCGCTCCGCGCCCTCGAGATCGCCGCGCTCGGCCAGGATCAGCGCGAGGTTGTACTGGGGATCGCGGTAGTTGTCGTTGATCGCGATCGACTCCCTCAGGCGGGCTTCGGCCTGTTCCTTTTCGCCGAGCTCGATCAACGCCATGCCGACGTTGAAGATGGTCAGCGGATCGTCGGGAAGGGCGGCCAGGGCTTCGAGGAAGGCGATCAGGGCGGTTCGGGGATTGCCCCGTCGCATGGCCGCCGTGCCCCGCTTGATGTGCGCTTCGCGGCTGACGTTCAATCGTTGCAGGGCGGTGAAGAGGGGGTCGGGGAAGACGACGCTCAGGTGTTCGTTCTGTTCGAGCTGGGCTGCGGCTTCCTCACGGCGGCCGAGGCGCCGCAGTGCGAGCCCGAGATGGTGGTGAACGACCGACCCGGCCGGTTGACCGGCAAGGGCGGCCTGGAAGCGTTCGACGGCCGCCTCGAAGGCGTCGCGCTCGAACTCGATCCGTCCGAGTCCAAGCTGGGCTGCCGAGTACGCCGGGTTGCTCTCCAGGAGCCGGCGGTAGTCGGCCTCGGCCTCGGCGAGCAGCCCGAGCTCGAGGCGGATGTCGGCCCGGTGAGTCAGCGCGGCGAGATTGTCCGGCGTGAGCGCCACAACCCGGTCGAGCGCCGTCAGGGCGTCTTCCAGCTTGCCTTCGTACCGGTGGTGGATGGCGAGGTAGTACGCCCAACGGGGGTCGTTCGGCGCCAGCGTGTGGGCGTTTCGAAGAGCGGCCTCCGCGGGCGACATGAAGTCGTAGAGGAGGTAGAGCTGGCCCAGCCGCCCGAACAGTCCGGCGAGGCGGCCAGGCTCGGGCTCGGGTTCGTCGAGAGCGCGATCAAGTGCGGCCTGCGCGGCGGCCATCTGCTCCTGGGGAGCCGTCTCGTAGTGATCCATCCGTGGCGGTTCGACCGGTTCCAGAGCGACCTGCGCGTGGACCGGAGCGACCACCAGGACAAGAAGCAGGGCAATCGGGGGCGACCGCCGGCTTGCGGTCCGCATGGGTCGACCGGCACGCAACGGGCCTCCTCCTCCATTGCCGCTTGCAGCCACGCGTTTCAAGGAACCGGCTTCGGCGCCGGCGTGCCGCGGCCGCGCACGAGGGTGAAGTAGCGGCCCTGGCCAGGAAGCTGGAATGCCTCAAGCGCGCCGTTCGGCCAGACCACGACGACGGTGGGCGGCTCGCTCGCTGTCGGCACGACGACGCGCGGGTCGTTGGCCGCTGCGTAGGAGCCGTCGGTGTGGAATCGGCGCCAGAGGCGGTCAGCGCCGCCGGTGCGCAGTGCGCCAACCCAGGCGCCCAGCGCACGCCGCCCCGGAACCGCGTCGTCCGCGCCGGGGAGTCTCAGGTCAACGCCAGCCCACCCGTCGGCTTCCGGCCGATTCCGGTTGAGCAGGATGCGTACCGGCCCGTTGTTGTTGGCGATCACGAGGTCGCGGTCGCCGTCGTTGTCGAGGTCGCCTGCCGCGAGCGCTCGGCTCACTTCGGCAACAGCGGGTTCCTCGAAGTCGGGCGCCTCGGCGAAGCGGCCTCGCCCGATGCCGCGAAACAGTTGGTTCCGCTGGCGGAGCGGCAGCGGCTCGCCGGCCCGGTACTGCTCGTCGATTCGCTTGACGGCGCCGTTGGCGACCACGATGTCGAGCTCGCCGTCGCGGTCGTAGTCCAACGCGGCGGTGCCGAAACCCGTGTAGGCGAAACTGGGTCTGCCCAGCCCGCTGGAGCGGGTCGCGTCGTCCCAGAGGCCGTCGCCGAGGTTCACGTACAGCGTGTTCGTCTCGCGATGGAGGTGGGTCATGAACAAGTCGACCAGTCCGTCGCCGTTGAAGTCCTCGGCCAGGACGCCCATGCTCGCCTGGGGCTGCCCCGAGGCGTCGACAGCGGCGCCCGCCATCGCTGCGTCGTCGATGAAGCCCGCTCCGGCCTGGTTGAGCAGCAGCGCGTTCGCGTGCTGGTCGTTGGCGACGTAGACGTCGGTGAAGCCGTCGCCGTCGAAGTCGGAAGCGACAACGCCGAGCGTCGGCCGCTTCAGGTCGCTCAGGCCCAGGCGGCTGGTCCAGTCCTCGAACACGCCGTCGCCCAGGTTCCTCAGCACTCGGTTCGCCTCCGCCTGGTATGCCTTCGGGCCGCAGTAGTCCAACACCCCTTCGGCCGATGCACACTGCTTGTGGATGGCGACCCGAAACTCGACGTAGTTGCCGACGAACAGGTCCAGAAGGCCGTCGGCGTCGAAGTCGAAGAAGCTCGCGGCGGCGCTCCAGCGGGGGTCGGCCGTGTTGCTGCCGTCCGTGATGTTGGTGAAGCGGAGCGCACCGGGCTCGGAGTCGTTGCGCCAGAGTTCGTTGGCGGCCAGGTTCAGGATGTAGAGGTCGGGGTCGCCGTCATTGTCGATGTCGCCGACAGCGACGCCCATCGCGTAGCCCCTGGCGTCGAGTCCGCTTTCGCCGGTGATGTCGGTGAACCGAAGTTCGCCGGTGTTCAGGTCGTTGCGGAACAGTCGGTCGCGAAGGGCCGGACCGTCGGCTCCCGGGGCTGCATCGTCCGGCGGCGCCAGGAGATGTCCCTGGCCGAGATAGAGGTCCAGGTCGCCGTCGCCATCGAAGTCCGACAGGGCTGCGCCGCTGCCCATGTGTTCGGCGAAGTACAACTCGCCGCTCATGCCGTTGGAGTGGGTGAAGTCGACGCCGAGTTCGACGGCGCGGTCGACGAAGACGGGAGAGGAGTCGTCAGCGGCGACTCGGAAGGAAGTAGAGAGGCTCAGCAGCAACACCACGGGGAGGCTGGCCACGGCACGCGACTGGTGATTCCTGAACATGGCAGGTGTCAGCCCGGCGGCACCGGCGCCGCGGTCCGCGCCGCGCCGACACGCGCGGTCCGCCCGTACCCCAGGTTGTGGAGCACGTCCTCGGTCGTATGCCCGGGAATGATGTCGCACCGGAAACCGCCTTCTCCGTCGTCGTCGATCAGGATCTCGGTCGCCTCGGGCAGGACGCAGTGCTTGCTGCCGCGCACGCCGCCGAGCATCTCCTGGTAGGCGCCGACCGAGAAGAACCCCAGGTGGAGCGGCGCTTCCCGCAGGTCCGACGCGTCCAGGTCGGGCAGGAAGAGCGGGACCGCGCTGCCGCGGGGCGGGTACACGTCGTCCCGGTCGCAGGTGATGCCGCCCAGGCGCACGCGGCGGAAGGGACGGTCGAGGTGGTTGAGCGGCAGGCAGATGAAGTGCTCGCCGAGTGCCCAGGTGTCGGGGAAGGAGGTCATGATCGAGCCGTCGACCAGGTACCACGGGAGTTCCGAGCCGTTCTCCTTGACCGTGATGACCCGGAACAGGTGCGCCGCGTGCTCGGACACGGTGTAGCGGCCGAACTCGCCGATCAGGGCCGGCGGCCTCGTGCCGTGAGCGGTGCAGCGCGCCAGCGCCCGGCGGAGCAGGAGGCGGGCGAAGCGGTCGTAGTCGAAACTGCGGTCGAGCATGGTTCTGCCGGGCACGCCGCCTCCGAAGTCTAAGAAGCGGAGGTGGGGGTGGCTTTGACCCAACCTGGCGTAGAGGTCGAGACCCGGCTCGAGAGCGTCCACGAAGGCCACCTCGTCGCTGCCGGCGGACCCGAGCATCGCGTGCAGGAGGACGAAGCGCGCGCCGGAGGTCGCGTCGATGCGCGCGGCGAGAAGCCGGACCTCGGCTTCGTCGACGCCGAAGCGCGAATCCCTGTCGGCGACCCCGTGCTCTTCGCTCGGCCGCTTGAACCTGATGCCGAACTCGAAGTCCACCCCGCTGCCGGTGAAGGCTCCCAGTTCAGCGGCGTCCTCCAGAATGGGGATCACGCGGGGATGTTCCGCCCGGAGCGCCACGAGGTTTCGCGCGTAGGCGCTGCCCGGACCCTTGAAGCCGTTCGCCAGCACCATCCGGTCCGGCGGCAGCAGACCGGTCCGAATCATGCGGCGCGCGATCTCCACGTCGACATCGGATGACATCTCGTGGTGGGCGCCGGCGGCCAGCGTCGAACGGACGACTTCCTCGGCGGTGTTCGCCTTCGAAGCGAAGGCGAAGTGAAAGGGGGCGGGGTAGCCAACGTCGTCGATGGCGCGGCGGAAGCAGCGCACCATCGCTGCGACCTGGGCGCGGATGTTCGGCAGGAAGGCGATCTCCAGTGGGCTGGGCATCGCCTCCTCCGGAAGGCCGCTGGCGGGAGAGGGGCCGGTCTCGAAGAAGGCCGCCAGGTCGAGCCCGTGCGCTCGCAGGCGTCCACGACCGGCCTCAAGGAAGTGGTTGAAGCGGTAACCGTCGGGGACCGGCGCGGGGGACTGCCAGCCGATCCTGCAGGGTACGGAAGGCGGCGCTTGAGTGAAGTCCATGGCGTGCCCTTGCTTCGGGCGGTCCATTCTACCGGCGAGTCCGAGGCGCGGGCGGTTTAGCCGGACGGACCCTTGCGGAAACGCTCGTCGAAGCGGAAGGTGCGGATCGTTCCGGCCTGCACTTGATCGAAGTCCGGATGCAGTGGGTTGATCACGATGTTCCGTTCCAGCGGATTCACCACGCTGGGAACCGCGAACGCGAGGTGCTCCTTCAGGACCGCCGCGCCTGCCTTCTGTTTGTCCGGAGCACCGAACAGGTCGGTTGGCTCGACAATGGCGGCGTTCGGGATCGTTGCGTGGAGGATTCCGAAGGCACTTGGATTCGAAATGTCCTCGGTGTGGACGAGGGTCTCCAGCATGGCCAGGGAGGACGTCTCGCTGCAGTAGATCGCCTGCATTCCGATCGGATTCCAGCGCCCACCCATGAGGGCCGCTCCCCTGCCGCTCAGCATCCGGGCCGTGTCGGTGGCGTGGACGGCCTTGGCGATCCTCCAGACCCTCATCGAAGAACTCAGGGCAGGACTCCGTGCTCGAGGCGGTGAAGCAGCACGACGACATCGTGCGCGCCGCTGACCGTGTCGGCGCGCTCCAGGGGGGTGTCTCCGTCGAGCGCAAGGTTGGGGCGCTTCATCCACCTGATGGCAGCTTCGTGCTTGTAATCGAAGAACTCGAGCGCCTTGTTGTATGCCTTGGCGACCGCGACGACCCGGTCGGCTTCGTGCCGTTTGAGGGTTCCATGCTGCAGGCGACGGTGCATGGTCTGGCGTGGGATCCCGACGATGCCCGCCAGTTCGATGTCGGACACCTCCAGCGCGCCCTTCAACTCGCGCAACATGCCTGCCGAACACGCCCCCCCGCGGATCGCCTCCATATCGGGGATGCTCAGTTCGCTGCCTGTTTCCCCACCGCTCATGCGCTTGGCTCCTGCCGCCGTATTGGTTCAACGCAATGTACCATATGGTCACTGGCCTCGTGGTCGTATTCTTGGAGCGATGGTTCTCGACCTGAGGAGACGGGCCGCGGAGATCTTCCGCGCGGGCGTGATGGCGGCCGATCCAGCGGCGTCAACCGCTCGGGCGCTTCGCGAACTCGACCTGCGAGCCAGGGCTGGCGGCCGTATCGCGGTGATTGCGGTGGGGAAGGCCGGGTTCGGAATGGCGGCGGCCGCCGCCAGCGTTTTAGGTCAGCGTGTCCGAACCTCCGACGTGTTGGTTGTCGCTCACGACGAGGCGGCGCGTACAGGCGGCTTCGAGGCTCTGCGCTCAGGACACCCGCTGCCTGACGAACGCGGTCTCGCCGCGGCGCGGGCGATCGAGCGCCGCGCCGGCGCGCTCGGCGCGGACGACCTGGCGCTGGTGCTGATCTCGGGCGGCGCGTCGGCGCTGCTGCCCGCGCCGGCGCCAGGTATCGGGCTGGACGAGAAACTGGAGGTGACCCGCCAGCTCCTCCGCGGCGGCGCGACGATCCACGAGTTGAACGCGGTGCGCAAGCACCTCTCGACGATCAAGGGCGGCGGTCTGCTGGGGCAGTTGCGCCCGGCACGGGTGATCACTCTCGCCCTCTCGGACGTGATCGACGACGATCCGTCCGTCATCGGCAGTGGGCCGACCGCACCCGATCCGTCGACCTACGGGGACGCGGTCGGCGTTCTGGAGCGATGCGGCGTGCTCGAGCGGTGTCCGGCGTCCGTTCGAGCACGGTTCGAGGCCGGGGTTCGCGGCGCCCTCCCGGAGACGCCGAAGCCCGGGGACCCCGTTTTCGACGAAGCGATCTATCGCATCGTCGGCGGCAATCGGACGAGCGTCCGGGCGATGGCCGCGGCCTGCGGCGCCGATGTCGAAGTGGAACCGGCGCCGCTCGAAGGCGAGGCGCGCGAGGTCGGAGCGGTGCTCGCGGAGCGCTTTGCCGCCGCGGCGCCCCGTGCCTGCGTCGGCGGCGGCGAGACGACGGTGACGGTCCGCGGCGCGGGCAAGGGCGGCCGCAACCAGGAACTCGCCCTGGCCTTCGCACTCGAAGCGGCCAGGGGCCCACTTGCTGACCGCCGCGACTGGGTGTTCCTCGCCGCCGGCACGGACGGCCGTGACGGTCCCACCGATGCCGCTGGCGGCCTGGTCGACGCCTCGACGGTGGCTCGCATCCGGAGCGCCGGCATCGACCCCGCCGCCGCGCTCGCGGACAACGACTCGTGCCACGCCCTCGACGCTGCCGGCGCGTTGATGCGCACCGGCGCCACGGGCACCAACGTGGCCGACGTGGTCCTTTTCCTGTCGGGTCTGTAGTCTCGATCGATCCTCGTACGACCCCTTCTGGAGGGCGGTGAGTTGAAGAGTGAAAGAGCGCGGGGCCTTGCAGGAAGTGGTCGGCGAGGGGCTAGCGCTCTTCTTCGGTGGTGGGGACTGGCCGGGGCTTTGCTGGCGGTGCACGGTCCTGGTCCGGCAGCCGGGAGGCGTGAGCGAGGACGGCGTCGTCTCGGTCATCTACGGCCTGCCGATGTTGACTGCCGGCGACCGGCTGCTGCTATTCCTCGAAGAGGTTCCGGAAGCCGTCGGCGACGGCGTCTATCGCACAGTGGAGTTGTCGCTGGGCATGTTCTTCGAGTCGTCGTCGGCCGGGGGCAATCTGCTCAGGCGCGAGGCCGCCCTCCATCAAGCGGCGCCGGGGTCGAACGACGGAGCGGACTCCGATCCGTCGAGTCACGGGACCCGCAACGGTGGCGACTTTCGCCGCTGGATCGCTGACCGCGAGCGCGGCGTGCAGCGAGAGGCGGAGTACTTCGCCGTCGCCACGCCGGCCGACAGTCCGGTCGCCCTGATTTCTCCGTACCGCTTCATCACAAGTCCTTCCAGGTGCCAGGTACCCAACCTGCCGATCCGGTGGCGGCAGTTCGATCGCGGCAACGGGGTCGGGTTCACTATCCAGGCGGACGGACAGGCCGGCGTCCCGGGCGGCGGAATCGCCGAGGTGGTGCGGGCGATGCGGGCCTGGAACGACGATCCGGCAAGCAGCGTTCAGCTCGAGAGCCTGGGCACGACGAACAAGAAGGCCGGGATTGCCCGAAGTGACGGTGTGAACTCGATCCTCTTCGAGGACCCGCACGACGTGCTTCCAGGCTACTTCCAGGCCAGCCGGGGAGGCGTTCTGGCCATCACGCTCGTTCGTTTCTCCTGTGCGGAGGAGCACAGTCACGGGATCCCGGGCAACAAGTCGCATGAGGGGCTTCCGATTCTCGAAGCCGACATCCTGACCCAGGACGGCTACGGCCTGAGTTGGGCGGCCCGGACCCTGAGCGCCGGCAAGGCGCATGAGCATGTGATGGCTCACGAGTTGGGCCATGCGATCGGCCTGGCTCACTCCTGCGCTCAGGGATTCTCCGACACGTGCAGCGCGCTGACCGCGGACTCCCTGATGAAGGCGACAGCCAGCGGCAAGCAGATCTACCGTGGCGGTGTGCCCGCGGCCGACGACCTGGCCGCGGTGCGCTTTCTCTATCCCGCGCACGGTGGCCCGGCCAGTCCGTCCGATCTGACCGCAGAGACGATCGATCAGCACAGCATCGAACTCACTTGGCAGGACAACTCGAATGACGAAGCGGCCTTCGACATCTTCGAGCGGTCGATCAACGAGACGGAGTTCACTCTGATCGCCAGCGTCGGGAGCAACATGACCTCGTTCGTCGTCGAGGGACTGCCGCCGGCGACCTACCGTGCGTACCGGGTGGCTTCGAGCAACGCGGCTGGACGGTCCTCGGCGACCAGCGAAGCCGGCGCGGTCACGAACGGCGACGTGCAGACATGCGTCGAGGACGGTCAGACACTGTGCCTGAACGAAGGCCGGTTCCAGGTGACCGCGGAATGGACGACCGCGGCCGGGGCCACCGGTCCGGGCGGCTCGGTGACCCTGACGAAGGACACCGGGGCCTTCTGGTTCTTCGATCGCGCCAACGTCGAGATGGTCGTCAAGCTGCTCGACGGATGCGCCCTGAACGAGCACTTCTGGGTCTTCGCGGGTGGTCTGACGGATACCGAGGTTCAGTTGACCGTGGTCGATACCGAGACTGGCATGGCCGGGACCTGGTTCAACCCGGAAGGAACGCTCCTGCAGCCGGTTCAGGACAACGAGGCCTTCGAGACCTGCGGCCCCGACACGAGCATCGACGCGGCGCGGAGCGCCGGGCTGGCGAAACCCTCGCCGTTGGCCAGGCGCCCGCTGGACCCCGACCGGGACATCGAACTCGCCCTGGAGCGCTACCGCGCCGCTCGGGTCGAGACGCCCGTGGCCGCCCGTGGCCAGTGCACCGCCGGCGAGCGGACGCTATGTCTCGAGAAGGGCCGCTTTCGCGTCCGCCTGGACTGGGAAACGGCGGACGAGAAGACGGGCACAGGCAAGGCGATGCCGTTCACCGGCGACACCGGCCTGTTCTGGTTCTTCGAACCCGCCAACATCGAGATCGTGATCAAGGTGCTCGACGGCTGCGCGGTGAACGGCAACCGATGGGTGTTCGCCGGGGGCCTGACGGACGTGGCGGTCGAGATGACCGTGGTCGACTCCCAGACCGGCGTCGCGAGGACCTATGGCAACCGGCTGGGCAGGCCGTTCCGGCCGATCAAGGACACGACGACCTTTTCGTGCTCGGCGACGGACGATCACGGCGGTACGCGGGATGAGGCGACCGATATCCCGCTGGAAGCCTTACGGGTCGGCTTTCTGGACGCTGCCGACGCCGACTTCTTCGTTTTTCGGATTCCGCGTGCCGGCAGGGTGCAGCTCCGCACGACGGGCTCGACCGATACCGAAGGCGTTCTGATGAATGCCGCTGGAACGACCCTGGCCAGTGACTCGGACTCGGGTGCCGAGGAGAATTTCCGTCTTGTCGCGTCGGTGGGCCCGGGTACGTACTACCTGCGCGTTACGGGGAAGGACACGGAAGCGACCGGCGCCTACGAGTTGCACACCGGGTTTTCGGCCTCGGTCGCGATCTCGAAGGGGGATCGGGATGCGTTGATCGCGCTCTACCGAGCGACCGGTGGCGCGAACTGGACGAACAAGGAGAACTGGCTGAGCAACCGTCCCCTCGACGAGTGGTACGGCGTGACGACCGGCGAGGGCGGCCGCGTGACCTGGCTGGAGTTGAGCGAGAACGGGTTGAGAGGCGAGTTACCGGCTGCGATCGGCGATCTGGATGAGCTCCTGGTGCTGTTCCTCGACGGGAACGAGTTGACCGGGCCGATCCCGACCGACGTGGGCAAACTTGGCGAACTCGTGTTTCTGGTCTTGTCGTCGAACGAGTTGACCGGCGAGATACCGTCCGAACTGGCCAGCCTGCGCGACCTGAGGTTCCTCTTTCTGCACTTCAACCAACTGACCGGCGAAATCCCGCCGGAACTTGGGCGCCTGCGCGAGCTGGCCTTCCTGCGGCTGGGCTTCAACAACCTGAGCGGCGGGATTCCCGCCTCGTTCCGTAGCCTGAACCGGCTCAGCTCCCTGGACGTGCCGGACAATGAGTTGACCGGTTCGATTCCTGCCTGGTTGGGAGAGCTGACGGGTTTGAGTTTTCTCTGGCTCGGCGAGAACGGGTTCTCGGGCGGCATTCCGCCGGCACTGGGGAACCTGACCGACCTGGTGTCATTGCGTCTCTGGTCAAACGACCTGACGGGCTCGGTGCCGCCCGAGATCGGTCGCCTCACGGCGTTGGAGGACCTGTACGTCCACGGTACGGACCTGTCGGGCGCGTTGCCCGGCGAACTGCTCGATATCGGTGGACTCGAGTTCTTCTGGTTCCACTTCAGTGAACTGTGCGCACCGTCAACCGCCGCCTTCGACGAGTGGCTCGAAGGCATCGAGGACTGGCGAGGGGACCGATGTGACTAGCGAGGCGCTCTTGCTGGCAGCTAGACGGCCGGGTTCCTGACTGGAAACGCGTCGAGTCCCGGATAGACCGCCCGATCGCCAAGCTGCTCCTCGATGCGGAGGAGCTGGTTGTACTTGGCGACCCGGTCGCTGCGGGCTGGGGCGCCGGTCTTGATCTGGCCCGTGTTCCAGGCGACGGCCAGGTCGGCGATCGTCACATCCTCCGTCTCGCCGGAACGGTGGCTCATCACGACGCCCCAGCCGGCGGCGCGGCTTCGCTCGACCGCGGCAGCGCTCTCGCTCAACGAGCCGATCTGGTTCACCTTGCACAGGAGAGCGTTGCAGGAGCGCTCACGGGTGGCTCGGTCGATCCGCTCGATGTTCGTCACCAGCAGGTCGTCTCCGACGAGTTGCACGTCGTTGCCGAGACGTACGCAGAGCGCCTGCCAGCCGGCCCAGTCGTCTTCCGCCAGACCGTCCTCGATACTGACGATGGGGTACTTTGCACACCAGTCCGCCCAGAGGTCGACGAGTTCGCCGCTCTCGAGTTCGCGGCCCTCGATTGCTAGGCTGTAGCGGCCGGTTGTCTCGTCGTAGAGCTCGCTGGTCGCGGGATCGAGGGCGATTCCGATGTCCTCGCCGGGGCGGCGACCGGACGCCTCGATGGCCTCCAGGATGACCTCGACGGCACGCTCGTTGCCGCCCAGGGCCGGTGCGAAACCGCCCTCGTCGCCGACCGCGACGGAGAAGCCGCGGTCGTGAAGGATCGAGCGCAGCCGGTGGTAGACCTCGACGCCCCAGCGCAAACCCTCGGCGAACGAGCCGGCGCCGGTGGGCATGACCATGAACTCCTGGAAGTCCGTCGAGCCGGCCGCGTGCTGGCCGCCGTTCAGGATGTTGAGCATCGGCACCGGCAGGGTGCGCGCGTCGCCGCCGCCGATCGAAGCGTAGAGCGGCAGGCCGCGGGCGGCCGCGGTGGCGTGAGCGGCGGCGAGGCTGACGCCGAGCACCGCGTTGGCGCCCAGCCGGCCCTTGTTCGGCGTGCCGTCGAGCGCCACGAGCACGCGGTCGAGCTCCTCCTGGTCGGCGGCGTCGAGGCCCCGCGCCGCCGCGGCGATCTCGCCGTTCACGTGGCGGACGGCTGCAGTGGTGCCTTTGCCGCCGTAGCGCCGGGCGTCGCCGTCGCGCAGTTCGACCGCCTCGTGCCGGCCGGTGCTGGCGCCGCTCGGGACGATGGCGCGGCCGCGGGCGCCGCCTTCGAGGACCACTTCGACTTCAACGGTAGGGTTGCCGCGGCTGTCCAGTACTTCGCGGCCGGAGAGGTCCGCGATCCTGGTTGTTGTTCCGGTCATTCGATCTCGCTTCGGGGTGGGTTGGGGCTCAGGGGCTCTGGTCGAGGATCGGCAACGCTAGCCGATGACACCGCAGTAAGATGCGCCGGTTCCAACAAGAGGGGATAGCGGATGGCGAGGGCGCTGACAGGTCTTTCGGTTCTGCTGGTGGTGTCCGTGGCTGCGCCTGTTGTAGCGCAGCACGGCGCGGAGAGCGGTGAGTGGCGGCACTTCGGCGCCGACAGCGGCTCGACCCGGTACTCGCCCCTGGACCAGATCGACCGGGACAACTTCGACCAACTGGAGGTCGCCTGGCGGTGGGAGTCGGCCGACGTCCTGCTGAAAGACGTGACCGACAAGACGCCCGGGTCGTACCGGAGCATGCCCTTGATGATCGACGGCGTCGTCTACATCGCGACCAACCTGGGCCAGGTCGCGGCGCTCGATCCGGCTACAGGGGAAGAGCTTTGGCGGCACGATCCCAGGGACTGGGAGATCGATCAGCGAGGTTCGCTGGTCCAGATCCGCGGCATCGAGTCCTGGACCGACGGCGAAGCGGAGCGCGTCCTGATCGCGACCCGCGGCGGGCGGCTGGTGTCCATCGACACGAAGACCGGCAGGCCGGACCCCGAGTTCGGCGAGGAGGGCGTCGTCGACCTGATGCAGGGCCTCCTGCCGGGGCGTGCGAACCGGAACATGAACTGGACGGCGCCCGTGACCGTCGTGGCCGACACGATCGTGATCGGCGGGACGATCTTCGACTTTCCGCTGCGCAACAACAACCCGCCCGGTGACGTGCGAGGTTTCGACATCCGCACGGGAAAGCTGAAGTGGACGTTCCACGCCGTGCCGCGAGAGGGCGAGCCCTACATCGAGACCTGGGAAAACGAGTCCTGGCGGAAGATGGGCAACACGAACGTGTGGTCGATGATGAGCGCCGACCAGGAGCTCGGCTACGTCTACCTGCCGTTCGGCACGCCGACCAACGACTACTACGGCGGCGACCGGCACGGCGACAACGTCTACGCCGAGTCGATCGTCTGCCTCGATGCCCGCAACGGCGAGGTCGTCTGGCACTTCCAGACGATCCACCACGGTGTCTGGGACTACGACCTGGCGTCGGCCCCGAACCTGATCGACATCACGGTCGACGGCAAGGAGATCAAGGCGGTTGCGGTCGTCTCGAAGGTGGCGATGACCTACGTGTTCGACCGGGCGACGGGGGAACACGTTTGGCCGATCGTCGAGGCGCCGGTCAACTACCACTCGCGCATTCCCGGCGAGAAGCTCTCGCGCACCCAGCCGTTCACGACGCGGCCGCCGCCGTTCGAGACGCTCGGCATCGACTACGACGACCTGATCGACTTCACGCCGGAGCTGCGGGCCGAGGCACTCGAGGTGGTCCGGGACTACGTGATCGGCCCCGTCTTCACGCCGCCGATCGTCCACGGCGAGGACGGCAAGCGCGCCTACGTCCAGAACCCGGGGCCCGGCGGCGGCGCGAACTGGACCGGCGCCTCCTTCGATCCGGAGACGAACATCCTCTACGTGCCTTCGCTGACGCGGCCGGGCGCCATCTCGCTCTCGGCGCCCGACCCGGCACGGTCCGACTGGCGCTACTCGATCAACCGCCGGCCCACGCCCCTGGTCCAGGGCCTGCCCCTGCTCAAGCCGCCCTACCGGCGGATCACCGCGTTCGACATGAACCGCGGCGAGATGCTGTGGCAGGTGCCGCTCGGAGAGGGACCCCGCGACCACCCCGCGATCAGGCACTTGAACCTCGGCCGGCTCGGCACGCCGCCCCAGGACGGCGTCGTCACCGAAGGCGGCGTCCTGGTGACAAAGACCCTTGTCGTCTCGATCGAACCGATCGCCAATGAACCCGGCTCGCGAGGGAACGAGCGAGACGCGAACCAGTCCGATGGCCCGTCCGCGGGCGGTCGGATGGCGGCAGGTGACCGCTCGGCCGACGGCAGCTACCTCGTCGCCTTCGACAAGGCGACCGGTGAACTCCTGGCCCAGATCGAAGTCGATCGCAGCCTCCACGGCGGTCCGATGACCTACATGCACGAAGGCCGCCAGTACATCCTCATCGCCGGCGGCGGCGAGCGCCCAGGCCCCGGGCCTTCCATCGCATCGACCGCCGTCGCCGACGCGCCGCCCCCGCCCCCGCGACTGCCGCCCCGCAAGTCCGAACTCCTCGCCTTCGCCCTGCCCGAGTAGGACCACGACAGTCTCACGTTCGCGGCGGATGCGGGGAGGATGTCCCGCGTTCGCTGGACTGCGAAGCCGCGCGGAGCTTGGCCGACCCTTCGGTCTGGGCTTGCGGCGCTCGCCGATCGAAACCGCGGTGGATCGGGTCTCCCGGAGGTGGTGCGGCGGCGCCGGTAGGTCGTGGACTTGCGCAGGTTGTAGAACTG
>LXNI01001019.1_pt1 | contig 27436 bp, 30 predicted proteins | sample 809091 | NCBI WGS metagenome assembly LXNI01 (sample SAMN04870527, study PRJNA318959) | sponge metagenome | biome: 01000161; feature: marine sponge reef; material: water | host: Sarcotragus foetidus | place: Greece: Milos, Mediterranean Sea | collected 2013-05-29 | depth 5-7 m | reverse complement strand
GACGCGCGACAAGTCCGCGGACGCTGGCCGGCTGATCCTGCCTGACGCCTACAACGCGTTGATGGTGCCCGAGAACGGCGGCACCGCGACCTACACCGCCGATCTGGGCCGCGCACCGGGCATCGACGGGCGGACCGGCAACGCCGAGGTGTTCACCCTGCCGATCCGCACCGTCGCCGTCAGAACCGACGGGCGGGTCTTCGCCGGGCCGGGCCACGCCGTGGCTGCTGAGCAAGCGCAGACAGTACCTGTGACCCTGGGCGCGAGCGCCGACATCACCCTCGCCCTGGACGGCGCCCCCACCGGGGTGAGTCTCACCGGCGGCAGCACGGCGACGCCCAGCTTGGTGTTCACCGGCGCAGCGGGCGCCTCGCAGACCGCGGCGTTCACGCTCACCGCGGTGGACCATCCCGCTGGCCCCGCGGGCACCCGCACCAGCGGCGACCCCGACAAGCTGTTCGCGCTGGGCGTCCCGAGCCCGACCGTTGTCAACGTCACCGGAACTATCACCGCCACCCCCTCGGCGGGCGCGACCGATCTGGACCACCTGGCATTGCGCGACGACGACAAGGACGGCGTCAACGTCATCGCCTATGAGAGCTCTAAGCCAAAGAGGCCAGGCGTCGTCAACTCGACACGCCACCCCGACGGCACCATCACGATCACCTCGCCGAACTTCACCGCCGCCGACTTCTCGTTCAAGCGCAACCTGCACATATTCAGAACCGACTCGCCGCTGGACTACATCATCCGCTTCTACGAGCCGCCCACGGCCGACGTCACCCTCACCGTCACCGCCAAGGAGACAGGCAAGCTGCGGTTCGCGACCCGACAAGACGAACCCAACTACACCCCCGACACCATCACCATCACCGTCACCGCCGCCGACCCCGCCCACTCCGACCGCTGCGGCCTCCGCTACAGCCGCACCGGCGACCAGTCATGGAAATGCCCCATCCACATCTGGGTCGAAACCGTCGAACATCCCCCCGGCGGCGATTGCGTGGAGGTCTCCCACTCACTCACCGGCGGCGGCTTCAGCAGCACCCTCGACGACGACCACGACATGAACATCGTCATCCACGACCCCGACTGGGACACCGGCTTCACCTACCCCGGCGGCGGCTCAGACCCATGCACTCTCTTCGACGACCACTGATGCTGCCCCCGCGACGCCCTCGCCCCTGACCAGAGCTCCCCCCACCTCCAGCCATAAACCCCACGACGGTACCCCGCAACCCCTGGCATTACCCAGATGCGATGCAACAACTATATATTATGATGCTATAGACTACTATTAATATATAGACAACAGGTGAGTAAGCTATCTGGGGCCCAATTGTGCGGCCCGCGAGGAGGGGTGAGGGAGTGAAGGCAGGCGAAATACAGCACCGGCTGGCATCCACAAATCGGTGGTGGGCCGATCAGAGGGGATGGGTGGCTGGCGACTCCGACCTGCGGGAGGCTGCTCGCGCCCCCTTCAGCTACACCACGGGGGTGCTCGACGATCTCACCCCTGGCGGCCTCTATGTCATACGCGGCCCGCGGCGGGTTGGCAAGTCGGTGGCGATGAAGCGAGCGGTCCAGGGGCTGATCGACAGCGGGGTGGACCCGCGGCTGATCGTACACATGTCGGTCGAGGGGTGGGGCGAAGCCGACCTGGAGCGACTGATCAATGCTGCTTCTCAGATCACGCCGACTGGCGCGCGCCGGTACTGGTTCCTCGATGAGATCAGCGGTGTCTCGGGCCGCTGGCCCGACAGAGTCAAGTGGCTGAGGGACAATGATCGGCGGTTTCGCACCGACACTGTGGTGCTGACCGGCTCATCCTCGTCCAACCTGAAAGAGTCGCTCGGGGCGCTGGCCGGGCGGAGAGGTGGAGCTGTCAATCCCGACAGGGTGCTCTTGCCCATGGGCTTCCGGTCGTTTGCCCGCTTTGCCGCCGAGCAGGCGCCTCGGCTCGATGATCTTGGACCGGTCCAGCCGGGAGACCTCGAACATGATCTGCTGGAAGAGGCGGTATATCGGTTGATGCCGTGGCTGCACACCCTTGTCGGCACATGGGAGGCCTACCTGCAAATAGGCGGCTTTCCCCAGGCAGTGAGCAGCTATGTCCGCTCCAAAGACGTGTCCCACCCCTGGCAGCAGCCAGAATTGCCGGGTGTGGCGCGGCCTGTGCTGCATGGGATCGACGCCGGTCTCCTTGCCAGCCTGCAAGAAGCCATCAACGCAGACGCCTTCAAGAGCGCCCGACTCTCCAGCATCCAGTCGGCCGAGCTCCTGCGCCACTTGGTCGATGGCATGTGCTCACCGACCAATCACTCTCGGATAGCCCGTGACATCAACACGACTCCCCGCACGGCTTCGGAGCGGCTCGGCGACCTCCGGGAGGCGTTGGTCGTTTGGCCCGCCCACCAAGCCGACGGCACCCGTTTGATTCCCAAGCTCCGAGCCCAGTCCAAGACATATTTCTGCGACCCCGCCTACACACTGCTCGTTGGCGATGGGAGTGCGGACTTCACCCGTCTCTCCGAGCAGCAGCTGGGGATGGCTATTCTCCGAAGCATCGAGCGTCGGCATCCCAGCAGCTACGTCGACTTCGGCAGGCTCCTCTACCACCGGAACAAGACGAATCGGGAGATCGATTTCGTGGGCCGCGATCTGGGGGACACGGCCATCGAGTCCAAATACGTCGATGGCGGCTGGCGCGGCACTGCTGGGCGCACGATCAACGCCTCTCCATGGAGGGGCATCGTTGCCACCCGCACGGAAGTCGACCTTGACGATCCCGATCTCATGGCGGTTCCCACGGCCATCCTCGCCTGGCTTCTCGACAACTGAGGGGCAGCACAACCCCTGCATTCGCAAACAGCGGCGTTGAAGCCCGACCCCTCACTTGGAGACTCCCGGCTGCACCGAGTTGTCGTAGAGGTCAGGCCCAGATGGCCATCGGGTAGCCGGTGGCGTCTACCTCGTCTGGTCCCAAGATCTTGGCGGTGTCGGCAGCCATGCGCCGGGCGGTCCAGGCCGCGGCGGCGGCGTCGAGCAGGTCGTCGATGGTCGCGCCTGGCACGGGGGCGGGATCCTCGGCCAGGTTGGAGAACTCCGGCGCCAGCACGGCCAATCGCTCGGCTCGCCCCGGTGGTTGGCGCTTGGATGACTCCATGGGCCTACCGGACAGAACGGTGAAACTGGTCTCGGGGTGGACTTCGGCTGCTTGGGGCTTGGTGTGGGGGGCTAGGTCTTCGGGAGTCAGCTCAGCCCGCACCTCTCGCACCTTGGGCAGCAGATGGAACGCTTGGATCGACAGACCCCGGCCGGTGTGGGCTCGTGCCCTCTGGTTGGCCTCGGCGTGGTCGGCGGCGTCGAGCACGCACAGCGGTGGGGTCCAGAACAGCGAAGACCGGCGAGGGCCGAGCAATTCCCGGGCTTCGATGTCAGATCGGCGCAGGGCCTGGCCTGGGAGTCCGATGGGCATGTCGACGCCAACGGCTAGCAGCCCCTGCGACCGGGCCTCGGTCCACACCTCGGCAAATGACGGCCACAATGAGAACGCCACCGGCGAGCCGTGGTCGGTGCCGGTGATGGCCATGACCCACCCGCCCTTGGCCGCATCCACTCCGGCGACCAGAGCGGCGTCATTCAAAGCGGACCTCGAACACGGTGGGCCAGCGCTTGCCGGTGATGAGGAACGTGCCGGTGTCGGGCCGGTAGGCGATGCCGTTGAGAACGTTGTTGCTGTCGCTTGACACCGGGTGGGGGCTGATGATCCCGGCCATGTCGGCTTCGGCGATGACTGCGCCGGTGTCCGGGTTTATTACCACTATGCGGTCGGTGAGCCAGACGTTGGCCCACACATCGTCGCCGATGCACTCCAGCTCGTTGAGCCGGTTGACCGGGCTGCCGTCGGCCCGGGTCACCGGCACCGATCCCAGCGCATCGAACGTCTCGGGGTGGCGGAAGGTGAGCGTGTTCGAACCGTCGCTCATCACCAGGCGGTGGCCGTCGTGGCACAGCCCCCATCCCTCGCCGGAGTAGGCGAAGGTGCCGGTTCGCTCCAGCGTTTCCCGGTGGTGGACCGTGGCCGTGCCCGCCTGCCAGGTGAGCCAGATGAGCTGGTCGTCGACCAGGGCCAAGCCCTCTCCGAAGTGGCTGGGCTCTCCCGGTGTCTCCTGGAGTACGCGACCGGAGGGCAAGTCCACTATCCGCAGCACTGATTGTCCTCGAAGCCCGGTGCTCTCATACACCAGCCCGTCGAACCACAGCAGCCCCTGGGTGAACGCCGAGGTGTCGTGGGGGTACGTGGCCAGCACCTGGTAGCTGAGCGCTCCCGACCAGGAGGGGGTCGGGAAGGCCGCGGCGGTGGGCTCGGGGGTTGCCGGGGCGGTGGGCTCAGGGGTCGGAGGTTGCGGGGTTGGCTGGGGGGTCGGGGTCGAGGTTTGGGCGGTTGGCTGGGGGGTGGGTTGTGAAGTTGATTGGGCAGTTGGTCGGGGGGTGGGTTGGGCAGAGGGCTGGGGCGTTGTTGGTTGGGGGACCGTACTGGTAGGCGCCGCGGTTGCCGGAGCGGTGGCCTCAGGAGCGGCTGTCATCTGGGCGGTGGGTGCCGCGGTTGTCAGGACGGTTGGCTCGGGAGATGCCGATGGCGTCGGCGTTGCCGCGGCTTTTGCAGTCGCCTCGGGTGCAGCCGCCGTCGCTTCGGGTGCAGCCGCCGGTGGGGGCGCGTCGCTGCCGCAGGCCGCCAATAGGGCGATGGCAGCCAGCAAACAGACTGCCGCGAAGAACGTGCGAGTACGGGTCAGAGCAGCCATTTTGGCTCAAATGCGCCTCCAGCACAGAGGAGTGCCACACTGAACTCGTGGATTTCTCCTTGTCGGAGCAGGAACAGGCCGTGGCCGATCTGAGCCGCCAGATCCTGGGCGACCTGTCGACCCCGGAGCGGCACAAGCAACTGGAGGCCGAAGGCGCAGCCCACGACACCCAGGCGTGGCGGGCGCTGAGCGACGCCGGGCTCGTGGGCGTTTCCCTGCCGGAAGACTGCGGCGGGGGCGGGCTGGGATTCCTGGCTGCCTGCCTGATGCTGGAGGAAATCGGACGCACCACCGCCCGGGTGCCGTTTCTGGCCCCGGTGGCGGCCATGGCGGTGGCTGAGTTCAGTCCCGATCACCATTGTTTGGGAGGCATGGCTGACGGATCGGTGCTGGTGTCGCCCGCGCTGGTGGAACCGGGCCGTGACCCCGGCGACCCTTCGGCGGTTGCGGCCACAACGGGCGACGGCTGGACGCTGAGCGGGACCAAGGAGATGGTCCCGTTTGCCGACCAGGCCGGCTGTCTTTTGGTCACGGCATTGGCGGGCGCCGAGGTCGGGCTTTTTGTGGTGGACAAGTCAGCTTCGCAAGTTGAGGTCGTGCTTCAGGAGACCACCTCGGGGTTGGTCGAGGGCAAGGTGGTGCTGGTTGATGCGCCAGCCGAGCGGCTGGGCACCGGCGCTGAGGCGGTGGACTGGCTGGTGCAGCGGTGTACGGCGGCGCTGAGCGCAGTGGCGGTGGGCGTGGTGAGCGAGGCGCTGCGCCTGACCGCGGCCTACGCCAGCGAGCGGGAGCAATTCGGCCGTCCCATTGCCTCCTTCCAGGCCGTGGGCCAGCGGGTGGGCGACGCCTACATCGACACCGAGGCCATCCGGCTCACCGCCCTGCAAGCGTGCTGGCGACTCGACCAGGGGCTGGAGGCGTCCACCGAGGTGGCGGTGGCCAAGTATTGGGCCGCCGACGGAGGCCAGCGGGTGGCCAACGCCGCCCAGCACCTCCACGGCGGCATGGGCGTGGACCGCGACTACCCGCTGTGGCGCTACTACGTGTGGGCCAAGCACCTGGAACTGTCGTTGGGAGGGTCCACCGCCCAGCTCCTGCGCATTGGCGATGCCCTCGCCGCCGGCACCGCCTGACCACGGCGCGGGTCAATTCGCCGACTACGTGGAGCGCTACCAGGTGCCGTCCGAGGGCGAGTAAGCACGCGTCCGACAAAGCGGCGGGTCCCTGTCGTATTGCGGCGGCCCGTTTTGGCGAACCCTTGGTAGCATCTGAGCTGTGAGCACCCCCTTGACTGATCGCAGCCACGATCTGCATCAACAGGTTGAGATCTGGGCCAAGGCTGCGAGACAGCAAGCACGCGTCGAGCGACTTGAAGACTCCGGGGAGTTCTACGCCTCTGTGCCAGACACGAAAGGGGCTTGGGCCATCGGGTCAACTCCTGAAGAGGCCGAGGAAGGACTGGAGTCGGCGCTGGTGGACTGGGTGCTACTCAAGCTAGAGCTCGGTGCTGACGACATCCCCAAGATGGGCGGTATCTCGCTCACTGTTGACCTGTGAGCAGTCGGCTCACGCCGATCAGCCGAATTGACTTCATCAAGAAGATGCGCGGCCTCGGATGGGAAGGGCCTCGGCATGGGGCCAAGCACGAACGATTGTTCAAGGGTGATCAAGTCCTCATCCTCCCGAATGAACACATTGGAGACATCGGCGTCGGCCTGTTGAGGCGGCTCTTGAACCAGGCGGGTATCTCCCGCGAGGAGTGGGTGAAAACCGAATGAGCAATTGGGGCCTCTTCCCGGAGATCGAGGCCTTCGAATCTGGCCATTTGGATGTCGGCGAAGGGAATCGCGTTTACTGGGAGACCTGCGGCAATCCCGATGGGAAGCCTGCTGTGGTCGTGCACGGCGGGCCGGGCAGCGAACTCGTTATCGTCGACGCAGGCCATCTCGCCAGCGAGCCGGCCATGGTCAAAGCGGCCGTCAGTTCCACGAACCGGTTTAACGGCAAATGAGTCAAATTGACCTAGGGCCAGTGGGTGCCGGGGTAGGGAGTGGGGTTTTGGGTGGCCCATTGGTGGAGGTGTTGAGCCAGGTGGTAAGCCAGCCCGCCGCCGTGGGGATGGTCGGCTTTGCGAACCAGCACGACGGGTACGCACGGGTCGTCACTGGCAAGGCGTTGGGCAGAGATAGCGGCAAAGTTCGTCTATCAGCCACCTCAAGAGGACAGCAGGGTCTCGCGCTGTTGGGCCCGGCGGCGAATCTCCTCAGCGGCACGCTCATTTTCCTCGATGCGGGCGTCGATCTCTTCGGGGAAGGCACTGTAGAAATCTGCGGCCAGACTCACCCGATTTGCCGATAGGCCGAGTTCATCGGCGAGGCGGTCGACGCGCTCCATGCCCTTGCCCGGCCAGTGTCGCAGGTCGCGGATTACCTCCCATACGTCTGGTCCGCCCAGCAGCGCAGCTCGTCGACCGGTTGGCCCTGGCTGATAGACAACGCCGGGGAACTGACGGGTCTTGAGGCCTTCGTCGAGCAGCGAGCTCACCAGCGAAGTGGTTGACATGGATGCCGCTCGGCTCTCGGTTTCGAGGCGTTCCAAAAGGTCGTCATCGAGGCGAAATGATGTAGGTCGGGGCACAACTCACCTCGCTACTGGGTTCAGAATCATCATTATCACGCTACAACTAACTACAAAGAAATACAACCAGTCTGCGTTCTTGCGGCGCCGGCGTCCACCACGTCGAGCCCGATGCTCGGGCCGCTCGCTCTCCAGCTTGAGGTCGCGCAGAATGTGGTGCTCAGGGGGATAGTCGCTCGGCATTGGGGGAATAACCTACGCCACCATGAGCGATGCCAAGCGAGATGTCCGGGCCACCGATCAGTCGACCCTTCCGATGGTGGTGCGGGCGCTGAACAGCTATGGCAGCATCGTTCGTCGGATTCGACCGGGACATGGGCAGCTCAACGCCGACGCATTGGTGGAAAAGGCCAAGGAGTCGGCCAAGCTGGATGACTTCGGCCCCGACGGCTGGCGAGAGGGATTCGAGGTCCTGGTGGACTCAGTCAATGCCGAGGGGAATCTGAGTCAGTTGGGGCGGATGATCATGGGGGGTCTGCTTGATTCCACTCTTCAGATGCGGCTGCGGGTGGTGAATTGGGCCAACCAGCACCCCGAGGTGACCCGGGAGCAGGTCACCGCTCCGATCATGGTGACTGGTATGCCCCGCACCGGCACCACCTTGCTCAGCAATCTGCTGGACCTCGACCCTCAGAACCGGTCGCTGCTGGCCTGGGAGTCTGGGGTGGTGGCCCCGCCGCCCACGCTGTCGAACCACCGGGAAGACCCCCGCATCGCCGCCTCGGTGAAGGGTTCGGGACAGTTGTCCAAGCTGGCCCCCAGCGTGCAGGCCATGCACCCCATGTCGGCCACGCTGCCCACCGAGTGCGTGACGCTGCTGGGCGGGGAGTTCAAGTCGATCCACTTCGAGACCCAGGGCACGTTCGACACCTACGGCGCCTGGTTCGAGACCTGCGACATGGTTCCGGCCTATGAGTTCCACCGGCTGTGCTTGCAGGTGCTGCAATCCACCATCCCTACTCAGCGGTGGTCGCTGAAGACGCCGGGACACATGTGGCACATGGACGCGGTGTACGCCGTGTATCCCGATGCCCGAGTGGTGTGGACCCACCGCGACCCGCTGAAGGTGGTCGGCTCGGTGGCCAGCCTCAACTGCACCCTCCACGCCACCAACACCGACAAGGTGGACTTCGCCGGCGTGGGCCGACGGTGGCGGGACAAGTGCCTCCACGGCATCAAGGCAGGCACCGAGTTCCGCGACCGGCGGGGATCAGACGACACCGTGTTCGACCTCCAGTACGCCGAGCTCATGGACGACCCCGTGGGCTCAGTGGAGCGCATCTACCGCCACTTCGGCATGGAGTTGGACGACCTGGGCCGACGCAAGATGGCCGCCTGGATGGAGGAAAACCCCCAAGACCGCTTCGGCCGCCACCGCTACACCCTCGACCAGTTCGGCCTAGACGCCGACGAACTCCGCGAGCAGTTCGCCGGCTACGTGGAGCGCTATCAGGTGCCGTCTGAGGGATAAATGAAGTCGGGCTTAGCTAACCCCAAAGGCCGGCGATGGGAATTGCTTCGATGCGGTCGCCCAGTGAGTAGCGTCGTGGGCCGGTGTGGAATATCACGCCGCCGGCGAACTGCTCTGGCGGCAGCTTGTCGCGTAGCCAGGCGATGTGGCGGGCGTCGCGTCCCACTGGTGCGCTGGAGGTCTTGACCTCTAGTGCTGCGATCCGCTGGCCGAACTCCACCACGATGTCGATCTCGCGCTCTCCGCCTTGCGTGCGCAGGTGGTAAAGGCGGGCGCCGCTGGTCGAAGCATCGACTTCCACGCGTATTTGGGCAGCCACATAGGTGTCGATAATCCGACCGCGGGCATGGGCGTCACGAGCCAGCGCTTCGCGTCCGGCGCCGAGAAGCCAGGCGGCGAGGCCGGCGTCGGAGATGTAGCGCTTCGGGGTTGACGTGAGCCGCTTGAGCCGATTCGTGTGCCAAGCCGGCGCATCGTCGATCAGGCGCAAGACGGTCAGCATCTCGTGGTACCCCAGTCCCGTGCGGCGGTCGAGGCCCGCAGCTTGTGCCAGTGCGGTGTCGGGGACCACGCCAGAGGTATGCGCCGCGCAGGCGGCCAAGTACCGGCGCAGGGACTCGGGACTCCTGCGTCTTCCGCTTCCCGGTGCCAGCTCTTCGAGGTCGCGGGTTGCCGCGATGTCAACATAGGCGCGCATCCAGTCGTCGCGGGCGCCGGCAGCTGAGGCCGCAATCGCACCGGGGAAGCCGCCGTCGAGGGCGATGTCGAGATAGCCCAGCACGTTGGGCGGTATCTCGCTCAGTTCATGTACAAATACACATAAGGATTCATGTATATATTCACACCTATGTTCTTGCATATTTTCGCGCCATGGTGGGTACTGGGCAAGAAAAAGAGGCACGGAGGCAGTGCCCCTTAGCTCAAAGGTGGGGGAGCACCTCGGATTCGAAGAGGTGGAGGTTTTCCCAGGCCAACTCGGGGTCTAGGCCGCCCATTAGGGGGTGGAACATTACGGCGTCCATGGCGGCCATGCCATTGATCATCTCGATGGCCTCGGGCGGGGAGATGAGTTGGTGCATGCCCATGGCCCGGAGAACGTTGGGGTCGTCCACCGGCTCGTAGCCGGTGGCTGCGCCGGATTCTGCCGCCCAGCGGCCGTAGGCGTTCATCTCGTGCATGGCGTGGGGGGCGACCTGGGCCCAGGTGGCGTCTGCGTCGTGGGTGATGTGCAGATATCCGGGGCTGCCCGATGAGGCCGGACCGGGGTCGGGGTTGCCCAGCTTGATGACCTCGTCGCGGTAGTGGTCCCAGAACTCGGGCATGGTGGGCAGGAATCCGTCGGCGATGCGTGCCGCCCGCCGGGCCGCCTTCTCGCCGCTTCCTCCCAGCCAGATGGCCGGCCGGGGATCCTGATACGGGGTGGGGGTGACCCGCACGGTGCGGCCCCGGAACTCGAAGGGCTCGCCGGTCCACGCCGCCTTGAGGGTCTCCACCATCTCCACGGTGAGGCGCACCCGGTCGCCGGTGGTGTGGCCGAACATCTCGAACTCCGAGGGCACGTAGCCCCCGGCTACCGTCACGCTGATGCGGCCCTTGCTGATGCGGTCCAACACGGCCAGGTCTTCGGCGATCCGCAGCGGGTCGTGCATGGGGGCAATAAGCGCCGCCAGCATGATGTGGATGTTCTCGGTACGGGCGGCGATGGCCGACGCCATGGCCACCAGCGAGGGCAGGTAGCCGTCGTCGGAGCCGTGGTGCTCGGACAGGGTGACCGACACGAAGCCCAGCTTATCGGCCCACACCACCTGTTCGATGGCTGCTTCGTAGAGCTCGTCCACCGGCACCGGGCAGATGTCCGGGCACCGGAAGTCGTAGCGGATGTTGAGCAGGGCCATGGCCGTCTCCTGTCGTGGTTAGCTCTTCTTGAACTCGGTTGGCGATTTCATCCGCCCACGTCAGCTCTTGAACTCGGGGATCACGTATTTGCCCATGAGCTCGATGGAGGTCATCACGTCTTCGTGGCTCATCTTGTACGGGTTGAGCAGGCAGAACAAAAGGTCGCAGCCCACCGCCTCGTAGCGCTTGGCCACCTCGATGCAGCGGTCGGGGTCGCCCACCACCGCGGCGCCCGACTCCCAGATGTAGTCCATGGTGATCTGGCCCAAAAGGCCCTCGTCGCGGCTCTGCGCGGCATCGCCGGTGTAGGAGTAGGAGCCCAGCTCGGCCACCTCCAAGTCGGCCAGGTAGTCGGCCACCGAGGCGATGAGCCCGCCCCCGTAGCCCGGATACCACACGAACGACTCCTCGGAGGCGGCCCGGGCCTTCTCGTTGGTCTCGTTGCAGTGGACCATGGTGAAGGTGGCGGCCCGCTCGTTGCGGAACTTGCCCACCGGCTCATCGCAGTCGGCCTGGCCCTTGCGATAGGTCTCGATGCGCTCGGCCAAATCCTCGGGCGGCGAGCCCACCGTGAACGAGCACAGCCCGATGCCCCGCTTGCCGATCTCGTAGTGGCCGGGCACCGAGCTGGTGGCCCCCCAGATGGGCGGGTGCGGGTCTTGGCGGGGCTTGGGCAGCACCCGGCGCTTGGGCATCGACCAGTACTCGCCCTCGAACTCGTACTCGTCGTTGGTCCAGCAGCCCACGATGTGGCGCAGGGCCTCGTCCCACTGGGCCCGGGTCTCGTTGGGGTGGATACCGAAGCCCTCCAACTCGGCCCGGGTGGAGGAGCGGCCGGTGCCGAACTCCACTCGCCCGTTGCTGATCAGATCCAGCACCGCCACCGACTCAGCGGTGCGCACCGGGTGGTTGTAGGGCTTGGGCAGCAGCCGCACGCCATATCCCAGCCGCATGTTCTCGGTGAGGGCCGCAATGTGGCCGTACAGCACCTCGGGGTTGGAGCAGTGGGAGTACTCCTCCAAGAAGTGGTGCTCCACCGTCCAGAACGAGTGGAAGCCCATCTTGTCGCCCAAAACGGCCTGTTCGATGGTGTTCTGGTAGGCGTTGTACTCGCTGTCGCGATTCCAGGGCCGGGCCACCGGAATCTCGTAGAACATCGCAAACTCCATGCCAATCCCCTTGTGTGTGCGGCGGTGAGTTGTCGGGGCAGATGGTAAACGGCGCGACCCGAGGGCTGCGTATACGGACAACTAGGGTGCGGCCATGGCACTAGATCCGACGGCGAAGGCCGTGATGGAGATGATGGAAGACAACGGGGTGAGCTTCAAGGGCATCTCCTCGATGACCGCCGTGGAGCTGCGCACCATGATGCAGACGGGGGAGTTGCCGGTGGAGGATGTGGCCCGCACCGAAGACCGCGTGATCCCCGGCGCCGACGGCACCGAGCTGCCGATCCGCATCTACTGGCCCAGCACCTCGAACGAGCCGTTGCCGGTGGTGGTGTTCTTCCACGGCGGGGGATGGGTGATCGGCGGCATCGACAGCCACGACGGCCAGGTGCGCGAGATGGTGAACCGCACCGCCATGGTGTATGTGTCGGTGGACTACCGGCTGGCCCCCGAGGCCCGGTTCCCGGCCTCGGCCGAGGACTGCTATGCCGCCACCCAGTGGGTGGCCGCCAACGCGGCGGTAATCGGTGCTGATGCCGACCGGCTGGGAGTGGCCGGCGACAGCGCGGGGGGCAACCTGGCCGCGGTGGTGGCTCTGATGGCCCGCGACCGGGGCGGTCCGGCCATCGCCCATCAGCTGCTCATCTACCCATGCTGCGACATGGATTCCAACGCCTGGCCGTCGCAGACCGAGAACGGCACCGGCTATTTCCTGACCAAGGAGTCGATGGACTGGTTCTACGACCAGTACGCCGACGTCGCCGACCGCGACAACCCCTATGCCTCGCCGATCAAAGCCGCCGACCTCAGCAGCCTGCCCCCGGCGTGTGTGATCACCGCCGAGTACGACCCGCTGCGCGACGAGGGAGAGGCCTACGGCGCCCGCCTCCAGGAGGCCGGGGTGGCCTGCGAGGTCCACCGCTACGACGGCATGTTCCACGGCTTCTTCGGCATGACCCTGGCCATCCCCGGCGCCGTGGCCGCCCAGGAGACCGCAACCGCCGCAGTGAAGGCCGCGCTGTCGGGGTGAGCTCGGCGTGAAGCTCTGAGCACCGCAGCGGTCGGCCACGACGACCGCTACCGGTTCCGCCTGATGGCGGCCATCGTCCCCGTGCAGTTCGGGGTGAGCATGAGTCTGACGGTGATCGCGGTGGCCGTGGGCGACATCGCCCGCGACCTCGACACCGGAACCGGTGCCGCCAGTTGGGCGGTGACCGGCGCCATATTGGCTTCGGCGGTGTCCACCTCGCTGGGCGGCAAGCTGGGCGACATCTACGGCCACCGCCGGGCCTTCCTCGCCGCCGCGGTGATGCTGGTGGTGGTCACGCCCCTCAGCGGGCTGGCCTGGAACATCGAGAGCCTCATCGGGTTCCGGGTGGCGGCCGGGGTGGCCAACGGGGTGGCCACCGCGGCGGGCACCGCCATGGTGCTGTTGGCGTTCCCCATCGCCACCCGCTCCCGGGCCATCGGCTGGTACCAGTCGGCCCTGTCGGGGGCACCGGCGATCGGGCTGATCGTCGGGGGGCAGATCGTCGAGCAGTTCGGCTGGCGGTGGGTGTTCGCCTTCTTCGGGGTGATCGCCGTTGTCGGCCTGGCAAGCCTCGCTGGGCTGGACGGTGGCGGGGCTGTTCGTGGTGGCTATCGGCGACGGCATCCAGCTCCCGTCGCTCACCACTACCGCCTCCGACGCAGTGGAGCCCGAGGACTACGGCGTGGCCTCGGGCATGCGGGGCACCCTCACCCAAGTGGGCGTCACCACCGGCATGCAGACCATGGTCATCATGATCGGCACCGACATCACCGGCAACTCCCTAGCCAACTCCTACCTCCTAGGCGCCGCCGCCGCCATAGTCGCCGTCGCCCTGTCCCTAGCCATCTCCCCCCGCTCAGCCTAAATGCAACGGCAAAATGACTATATACATGGTCATATATACCGGAGGCTGATATTGTTGAGGGATGTCGCTGGATGGGCCGTATCGCACCATCTCCGCTGGAGAGTTCAAGGCCAAGTGCTTGAAGCTTATGGACGAGGTCAATGAGTCTGGGGAGCAGATCGTGATCACCAAGCACGGCCGCCCGGTCTCCCGCCTGGTACCCGCTGGATTTGAGTCCCGAGGGATTCAAGGACGGTATCGGGGGATGATGCCCGCGATTGACGATCCTGGCGATGGGGCCTATTCCGAAGAGGAGTGGGATGAGATCATGGCTGAGTGGGACGCCAACCAGCAGTGGTGGTTGGCGTCGGCCCCGCCCGATGAATCCCCTTCGTGATACTGCTGGACACCCACGCCCTCGTCTGGTGCGCCACCGGCGACACCACCAAGATGAGTGGCGCGTGCATGGATCAGATCGATGCCGCGATCATCGCAGGCCAGGCTGCTGTGTCGGCGGTGACCTTCTGGGAGTTGGAGCTGTTCCGGCGCAAGCCCGCCAACAGCTCGCTGCGATTGCCGCCCACGGCCAATCTGCGGTTGCGCCTGCTGTCTGACGGACTCCGGGAGATCGCTCCCACCGGAGACCTCATGGTGCGCGCCGTTCAGTTGGGAGACGAGGGCTTCCACAAGGACCCGATGGACCGTATCATCGTCGCCACCGCGCTCCAAGGCGGGTTGCAGCTGGCGACCGCCGATGCCCAGATCATCGCCTGGGCCGACCACACCGGCCACCTGGAATTGTTCGACCTTCAAAGGAACTGAACAGGCCCCAGTTATCCCTGTCACGACCCTGGTTCCTTGAGCGTCGGCTCAGGGTAGAACGATGCGGGTGGGGCGGAGGGGGAAGGTCTCTGAGGACAGCTCATCGAAGGTTTGGCCGGTGACGTCGAGATAGAGGCCTAGCGGGCAGACATCGACTTCAGTGCCGTCACCCCACGCCACTGCGCCGGAATCGGCCACGATGTGTGCTGAGCGCCAGAAGTCCTGGTCAGCCCATGCGGCGAAAACGCCGCCAAGCGCCGCGCTGTCCGACAATTCGACAGTGCCGGTGATGCCGTCGTCGAATCGCAGCCAGAGCTTGTACGGCTCTCGAACCTCGAGTTCAACCACATGCGGCGACAGCATGAGACAAACGATATTTGCATTTCCCCGCCAACCGCGAACGACTTGCCCTTGTCCCGCCAGCCGGTAGTTTTGCGACGGGAGGTGTGAGGCACCCACCCGGCTCCATGAGGGCCGGGTCTTTCTTTGGCCGTGAAACCGGGAGCCAGTAATGCTGCGACAAATTGTTCATCCGGGGGAGGTGCTCAAGGGCGAGTTGGAGGAGTTCGGGATCACTCCGACCGAGCTCGCCCGCCAGGTCGCCGTGCCGCCCAATCGCGTGTCTCAGATCATTGCCGGAAAGCGGTCGATCACCGGCGATACGGCGCTTCGGCTCGGCCACTGGTTCGGCGTCGAGCCCCAGTTCTGGATGAACCTGCAAACCCAGCACGACTTGGCGGTTGCTGCCCAAGAAGCCGGCGAGGCAGTGGAAGCACTGCCCACTGCCCGCCAACGCCCCAAACAACGGCAGCGTCAACCCATGTCGCACCACTCCCGACCCTAGTTTGAACATGGCCGAAGATAACTCCGTGATGAACAGCGTCGTACTCGGCTAGTCTGTTGTCAGTACTCCCCGCCTGGCCTGCTCCGCAGGGCATGGCGGGGCTATTTTTTGCCCCGCACCCCTGAAGGCTCGTCAAATTCGTTGGAATCGGGGCAGGTCTTGGCTATGGTGTTCTCGTACTTCCCCGCCTGCCCTGTTCCACAGGGTATGGCGGGGCTATTTATTGCCAACAAGCCGGGATCATCTCTTCTCGCTGTCAGTGAGAATGGGTTCGGCTTAGCGGGCCTCATTCTTCCCCGCTTGGTCTGCGTTGCAGGGCAGGCGGGGGTTTATTTTTTTCGGAGCCATGTCTGGCACAAGCGTCGTAGTCTTCATCGACTACCAGAACGTCTACCACCGAGCACGTGCCGCCTTTGGCCACGAAAGAGGCCCTAACCCGAACGCGGGGCATATCTACCCGCACAAGATCGGGGGTCTGCTATGCGAGCGTGGCCAGTCAAAGGATCCCGACAGAGTGCTGACCGAAGTGAGGGTCTACAAGGGTCTGCCTGATCACCGAAGTGGCATCGACGCCCAGAGATACGCGGCTCGCCAGACGGCGGCCTGGGCCAAGACTCCTGGAGTCGCAGTGAGGTCGCGACCGTTGGACTACTACGAGGCCGAGAAAAGAGGGAGGACTGTGTGGAAGGGCCAGGAGAAGGGCGTTGACGTGATGCTGGCACTGGACCTTGTTGAAATGGCCCGAACCGGTGCTTTCGACACCGCTGTCGTGTTCTCCGCTGACTCGGACCTCCTTCCCGCTCTGGAACAGGTTGTGGAGATCGGTAAACGGGTTGAGACAGCGACTTGGGAAGGTCCCGGCGTGAACCGCGGCCCAATCCGAATCCCCGATCGCGACTTGTGGAACCACCGCCTCAACCAGACTGATTTCAACCGAGTCAGAGACGACACCAACTATCTCGCGGTCCCATAGCCCAAATTCGTGTGCACCTGGGGAGACAATCACAACAGGGCGCTCACACTGGGGGACGGGAACGGGGAGGATCCCAGTCCTTGACCTCGAGGGTGTCCAAGTCCAGCAGGGCGACTGCCCGGTCGGTGTTGTCGCAGTCGAGGCCTTTGATGGTGATGCCGTTGCGCTCGGTCTCATAGGCGTGGTGCCAGTGGCCGTGTACCACCAGCTTGGGGCGGATCGCCTCGACCACCTGGGCCAAAAGGCGTCTCACCTGGGCGGAGGTCCGCTCGTCGGCCTCGGGTATCGGCAATCCCTTCAGCCGGTAGCCCAGAGATGGGTGGTCGTGGCACAACAACACGTCGGCCGTCCCCTGGTTGGTCGCCCGCTCGGCATCTGAGGCAGACGGGACCTCGGCGGCTGGGAACCAGTCGTAGCCCGGCGTGCGCGCCATGTGGTCCACGCTGAACGCCCCGCCCAATGCCCGGAACCGCACATCGTGCCACTGCCACGCACAGCCCCGCGGCAAGTACCAGAGGCTGGGAAGCATCTCCACCGGATCGACACGGCCGCGATCGGGGCTACGCAGATCGGCGTGGAGCCCAAGGTGCTCGTGGTCTTCGTGGTTGCCGTCGATGAAGCAGACCATGATACCTGCTCCAACCGCGGCCTCGGACACCTTCTGGGCGAAGTCGCTTTGTGGCCACCACCCGAAATCGCCGAGCTGGACAACCATATCCACACCATCGGCCGCCAACTCCTCGACCACCCGGCACGTCCACACCGAGTTCGCATGCGTATCACCCACAAGCGCAACCTGCCTGCCAGCCGGACTGGGAAACAATTGTAGAGACATCGCTAGACCCCTTTGACGGCCTACTCACTACTACCAGCTAGACCACGGGCTTCCTCACAGGAATTCGCTGGTATAGGTCCGCTATCAGGTATTTCGCATTCCGTAGTCTGTGAGCAGTGGCAGATATCTTCTACTCCAACACTTCAGAGGCAGCCATCGCTGTTGGCAGCTTGGCAGGATTCATGTTGTGGGTCGGTGGGAGGGCGCGCCGGTCGATGTCCAAGCGAAAGCCCGACAATCCGATGCCAAGAATGGTTAGCGATGCTCTTCTAGACCACTTGGCTTTGCCAACGACCATCATGCTCGCACTAATCACGGCTGCGTTGGTTGCGATCGCATTCTTGCACCAAGTAATTCTGAGTACGCCAGGGTCTGCACTTGCACCATGGGAAATTTTCAGGAACATCACAGACGAACGCGAGAGCGCTCTGGCGATTGTCTATGTGGGAGTTGCTGGAATCTTGTACGCGTGCCTTGCCTTTGCAATGCAAGCGCTCAGCCCACATTCACTCGACAACGAGAATCTACGTCCAAAACTAGAGGATGTCGGCCGTTTCGAGAAAGCACGCCAAGCAATAGCCCGTTGGGCAGCTCTTTCTGCTGGAGTCTCAGCCGTGGTCACTGTCTTTCTTGTGCCAGCCTTGCTCAGCTTGATGATGTCCGTGTTCCAGCTGTCACAGGAAGCGCCCGAGGACATTGCGCCGCCCAGCAAACTCGACGTGGAGTTAGAGACAAGCACAAATGAAGATTGCCAGTACTTTCTGCCAGACGGAAGCGAAGCGTGCTCACTTCTACAGAGCCTTAATGAAGGGGGGCCGGTTCCGTGTGATCGACTGCCCATTGATGTCCGCCCGCTGCTGCTGGCCAGCAATTCCAATCCCTCCGGCTATACAACGGCCCGACACGCCCCTCATCTGGTGTGTACTTGGATCGAACCGGGGGTCTACGTCGCTGGCGAGACCATCCCCTCGGGGGACATTCGCGCCGTGAACAACCCAGTCTTAGACCCTGAGCCATGCCGCTTTGAAGTATTCGGCGAAGCGGGAGACCAGGTAACGCGGCGATTCGACTACGAAGAGGCGAATTGGGGAATATACGCCCTCGTTCGGCTAGACCCCGGCGACACCGTCTTCACAGGCGGCTGCGGCTGGGTGCCCGCAAGATCTGCAGGACTTGGAGCCGGACCAGATGGAACGATCGGGGTCAGGCAGCATATCAGTGTGTGGAGCCATCCTCTCGTCGTCGGCCTAGATGTTGACCCGGGTGTCTTTCTTATCGAGTGCGGATTCTTGGCATGGCCCAACGCCTCACCTGAGGAAAGCGGAACATGGGTTGCCGCATTAGATCCGCAATACGCCCAATCGCACGAGCCTGGCCAATACGTACTCACTTCGGGGGTCGTATGGCCTAGATGCTGAGAACCTAATGGTGATTCAAGCTGCCGTTGGAAGACTAAGCGGCCTGTCGACTGGTTCCATGTGGCCATTCATACCAAATGGTCTGTACTCCTAGCCCATCTTCATCAGAACCCGCGCAGTGCATAGGCGCTCATCCAAGGCCAAAACCTGGCCCCCAAGCGCTCAGACCCAACGGGTGACCGATCAGCCTGTACAGTAGCCTGCCGCTGTGCCGCTGCGACCCGAGGACCTGTTTGACCACACGCCCGAAGAGGTCCTCGCCGCTCTCGAGAGGTTCGAGAAGCTGATTAGCACCGGGAAGGACAAGTAAGCGATAGAGATGCTGGTCGAGATGGAGGCCATTGCAGCGAAGTTCGATCCCGCAGAACCTTGTGCCTCCATCTTCCTTAAGTACGACACCCCTGTCGTGCGGAAGGACAGGCCCGAGCCCCTTACATGGAGCGAAACCGAGCTATACACCCCACGGTTGCGGGGAGCGATCAAGGACGCGCTCCGTCTGAAATCTCGACGAAATTCCTGACAACAGCCTTGACCGGTCCTCCGGATCATATGCAGCGCAGCGGAACTGATGCCGTGGCCGCTACCAGCCACCGAGGTTCAGCTCCAGAGATCAGAACAACGAGGGAAGCCCGCGATCGGTGCTATACCGCTACTAGTTGACGCCTTACCTGCTTGGGTAGCAGTCGACCGGTTCGGGTCTCTTGCACAAGGGATGCAAGATTTTTCCAAGTCCGGGTGCGAATTTCCTCGGTCCGGAGACCGTGAACCTCTGCGATTGCCGCCTCAACCTGCCCCACTTCTCCTGGCCGCCGTGTTCCTTGGCCCTTGTCCCCAAACGGATGGTCCGTTTCTGGCAGCAATCGGTCGAGTGGAATCTGTGACAACAGTTCTCTGCGACGGACCGATGAGCGGTTCACTGAGAAGTAACAGCCGAGCTCGATTACGCGATTGGTCTCGCTCTTCGTGCCCAACCACCAGTGCAGGATCAGTCCGGGCTGTGGACACTCATCTATCAGTCTCAGTATCTCGCTTGTGGCCCTATAGCTGTGCAGGGAAGTAATCCGCGGGTTCTGCTGAAGCACTCCGAGTGCAGTTGCGAGTGTGCGTCGCTGCATCTCCATAGGGACTCGGGAAGCTCCATCTAGCCCGAGTTCGCCCACAAAGGGAGTCGATTCGGCCAGCGCCCGAAATCGTTCAGCATCGAAGGATTTCTGAGCTCTGACTAGCCCTGGGTGACATCCGACCCCCCAGATCGTTGTGTCGTCTGATCGTTTGAGTGCCCGCTCTGCTTCGTCGAGGGTGCGAGTGACTGCGAACACGATGGCCCGCAGCGCCATCAGTTCAGAGGCTTCGATCTCTGCGTCGACGTGGGCGTGCAGGTCGAGCGGAGGCAGAGCCCTCACGAGACGAACTCACGCAGTTCTTGCACTCCACGCTCGCAAAGGTCGCGAGCATCATCAAGTGAGTAGTCATCCGGAAGGCTCATCGCCAAGAGATCCTTCCGGGTCACGCCTCTCTTGACGAAACGTCGCATATCCGGAACTACTGAATTTTGATCGAGCCATTTAGCAAGATCGGCGGAATGTCTCGTATTGGCGTAGAACGTCGTGTCGTTCAATCCCGCAGCCGCGAAGGAGGAGCGTCGGACTACACAACCGAAGCAAACGCCGCACTGCGTCGTCGTGGAGACCCCCTTTGAGCGCTGGCCGGTGAGACCACACGAGTGGGTCGCGCTGAGGAAGTCAGCTATGGCGGGTCCGCCAAATTGGTTGGCAGCATTGCGGAACATCTCTCCCTTGGTCATGCGAGCGAACGGGTTCACGATGTTTGAGTGGGCTCCGACGTCATTGAGGATCCGGGTGAGCCCTCCAAGAAAGGACGGATGCGTAGTTCGCGTTGAGAGGCTTCCCCGCCGGTTTGGAGCCAAGGGGGGATTGAGTGATGCGAATCCGTTCTCTGGAATCCAGAGGGGCCCACTGTGGAGAGACGCATGCGCAAGTCCGAGCGCCAAGAAGAGAAGTGAACGCGATCGAGACGAAGGCTCGTTCTTGAATTTCGAGCCGTCCACCTGTAGCTGTCGTCGGACCATATGAATCTGCTCAACAGTCTGAGTTGGCCCGGGAACGAACGTCGACGCGGTCTCCGCGACCTTGCGCTGGATTGGAGATAGGACCTTGAGACCGACATGTGACACGAGCACGTGAGCTTCATCAGGTTCGAGCTGTCGGAGGGACTCAAGAACACCGAGTGCGGAGTCGGCCCCGCCGCTCATCAGAACCACCCGGGACGGTTTCTGTAGGTCGAGCCTTCTGGCTGCCTGCTCCATTGGTGGCCGTGCGTTTCTGAATTCAAGCGTCCACGTGTCCCCGGTTAGGAGTTCGAGCAAGTTGGCCAGCTCGGCTGAGACCACTTCCCAAAGCCGAGCGTCTGACACTGGGACCGTCAGGAAGAAGTCCCTACTCGACCAGTTCGTTGAGCCGACCCTTCGAATCGTTGAGCGGTCCGCTGCGAACACAAGCAGTGCTAGCCGCACCAGATCAACGTTGAGCGGTGGCACATCCCCGACGGCTCCCAGACGGGGACCGAATGGTACGTAGAAACTTGATGAACCCTCCGCGGGCCAATAGAAGGTTCCCAATGGATCGTCCCGGCTTTGGCTCGTTCGAGGTCTGAGCTTCAGCTCGTAACGGAAAGTCATAATGCTCCTCCGTAGATTTGTCGGAGCCTCTCAATCCCGTCCTCGATGGCCGTGGTCAACTCGTTCTCTGTTGGACCCGAAGCGCTCAGCTCCGTCTGCCCTGCAAGCACCCAGGCCGCATCGCGCAGTTCGTCCTCGGCTACATCGGCAACCTCATCGGGCCGATTGCGCAGTGCCTCGCCAAGCTCTGACGAGAGCACCTCAGCGACAATCGTGGCTATCGCATACCTAGCGACATCGTCCACTTCGGGCAGTCCTCCGTCTTCGCTCTCTTCAAGCACCCAGTCAGCAACGGAGGCCGCCACATATCGCTCCTCGGCCTCCTCCAACCTCCCACCGGCCTCCTGATCGCACACGGCATTGACGATTCGACGTGTCACTTCCAAGGGATCGTCCAAGGCACGGAGTTCGTCGTAGTCGAGTCCCAGCGAGCGAAGCCCAACCGCATCTCCACGCACGAACGCAATAGCGCCCGCAGCAGCCCGACCGCCAGCGGTTGCGAGCCGTTGAGAAGAGCGGCCTGAGCCTGCCCGTGTCCGACCGCTCCCACCGGCAACCGAGCCACTTCTCGCGGCGATGCCACCTCCACCGGGGCCAGGACCATCACTTGAACCGCCACCGGTGGATCGAGGCCGGAGCAGACCCAAGAGCCCGTTCACAGCGTTTGGCGGGAGCTGTATTGCTGGCTTGTCACCTTCCTCTGTCCCGTCGGGGTTCGCGTCACTTCCGTCGGGGCGGTCCGAAAGGGAGTCGAGCCAGTCGCTGAGTCCCTGCCCCACTTCCTTCCCGGACTTTCCACCCGCTCCGGTGTACGCGCCGGATGTGCCCATCAGCTCACCGCCTTCGGTTTGAGTTGAGTAGTAATAGCCCTCTTGACTCTCGACTCGGTGGTCCCAGACTTCCAGCGCTCAAGCACGGCCCGATATGTGACGGCGTCTTCGTCGGCGAACAGGAGTACCACCGGCGCCTTGATTTCTGTTGCTGGAATGGCCATCAGCACGGTTGTGGCAGCCGATGCTGCATCAGCGAGCTCGGCCACGCGCAGAATCCCGGTAACGCCGGCTAGCAGATCACCTGGCCGATCCCTAGCCATTCTGCCGAGGTGCTCGATCAACGCTTGGACATCGGGCGGGGTGAGGCTGAGAAGGTCAGCATCAGTGACCGATTTCTGTGCTGCACGACTTGATGACAGCAAATTTGAAGCCACATCTCTGAGCCGTTCGGGCAGCCCCGAGTCGACGAGAGGAGTCCCAGCAAAGGATGCTGCGAGGTGCAGGTATGGGCTCAAGTCAATGTCCTCAAGCGATGGGGGGAGTTTCGACCATCGAATCAGGTTGTCGGTGAATGTCTCGTCCGTGCCGTTATCACCGTCCGGCTTATCCGAGGTTGGTGCGGTCTGTTTGCCATGAGGCTTCTTTGGCGTGGTGGGAGCTGGTTCCTTGCCTTCGGAATCGTCTGGAGCTTCTGTCGGGACCGACCCGCCTGCGATCTCCTCCAGTGTCGCTAGCTGGCGCCGCAGGTTGCCGGAGGCGAGCCAATCGAGGACCGTGTTGAACTCATCGGGCAGCAGCAGCTCCAGCACCATGAGCTTCGCGACCACCGATACGTCGAGCGTGATTCCCCTGCGTTCGGCAATGGACGACCGAACGTTGAGATCGTTCAAGAACCGCTTGACGCGCCGCGGATTGCCTCGCAACTTCTCATAGAGGATCGGTGTCAGCCGAGCAGCGAATTGCATCTCGGCAGCGATGTCGAGCCCTTCTGGGACGTTGATCGAGTCAATGGACCCTGCTTCGATCCGCAGCTCGGCACAGCTCTCTACCAGCTGCTCGAATTGAGGCTGCTTCAATTGATCCTCTGACTTGCGCTGGAGAAGCAGCAGCAGCAGCAGGTATGCCTCCGTGTCGAACCGGCTCAGCGCCGGAAGGCGAAGTGTCGTTTGGACGATCTTGTGCAGGTAAAGACGAGCCGGTTCTTCCGTGTTCCCGTCCGTCCCATTGTCCTTCGGATAGCGATCCCGAAGGGCGTCCGCTACTCGGTCCTCGTCAGCTGCAATGACAAAGGACATCTTCGGGACAGAGAGGAAGAGCCTCATCGTTTCGAGGGTGTCGACAACCGCGTCCGGCAGGCATCGGTCGAGGTCGTCGACCAGCACCACGACCCTCCGCAAGTGACTCAGATGCTCGTTTGCGAGCAGTTCCCTGAATTCTTGGCGGAACTCGTCGAGGTTCCGCGGCTGAGGGTCGTCCTCCGTGTCGACCTCGCTGACAAGGCTGGTCAGCTCTTCAACGCCCGGGAGTTGGAGCGTAACTGAGGTCCGAGCAGCCAGGGTCAGCGCCTTCACCCAGTTCACGCGCTTGACCAACTTCTTCAGGGCACCCTCGACCTCCTCAGAAACGCCGCCGCGCCTATCGAGTTCGGTCGCCAGGGCGTTGAGAACTTCGAGTATCAACGTGCCCTTGGCTCCGACATCCGGGTCATATCTCCAGGGGTCTGTTTCGACCACAAGAATTTGATCATCCTCGCTGGCAGCGCTCCGCGAGGCTATGTCAGCTTTGATCAGCTTCAGGACCGTGCTCTTTCCGCTCCCCCAAGGTCCGGAAATCCCAATTGCAACGGGGTCAAGCGCGTCATCCAGCACGGCCTCTACCGCAGTCTCGGCGACTGCGCCGAACGCCAGAAGATCAACCGGCGAGGGCTCGTCGGACCACAGTTGCACTGGGCTACCGCTCATTCAACGCTCCCCACCCACACGCCCGCTGCCGATGCGCCGAGGAACGCCAGAGAGTTCTGCCACAGATGAGAGGCTACCCACGCCCCGTGACAGTTAGGCGTCAGTGAATCGACCAGGGCATCACGCAGTTGGTGTCGCCCCCTCTTGTCTCGGCCCCCTGAACCTGACGCGCTTCGACAGGAGGCATCAAGAACCAGCCGTTAATTGCTCCTGAGGAAGCCCAGCAGAATAGAGCATGCCCAAGGCTTTCCGCCTTTAAGCACTTCATACATCAGTCTCTTGGCACTTGAAACGATGATATAATTGCACTTCGGTAGTCCTGGGCACAGTAATAGTATTTGGGGCTTGTATCCGAAAGTGGCGAACCGCCCATCACGAGTGGTCCTTGAACAACGCTTCGGCTAGGTCGTCGGGCGTGCCGTCGAAGTGATCAATATCTTCGAGGTCGTATTTCTCGTCCAGTCCAGGTGTAAGAGCATCTGGTCTGGCCATCTGAGTTCTCCCTCCATCTGTCAATGCAAGACGACTCTGGATCGTCTACCAGGTAAAACAGGATATTCCTCTGCGGCCTGCCCCTATATGCCAGAATATCTGCCAGTGGGAAGCGCAGATTTACGTCTACGGGACAACTGGCAAAATTCCAGCGGGAACCTAGCTCTGGAAAAAGAACACATATTCCTAGGCTTATTTTCCGATCTGTTCGCAAACTCAGAGTATTCCATAGAGTCACAACCGAGCCAGTTCAAAAATATCTATTTCGATCTGCCTCTGTTGGATCGCGATATAGATGCCGTTTATGTTCCCCCGTCTGATCAATACAGAAGACACGGATTCGCTCCTGATTTCGCTATCGCAAACAAAGCTACAAATAAACAAATCTATGTCGAATTGAAAAGACAGGATGGCTGGGTTGAAGGGAAGCCTCGAAGCGCTGGAAGAGGCAACGCTCACGAAAGGTTGGGAAAATACTTCACTCCCGGTCTAAGAAATGCACTCTTGGAAGCAAGTCGAATTACCGGTGATGAATTGCTACCATTTTGGATTGTCTTCTGCGGTGACATTACACGCGATCCATGTCGAGTGCGAGAGATCACGTTCTGGTTTCACAAGTACACAGACAATTTCTTCTTTTGGAGAGACAGCGACATCGAGTCTATAGGAGAGCATTTCATAGAGCGAATAGCCCCACATCTTGAGTAAGTATGTCGTCTTGTGGAGACTTGCCATTCTGAGTGAGTACTTCAAGTCCCCAAGCATCAAAGCCTTCTCTTTGAGCCCGTGCGAACAACTCAATTCGAGACTGTGTGGGGAACATCCGACGTATGCCTTGCGCTACTTCCTCAGGTTTTTCGCTATGTTCCGTTCTAGGGACTTCGACAAGCTGCTTCACATTCCTCGCCCCCCTTGGAGCAGGAATCCTCCCTCGCTTGAACAGTAGACACAGTTCGCAATATGACATGGTGTAGTGGCCTGGGTTGTGGGCCATCTTATTCCACACAAATGCGACAGTCTTATACTCAAACCCCCATGCCTGTCCCAATTCAATTGCTTGAGCTAGATGCGGGTTTGTGGACCACAGGAATAAGATACAGTCATCTTGTGCAATAGATTGAACTGGAAGCGTTTTCAGATCACGAAGCAGGATTGTAGGGTATTTGAAACTAGCGGAACTGACAAAAATAGGTTCTCGCCATTCATAGTTGTTGTCTGCCATTCCGCTTCTGTCGTATTGGAGTTTTCCATTGTAGTGCCAGGGCGGGTCGGCATAAATTATGTCATACTGCTTTTTCGGTAAGGGAGGAAACAACTGATCTAGCCAGTTTGATTGAGTTCTGTCCTGTACTTCGTTGTTGTACACGGAATAACTTGTGTGACCTGTGTTGCTCATACCATCTCCTTGATTTTGTTCGCCCGTACACCAGGAGCGACGAGATCAGCGCAGGTCAGCTGCTTGTCATCCAAGCAGCGCGCCAACTTCGACACTTGGTCGATGGTGCCATTCGGGCGTTCGTTGTGCCTGTGCTGGAACCCGACCACATACCGCTCCAGGTGCTCACGGGGAATAAGGTGGAACGTGCCGTAGTAACCGCGCGTCAGCATCGACCAGAAGCACTTCATCTCGTTGGTGCGCGCCATGCCATCGACGCATTTGCTCATGGAGTGCCTGACCGCTCGGTGGCTGTAGCACTCCTTCTTCATAGGCAAATAGCCCTTGGTCTTATCTGTGAGCATCAGCTTCCCTCCCCCTCGGCGTGGTCTTGCACCATCCCGTACCTGGGAAGGACGGCGTGTTGGGAACCACGCGGGCGACGACCTGCTTGGCAGCCCGGTCTCTCACATTGGCGACGATAGCCTTGCTCGACGAATCTCCGGCGGCTTTCATCCTCTTGAGGGCGTGCTTGTCTTTTGAGCCGCATAAAAAGTCCTCATCGGTTGCAATCGAGCCGTCAAATCGGAACTTCTCGGCGGTCATTGCGTCATGTGGCCTGTGGAGCAGGAACCACGCCGCCTTTTGGCTGGCGCCCAGATTGCGGTGTAGCTTCATCGAGGACACGCATTTGAGGCTCGTCGTCTTGATGTAGATAGCGAACCCCTGGTTTGGTGGCTCATCTTGGAGGACTCCAGGATGGTGCCGGTCGTCACGCTGAATTTCTTTCCGCACTCCTTCTCCTGGCATCGGTACGGCGTGGTGCTGTAATTTGCGCCCCTCTGTACCTTTGCCGAACTCCACGGTACGCAGGCGATCCGGTTCGGCCAGCGCCGCGCGACAAACCAGCGCTCGGCTGCTATGACGGTGGGTAACATCCGCAGAAGCTCGATCAGAGTGAGACCGTTCCGACCCGACTGGTCCGGCGACTTCTTCGTCAATGGCTCATCCATTGGCAGCACAGTATCAACCATGAGCGACAAGTTTTCCGTTTCGCCTGGTCAGATAGGTTGTTCGCCACTTTCAGACTACAGCACCTAGTTCTAAAACTGACGGAGATCGTTGCCAGTCGGAGTCTCTCGTTAGAGGAAGACGTAGTGGACGACAGAGAGCAGCAACGCAAGAAGAGCCCTCGAGATATTGCGAGGCTGAGGTAGTTGAGGGTCCCTGAGTGGGGGCCGAGGTGCTGCTGGGTTCGGTGATTGTGTGACCGGACCCCGTTTTTTGGTCCGTCTGTTATGAGAGTTTTTTCGGGTTGTTTTTCGCCCATTGGTCTGCGTATTCGGCTGGTGTGAGCATGCCGAGCGCGGAGTGGGGGCGGTATGTGTTG
>LXNI01001018.1_pt1 | contig 27439 bp, 19 predicted proteins | sample 809091 | NCBI WGS metagenome assembly LXNI01 (sample SAMN04870527, study PRJNA318959) | sponge metagenome | biome: 01000161; feature: marine sponge reef; material: water | host: Sarcotragus foetidus | place: Greece: Milos, Mediterranean Sea | collected 2013-05-29 | depth 5-7 m | reverse complement strand
TTTCCTATCAAGTAGAGCGAGACGCTCGCAGCCTGTACGCTATCCAGGTCTAAGGTCTGAACCGGCCGATTTTATCGGGACAACGATTCGGCTTGACTGCGCTCACTCCGTGCATCGGTTAGCACAGCACTCATAAATCATTACTTATTATGATATGTATCTTATTGTGTATATGGCATGGTCATTAAGGATTAATTAGTGTTATTTGTGTGTCTATTTATTGCTGAACACGCTGATTTAATACACGTGATTATCATGATGACTCATGGATAAGCCAGTTTGTACAAGTTTAGTAATTACCCGACACATGGGGTCTCCGTCGCATGATCAGGCGGCTTGTTTTCGGGTCTCTTTTTGTTCGATTGGAACGATGGCCGGCAGCTTCTTTTTTCCAGGGGATTCTCTCAGCGTCTGAGCCGGTGATCGTTCCGTGGGATGCGCCGCGCAGGAACACAAGGGGAGATATAGGCGAAGCCGGGGACGAAGACAGCGCAACGTCCTCGCAAGCGCTTGTCCGGAAACCATGACGGGTCGGTCATGCCGTATTGACGATAACGAAGGCAGGCAATCCTGACTCTTCGAACAAGTGGGATATATCCCTTATAGGAACCGAAAGCGCCCTCTGCGTTTGCCCACGGATCTAATGGTTGCAAAAGTGCATACCATCGCGGAGAATGGCGTAGTTTGACCCTTCGTATCGACCGCTGTGCATAGCGAGGCCCAGGCGTTGCGAAGCGGTTTTGATCATATCCTTAACTTATAAGGATCACCGCGCATGAGCCGGAAACCGATCCGTAAAATTCTGGTCGCCAACCGGGGCGAGATTGCCGTGCGCGTGTTCCGAACGTGCCGGGAACTGGGCATATCGACCGTGGCCGTTTTCAGCGAGCCGGACCGGAGCGCGCTGCATGTCCGCTTTGCCGACGAGGCCTTCCCGATCGGACCTGCTCCTGCCGCGCAGTCCTATCTTGACGCCTCGAAGATCATCGATGCGGCACTCCAATGCGGCGCCGACGCCATTCATCCCGGATACGGATTCCTGTCGGAGAATGCTGCATTCGCCGAAACGTGCGCCGAGGCGGGGATCACGTTTATCGGGCCGCCTCCGGGAGCCATTCGCAATATGGGGGACAAGACGAAGGCGCGGGCGCTGATGCAGCAGGCGGGCGTACCCGTGACTCCCGGTTCTCCGGCCGTTGCGGAGAACTCGCCTCTCGACGAGGTGACGAAAATCGCCGCAGAAATCGGTTTCCCCATACTGGTCAAGGCTGCTGCGGGCGGAGGCGGAAAGGGAATGCGCGTCGTTCGCTCCGAAGACGATCTCCAGCGGGCTGTAGTTGCCGCGCAGGGCGAAGCCCGGGCCGCATTCGGCGACGGGCGCATTTTCATCGAGAAATACATCGAGGAGCCTCGCCACATCGAGTTTCAGGTGCTGGCGGATGAGCACGGTCATACGGTGCACCTGTTCGAACGGGAATGTTCGATCCAGCGGCGGCATCAGAAGGTGGTCGAGGAAGCTCCCTCTCCCGTAATGACTCCCGAAGTGCGCGCGCGCATGGGGCAGGCGGCTGTCGACGCAGCGCGCGCCTGCGGATATGCGAATGCGGGGACGGTCGAGTTTCTGGTGGATGCGGACCTGAACTTTTATTTCATGGAGATGAATACCCGCCTCCAGGTCGAGCATCCGGTGACGGAATGGATCACGGGCATAGATCTCGTGGCCGAGCAGATCCGTATCGCCGAGGGAGAAGCCCTCCGCATGAAACAGGACGATTTGCGCATGCATGGGCACGCCATCGAGTGCCGGGTGTACGCAGAAGACCCGGAGAACCAATTTCTTCCCGATCCGGGCGCCCTGACGCGCCATGCGCCGCCTTCCGGGCCGGGCGTGCGGGTAGACGCAGGGGTGGAATCGGGGGATCGCGTGGAAATCCATTACGATCCGATGATTTCCAAACTCACGACATGGGGCAGGACGCGCCCGGAAGCCATCCAACGCATGGTGCGGGCGCTGGATGAGTATGATGTGGCCGGGGTTCGCACCACCATCCCGTTTTGCCGGTATGTGATGGAGCATGACGCCTATGTGTCCGGGCAATTCGACACGCACTTCGTAGCGCGTCATTTCTCCGACGGACTCCCGGCCCCGGACGAGGATGATCTTATCGAAGCCGCAGCGCTGGCGGCGGCGCTGCATCACATGGGACGATCCGCTTCTTCCGGCGCGGCGGGCGGCCCCGGCAATAACGATCAGGCCCGCGGGAACGAAGGATCCGGCGCGGCGGGTAGTCGCTGGCTGGATCGCAGGGAATACCGGTAGGCGCGTTCCGCTAAACGATCTCGTCCGGCCCGTACTCCAGCACTCGGCCCCGATAGCCGAACAGGCGTTTCAGCACGCGGATGAGCGTCGGCGAGTACCGCTTGATGTACCATTGATCCGCCGCCCGCCGCACGCCCAGCCCATAGGAAGGGTAGGGGTGAATGGCGTCCGAGATATGCCTCAGGGAGACGCCCCGCCGCATGGCAAGGGCTAACTCGCAGATCAGATCGCCGCCCCGGGCGCCCAGGATGGACGCCCCGAATATTTTTCCGTCGCGCGGACGGGCATGCACCTTGATCATGCCATACTCCTCCCGCTCGGTGATGGCGCGGTCGATCTTGTTATACGGGAACCGGAGCGTCTCGTATTTCCTGCCTGCCGCGCGGAGCGCGTCTTCCGTGGCGCCCACATGCGCCAGTTCGGGATCGGCATAGGTGGTCCAGGGGAGGTGTGCAGCGTCGATTTTGGCGGGCATTTTCAGCAGAGCGTTCATCGCCGCCACCTTGGCCATGTGCTCGCTCATGTGCGTAAAGGCGAACCGCCCGGTCACGTCCCCAACGGCGTAGATTCCGGAGCGGGACGTCCTGCACCGGTCGTCTACCTTGACGCCCTGTGCGTCATACGCCACGCCTGCGGCTTCGAGGTTGAGCGCCGCCACGTTGGGTTTCCGTCCGGCGGCCACAAGGAGTGCATCGCCATGGAGGACGAGGTTTTCGGAGTTCTCGCCCGATGTCCCGCCGCCTGTCAGCACCTCTATTCCGCCTCCGCGCTCCTGCACGGAGGATACGTTCGCGTTCAGCACATACCGGATGCCTTCTTCTTCGAGGCGGACCTGCAGCATGCCCGCGAGTTCCTCGTCGTCCCGAAGGAGAATGCGGGATTCCCGGTCAATTACGGTCACGTCCGATCCGAGGCGCCGGAATGCCTGCGCCATCTCGGTGCCGATGGGGCCGGCTCCGAGCACGATAAGGCGCCGGGGCTGTTCGGTCAGTTCAAAGAGGGTTTCGTTCGTGAGGCAGGGCGCCTCCCGAAGGCCCTTGATCGGCGGAATAAAGGCTCTGCCCCCCGTAGCGATAATGAACCGGCGCGCGGAGAACCGCTCCGTCTTCTCATCCGAGGCAATCTCGATGGTGCGGGGGTTCGTGAACCGGGCTGTTCCCTGTTTCACGTCGATCCCCATGTTTTCGTAAATCTCCGGTGCGTCCGCCTCTTCGTAAATATGATCGCGCAACGCGTGGACGCCCGCAATGACCTCCGAAAAATCCGCCGACACGTCGCCCGTCCGAATGCCGAACTCCCCGGCTCTTCGCGCGCTGTGCGCCGCGTGCGCTGCGCTCAGGAGCGCTTTGCTGGGTACGCAACCGTACCAGGTGCAATCGCCGCCGAGTCGGGCTTGCTCTACCATGAGGGTGCGGGCGCCGAAGCTGGCGCCTACTCCCGAAGCAGTGAGGCCGGCTGCGCCGCCTCCGATTACAATGAGATCATAGTCCGTGGGCATTGTACAGGCTGATTTTTCAGGGGGGAGAAGGCGCTACGTTCAACCATGCGGCGGTCTTCGGGCCGATGTTCTTCAGGTTTTCGACATGCATGGCAGTATACCCATAATCGGAAGAAACGACTCTGTTGATTACAGAACGCAGCCCCGGTAGTCAATCCTCTCAAGCCCCATTTTCTTCCCGGCGACGTTCCGTCACGCTGTTCTTGATGTCCGTCAGATACTGCCAGGCGGCATCGCGGTCCTGTGGCAGATCCCCGGAGAACACGACTTCCTTGATCGCGCCGATCGCCGCGTTTTCCCGTCCTTCGAGTTGAGCGATAAACTCCTCGAAAAGGGCGCCGCGCCACAGGGCGTCGTCCTTGGTTTCCATCATGAGTTGGAAGGCGGCGTCGTGTTCGTTGGGGATGTCCCCCTCCAGAATCGCCTCCCGGATCGTCTCCTTGATTATACCGACCGCCACGGATTCTCCGATACCCAGCGTTTCCATGATCTCGCGTCCGTCCACGGGAGGGCGAAAATTACGAAGGCGGTCTTTTTCCTCGACCTTCTGCATTTTATCCTCGACGTGATCGAACGCGGCGAGATAGCGACGCACACGCTGGGGATTCTTCGACGTAATGTCCGCTCGAACCAGCGTCATCAGGTCGTCGATATCGTCTCCTGCCTCGAAAAGGAGCCGCCGTACGGCGGAATCGGTGACCTCCTCGTCCACAAGGGATACGGGCCGGTGGTGCAGCCGGATGAGTTTCTGCACATACTTTACCGGCTCGCCGGAGGGAAGCCGGAGCTTTTTGAAGACGCTGGGAATCTTCCTGGCGCCTACCTCTTCATGCCCGTGAAAGGTCCATCCGGAGGTGCGCGAAAATCGTTTGGTGCGCGGCTTGCCGATGTCGTGCAGAAGTGCCGCCCAGCGCAGATAGCACGTCTCTTCGCCGCTTCGGTTCGCTGTCATCGCCGAGAGATTATCGAGGACTTCCAGCGTATGAAAGAAATTGTCTTTGTGGCGATGCCCGTCCACGGTTTCGACCCCCTGCAGCGCAGTGAGCTCCGGCAGAATATGCTTCAGCAGGTCGGTGTTGAAAAGAATCCGGAACCCCACCGAGGGACATGCGGCGCAGATGATTTTCTGCAGTTCGTCCGTAATACGCTCCCTGCTCACGATAGCGATACGCCCGGCCTGCCGTTTCATGGCATCCAGCGCCTGCTCGTCAATCCGGAACCGCAGTCGGGTTGCAAATCGTGCGGCCCGAATCATCCGAAGCGGATCGTCCTCGAATGTAATGCCGGGGTCGAGGGGGGTTCGCAGCACGCCCTTGGACAAATCCGCCAGGCCGTCGAACGGATCCTCCAGCACCCCCAAACGATCCGGGTTCACGGAGACCGCCATTGCGTTGATCGTGAAATCGCGCCGGTGCAGATCGTCCGCCAGCGAGCCGTCTTCGACCACAGGCTTTCTCGATTCGCGGCGGTAGCTTTCTTTCCGCGCTCCTACGAATTCCAGGGAGAGCGTCTTGCGGTCACCGGATTTTCCATGGGCTCCGGGTCGGGGTACGCGGATGGCGGCGGTTCCATAGGTCTTGTACACATGCACGGTGCGTCCGCCGAGTTCTTTTGCAAGCGCTTTGGCGAGACGAATGCCGCTACCCGGTCCGACCGATACGAAATCCAGCTCCGGGACAGACCTGTCCAGGAGCATGTCTCGTACGGCTCCTCCCACCAGCCATACATCAAGGCCCTCTCTGTCGGCGACACGTCCGACTGTGCGCAACAATGATGCGAAGCGACCGGTGCGCAAGGCCTCGTCCAGGCCGGATGCTATGTTCTGTCGGGGTTTCAGCGGATTATCCGTAGTAAAACCGTAACACGTTGCGCCAGGGATCAAAAGCCCAGAACGCTGTAGTTGCCCTCCAGGATCAGGCGAACAGAGATGTACAATCCCAATAGCGGGCATATCACCCAGGGGGCATTCGTGGCGGCCACGTAGGTGTAAAATTCACCCCTGGTGATGCGGGTGTGGCTCCCGGCTACGAAGAAACTGACCCAGTAGAGCGACGACACGTACGTCCACTGCCAGAATAGCATGGCGCCAATAATGCCGGCAACGACAGGCGGCAGGCAACCGACGGTATAGGCTGCGTAAAGGATCAGTGTCGGAACCGGCGTAACGAAACCGTTGCCAATATCGACATTGAAGCCGAACGTACTTCGATCCGAATAGGCCGGGTCGATCGTCGAGTATGCTGCCCACACATCTGCCCAGACCGTCGGAGACAATATCCGTCTCGCCGGCACGCGGGTGGATAGAAACTCAGGGGCCGGGATCCGGCCGGTTTCGCGCTGCCGCCCGCGCCAATACCCGGTGCGCTCCCGGATATAATCCCGTCGGAAGAATAAACACGCCTCCCAATAGCAAATCAACAGATTGGTGGAGAAAAACAGACTGAACAGGCAGTGGATGGCGTTGAAATCCCCGTGGACGTAGTAACGGCTTCCTATGCCGAGAAGCGTCAGAAGAGCGATCGCCAGCACCGCAAACAGTGCGGCCGGTATGCCCGAACTGTTTTTGCGTGCGCGCGGGTCCGGAGCGGATCGATCGGGATTGTACTCGCCCATGGCTGAACGTTGGCGCGTTGACGGTTATACCGGCCGGCCAGGGTTATCGTGGCGCCGCCGGGCCTCGATTCTGTTTATTTACGCCAGAACTTCTACCGGTCAATCGGCCGGATTGACATCGCCCGGACGTACGTCCCAGGTTAGCATGGACTCGATATCCGCATAGTCTTCTTCGTCGTTCGCATCCACGAAGCGGTAGTCCCCCATTTTGTCGCGCTTTGACGCCGGGACGCGGGACCATCTGGTTCCTTCGCGATCCGAGAAAGTATCCGGATAAGGATTGCGCGCCCTGTAGGACGGGTGGTAGGAACGATAGGTTTTTTCCGCTTCGTAGAGCGCAGCCCGGCGGGCGCCGGCCTCCGTACGGCTCTCGCCCGTAACGCGAAACGGCGAGACGGTGATGACTGCCCGAAAGTAGTCGCCTTCTATTTCAGAGTACTCCGGGCGCATGACCTCGAATTCCTCGGGATGAGGATAGGCGCTGCGCTCGACGCTTTCCTGCAACATTATACCTGCCGTTGATTATATAAACGAGTAATGCTTGCGGATCTCCCAGGGTGTCCGTCGCCATGGCGGGGGCGCATGGCGACAGCAGTAAACGACCGACCTTGTCTTTGGATTCATCTTTTATTCCGGGGGCGGAATATGGCCGGAGTTCTGTTTGCCCCATGGAATATATAACCGTTATTGCATACAAAGCCTTGTACGGCGTTTCCCCGAAGCGTGAAAAAAATCGTGGATAACCTGTTTGCAGGATGTGGGAAAAGGAACATTTTCACAATAACGGCATTACAACCGAATGCTGTCCGGGAATCAGCGTGGGGGTTCTCTGCTTTACGCCTCTGTGGAAACTGTGTGGATTCCGGGGAATTGTGAAATCCGGCATTGTCGATAAAAAACCTTCGATTAACACTTGCATAACGGTTCTCTACCTTTTTTATTATACACTCCGGCTTTCGCCTTTGCGCGATTAGGCCGGGAGGGAAAAAGGTAGTCCGTTATTTTCGGTCCCCTCGCCCGTTTTTCCCAAGAGGTCAGGTATAGCAGCATATAACGTCAAGGAAGGAGCAGCGATTATGAGCATATTCCCCGAAGGCAAATTCACCCCCGATACCCCTGACGAAACCCCCTCGTCCGGCCTGTTCTCCGGATTGAAGGCCGATGACGCGAAGTCCGGGGAAGCTTCCCGCGAGGTTGGCGCCGCGGCTTTCGCGCGCGAGCAATTTTCCGGGGGATTGCATATCGAACGGGTTTTTTCCGAGGAAGGACAATCGCCTTTCGACGCCCTTGTATGGGACCGGCGCGATGCGGCTATCAGGAATCAGCAGGGCGACGCGGTCTTCGAGCAGAAGGGCGTGGCTTTTCCGGAATCCTGGAGTCCTCTGGCGACGAACGTGGTGGCCAGCAAGTATTTTTATGGAGATGTGGACCAATCGGGAAAGGATCCTGCGAAGGGGGGGCGCGAAGATTCGCTCCGGCAGCTCATTCATCGCGTCACGCGTACGATTGCCGATTGGGGAACGGAGCAGCATTACTTCGCCACCGAGGAAGACGGCGAACGCTTCTATGATGAACTTACCTGGCTTTGCCTGCATCAATACGGCGCGTTCAACAGTCCGGTATGGTTCAATGTCGGCCTGCATCAGCAGTACGGCGTCCGCGATTCGGGCGGCAAGAAGATATCCGGCTGGAATGACAGCAAGGGCAGGGCCATTCCCGTGGACCCCTACCGGCGTCCGCAAGCCTCTGCCTGCTTCATCATATCGGTGGAAGATTCCATCGACGACATCTGGCAGTTGATGGGAGAAAGCGCCCGACTGTTCAAGTTCGGGTCCGGGGTAGGCGCCGACTGGTCGAAGTTGCGCTCCTCCAGAGAAAAACTTTCCGGTGGCGGGCAGCCGTCAGGGCCTGTCAGTTTCATGCGCGTACAGGATGCTACCGGCGGGACCATCAAGTCCGGGGGCAAGACGCGCCGTGCAGCCATCATGCAGACGCTGAAATCCTGGCATCCGGATATCCTCGAATTCGTTGCGGCGAAACAGGAAGAAGAACGGAAAGCCTGGGCGCTGATCGAGGAAGGCTACGACGGTTCGTTCAATGGCCCGGCGTACGGCAGCGTGGCTTTCCAGAACGTCAATCAATCCGTGCGCGTGGACGATGCGCTCATGCATTCCGTGCAGTCGGAAAGCCCGTACAAACTTCGGGGCGTGCTCGACGAGGAAGTGATCGAGACCATTCCCGGAAAAGATGTGCTCCGCAAGATATCCGAGGGTACCCATGTGTGCGGCGATCCGGGCGTGCAATATGAGGATACGATCCAGCGGTGGCACACCTGCAAGGAGTCGGGACCGATCAATTCGAGCAATCCCTGCTCGGAATACATGTTCCTCGACGATTCGGCCTGTAATCTGGCCAGTCTGAATCTTCGCAAGTTTCAACGGGAAGACGGCTCGTTCGATGTGGAGCGTTACCGCGCGGCCACGCGGATATTTATCACGGCGCAGGAAATCCTGGTAGATAATGCCGGGTATCCGTCGCGCGCGATCGCCGAAAACTCCCATGCCTACCGGCCCCTCGGGCTCGGGTTTGCCAACCTCGGCGCGTTGCTGATGGCGATGGGGCTTCCCTATGACAGCGACGAAGGCCGCGCCGTAGCCGGAGCGCTGATGGCGATCGAACATGGCGAAGCGTATGCCCGCAGCGCCGAGATTGCCGCCAACGAAAAAATCGGACCGTTTGCGGGGTTTGCCCCGAACCGCTCGCCCATGCTCGAGGTGATGCGCATGCACGCCGCTGCAGTCGATGCGATCCATACCAGTTGCCCGGGCTATCTCCTTGAGGCCGCCCGCGAAACGTGGACGTACTGTGTAGCCGCCGGCGAGCAGTTTGGGTACCGGAATGCGCAAGCCACGGTGCTGGCGCCGACCGGCACGATCGGGTTCATGATGGATTGCGACACGACGGGCGTCGAACCCGACATCGCGCTGGTCAAATACAAACTGCTGGCTGGGCAGGGCGACGGGATGATGAAGATCGTAAATCGCAGCGTGCCCGAAGCGCTCGCCCGCCTCGGCTACTCGTCTCCGGAAATCGATGAGATCGTTCGGTATATCGACGAGAACGATACCATCGAAGGCGCACCGGCGCTGCGCGAAGAGCATCTTCCCGTGTTCGACTGCGCTTTCAAACCGTTCAAGGGGGAGCGTTCCATTCATCACATGGGCCACATCCGGATGATGGCGGCGGTTCAGCCTTTTATCTCCGGCGCCATTTCCAAGACGGTCAATATGCCCGAAAGCGCAACGGTCGAGGAGATCGCCGACGCCTATGTACAGGGCTGGGAACTGGGGCTCAAGGCGCTTGCGATTTACCGAGAGAATTCCAAGCGGAGCCAGCCGCTCTCCACATCCAAGGGCGGCAATACCAGAAAAAGCCAGGGATGGGATGAGGAATCTTCCGGCGACGGGATGGCGACATCCGAACCGGAAATCGCCGAAAAGATCGTGTATCAGCCGATCCGCAAACGGCTTCCCGACGAGCGCCCTTCGATGACGCACAAATTCTCGATCGCCGGGCACGAGGGCTACCTGCATATCGGGCTGTATCCCGACTCGCACATGCCCGGAGAGATTTTCATCACGATGGCGAAGGAGGGATCTACGATTTCCGGGCTGATGGATGCGTTTGCGACCTCGATATCCATTGCGTTGCAGTATGGCGTTCCGCTGGCCGATCTCTGCAACAAGTTTAGCCACATGCGCTTCGAGCCGAACGGCTTTACGCAAAACAAGGAAATCCCGATCACGAAATCGATCATGGATTACATCTTCAGGTACCTGTCCCTGAAGTTTATGCGGGTGCGCAAGGAAGAGGAAGCCGACAATGGTCTTTCCAGCGAAGAGCAATCTCCTTCCGGCAACGAAATCCAGTCCCAGGCCCAACCCCAGGCTCAGATGCAGACGGAGCTTTCCGCACCGCCCGAGCCCGTGGATGCCCTCGTCGGCAGCACGGTGGAGGCGTTCATGGAGGCCATGGAAGGGAGTCGTTCGGGCAATTCGAGTGTGGCTACCTTCCGTAATCAGGAGGACAGCCCGGCCTGTCCCAACTGCGGCTCCATCACGGTCCGCAGCGGTGCCTGCTATTCGTGTCCCAATTGCGGTTCCACAAGCGGGTGCGGGTAAGGTGCCTGGCTCCAGCAAGAAGGCTAAAACAGCAGCAGCATCCTTAATTACGGAAAGATGCCCATCTGGTTATAGAGCACGGCGATCTTGTTGATGGCGCTAACGAAGGCCGCCGTGCGCAGATCGGTCTTCAGCCGTTTCGAGAGGTCGTAAATCTCGTTGTAGGCGAAAACCATCGTCTCTTCGAGCCCCGAATTGACGATGTCGATTTCGTCGGCTCCCTTGCCGATCGTTGCAAGCACTTCGGGAGAGAACGATTTTCCTGTCGCGGCTTCGACGGCTGAAAGCATTTTTTGCTGCGTATTGCTTTCGAACCGCTTGCTCATGCGCCCGAACCGCACATGAGACAGGTTTCGCAGCCACTCGAAATACGATACGGTGACCCCGCCGGCGTTGAGATACAGATCCGGCAGCAAAAGCACATTTCGTTTCCGGAGTATCTCGTCAGCTTCCGAGGTGGTCGGTCCGTTCGCCGCTTCTGCAATCATGCGCGCCTTGATACGTCCCGCGTTCTCGGACGTAATTTGTCCCTCGAGGGCGGCGGGCAGCAGAATGTCGCAATCCAGTTCAAGCGCTTTCGAGGAAGGTTGAATCATGCGCCCATCCGGAAACCCCTCGATGCTGCCGTGTTCCTGCCGCCAGGCGCCGACTTCCCGTACGTTCAGCCCGTCTTCCTTGACGAGTGCGCCGTTCATCTCCGCAATGCCCACAATGAGGGCGCCTGCCTCCTGGAGGTAGTATGCCGCGTGGAATCCCACATTACCCAGGCCCTGCACGACGACGCGTTTTCCTTCCAGTCCGGCTTCCAGACCGCATGCTTTCATGGCTTTTTTATCGCTGCATGCCTCGCGGATACCGAAAAAGACCCCTCTGCCGGTAGCCTCCCTGCGTCCGTGCACCCCCCCATGGCCGACCGGTTTTCCGGTCACGCAGGCCGCCGCATCAAGCGGGTTATCCGATAGTTGATTATATGTGTCGAAAATCCACGCCATTTCCTGGGCCCCTGTCCCGTAATCCGGAGCGGGTACGTCAATACCCGGTCCCATGAAATTCTTTCGAACCAGCTCGAACGTGTAGCGCCGGGTAACCCGCTCCAGTTCGCGCTCCGAGAAACGTTTCCGGTCGATTTTTACGCCGCCCTTGGCTCCGCTGAAAGGCACATCGACCACGGCGCACTTGTAGCTCATGAGCGAGGCCAGCGCCACCACTTCGTCTTTCGATACGGTTGGGGCATAGCGGATGCCACCCTTTGCAGGCTGCTTGTGATGGCTGTGCTCGGCGCGGAACGCCTGAATGACATGGATGGACCCGTCATCCCGCACAAGGGGAAATTCCATCGCATAGACGCTATTGCACATGCGAATTTGTTCGAGAAGCCCTTTGGGGTGGTTCGTGAGTCGGGCCGCTTTCATAAACGACCGGTTTACGTCCCCCAGAAAATCTGCTGTGTGCGACATACGGGAAACCCTTTTTTTCGGACAAAGGAGAGGGTGTTTGCCAGCGTCGGCATGCGGCTTGCATACGACCGCAAACATATGTTACGATGGAGTTACGACAAATACGCAGCAGGTATCCGGAGGAAAGAAATAATTCATTGGCCAAGGCCGGAATAGCCCTGAATTTGGATGCAGGAAGCCCGGAATCTTCGTCGGTTTGGAACCGAGCGCCTATTCCGCAGAGTTAGATTGGCCGTTTTTCGCCGGATGCCGCGTAGCGGCTCCTTGTTTCGTAATGGATGCTGCGTAGCAGCTCCGTTCGGCTCTGCGGCGTTCCCCATCAAGGTCTTGATCCCCTTATAGTGTCCGCCCTTTTCAGCATAGCAGCGGTTTTCGTACTCGGCGTCAGCGCACAGTGGATTGCGTGGCGGTATCGCGTACCCTCCATTTTGTTGTTGCTCACGTTCGGGTTCATAGCCGGGCCGATTACCGGCCTGCTGGATCCGGCCGCGATGCGCGCCGAATGGGTTTTTACGTTTGTGGCGCTTTCGATCGGGATCATTTTGTTCGAGGGGGGGCTGAGCCTGCGCCTCGACGAACTGCGCGAGGTAGGCGGCGCCGTCAGCCGTCTGATAACCATCGGCGTACTGATCACCTGGATACTTGCGTCGATTGCCTGCCTGTTCGTGCTGAAGCTGAGTCTCAGCATTTCCATTCTCATCGGGGCGATTCTGACCGTTACAGGTCCCACGGTCATCGTTCCGATTCTTCAGCATATCCGGCCCAAGGGACGCATAGCCGCCCTGGCGAAGTGGGAGGGTATCACCATTGACCCCATCGGCGCGATTCTCGCTGTGCTCGTGCTTGAGGCGCTCGTGCTCATCAACGAGCCGGCGGGCGGCACGGTGGGCAGTGTTGCATCGCATGCGCTCAAAGGCTTGTTGCTGGAATTTTTTGTAGGCGTCGGGATAGGCGTCGCCGGAGCGGGGATCCTGGTTTTTCTGCTGCGCCGCCGCATGGTGCCGGATTATCTCCAGAATCCTATGGCGCTCATGGTGGTCATTGCCGTCTTTGCTATTTCGGATGGGCTGCAGGCGGAAAGCGGTCTTGTGGCCACGACGGTCATGGGTTTCGCGGTGGCGAACCAGCGCCTCGTTGCGGTGCGGCGCATCGTGGAGTTCAAGGAAGACTTGCGGGTGTTGCTGATCGCCGCACTTTTCGTCATGCTGGCGGCGCAACTCGACCTGGGCGATATACAGTATCTCGGCTGGGAGGCCATCGTTTTCCTTCTCATACTCATGCTGTTCGTGCGCCCTGCCGCGGTCTTTTTGTCGATGCTCGGTACGCGCCTGTATGTCAAGGAAAAGGTGTTTTTGTCCTGGCTGGCGCCTCGCGGCATTGTGGCGGCTGCCGTGGCCTCTCTTTTCACGTTCCGGCTTGCCGAGATATATCCGGAGGAGTCGCAATTTATCGTCCCCATCGTATTTCTTGTGATTATCGGGACGGTTGCGATCTATGGTCTTACGATCTCGCCGGTTGCACGTTGGCTGGGGCTTGCGGAACCCGATCCCCAGGGCGTGCTCTTCATTGGAGCCCACGACTGGGGCCGCCACATCGCCAGCGCCCTGCATCAGGTCGGATTCAGCGTGCTTATAATAGATACCAATCCGGGTAACGTGGCCAGCGCCCGTGAGGCCGGCTTGCAGGCGTTGCATGGCAATGTGTTGTCCGAATCCATTCTGGACGAGTTGGATCTGAGCGGGATCGGGCGGCTTATCGTGTTTACTCCCAACGATGAAGTCAATTCGCTCGCTGTGGTGCGCTTTGCGCAGGTTTTCGACAGTGCGGAAATGTACCAGCTGGCTACGCGGGACAAACAGCGGGGCAAAGATGCGGATGCAAAACTGGCGCAGCATCTGCGGGGGCGGCCTCTTTTCGGGACGGGCACCAATCATGCATCGCTTACCGCGCAATTCGCCGCCGGCGCCGAAGTCAAGACGTTTCTTATCGAAGACGAGGGCACATATTCCCGGCTTGAAGCGAAGTACGGCTCTCGCATGATTCCGCTTTTTGTGGTGCGCGGAAAAAATCAGTTGCAGGTGCATTCTGAAGATAATGGCCTGCCGAACCCCGATCCGGGTAATGTATTGATCGCGCTCATTGATTCACCGGCCCGGGAAACGGGTAATGCAGCAACGCCGTCCGGGAAGGCGTCGGCCCGGTAGCGTGGGGCCCGACGCCATACATATCGATGCGGACACACGTCTGATCGCCCTGCTTGGCTATCCTGTGGGGCAAACGCTGTCTCCGTTCATTCATAACACGGCTTTCGCCGCCCAGGGCGTCAATTTCGCGTTCGCAGCCTTTCCCGTATCCCCCGAACGTATCGGGGACGGGGTGCGCGGGCTTGCGGCGCTGCATTTCGCGGGCGCCGGCGTCACCATTCCCCACAAGCAGGCCGTACTTCCCTATCTGGATGAATTGTCTCCGTGTGCATGTGCTGTCGGCGCTTCAAACATAATTGTGCGCCGCCGCGACGGCACGCTTTTTGGCGATAATACCGATGTGACCGGTTTTCTGGCTCCGCTTCATTCCCTGGCGGATCGGCTTGAGGGCGCCGATATGGCTGTGCTTGGCGCCGGAGGCGCGGCACGGGCTGTCGCCTACGCGCTGCTTGTTACGTTTCGTCCAAAGCGTCTTACGCTCATCGCGCGGACCCCTTCAAAGGCAGATATGCTGGCAACCGACCTGACTGTATTCGACGAGCGCAAAGCCCTTGAAGTGCACGCTTTTTCGTCTGCCCGGGCCGCGGTGCGCGATGCGCGGCTTGTGGTGAACACGACGCCGGTAGGTATGTATCCTGCGGTGAATGATTCGCCGTGGCGGGACGTCGATGATTTTGGCGATGACCATATCGTGTACGACATCGTGTACAATCCCGAAGAGACACGCTTGCTTGGCGATGCTGCAAGCCGGGGCGCCGTCACGATCGGGGGGCTTGATATGCTCGTGGAGCAGGCTGCGGCGGCCTACGTGCAATGGACCGGCCACAAGATGCCTGTCGATGTGGTCCGGAACGCCTTGCGCACACGGTCGCTGCATCGTTAACGGAGAGCGGCATGCTGAAGCTCGATGCCATCGAGATGCGCGAGATCCGGCTACCGCTGAAGCAGCCGTTCGTGACCGCTTCCGGCGTACAGGATTGCCGCCGCATTTTATTGCTCGAGATAAGCGCGCGCACCGGGGAAACGGCATGGAGCGAATGTGTAGCGCAGGAGACGCCGCACTACAGCCCCGAAACGATCGATACGGCATGGTTCGCCATCCGGGAATGGTTCGTTCCGGCGCTTAAAGGCCACGATATCCGTGCTCCCTCGGATATACTTATCCCGCTTCGTGCATTCCGCGGGCACCGGATGGCGAAAGCAGCGCTGGAAATGGCTTGCTGGAATCTTGAAGCGCAGCGGACGGACACATCGCTTGCCACGCTCCTTGGAGGTACGCAGCGCCGTGTCCCTGCCGGGATTGCGATCGGCATGCAGCCGGAGGAATCCATGCTTGTAGAACGCGTGCAGGATAGTATCGGGCAAGGATATCGGAATGTGAAGATAAAGATCGGGCCGGGCGCCGATGTGCGCTTCGTGGAAGCCATCCGATCGGGCATTGGTGCGGACGTTCCGCTTTCCGTCGATGCGAATGCGTCCTATACCCTTGCCGACATCGAACTGCTGCGTACCCTCGATACGTATGGATTAACCATGATCGAGCAACCTCTTGCGCAGGACGACCTTGTTCGCCACGCTGCCTTGCAGGCGCAGCTTTCCACGCCTGTTTGTCTCGACGAATCCATTACCGGTCCGGATCGGGTGGAAGACATGGTCCGGCTTCGCAGCGGGCGTGTCGTCAATGTGAAGCCCGGCCGCGTGGGCGGATTGTCCGCGGCGGTCTCGATTCATAATGTGTGCCGCAAAAATCGTCTCGACGCCTGGGTTGGCGGCATGCTCGAAACGGGCATAGGGCGTGCATATAATGTGGCCCTGGCTTCTCTCCCCGGCTTTACGCTGCCGGGCGATCTTTCTCCGAGCAGCCGCTATTGGGCATGCGATATCGTGCAGCCGGAGTGGACCATGTCTCCCGATGGTTTCGTTGAGGCGCCTTTGGACCGCACAGGATTGGGCGTCGAGGTGGATCGCGACCGGATTGACGATCTCACATGCCGCCTCGAACGGCTGGCGTGGTGAGATGCATGTTCAGGGGTTGCCCGTTGCCGGACGCCCCATGCGGTGCGCCTGTCGCACCATGACGGTTATGAGCGCAAAGCCTGCCGCCGCCAGCAGTATAACCGTCCAGAAAGGCTCGCCTTCTCCGGGCATCCGGAGCGCGTGTTCAGCCGTTTGCCATGGCCAGAGCGCCCGCAGTGCGCCAATCATCAGGCCCACCAGCGCCGCCATGGTCAGGTCGGCGTATTGCCTGAGTACGTGGTTGAGCAAGCGAGAGAACAATCCCAATCCGGTAATCGCCCCGCATGCGAACAGCGCAATATATCCGAGATTCCCGTCATTCAATGCATGCAGCGTGACTTCGTACATGCCCATTGCCTTGAGAAGGAATGCCCCCGAAACGCCGGGCAGGATCATCGCGCAAATGGCTGTGGCTGCGGATGCGAACACACGGATGCCCGAAGGCGCCAGGGCATCTCCTGACGCAGGAATGCCCGTAAGAAAGAACGCCGCGCCGCAGGCCGCCACGACCATACACAGCACGGACATGCTCTTGCGTTCGATCCGTTTCCACGGTACGCCAACGGATCCCGCCACCAGGCCCAGAAATAATCCAAGCGTCTGGTAGGGCCAGGTTTCGAGCAGGGTCGGGATTACTTTGGCGCCGACAAGAAGCGCTGCGCCTATTCCTGCCCCAAGTGGCAGGACGAGTCCCCATTCAAGGCTGGCGCCATGCCGGCGCATTTCGCCGAGCCGGCCTTTGAACAGAGAGGTCAGCATCGAAAATCCATGGCTGATAGCGGTAATCAGCCGGGGATAAATACCGACAATGAATGCGATCGTGCCGCCGCTGACGCCGGGAACGATATCAGCGGCGCCCATCAGAAGGCCTTGCACGACGTGTGTCAGGCTTTCGCGGAGGTTATACCCGCGGCGCAGGCCCATTTCCCAATCCCAGCATGTGTCGGATTTGTGCGTCGCGCCACATATCCGGACAGATGCGCTGCAATTCCTCTTTCATATTCGGGTCCATCCGAAAAGCCGTCTTGAGGGAGTGCATGCTTTCGTCCGTGCGGCCCAGCGCAAACAATACTCTCGCCTGTAGAAAGTACACGCCGGCGTCGGGATGCAGCGCAAGAGCCTTGCTATAGGCATCGAGTGCAGATTCGGGATGGCCCGTCTCGAAACAGGTTTCGGCCAGATCCAACCAGGCATCCCTGTTTTCGGGATGGGTGGTTACGATATGCTTGTATGTTTTCAGCGCTTCCGCAACGTTTCCTGCATTGTACAAGCAATCCGCTTTGGCATGCCAGAATTCCCCGATGTCCGGTTTCAGCGCCAGAGCCTGGTCGAACAACGCCAGTGCTTCCTCGTGCCGTTCGAGCGCATCCAGGCAACATCCCATTCCGTACCAGGCTTCGGGATGCGCTTCGTCCTGCCGAACGACCTGCTCGAAATATTTAAAGGCCTGCAGGTAATCTTCCATTTCCTCGAACGCGAGTCCGAGGTTGTACCAGGTTGCTGCATCGCCCCCTTCCAGTTCAATGACTTTCCGGTAGCTTTCCACTGCTTCTTCAGGGCGGCCTATGCTGGCCAGTGCGTTGCCCCGGTTATACCACGCCGAGGCGAAATCGTCCTGTATGGCAATGGCCATATCGTAGGAGTCCACAGCCGCTTCGAAGCGGGACATCCGGCTGAGCACGATGCCCCGGTTGTACCAGGCGTCCTGCGAGTAGGGTTCAATGTCGATATGCCGTTCGTAGCAGACAATGCTTTCCGCGTCTTTTTCGAGGCAGTCGTAGCAGAAGCCGAGCTCGTACCAGATTTCGGGGTGCTCGGGATTCAGTTCCGCGCAGCGCCGGAAAGCGGCAACGGCGTCCTGCAGCGCGTTCAGGTGTTCAAATGCTACACCGCGATTGAAGAAGGCTTCGTCATTGATCGGGTCGATCCGGATGGCTTCTCCGTACGCATCCAGTGCTTCCTGGCCCCGGCCCAGCGCATTGAGCGTGACGCCCCGGTTGACGTGGGTTTCGGAGTCGACCGGATTCAATGCAAGCGCCTTGTCGTACGCCTCCAGAGCTTCCTTGTGTCGTTCGAGATTGTTCAGGAGAATGCCCCGCCGCATCCAGGCGTCCGAGGAGTGGGACATGATGCCCAGCAACCGGTCAATAACGCTCAGAGCATCTTCGTAGCGGCCCTGTTCGAAGTAGTAATTGGCGATGTCTTCCAACGAATCCGAATCGAGCCAGGCGGGCGCGTTCCCCTCATAGGCGGAAAGCAATGCGTTCATTCGCCCTTCGTCCGCAGGCTCGTCGAAGTCCTCGAACTCGAAATCAAACGTGCTCATGCCTACGCAGAAATGCTGGTTAGGGGTGTGCGCACGGGGGCAGGGTGGCGCCGGACACGAAAGAATAAAAGATGCAGCGAAAAAAAAGTTCGCCGTATTATAGCAGGGTACTATCCAATTTACAAAGAGTTCGCTTTTGTCCGGATAAGGAATGCAGGTGGACGCGGTTTTGATCAGAGTATCCTTCAAATCGTTCTGCAGGGACTGAAAACGGCCGATGATTTTCGTAACGATCGAGGGCGTCGACGGCGCCGGGAAAAGCACTCAGGCCCGCCGGCTGGTCAATCGACTGGAAGACGCGGGACACGATGTCGAGTTCTTTCGGGAGCCCGGGGGCACGCCACTTTCCGAGCGTATCCGATCCATCCTTCTCGATTCCGACTTCGCAATCGATCCGTTACCCGAATTATTGCTGTTTTCTGCCGCGAGGGCGCAGCTTGTGGAAGAATGCATTCGTCCGGCGCTGGAAAAGGGCAAGGTGGTGGTGTGCGACCGGTTTTACGATTCGACGACGGCGTATCAGGGGGTAGGCCGAGGGATTGCCGACCCGGACTGGATATCGTCCCTGAATGCGCGGGTCGCGGGCGGACTCCGGCCGGATCGGACCTGGTTGCTTGCGCTTTCCTCCGAAGAGGCCTTGCGGCGTCGCGCACAGCGGTCCAAACCGCTTTTTGATGACTTGCCCGTTCTGCCCGAGCAGGCATTACGGACGGAACCGGACCGCATGGAGCAGTCCGGGCAGGCGTTCTACGACCGGGTAGCGCAAGCATTCGACGAACTGGCGGCAGCTGAGCCGGATCGCATCGTCCGCCTTGACGGCGCCCTGAGCGAGGACGATCTCGCCGAGGAGATTTGGCGCGGAACCCGGGATTTGTTGAAAAAGCGGGAAGACGCCTGAACTGCAGCATGTCTTTTTCCGGAACCGCATCTCCCCGGCGGCGGTTGAGGAAGGGGTAGGCCGTTCTGCACACGTCGTAAGCATTGCCCTATGTCCGTTCCGCCCCAGCAAATGGAAGAAGTTCGTCGTATATTCGGCGCTTTTCTCCAGCAACGCGGCCGCAGGCAAACTCCGGAGCGTTTCCTCGTTCTCGAGGAAATTTACGCCACGAACGATCACGTGGACGCCGATGAACTCTACATCCGGTTGAAAGACGGCGGGCACCGGGTAAGTCGCGCGACCGTATACAACACGCTGGAACTGTTGATAGATTGCGATCTTGTGGTCCGGCACCAGTTCGGGAAAAATCAGGCGAAGTACGAACGGGCCTTCAGTTATTGGCAGCACGACCATCTGATTTGCATGGACTGCAATGAGTTGTTCGAATTCTGCGATCCGCGCATACAGAGCATCCAGGAAATGGTTGCGGACATATATCAGTTCGATATCAAGCACCACTCGCTCAACATGTATGGGCGGTGCGCGCGGGAGCATTGCCCGAACAAAGCGGCTGTCGCACAGGAGGCATGAACAGGAACGTACCGCCGCATCTTGACGTTACAATGAATTGGGGATATATTGTGTGCGATATACCCGCGAACCCATTTCCGCCTTCTATCCTTTTGTGAAACGATTCGCCTTCATAGTGCTTGCAGCGGTGGCGTCGGGAAGCCTGCTCGGTTTCAAGGCGGTTCCTTTGGCTACAGGGCCGGAGGTGTACACTCAGTTAGCGCATATCAGTGGCTTCAAGGCGCTCCGTTTTGACGTGGTGCTGGACGAAGGGGTACCTGCAGTGGAATGGGCCGCAGAGTCCGAAGACGATCTGGACCGCTATGAGATTGAAGTGAGTGCGGAATTGGGCGCCAGGACAAGGGTCGTCGAGGTGGAGCCGATTGGCGCGCAACATCCCTATGTTTTTCGGGATAACGATCTGTATAAGGCAGCGGAAGTGGTTCAGTACACGTTGTATGCCGTCCTGGACGATGGGGCGCGGCAACTCGTAGGATCAAAGCAGATCGCCTATACGCCGACGGCGGTTCGGCGCACCTGGGGCAGTATCAAGGCCATGTTTCAGTGAGACGAGGATCTCTCGCAGATACTTCGTCCGCAATCTTTTCATGCTCGGCGTATGGCGCGCAGGCTCATCATGTCACCGGAGCGCGTACAGCGTATGCTGGTGAGGCTTTCCTGCGAGATTGTCGAACGCAACCGCGGAGCGTCCAACGTTGAACTGGTTGGTATTCGTCGCTGCGGCAGCGCCGTAGCAACAGCGATTGCTCGCGAGATGGGAGCGCTCGAAGGCCGTACGTTTGAGGTAAGCGATCTGGATGTGTCCGCGTACAGGGATGACCGGGATCCTGGTGAAGAAATCGCAGACGCGTCCCGGATGGTGCGCGAGATTGCAGACCGGGATGTCGTGCTGGTGGACGATGTGCTGTTTACGGGGCGAACGGCCCGCGCCGCGCTGGATGCGCTTGTACACTACGGACGCCCGCGGAGCGTACAGATGGTTGTGCTTGTTGACCGGGGGCACAGGGAATATCCGATTCAGCCCGATTACATAGGTCTTTTTCTACAGACGAAGCATCGCGAGCGCGTGGATGTGGACGTGAACGAAGGATTCACGATCCATGTGGTGGAATAATTTGCAATTCTTTCTCATTTATTTTTTATAGCCTGTTCTATACGTTGTTTATCGGCGCGTTTTCCGCCCGATTTACATTCCCCCTCCCCCACAATCCAGTACAACCCATGTGTATAAACGACAGATTTGGTGTGATGACGTTCGCACGATGCGTTTCAATTTTCGGTCTGGCGCTGTGCGTTGCCTTGTGGGTAGCGCCGGTTCATGCGCAATCGACCGGTAGCGTTACAGGCACGGTGGTTGACGCCTCGGACACGCACCCGCTGGAAGCGGTCGAGGTGTATATCACCGGTCTGGATGCGAGCGTATATACGGATGCAGAAGGGGCGTTCAGCTTCTCTTTTGTACCGACCGGCGAGCAAACCGTAAGAGTCTCTCTTATCGGCTACTCTACGCTTGTACGCGAGGTTACGGTGAGCGCCGAGGAAACCACGACATTGTCGCTGCGGATCACGCCCACGGTGCTGAAACTTGACGAAGTGGTAGTGACCGGCACATCCGTCGAGGAATTCGCCATTGATCTCCCCTATGCCGTTACCGCGGTGGACCGGGCGGCGCTGGCGGAACAGGGCGCCCCGCAACTTGTCGAGCTTTTCAAAAATCTCGGTGTGACCCACGGCGTGATCGGCGAGCGCCAGAGCTGGTACAATAGTACCGGGCCGCCAGCCTCCGTGCAGGAGACCGTAGCCAGCGTAAATCTCCGCGGTCTGGGTCCCTCCCGTACGCTGGTGCTGTTCAATGGACGCCGTCAGGTGTACGTCCCGGCGCGTCTGATCGGCGGCCGCTTCGTAGATGTGAACGCCGTGCCTTCCATCGCGATCAGCCGTATAGAGGTCCTGAAAGAGGGAGCCTCCGCCGTGTACGGATCGGATGCGGTGGCCGGCGTCGCCAATTTTGTGACGCGCAGTGATTTCGAGGGCCTGGAGGTCGCAACCTCTCATGAGTATTATGCCGACGCCGGCGATACGTATGCCGCCGCGATCTGGGGGGGAGATGTCGCTGGCGCCCATGCGGTGTTTGCTGCGGAAATGATGTACCGCCAGGAGTTGAGGGCCGAAGAGCGGCCATGGTCCTTGCGTCCCTATCCGCAGGCCGGAGGCTGGTCGTATACAGGCAACCCCGGCGCATTTTACAGGCCCTCGCTGATGGGGGGTGAGGACGCGAACGCCTTCGTAAACGAACTCGTCGCTGCCCATGGCGATGCAGAAAGACGATTTCTCGATCCCCGTTGCGTGGATTTTGGCGGCCATACCGAAGCCGCCACATGCCGCTTCCGCTATGCGCCCTGGGATAACCTGATCGAAAAAAGCAGGCATGTCCGGGCTTTCGGAGAGATCAATGGAAGTCTGGGCGACCAGTCCGGGTATCGCATCGAGGGGCTATGGGCTCAGGCCGTAACGCCTGACTGGGTAACGACCCCCTCGTACCCGCCCATTTCTCCGTATGACGGTACACAGGTCGTTCCATCCGGCAACCCTGGCCGACAAGCCTTTTGCGGCATGTATTCGGACCGTGTCGGTTTCGCTTCCGGCGCCGAATGCCTTGAAGACGACTGGTATTTCTTTGGGCGTCTGGTAGGGCACAGCGGCCCCGCACGCACCTTGTCCCGCTCGTCCGGCACGCAGCGCATTTCCGCCTCGGTCGATCATGCGTTCGAGGCGTTCGGCGGCCGGAGCGCAAAGCTTGACGTGGCTGTCAGTTACTCGCGCGCCACCAACAACGTGAATCTTCCGGCAGAATACGCATACAGAAAATTTCTCGCCTTCCGCGGTCTTGGCGGCCCCGAGTGCGGCGTGGGCGTGGAGGTAGATCGCGCGGCTCCTGCCGGAATGCGGCTTGGCGCGCTCAATGGGGCCGTACCGGGCCAGGGATCGTGCATGTATTACAATCCGTTCAGCAATGCACTCCCGTCTTCCGCGCAGCCCGGCGCCGCGTTTCATGGTGTGGCGAATCCCGATCATGCAGGAAATCTCTTGAATACTCCTGCGTTACTTGACTGGATCAACGAGGAAGTGGACCTGGAGAACAAGGCGCAGCTGTTCGTGGCCGACGCCGTATTGACCGGCGGTCTGATCGAAGGGCTTGCGGCGTATGCAGTAGGGTATCAGTTTCGCCGGACCGCCGTGTCCGCCGTGCCCAACGACCCGGCCAATCAGAACACGAATCCCTGCCCGGTTCCTGGAGACGTCGGTTGCAGGGACAAGGTGGGTCCCTATACGTTCACCACCGGGTATTATCCCTACGATGATGCGCGCAATGTGCACCGGTTCTTTGTCGAAGTTCCGTTTACGAGGGGTGCGCGTTTCGACGCGCAGGTTGCTGCAAACTATGAATTTCACGAAATCGTACGCAGCTTCGATCCGAAGTTCGCCATGCGCATCCAGGTGACGGACGATTTGATTGTCCGCGGTTCGGTACAGTCTACGCTTCGGGTTCCGTCGGTGGACGAACTGAACGAAGACCGGGCTACGGGGCTTGATTGGGTTTCGGAAACGGGTACGTACAAGCCGATCGACACATTCGGAAACGCCGATCTGAAACCCGAGCGGGCGCTGACATACAATGTCGGCGCGGCATTTACCAGTGATCATGTCCGTGCGACCCTCGATTACTGGGCCTACAATTTCAGGGACGCTATCGGCGTGTTGCCGCATGGCGGGATTACGGCGCTGTATGCCCAGGGCGGAGCCGCCCGCGCGGCGGTGCAGGAGTATATTACCTGCCCTGGCGGTGTGCCGGGCTGCGATGCACAGCTTATTGAGCGCATTCGCGTAAGCGCGGTCAACTGGCCGGGGATTACCACTTCCGGCGTCGACTGGCATCTCAGCACCCGTTTCCCTGCCGGGGCCGGGGTTCTTTCAGGGGGCTTCGAAGGTACCCTTACCAACTCCTACTTTGTGAAGGCGTTGGAAGTGAGCGGTGTGGAGTTGGCGGGTGAGCAGGAGGGCGCCGGCTACCTGAACCGGTACAATCCGTCGGCGCCGCCGATTCCGAAGTGGAAATCCAGAGTGAACGTCGGCTACCACAGGAGTCTGTACTCGCTGGTCAGCTACCTGAATTACATTCCTGCCTATACCAATGCGGGCGAGGCGGAAGATTCGGATTATCGGACCATCGACCGGTTCGCCACCCTCGATGTGAGCGCATACCGGCATTTACCCGGCGGGTTCGACGTGACGTTTTCCGTGCTCAATCTGCTGGACACGGATCCGCCTCTCGTCAATTGGGAAACTGCATTTGACGGCTTTACGCACAGCCCGAAGGGGCGGCGTCTGAAGTTGTCGATTACCTGGCACCTGGAGGAAGGACATTGACGCCGAAATTTCGGACGAACCAGCTTTAATCAGCGTATCCCTTACATCGTTTCGTCGGCGGAAGGGCCGTACATGCCCGGGATCGGAATGTCGCACATGCGCAGGTAGACGCCGAGTTGGGCGCGGTGATGGATGATGTGGTTCAGGACGAAACTGCGGAATATGGCGCCTTTCGGCATGGTGAAGTGAACCTGGTCCCCTGACTTCAGGGTCCAGGGTTCCAGAAGCGTGTCGGCCGATACGTTTTCGAGCACGAGGCGGGCTTCCGAGGCCGCTTTGTCGAATGCGGCAAGGATTTCGTCCGTGTTTTCGGGAATCCATGGTTCGAACGGCTGCGCCATATCCAGTTCATCCATCCGGAATGTGGGGCCGGTCCATGTGGGCAGGTTTGCCACATGGGTGGCGAGTTGCCGCAGCGTCCACGATTTTTCGTGAGGGCGATACTCCAGACATTCGTCAGGCGTTAATGCAAGCATTTTGCGGGTGTTTTCGATCTCGTGATCGAATTCGGGAAGCATTGCGGCGCCGTTCATGGGTATTCTCCTTGTGGATGGAAACGATGGATAATATGGATAATAAGGTGAGCGCGAGGGCGTAGGTAGCTATACGCTCCGCGCGTGCGCCGTCATAGCCCGACTTCCGGTGGTTCGTTCTCTTCGTATCGAAGGGGAAGAAGTCTGTCAGGTTCAGGCTGTTCGGCGCGCCAGGTATGAAGGCGCACCTCGAATCCGGCGCGCACACGCGTTCCGGGAGCGGGACTCTGGCGTAACACCAGAGAATCGGGCGCGTTCGGTTCGGAAAGGCTGTCCGGCGCGCTGATTACAATGGAGCGCAATTGCAAAGCGAGCAGACTGTCCCGTGCCTGATGTACGCCAAGACCGGTGATATCCGGTATCGTGCTGTACCCTATGCCCAGGCCTGTGCTGTACCATAAGGATATGGAGGCCCCTTCCGTGAGGGTGTCTCCGGCGAGCGGTTTCTGCCCGGTAACGGTATTGCGATTGGGGGCCGGGATGGAATCGGGCAACGTTTCCTCGATGTGCAGGCCCTGCGCGCTTAACCGGTTTACGGCTTCGCGAAGAGAAAGACCGACTACGTCGGAGACCACCACATGCCGCAATTCCCCGCTGTTGATCGTCAGGTAAATATGCCGATCCGGTTTTACGAGCGCAGAGGGAGAAGGATTTTGATCCACGACCACATCGCGCGCGAAGGCCGGATTGTACTGTTGCACGATCTGTTCAACATGCAGTCCAAGTGCTTCGAGGTCGTTCCTTGCCTGTTCGTACGGCCGATTGATCACATTAGGGACCTGTAGATGGGCTCCCTGCCTCGTGAGCTTTGGCATAAGCAGGTCGTTGACGAGCACGTAACCGGTCCCAAGGAGGACGATCAACAGGATCAGCCCTCCCCACCAGTACGGATTGCGCAGAAGCGATCGGACGTACGCTTCTGCCCTTGAAAGTAAATGTTTGACGGTTTCCGGCAGCATGATCCGGGGTTTTGTCGGGGGTTACGGATTTTGTTGCAATGTTGCAATAAGGTACGCAATGCCGTTTTCCCCGGTTCATACGGATGAACGTCATTCATGTGCCGTCTGGTGTGCGCGTGCTCTTCTCAACGTACATTTCACAATACGAACATGGAACCACTGCTTCTTCCTGCTGTGTAAGGCTGCCAGAATTTGCGCCGACAACCTCTTGACATCAAGAGATTGTTGGCGTATTTTTTCTGTCCGCGCTTTTTTTGAGTTAACCATAGCTTGATTTCTGCGCGGTGGCTGCATGATCGGTTCGCCTGTTTTCAGGTCGACGAAGGGTCCGCGGTCATGTTCTTTGATGAGATTGGAAGCATAGCGAGTCCCGTTGATTCCTGTGCGTCGGTTAAACGACGCGCATGATGAGACAAACAAAATACGAGTCAAGCAGATCATTCAACTTCATTACTATGGAGAGTTTGATCCTGGCTCAGGACGAACGCTGGCGGCGGGCTTAACACATGCAAGTCGAACGAGAAAGGGTTCTTCGGAACCCGAGTAAAGTGGCGAACGGGTGCGTAACACGTAGGTAACCTGCCCTCGAGTGGGGAATAACCACCGGAAACGGTGGCTAATACCGCATGAAGACCAGAGATCGCATGATCTTCGGTTGAAAGACTTCGGTCGCTCAAGGATGGGCCTGCGGCGGATTAGCTTGTTGGTGAGGTAAAAGCTCACCAAGGCTACGATCCGTAGCTGGTCTGAGAGGATGATCAGCCACACTGGCACTGAGACACGGGCCAGACTCCTACGGGAGGCAGCAGTGAGGAATCTTGCGCAATGGAGGAAACTCTGACGCAGCCACGCCGCGTGAAGGAAGACACCCCTATGGGGCGTAAACTTCTTTTATATGGGAAGAACCCCCTGCTCGGCAGGGTCTGACGGTACCATATGAATAAGCACCGGCTAACTCCGTGCCAGCAGCCGCGGTAATACGGAGGGTGCAAGCGTTGTCCGGAATCACTGGGTGTAAAGGGTGTGTAGGCGGGGCAGTAAGTCAGAGGTGAAAGCCCACGGCTCAACCGTGGAATTGCCTTTGATACTGCTGTTCTTGAGTCCTGGAGAGGTCGCCGGAATTCGTGGTGTAGCGGTGAAATGCGTAGATATCACGAGGAACACCGGAGGTGTAGACGGGTGACTGGACAGGTACTGACGCTGAGGCACGAAAGCGTGGGGAGCAAACAGGATTAGATACCCTGGTAGTCCACGCCGTAAACGATGGATGCTCGGTGTTGCCCCGTTTCAGGGGCAGTGCCCAAGCTAACGCATTAAGCATCCCACCTGGGGAGTACGCTCGCAAGAGTGAAACTCAAAGGAATTGACGGGGGCCCGCACAAGCGGTGGAGCATGTGGCTTAATTCGATGCAACGCGAAGAACCTTACCCAGGCTC